>Ga0335074_10004674_pt1 | contig 18896 bp, 15 predicted proteins | sample Lox_Sample_23_FD_206715 | JGI IMG/M metagenome (GOLD analysis project Ga0335074, IMG submission 206715) | Soil microbial communities from Loxahatchee National Wildlife Refuge, Florida, United States - Lox_Sample_2.3 | ecosystem: Environmental > Terrestrial > Soil > Wetlands | place: USA... | reverse complement strand
AGGGTGAAATCGATTTCCGAGAAGGTGCCGAGCGCGGAAATGGTTTTGAGATTCTTGCCGAGGTCGTCGATTTCGGGGATGGAGAAGGTGGTGTTCTCGACGTGCAGGCCAGGGGCGCTCTGGCGAATGTACAGCAGGCGCGCCTCGTCGCGATTGGCGAGGGGCTTGAGCAGCACGGCGCGCACCACGCTGAAGATGGCGGCATTGGCGCCGATGCCCAGAGCCAGCGTGAGGGCGACGGTGATCCAGAGGGAGCGGACGCGCGCCAGGGACCGGACGGCGATTCTCAGGTCATGCAGGAATAGCATAATAGTCCTCCATTTTGGCAGGTTTCTTCGCCGTTCAGGGTTGGGTTGTGACGAGCGGCCCGGTTCCGGGGAACTTGACAGCCATGGATTATGTTGATATCAACATATTGTGAGCGTGTCAAGAGCTGCGACGGTTCCGTATGAGACCGCGCTGCGAGTTCGCGACTGTTGCCTCTGTTTGCACATGCAGCGAGCCGCGCGCGCGCTGGCGCGCCGTTTTGACGCGGCGCTGCGGCCGGTGGGGCTCACCAACGGGCAGTTTTCGCTGCTGATGTCGCTGAATCGGCCCGAAGCCCCGCAGATGGCGGCGGTGGCCCGGCTGCTGGCCATGGATCGGACAACATTAACAGCCGCGCTGAAGCCTCTGGAGCGGCGCGGGCTGGTGACGATTGCGCCCGATCCGGCGGACCGGCGAGGGCGGCTGCTGAAGCTGACGGCGAAAGGGCGGGCGTTGCTCAAATCGGCTGCGCCGGTCTGGGAGCAGACCCATCGGGACGTCGAGTCGGAGCTGGGCGACGGGGAAGCGGACCGGCTGCGGAGCGATCTGCGCGCCCTGGGGTGAGGGTTGCTGGGCGTCAGGGCTCCCGCACGTAGGGGAGGTACTTCGGTTCCCAGATATTGGCGTCGACAGCATCGTCGATGTCGAACTCGTTGAGGTCCGACAGGCCTTCAGCGATCGCCTGGCGGGCGACGGCGGTGGCGATGATACGGCTGAGGCGGCGCGACTGCGCGAGCGGCGGCAGAAGATTCGCCCTGCGATCCGTTTCGACCGGCGAGAGTGTGGCGAGGGTCTGCGCGGCGGTCATGATCATGGCGTCGGAGACGCGGCGGGCGCGGGAGGCCACGATGCCCAGCGCCAGCCCAGGGAAGACGTAGGAATTGTTCGTCTGATCGATACAAATTTCGTGGCCGCCGTAGTGCACGGACGGAAACGGGCTGCCGGTGCCGATCAGAGCACGGCCCTCGGTCCAATGCAGGATGTCTTCGGGCGTGGCTTCGCATTTCGAGGTGGGATTGGAGAGCGGGAAGACGATGGGGCGGGCGGCATTCGCGGCCAGAGCGCGGATCGCCTCCTCCGTAAACATGCCCGCTTTGCCGGCAACGCCGATCAGCGCTGTGATCTTCGCGTTGCGCACGACTTCCTCGAGATCGATGTGGTCGGGATCCTCGACCTTCCAGTCAGCAACGTCGTTGCGTGAGCGAACGTAATCCTTCTGCTCGGGGTGGATGGGGTCGGCGCCTTCGACGAGGAGACCGGGGCGGCCGAGAGCGTAGATGCGCCGCTTCGCTTCCTGCTCGCTGAGACCCCGGTCCCGCCAGGCTTTGACGAGCAGGTTGGCGATGCCGATGCCGGCCGAGCCGAAGCCGAGAATGGCGACGCGCTGATCGACGAGGTCCGTACCGGAGGCCTTCATCGCGGCAAGCAGCGTGGCGAGAACGACGGCGGCGGTGCCCTGAATGTCGTCGTTGAAGGTACAGAGGCGGTCGCGATAGCGTGCGAGGAGGCGCGCGGCGTTAGAGCCGGCGAAGTCTTCCCATTGAAGCAGGACGTGCGGCCAGCGTTTTTCGACGGCGGAGACGAAGGTGTCGATGAAGTCGTCGTACTCCTGGCCGCGAATGCGTTTGTGGCGCCAGCCGATGTAAATGGGGCTGGCGAGGCGCTCCTCGTTGTCGGTGCCCACGTCGAGCAGCAGAGGCAGGCAGGCCTCGTGGTGGATGCCGCCGAGGGCGGTGTAAAGGGCCATTTTGCCGATGGGGATGCCCATGCCGCCGGCGCCCTGGTCGCCCAGGCCGAGGATGCGCTCGCCGTCGGAGACGACGATGGCCCTCACGCTGTCGTAGCGCTTGTGGCTGAGGATTTTCTCGATGCGGGCTTTGTTGGGGTAGCTGAGAAAGAGGCCGCGCGGGCGGCGCCAGATTTCGCTGAAGCGCTGGCAGCCCTCGCCCACGGTAGGGGTGTAGACGATGGGCATCATTTTGCGGACGTCGGAGAGAATGAGCGCGTAGAAGAGGGTCTCGTTGATGTCCTGCAGATCGCGCATGAAGCTGTATTGTTCAAACGGCGTCTCGAAGGCATCGAAGACGGTCGTGCGGCGGGCGATCTGCTCTTCGAGCGTGCCGATGTGGGGCGGGAGCAGGCCGTGCAGGTCGAAGGCGTCGCGCTCTTCTTCGGTGAAAGCGGTGCCTTTGTTGAGACGGGGATGGTTGAGGAGGGTGAAGCCGTAGAGTTGGGTGCGGATTACGGGATCGGATTTGAGAACGGTCATGCGAGCCTCGGCTTAGCGGCGACGCGTCCAGCGGTCGAACCACCGCCTGGGAGGGCTTTGCGGGAACGCGGCAAGCTCCTGACGCAGCTTATGGGCCTCGGACTGCGCCTCCTCGGCGGCTTGACAGCAGCGTTTCTGCTCGGATGGATCGCTGGCCTCGGCAGCCAGCGCCGTCCAGCGGTCGATCTGACACTCAAGGTCGACGAGGCGAGCCCCGAGGGCGGCTTCGATGGACTCGGTTGCGGTTGTTTCACCTTTGGACACGGATCACCCCGGACGATGCAAAGAAAGAATGGAAGAGATGGCCGCAGGGGCCAACCCAGCGATTCGCGGTCTACTCCTGATCCTCCGCAATGCCGGCGAACATTGCTGTGTCGCCGATCACCGACCCGATTCCACGCTTTGCGGCGAGCAGGTAACGTTCTGTGCGCATGGCGTTCTTTATGTGGTCGCCGACACGCGTCAGAACGCCCTGCTGCGAGGAGTGCTTCTGGAAGGCCTGAAGTTTGCGGTCGCCGAGGTCGCCCAGTTCGAGGGTGAGCGACCACGGGACAGTGGCCGCTGTTCGGGTGAGCTCCGGGTGGTCGCGCACGCTGACGAACGGGGTGCTGACATAGTAGAGCTTTTGCGGAGCCCAGGCGGCGAGGCCGGAAGAGACTTGCCCCGGGAAGAATTCCGCGCGGCCGGCCCAGTGAAACGCGAGGGTCGCGACGGCGGAGACGACGGTGTGGTCGCGGTGCAGGTTAACGCCGCCATCGCCGCCAAAGGTGAGCACCACGTGAGGGCGCCAGCGGCGGATGTGCTCGACGACCTGGCCCGCCATCTCCTGGAAATCCTCGCCGGCCAGCTCGCCGTCAGGAAAGTTGAGGACCTTGAAGCGGGTCACGCCGAGGACTTCGCAGGCTGCGGCCATTTCTTCGCGGCGGAGCTGGCCCAGCTCTTCGTCGCCGGTGGCGCGGCCGCGGAAATGCGCGGCCTGGCCATCGGTGAAGCAGAGGACCGAGGTTTCGGCGCCAGCCTGGTGGGCAAGCATGAGCGCGCCGCCAAAGCCGCCACTTTCGTCGTCAGGATGGGCAGTTACGCAGAGGAGTCGATGGGGCAAGGCAGGTCTTCTTTTTCAGACGCAAAATCGTCCCAGGGCAGGTCGGCCTGGAGAACAGGGGCGAAGCTTTTCCGATGCAGCACCGAGGGTCCCAGATTCTTCAGCGCTTCGCGATGCTCGGGAGTGGCGTAGCCCTTGTGCGAGGCGAGGCCGTAGCCGGGATACTGCGCGTCCAGTTCGCACATGCGGCGATCGCGATAGACCTTGGCGACCACCGACGCGGCTGCGATGGAGATGCTGAGCGAGTCGCCATAGATGAGGGCGGTTTGCGCGTGGGGCAGATCGAGGCGGAGGGCGTCGATAAGGAGATGATCGGGCTGAGGAGCAAGGCGAAGCACGGCGGCGGTCATGGCCATGCGCGAGGCCTGGTAAATATTCACGCGGTCGATGGTCTCGGCATCGACTTCCTCGATGGCGACGGCGAGGGCACGGGCCCGGACGATGGTTTCGAGGCGCTCGCGGTCTTCGGGGAGAAGCTGCTTGGAGTCGCGCAGGCCGCGGATACGCGTATCGGGAGGCAGGATCACTGCGGCGGCGACGACGGGGCCGAAGAGAGCGCCGCGGCCGACCTCATCGACGCCTGCGATCATTGCAGCGCCCTGGGAGCGCGCGAGCTTCTCGTACTTATTCCCGCAGGCGAGGGAGCGCAGCATGCGCATTTTGCGGGTCGCGGCGGACACTTCGTCGTCGGGGAGCCGCTTGCGCCCGCGCCTGGGAGTGAGTTCGCCCTGCAGGGAGCCCATACCGGGAGTCTATCGCTGGGGATGGCTTGGAAAGGTGGAAAACAGGGGACTTGAGGGCGGCCGGCCGGCGCCTGGTTCTTTCGGCGCCCAATCAGCATCTATAGATCAGCAAAAAAGCGAGAAGATCATGGCGATTCTGAGAACGTGCAGTGCGTGTGGGAAGACGAATCGGGTGCCGGGACGGCGCCTGGCGGATACGGGGCGGTGCGGAGCGTGCAAGGCTGCGCTGCCAGCGGTAGCCGAGCCTGTTGCTGTGGGGCCGGCGGAGTTTGACGAGGTCGTCCGCGAGGCCACGGTGCCGGTGCTGGTGGATTTCTGGGCATCGTGGTGCGGGCCCTGCCGGATGGCGGCTCCGCATGTGGCCCAGGTAGCGCGCGAGATGGCCGGCAAGGCCATCGTGCTGAAGGTGGATACTGAGAAGCATCCCGAGCTGGCTATGCGGTACAACGTGCAGGGGATTCCGAACTTTGCCGTCTTCATGGGCGGCCAGCTGAGCTTCCAGCAGGCGGGCGTGGTGGATGCCGCGACGATGGAATCCTGGCTGAATCGGGTGGCTGCGCCGGTCGCCTGAGCGACCCAACGCTGAGGGTCGGAAACAGAAATGCCCCGGTCTTGCCGGGGCGTTTCCTTTTGAGCCGCTGCCGGAGCGCGGGAACTAAGTTCTCTCGACTTCCTTCAGACGGGCGGCCTTGCCGCGCAGTCCGCGGAGATAGAAGAGGCGGGCGCGGCGGACCTTCGAGGAGCGAACCTTCTCAATCTTGTCGATGACTTTGCTGTTCAGGGGGAAGATGCGCTCGACGCCCTGGCCGAAGCTCATTTTGCGCACGGTAAAGCTGCCCTGGGGGCCGTTCTTGCGGGCGATCACGACGCCCTCGAAGGCCTGTAGGCGTTCCTTGTCGCCCTCTTTAATGCGGACCTGAACACGGACCGTGTCGCCCGGCCCAAAGGGGGGCAGGTCGGTGCGGTTCAGCTTGTCGGCAAGGCGCTGCATGACTGGGTGAATCGACATGACTTAACTCATTTCTTAAGGGAGATTGCGAATTTTCAGTTTACAGGAAGAAAAGGAAGCGGAGAAGCGGCGGCCGCCTGCTAAAGCCCGTCAGCTGGAAAACGGTCAGCGTAGGAGCGGCCAGCGTCAATCTTGCTGGGCGAATTCCGGGTAGTTCGGCGGGTTCGGCGGTTTCACATCCTTCGCCTCGGCGCATTTCGTATAGGTGTGGCTGGTCAGGCAGTACGTTGTCGAATTCCAGGTCGGCTTGGTCTTCTCGTCGTTGGGGTCCGTGGTTTCGTCGAACTCTGTAACCTTCGACCAATCCGGAGTGATGTCGAAGTCGACAGCGTAGGGCTGTTCGCCGCCCGCGCCCGGCGCTGGGCTGAGTTCCAGGGCCGGACCGGCATAGCCAATCGGCTGGATGGCGTAGAAATCCAGATTGGCGACCGTGCAGGCTCCGCATTGCCCCGACCCGAAGGCGCTTATCGTACTCGCCCACGGGCCGGATCGCACCAGCAGCCATCCATCGGGCAGCACGCGCACGTCCAGCGTCTTCTCATCGACCTCAAAGGGCCACTGCTTCGTCAGGCCGGCGTGCTTGACCGCCAGGCGTGGCCCGCACACCCAGCCGCCGCCATGGATCGGCTTCCAGAAATGCTGGTGCGCCTCGGCCTCCGGCGAGACGCCAGTGGGTGCGTAGTCGTACCCGCCCGCCGGGTTGGTCACGATAAAATCCTTCCCCACCCACGCCGGGTTGCCGTCCGTTTTCACCGGAAAGAACCAGGCGGGCAGGTGGTCCTCATAGATGTTCTCTTCGACCAGGGGATCGTCGCAGGGAGAAAGCGCGAAGCCGCGCGCCGCATCGAGTCGGACGTGGTTGAAGCTCGCGGGCACGCCCCACTCCCGCGTCGCAGACGTGGTCGAATAGGGGCCCGTCTTTTTGCCCGGCGGCGCCGCGCCGAACACGTCGACCATCAGCCAGAGGTCGCTGACCTCCAGCTTCGCCGCTGGCGGAAACGCCTCCCAGGGGATTTCCAGGTAAAAGTCATACCCGGTCGCAATGTTCTTTTGGTACGGCGTCCCGTCGGCGTTGTGCTCCGTCTCGGTCTTCCCATACACGACGTTGACCCCGCCTGTGGCTCCGCCGGGTTTGGGCTTCAGCTCCGTGGGCAAAGAGTCCGCAAACAGGTCGTCCTCCAGCGTCCGCCATGCCTCGGTCGAGTATTCCTCGGTGACGTGGGAGGGCCCAAAATTCGTCGAACCGGCCAGCAGCCACTGGCGCGCAAAGAGCCGCGTGAACTGAGCGCGGTAGCGGACCTGCTCGCCGAACCAGCGCACACAGTTGGGTCCGCCGGCCTCGGGGCTGCCGGTTTGCGGGTCGGTCTGGCCCTTGCAGTCGGCCACGCTCTTCAGCTCGATTTTGCCGAACTGGTTTCCCCAGCCGACGGGCGGCATGGCGACGCTGGGCGCCGCGGCCAGCCACACCTCCACGTGATCCTTGCCGAGGAGTTCCTCTCGCTGATCCGGCCACTCGGGCGCGGCTCCCTCGACGTGGCCCCAGATGTGCAGGCCCTGCCCATCGCTCCGAACCCAAACGCTGCCCTTCGGCGCGTCGGACGATTTGGGGATCAGCGTGAAGGTCGGCGGCTGCTTCTCGTAGGGGTTGGGCAAAAAGCCGGGGTTCTCGCTGCTTGCGCCTGGTGCCGGTCCGCCAGCAGGAATCGAGACCGCAGGAGCCGCGGCGGGTGCTCGAGCGGTGGGAGCGGGTTCGGCTGAGGTCGGGCTGGTTTGGGCGCGCCCGGAAGGCGCCAGCATCGCCAGCACCAGGGCCGATGCAACGGAGATACCCGTCCCTCGCATGGCCGGGAGTGTAGCACGGAGAATCAGACAGACGGTGGGACTGAATTGGGCGGCGCCCCGTAACTTAGCTACCCTCCCAGCCAAGCCCCCGCAGAAACTCCCGATCCGCCTCCGTCAATTCGGCTCCGGCCAGCAGATCCGGCCGGTTGCGCCACGTCTTCTCCAGAGCACGCTCCCTGCGCCAGCGCCGAATAGCGGCATGATCGCCGCCGATGAGCACCTCCGGCACGGTCATTCCGCGAAATTCGGCCGGCCGGGTGTAATGGGGGTAGTCGAGCAGGCCGCCGGCGCCATGCGTGGACTGCGGCGGGCCGGCTTCACCGCTGCCGGGAGCGCGATCCGCCGGGCCGAAGCTCTCGTATTCGCTGGAGGCCTCGTTGCCCAGCACCCCCGGCACCAGGCGGGCAGTGGCGTCGACCACGATGGCCGCAGCCAGCTCGCCGCCGGAGAGGACGTAGTCGCCGATCGAGAGCTCGCGGTCGCAGAGCAGCGTGTTCACGCGCTCATCGATCCCCTCGTAGCGGCCGCAGAGGAGAACCACCCGCTCCAGGGCGGCCAGTTCGCGGGCCAGCGGCTGGGAGAATCGGGCTCCCTGGGCGGAAAGCAGGATGACCTGCTGCCGGAGGGGGGCGCGGGCGGCTTTTGGGCCGATTCCCAGGGATTCGACCGCTTCGGCGAGCGGTTCCGGCTTGAGAACCATGCCCTCCCCGCCGCCAAAGGGCCGATCATCGACCGTGCGATGGCGGTCGTGGGCAAAGGCGCGGAGGTCGTGGACGGCGACCGTGACCAGCCCCTCGGAAATCCCCCGGCGAAGGACCCCGTGGGCGAGGATGCTCGAGAAGAACTCCGGAAAGATGGTGACGAGGTCGAAACGCATGGCTGGCTGAGCCGTCCTGGGCGGGCCGACGCGCGGCCTCGACGGCCGGTGGGCCCTGCCGCCGATGGAGGCATCTTACCCTGTCATGCGCGCGCGGCTGCACTTCGCATCGTGAATGCGTTGGCCAAGCGTACAGGCTGTTGCTATAATCCGCCGCGCGGGGTTTTGCCGAAAATTTCTGGCATACTCATACAGCGGTGCAAACTGACGCGGAGCCCGGAGGGCATTTTGATGCAGGACGAATACAGACTTTACGCGAGCGCTGACGGCGAATTCGAGCCCGAAGCCGACGACGACATGGAAGAGCTGGAGGACACCTTCGGCGAGGAGGAGGAAGAAGAAGTCTCCACCACCATCTCCTCGGACGACGACGACATGGAAGATGACGATGAAGGAGCGGGCACTTCGGCGCCCGCGCCCGCGCCGCCTCCTCCACCGAAGAAGCCGGCACCGCCGAAGCCGGCAGCGAAGAAGGCCGTAAAGAAGGCGCCGGCGAAGAAGGCCGCGAAGAAAGCGCCGGCGAAGAAAGCCGCAAAGAAATCGCCGGCGAAGAAAGCCGCGAAAAAAGCAGTCAAAAAGGCCGCGAAGAAAGCAGTGAAGAAAGCGGCAAAGAAGGCGCCTGCGAAGAAGGCGGCGAAGAAGGCTGCAAAGAAGAGCGCGAAGAAAGCGGCGAAGAAGTCAGGGAAGAGGCGGCGCTAATCTTCGCAAGAGTGTTGGAGAACCGGAAGGGCCGCTGGGGGCGGCCCTTTTCGTTTGCGGGCCAGCCCTACGGAAGAGTCCAGCCGCTGGTGAGGGGGGAGTTCTTCAGCACATTGAAATCGTAGCTTTCGTTGTCGACTTCGCTGCTGAGTTCGAAGAGTCCGCAGGGAGTGGGGATGGGCGGGGTGACCGTGGGCAGCGACGGTGGCGTGTCGTTGGGGCTTTTGAAATTGAGCGCGTGGGCGAGGTTGGCGATTTCGTTCGAGGCATCGCGCGCCGTGAGGGGCGGCAGATTGTAGCGCCACTCAATGAGCTTGAGCACCGAAGTGTGATCGTAGAGACCTGAATCGATGCGCGGCGTCGCGGGATTGCCCTGCGTCCACGGAGAGATGACCAGCGTGGGCACGCGGCATCCGAGCAGCGCCTTGCCGTCGACCAGATCCGTGTCCAGGTCGTTGGGAGCCACGATGCGCGGAGGAACGATGGTGTCGTAGAAACCGCCCCACTCGTCGCGATTGATAATCAGCACCGTGTTCTTCCAGCCCGGACCGCTGGTCACCGCCTGGTACACCTGGCTCAGAAACGCCTCGCCTGCCTCGACGTTGGCGTGAGGGTGGTCGTCATTGCCTTCGCCATCGTCCAGAATCGTGAACGCCGGGTCGAGAAACGACACGGCGGGCAGATTGCCGGTGGCTGCGTCGATCAGAAACTGGGCGTAGAGCGCAGAAATGCCGATGTACTTCGCCCCCCACAATGCCAGAAACGGCACGTTGGAGTAGTAGTACTTGTTGCTGATGCCCGCCGCCGCCAGATTGTCCCAGATCGTCGGCAGCGTCGAGATGTCGTAGGTGTTCGACAGCCGATCCGTCTGCGCAGCGTGCTGAAAAACGCGGTTGGGGAAAGTCGAAGACAGAATCGAGGCGAAGTAGTTGTCGCAGGTCGTGAAGTTTCTGGCGGCCGCGCTGAAAAACGGCAGGTCGGCCTCCTCGTAATACCCAATGCAGAACACATCGTTAGTCGTGGTGCGCAGCCAGCCGTCCATCTTGCCGTCGTCGTATTCGCTGCGGCCGCCCGCATAGGAGTGGTCCGGATCCGGGTGGGAGCAGCCGATGTACGTGTTCAGATGCCAGGTGGGATGCGCCTCGCCGCTGGAGTCGAGGTAGGAGAGCCCGGCCTGTTTGCCGCGCGAGCCGGGCAGCCAGCCGAGGAAATGGTCGAAGCTGCGGTTTTCCATCATCACCACGATGATGTGTTCGATCTGGGATGCGCCTGGGGAAGGGAGATCCTGCGCCTCGGCGGCGGTTGGGTGAATGCCGGTGAAGGTGGCCGCCGACGCCGCCGCGCCCGCGGCGCTGCGAAGGAATTCTCTGCGATTGATGCCCACGCTGTTTTCCTCCTGGATGGGTGGGGTGCGTAAACCTGGATGCGTGCAAAGATGAACGCCAGGTCAACAGGAGGTAAATTCACCGGGCGAATGTGCAGCTCCGTGCGGGCCGATAGGAGGCGCGGGCCCAGGCTGGCGCTCGGCGTTCTGGAAAGCGCCTGTTCTCTGCTGACCGGTTCTTAGCTGACCGCACCTTAGCTGGCCGCACTTTAGCTGACCGGTTCTCAGCTGGCCGCACCTTAGCTGGCCGGACTTTAGCTGACCGCACCTCAGCTGACCGGACTTTAGCTGCTTTCGCTACTCGAAGCCGAACAGGTCCGTGAGCGGCGCCGGGTGGCCGAGGATGCGGCACATGGCAACGATCTGTCCTTTGTGATGGAAGGCGTGCGTGAAAACGTGGTGCAGGATGTGGGCCGGCGTACGCACGAGGATATCGGTGTCAGAAAACTGAATCTCGGCAGGAGTGTTGAGGCGCTGCTCGGTGAGCCCGGCAAGATAGTCGATGGTGCGGGCACGGCTTTCGCCCTGCAGAGCGCGGGCGTCGGTGAGGGTCTGCCAGGGAGTGGGATCCCAGAGCACTGGGTGGCCTTCAAGGCGGCTGATCCAGCGCGGCTCGCAGCCGAGCAGATGAATGACCTGTGCGTGGATCGAGGGGTAGCCGAAGCCGGGGATTTCCTGAACATAAGCGGCGGCGGGGAGGATGTCGAGGTGGTCGAAGAGCAGGGTGAGGCTCTGATGCGTCCACGCGTGGAATTTGCGAATACCGTCAAGGGTGAACATGGGGTCTACTCTAAGCCCAGACTTTTCCATAGCAAATCGATGCGCACTTTTGTCGCAGCGTCCATCACAATTTCCTTCGGCCAGGGGCGCGTGAAGCCTTCGGCGGCCCACTTGCGCGTGGCGTCGATGCCCATCTTGCTGCCGTAGTTGGGCAGGCGCGACGAGTGATCGAGCGAATCGATCGGCCCCAGCGTGAACTGGATGTCGCGCTCCGGGTCGATATTGTTCGCGACGCGCAGCGTGACCTCGGCGAGATTCTGCACGTCGCAATCTTCGTCGACCACGATGATGCACTTGGTGAACATGGCCTGGCCCATCGCCCAGATGCCGTTCATCACCTTGCGCGCCTGGCCCGCGTAGCTCTTGCGGATCGACACGATCATCAGGTTGTGAAAAACCGCTTCGATGGGCAGATTGATGTCGACAATCTCAGGCAGCGTGAGGCGGAAGAGCGGTAGGAAGATGCGCTCGACCGCCTTGCCCATCCAGGCGTCTTCCTGCGGCGGCTTGCCCACGATGGTCGCCGAGTAGACAGGCTCCTTGCGATGGGTGATGCAGGTGAGGTGAAAGACAGGGTAGTCCTCGGCCGGCGTGTAGAAGCCGGTGTGGTCGCCGAAAGGGCCTTCGCTGCGCAGTTCGTCGAGGCGAACGTAGCCTTCGAGGATGATTTCCGCGTGCGCCGGGACTTCGAGGTCGACCGTCTCGCATTTCACCAGCTCAACGGGCTGCTGGCGAAGAAATCCGGCGATCAAGTACTCCTCGACTTCGGGCGGCGCGGGGACGATTGCGGAAAAGGTCGTGGCGGGATCGGTTCCAATGGCGACGGCCACTTCCAGGCGATCCTGCGCCGGATCGAGATTCGCAACGGCCATGTGCGCCGTCCCGCCGGCGGTTTCGGCCATCGCGGAGACGCGCGCAGTAGCATCGCCCGCGGCGGCGCGCAGCCGTTCGCGGAGATGCTCAGCGGCGTTTTTCTGGCGCTGCCAGTGCATGCCGGTGGTCTGGCCGTCGTAGACCTGCATGCGATACATGCCCATGTTCCGGCGGCCGGTGCGCGGATCGCGCGTGACCACGCAGGGCAATGTGATGAAGCGCCCGCCGTCCAGCGGCCAGCACTGCAGGATGGGGAAGGCGTCGAGCGAAAAGTTGTCGCGCAGGGTGACGTCCTTGCACGGCGCGTCTTTGGCGGCGATGGTTTTAGGGAAGACGTTGCCGATCGCGGCCAGCTGCGGCAGCATCTTCAGCTTTTCGAGGAAGCCCTCAGGCGATTTGATTTCCATCAGCGCGCGGAGGCGGCCGGCGATTTCGTCCAGCGAGCTCTTGTCCGGATCGAGGCCGAGGGCCAGCTTCATGCGCCGCTCGGAGCCGAACTGATTCATCAGAACGCGCGCGCCAGGATGCCCTTTGACGTTTTCAAACAGAAGGGCGGGGCCGCCGGGCGTCGATTTTGCGCCCGGCGCGAAACCGGATTTCGAGACACGATCGGTGATTTCGGCGATTTCGAGGATCGGAGAAACCTCGGCGCGGATGCGGTGCAGCTCGCCCGCTTTGTCGAGCACTTTGATCCAGTCTCTGAGGTCGTCGCAGGGCAGGGCGGTGGCTCCGTGTCGATTCTAACTATAGAACCTCGGAGCGACTCGGCTATTCCCGCGCCAGGAAGTAGTAGACCGCCGGAGTGACGATCAGCGACAGCGCCATGGAGATGGTGAGGCCGCCGATGACGGCGATGGCCAGCGGCTGAAGCATCTGCGAGCCGGAGCCGAGGGCAAAAGCAAGCGGCAACATGCCGGTCATGGCGGCCAGCGCGGTCATCACGATGGGGCGAAGACGGCGGCGAGCGGCCTGGATCATGGCCTCTCGGGGCGACAGGCCGGCGTCGCGGAAATGCTGATCGGCGTCGAGCAGAAGGATGCCGTTCTTGGCGACGATGCCGATGACCATGATCAATCCCATGAACGATGCGACGTTGAAGGTGGTGCCGGTGATGAGCAGCGCGAAGATAACCCCGGCGGTGGAGAGGACCGAGGAAACAAGGATCGAGGCCGGTGCGGAGAAACTGCGAAATTCCGCGAGCAGGACGCCGAAGACGAGAACCAGCGCGAGCAGCAGAACTTGTAACAGTTCGTGGAACGATTGCTGTTGCTCCTGGTACGTGCCGCCGTACTGGACGCGCACGCTCGAGGGCAGATGAAGATCGGCGACGGCTTTTTGCACGCGCGCGATGGCGGTGCCGAGATCGGAGCCTTCGAGGCGCCCGGTAACCGTGACCATCTGCTGCAGGTTTTCGCGCAGGATTTCGTTCTGCGGCGGCAGCTGCTCGATGTGGGCGAGCGCGCCCAGCGTCGCCAGCTTGCCGGTGGAGCTGACGAAGACAGTGTTCTCGATAGCATCAAGCGAAGCGCGGTGCGAGTCGTCGAGGCGCACGCGGACGGTGTACGGGCGTCCGTTCTGGATCAGCGGCTGCGGAGTGGTGAGGCCGTCAAGGATGGAGGTGGCATCAGTCGCGACTTCGGAGATGGTGAAGCCATAGCGCGCGGCGAGGCCGGGGTCGACCTGGAAGGTCGTGGCCGGGCCGCTGATGGTGTTGTCGATGCCGTTTTCGACGTCGACCACGCCGGGGACTTTCGCGATCGCGTCGCCGACCCGCGGAGCCAGCTGGTTGAGGAGGTCCTGGTTCGAGGAAAAAAGCTTGATCTGGACGGGCTCGGGCGCATTGGAGAGGTCGCCGATCATGTCCTGCAGGACCTGGGTGAACTCGATGTCGAGCTCCGGCTCGGCGGCGCGGATGCGCTCGCGGGCGTCTTCCATGACATCGTCGATGCCGCGGCTGCGATGGTCGGTGAGCAGGACTGTGAAGTCGCCGGTGTTGGCTTCTGTAACAGCCGCCAATCCCATTTGCAGTCCGGTGCGGCGTGAGGTGGTGGTGACCTCGGGAATCTGATGAAGGATGCGGTTGACGTGGAGGAGAACGCGGTTGGTTTCCTGAAGCGAGGAGCCGGCGGGCATGATGTAGTCGAGAACGAACGCGCCCTCGTCCATTTCGGGCAGCAAATCGGAGCCGAGGGCCTGATAAGCAACGAACATTGTGACAATTAACAGGCCGCATGCCCCGGCCAGCCAGAGAGGCCTGGCCAGCGCGGTGCGCAGCAGGCGTTCGTGGACGCGGAGGACGGGCGTCATCACGTTGCGCGAGCGCGGAGGTTCGCCGGATGAGGCGTTGATGGGGATGATTTGTCCGCGGCGGCCGCGATGGCCGCGCAGAAGAGTAAGCGAGAGCGCGGGGGTAAAGCTGAGAGCGAGGGCGAGCGAGGTGAGCAGGGCGACGGTCATGGTGAGGGCCAGCGCGTGGAAAAAGGTTCCGGTGACGCCGGTGACCGAGATGAGAGGCAAAAAGACGACGATGGGAGTAATGGTGGAACCGATGAGGGGATGCGTGATTTCGTGCAGGGCCAGACGAACGGCGTCGATGCGATCTTCGCCCGCTTCGCGATGAAGGGCGATGTTTTCGACCACCACGATGGCGTCATCGATGACCAGGCCGACGGCGGCGGCCAGTCCGCCGAGGGTCATCAGGTTAAAGCTCTGGCCCAGCGCCCAGAGTGCGATAAATGTAACCGTGATGGTGACAGGAATGACGAGGCCGGCGACGAGCGACGAAGTCCAGTCGCGCAGGAAGAGGATGAGGATGAGGGCGGCGAGGATGAGCCCGATGAGAATCGCGTCGCGGACGCTGGCGATCGAGTCGCGAACGAGGTGGGACTGATCGTAGAACGGGGTGATGGTGATGCCCTGGGGAAGACTGAGGCGAAGGCGGGCGACTTCCTGGGCGACTTCGTCGGCAACGGCGACGGTGTTCGAGTCGGGCTGGCGAAAGACGTTGATGAGGACCGCAGGCTGGCCGTTGGAGGTGACGATCGTATAGACGGGCTCGGTGGCGGGGACGACCTGGGCGACGTCGGAGAGATGGATGGGGACGCCGGCCGGGGTGGTCCGCACGGAAATTTGCGCAAGCTGATCGAGGCTGGAGGCCTGGTCGCCCACCAGGCCGAGGATGAGCTGATGGTTGGCTTCGTAGAGTCCGGGAGACTGAACGAGGTTGGTCTGTTGGATCGCGCTGACGAGATCGGAGATGGTGAGCTGCGCGGCGACGAGTTTGGCGGTGTTGGGGATGACGTGGAATTCAGGGACCTGCCCGCCCTGGACAACGACGGTGGAAACGCCATCGAGGCGGTTGATCGGCGGCTTGAGTTCGTAGGTCGCCAGCTCCCAAAGCCGCGTTTGCGTGACGGTGGCGGAGGTGAGGGCGTAGCCGACGATGGGATCGAGGGTGGCGAAGGTGAGGCGGTTGGTGGTGATCTGCGCGGTTGAGGGCAGCTCGGGCTGAACGCGCGCAAGGGCGGCGTTCACCAGCTGGAGAGTCTGGAACATATCGACGTTCCAGTTGAAGAAAAGGCTGACTTCAGCCGAGCCGCGGCTGGTGATGGAGCGGACCGTCACGAGGCCGGGGACGCTGTTGACAGCGTCTTCAATGGGCCGCGTGATCGTGACTTCCATCTGTTCGACGGGCATAACGCCGTTGTCAACGCCGATGACGACGCGGGGAAAATTAGTCTGCGGAAAAACCGAGATGGGAATGCGGAAGGCGAGGAAGACACCGGCGACAGCGAGCACTGTGGTGAAGAAGAAGATGCTGCGCGCCCATCGCGGAAGCCAGAACGAGGTTCGCGCAGGTGCGGGAGTGGGGTCCGTCACTGGTCGCCGTCCCCCTTGCTCTGGCCGGCGGCGGACTCCGGCTCCTGATCGGCGGCGCTCTCAACCTTCACTTTTGTGCCGTCATCGAGCGAGGCGGCGCCGGTGGTCACGACCTGCTGGCCAGCCTTGAGGCCGGAGACGATCTGCGTTTGGCCTGCATCGGAAAGGCCGGTTGTAACGGCAGTCTGGTGGGCGACGCCGTCGGAGCCAATGATTATCACCGTGGACTTTCCGGAAGTCGTAACAACGACGGATACAGAAGGCACGACGACGGCCTCGGGAACAGTGCGGCCGGCGATCGAGACGTGGACGGCCGTACCGGGACGGAGAACGCCTTTGGGGTTTTCGAGGCGGATCCAGACTTCGACCGTGGTGCTGCCGGGATCGAGGGCGGGGCTGACGAGATCGATCTTGCCGGGAACGGAATCGGTGAGACCAGGGACGGCGACCGAGGCGAGATCGCCGATTTTCAGCAATTGTGCCTGCGGTTGTGACAAATGGACCTTCGCCAGCAGGGCAGAGGTGTCCATGACGGTGATCAGGGGCGCGCCGGGGGCGGGTGTTTCACCGGCGTAGAGGGGGCGATCGGTGACGACGCCGGCGATCGGGCTGCGGATTTCCGACCAGGCCAGCTCGGCTTCCGCTCCCTGGTATTTGCCGCGCGCGGATTCCAGATTTCCCTTCGCGGCTTTGAGCGCGGCTTCGCGGCTGACGGCTTTCATCGCGTCCAGATGCTGTTTGGCGGCGTCGTAAGCGGCCTGAGCCTGCACCAGAGCCGCCTGGGAAGTGTCGAGTTCGCGGCCGGCGATGGCTCCCTGCGCATAGAGCTGTTTGCGGCTGTTCACGATGCTTTGCGCAAGGTCGAGATTCGCTTTGGCCTGCGCCAGGTCGAGCTCGGCTTTCTGGTAGTCCTCCGGAACCTGGGCTTTCACGGCGGTCTGGTAGTTGGCGTCCGCGGCGTCGAAGGCGCCCTGATTATCGGTGACAGCGGCCTCAAGGTCGCCATTCTCGAGCGTGGCGAGCAGCTGGCCGGCTTTCACGTGGGCGCCGCGCTGGACGTAGAACTTTTTGACGGGCGCGGAAATTTTCGGAGAGATGGCGGCTTCGGCGATCGGCGCCAGCACGGCATCGGTCGTAATGTGCTCGGTGATGGAGCGGATCTGCGCGGTGGCGGTTTCAACAGAGACGGGTGTCGACTCCGGGGATTCCTTTTTGCAGCCGGCGAGCATCACGACGAGCGAAACCACGAGAGAGCAGCAAGTGAAAAGTGGTCGAGAGCTGAACGAGAGGCGATCCATGCGTCAGAGGCTTCCGGTAAGAGTTTCGAGGTTGGCGCGGGCAACGTGGCTGCGCAAAATGCCGTCGGCGAGCGCGCCTTCGGACTGGGCCAGAGCCGATTCGGCGTCGACGACTTCAAGAGCGCTGGCTTCGCCGGCGGAGTAGCGCAGCCGCGTCAGGCGGAGGCTTTCGCGGGCCGTGTCGACAGTGGAGCGGAGAGACGCGACCTGGTCGGAGGCGACACGGGCTTCGTGGGAATACTCCTCGAGCTGAGCGATGAGCTGGCGCTGTGTGGTGGTGAGGGCGGCGCGGGCCGCCTGCTCGCGGAGCTGAGACTGGCGGACGCGGTCGTGGGTCGCCAACCAGTCCCACAGGGGGAAGTCGACCGAGGCCGCGGCAGAGTAGCCAAGGTTCTGGACGGAATCGGGTCCGTTGACCGCGAACTGCGGAGCATCGATGCCGTACGTGTAGTTGAAGGCGATGGCGGGGAAGTAGCCGGCGCGGGCGGCGACGACTTCGCTGTGCGCGGCGCGCAGAGCTTCGAGGGCGCTGCGGAGATCGGGGTTATTCCGGGCAGCGGCGTCGTCGATCACGGCCTCGCTGGGCAGCGGTTCCGGGGTCTGGCTCTGCGCCGCGAGGGTGTAGGGGGTGCGCGGATCGGGGAAGAGGAGAACGCCAAGATCGAGGCGGGACTTTTCCGCGGCGAGAGTGGCGTCCTCGCATTCGCGCCGCCGTTGCTGGAGCTCAAGGTCGGCCTTCACGACGTCGGCGTGGGCGACTTCGCGCCCCGATTCGAGTTTTTGGGTCAGGTCGAGGAAGGCCTGCGCTTCGCCGAGCGCGCGCTGAGCAACATTCACTTTTTCCGCCGTCGAAAGAACGGAGAAGTAAGCGGCCACCACGCGGACGACGAGGTCGCGGCGCGCGCTCACGAGGTTGGCAGCAGATTCGGCGGCAAGGGCGCGGGTGCGGCGATAGTCCGCAAAGCCGGCGAAACTGAGATTCTCGTTGACAAAGACCTGGGCGGCATACTCGCGGATGGCGTTGTTGGCGATGAAACGCGGCGCGGCCTGGGAACCGATCTGGCCGGCCTGGTTGCGCACGCCGTTGGGCTGTGTGTAGAGGTACTGGCCGTGCGCGGCGGCATTCGGCAGAAGGGCAGCGCGGGCGAGAGCTGAGTCGAGGCGGGCGGAGCCGCTGGCCGCCATGGCGTCGTTGTAGGCGGGGTCATTGGCGAGTGCGGCGGCGATCGCCTGATCCAGAGTGAGGGGCGCAGCGGCCGCGGACGACGCAGGCTGGGGCGCCTCGGGCAGCGATTCGGCGGCACGGATCCGGGCACAGCAAAAAGCGCACGCCAGCAGCAGGGCCGCGTGGGTCAACGAGACGCCGGACCGAAACATGGCGAGAGAATAGCAACGGTAGCTTAAGGATGGCTGAAGGTATACGGGAAACGGGCCGGAAGAAAAGAGAGGGAAGGAAAGCGACGGGCGGCTTTGCACGAGCCCGCAGCCGGCGGCGACCCAAAGTCCAGTCAGACGTCAGCGGGGCGGCTTCTGCTCGGTCATCAACTCGGCAAACTCCGGAGTGGCGCGCAGCGAGGCCAGGGTCTCGTCCTCGAGCAGCTTTTTGCGGTCGGTGAAGCCGTCGTCGAAGGCCTTGCGGAGGTATTCAATGGCCTGCTTGTTGTGGCCGGATTCGGCGAAGAGCCGCGCCAGGCAATAGTCCTGCTCAGCCCGTTCATGAGCGGGCAGCGACTCAGAGACCAGCTGCGGGTTGGCGGTGTCAAAGACGGCCGGATCGAGTGCGAAAGCGGTGCGATAGGCTTCAATGCCCGGGTTGTATTTGCCGCGCGCAAATA
>Ga0335074_10004673_pt1 | contig 18896 bp, 19 predicted proteins | sample Lox_Sample_23_FD_206715 | JGI IMG/M metagenome (GOLD analysis project Ga0335074, IMG submission 206715) | Soil microbial communities from Loxahatchee National Wildlife Refuge, Florida, United States - Lox_Sample_2.3 | ecosystem: Environmental > Terrestrial > Soil > Wetlands | place: USA... | reverse complement strand
ATTATGGCGAGTACGGCGTCGTCCGGGCGCTTTGAGTCGCGCACAAGCCTGTGGCCAGCAATCTCGCGGGTGCTGACCTCTACGCAGCTCCCGCCGTTGGTCCCGCTGTAGCTGGCCTTCCGCCATTGCACGTAGCTGAGGTCCATGTCCTGCCCGTTTCCTCGACTAGCGCCAGCGAATCCGGCACAGACTGGGCTAGTGCTCTCAGCCTATCCCAGGCATCCAGGAGGGCCGCGACATATTCGGGGTCGTTTAGTGTCTGCCCATGCAGCGCCGTCTCCTGGTAGGCAACCTGTCGGCCTTGCTGAAGGTCGGCTATCTCGAAGCCGCCCGCGTTCAGCCCTTCGTGCACTATGACTGATCGCGGAATCACCTGGATCATGATGTTGGGACACCTGGCCATCTCGGCTAGATGCTCGCATTGCTCTCGCATCACGTCCGGCCCGCCGACCGGGCGCATCAGCACAGCCTCGTCGATCACGGCCCACAGTTCCGGCGGATCGTCGCGGTCCAGGATGCCCTGCCGCTCTAGGCGGGCCGTCACCAACTCTTCCGTGTCTGCCACCCTGCTGCCTTTGCGGCCGGTCAGCAGCACGCGCGCGTATGCCTCAGTCTGGAACAGGCCGGGTACGAACACTGGCTGATAGATCCGGATCCTTGTAGCTTCACGCTCGCGCTCGGGCCATTCCCGGAACCATTCAGGGTGCAGCACGGGATTTGCTCGCAGGCCCTCGCCTAGGTCCTCGGCCAGCCGGGCTAGGTGGTCACCAGCGTTCAGCGCGGCATCCAGGCGTTCCGGCGCGCCTTCCGCGGGCGCGCGGCGGCCGGCCTCGATGGCCGCGACCGTTGAGTCCGAGTACTGGATCCGGTCGGCTAACTGCTCCTGGGTGAGCCCGGCCCGCTCGCGCAAGCGCCTGAGCTGGGTGCCGAACAAGCTGCGCGGTGTCGGTGCGATGCCAATACGGCGAACTGCCATCTGTCACTCCTTGGGTTTGCGTCTCTACAGAACGCGGACGCGCTGGACGATCACCGGACGCGGGCCACCTGCTGCTCCCGAACGCAGCCCGCGGCACCGATGCTGGGAACACGACATGCCATAGCAAGCCATGGGAGGACAATATGCCTAACCCGGCCGACGTCGCTACGCTTGCCGCACTGCAGCACGACTTCCCTCTCTTCCGGATATGGCTGGAACCCAGCCACACCGGACTCCGGTACGTCGCCTGCCGGCGTGGCCTCGGACCGGGCCTGCACACTGTCGTCACCAAAGACCCGGCCGAACTGCGGGCCGCCCTGACCGCCGCGCAAGCCAGCCAGGACCCGGCCACCGGCGCCCCGCCGTCACTCCCCCAGCGGATGCCACGCCAGCGCCAGCGCGAATAACCACCCGCCGCTCCGGCGCCGGTCCGGGTAAATCGCTCACTGGCCGAGTCCCAGATGCGCGATCATCCGGGGGTGGAGGTCACCAGGATCCAGGCAGCGTTTGACGACGTATTCGATCAGGCGGTCGTCTTTCATGGTTTTGCCGACTACATGCGCGACTACGACGTCATCATTGACGCGACCGCCGCTCCTCCCGCCGGCACCGAGCCGCAGCATCTCCGGTATCGGTTCACCCACTGCGTCCGGGCCGCGGTCACGACAGCTCTCTCACCCCAGGTCTGGAAACGATCGCTCGATGAGCGGCTCATCGACCCGCAGCAGGGCAGCGACCTGGACGGCTTCGTCTGGGGTGTCAGGTGGCAAGCGCTGTATCCGGGCATGAAGCTCGCGGCGGACTCGGCCGACGCCGCCCGATGGTCACGGGAACTCGGCATGACATTCCATGAAGCGAACATCCAGACAAACGTTCAGAATATTTCTCTCGTCTTTTACGACCTGACCGTGACCACCGTCTCCGCCGGCCAGGAGGCCTGAGTGGGCGCTTCGTCATGGGAGTACTACGTTCCGTTCGAGCCGGATCTCGATTCGGCGTTGCGGGGCCTGAAGGAGCGGGTTCTCGCCGACGGCCGCTATTACTGGCCGCTGGACGGTCAGAGCTGCCCGTTCCCGGACATGAGGTCACCGCGGCCAGGGACGCTGGCCGAACTCGACGCCCTGCTGGCCGGGAACGAATGGCTGCAGTCGGAGGGAACGCACTCGATGCTGGATATGGATCGTGTCATCGCCCCAGACGAGGACGCCGAGCCACGAACTGTCGAGCCCGTCTCAGCCGAGGACCTGGAAGAGCTGACCGGGAGAGATCTCCTGACCCGGGAGAACGTGGACATGATCAAGAATCTGGCGAATGAGCGCTGGTATGGCCGCTGTATCGTCCTGCATGACGACGAGGGTGATCCCTGCGAGATCTACTTCTGGGGCTTCTCGGGCGACTGACTGGCGGTCAGCCCCTGGGCCAGCCCGGCGGCCTGCACCGGCCGCGCCCCGCCCGGCCGCCGGGTTCCGGCCACCGGCGATCTCACTCACCGCGGAGAGTTGTCCGCTTATATCGCCGGCGACACTCCACGTTAAGCCCAGCAGCCGCGATGAACGGGTTACGGACACCGTTGCCCAGCCCATCACGCCAGCCGGAAACCAGGCCAGCACCCCGCAGCCCGATACAACCTCACCAAAACCGATACAACCTCACCAAAACTCGTTTTGCGGCCTGGGCAGAACCCGCCGGTGCTCCTGAGCCGTCATCGCCCCGGCATCGCCGACGCAGCGCTCACCCTGGCGCGGGTCAGCGGGAGCGGGAGCCTGAGAGCGCATCCCTGATCGCCCGGATGGCCAGGAGGGCCAGCACCACGGCCGTCGCGGCGCTACCAGCCGGCGCTCTGGCGGCCCGCACTCTGGCGGCAGCCGGCTGGCCGGGCATGGCTGGTTCGAGCTGGGCGGCCAGGCGCAGGTCGGTGTCTGACCCGGCCACCGAGAGCATCCGCCGTTGCTGCAGGACGTAGAGGATGACGAACCCGGGCGCTACGAGCAGCACCGCCAGGCCGGTGACGATGAATTCGGCCACCAGGGTCGCAGTGGGCGCGCTGCCAGTGGCCAGCGAAAGCGAGGTGGGCAGCAGGTAGGGGTACTGGGCCAGCCCCCACCCCCACACCACGGTGGCCACGGCGATCGCGGCAGTCGCCCGCAGGACCACGGCGTGGTACCAGCGCAGCCAGAGCATGGCCAGCACGGCGATCCCCGCCGCGATCGAGATCGCCACCAGCGGCAGGGCGATGCCGGTCAGCCGGCTGAAGACGTAGGGCGAGCTGGCCGAGAGTTCCCCGAACGTGGCCCCGGCCAGCGCGCCAGTAAGCGCCCCGGCTGCGGTGGCACGCAGCGAGAAGTAGCGCATGAGTGCCCGGTGCCCGCGCTGGCGCGCCTCCAGGACCAGGAACACCGCGCTGATGTAGGCGCAGGCGGCGACGAACAGGAACCCGGTAAGGATCGCGGTGGCCGAGGTCCAGGCGCCCAGGATGTTGCCGTCGGGGTGCACAGGCACCTTCCCGGTGGCGACGGCCCCGACGACCGTGCCCATGAAGAAGGGTGTGATCAGCGACGAGGTTGCGAACATCGCCCCGGTGAGCTGCTGCAACCGCAGCCGCTGCGCGGTGTGCCGGAAGGCGAACCCGACTCCGCGCAGCACGATTCCCAGCAAGGACAGGCTGAGCGGGACAAACAGCGCGGCAAAGATAGCGGCGAACGCCAGCGGGAACGCGGTCCACAGCAGCACCAGGATAAAGATCAGCCACACGTGGTTGGCTTCCCACACCGGGGCGATGGACTCGTCGATGAGGTCGCGCGGGGCCGCGCCGCGCTTGGCCCCGCCCGCCAGCAGGTCCCAGATCCCGCCGCCGAAGTCGGCCCCGCCGAACAGCGCGTAGGCGGAGATGACCAGGACCAGGATCGCGGCGACCACGATGGCCTCGGCCGAGGGACTCACCGGGCCTCCGGGCCGCCGGCGGATGCGCGGGGCAAGGCGGGCCGCTCTGAGTGCCCGGCGGCAGGCGCGCCGGCTCCCGCTGGCGAGGGGCCGTATGGCACCTGCTCGGCCTCTTCCTCGGCGGGCGTTTCCCGCCGCCACCGCCTTGACATGATCATCGGGACGCCGATCGAGACCACCGTCAGGATCGCGTACAGGAAGAGGACCACCCCGAGCGTGACCGTAACCCCGCTGGACGGGGTTACCGCGTCGCTGACCAGCAGCACGCGGTAGACGATCCACGGCTGGCGGCCGACCTCGGTGACGATCCACCCGGCCTCCATCGCGGCCACGGCGGCCACGCCGCTGACGGCTGAGGGCACCAGGAACCACGGGGTCAGCAGCAGCCGGCGGTGGAACAGCCACCACCAGCCCTGCCACGCCGCCAGCGCCAGCAGGAAGAAGCCGATGCCGACCATGAAGTCGAAGCTCAGGTGGATGAGCGTGGGAAACGGCGGACGCTGGTCCGGGGGCACGGTCTCCCACCCGATAACCCGGGTGTGCGGCGAGAACCCGACCAGGATCGAGTCGAACGACGGGATGGCAGCGCCGAAGTAGACCTTGCCGTTGATCAGTATCCCGCCTATCCATTCGGGAACGTTGTCCCCGGTCCTAGCGACGAATTCCATCGACGCGAACTTGACCGGCTGATTGCTCGCGATGAACCGGGCGATGATGTCGCCCATCATCACCTGCAGCGGGGACGCGATCGCGCCGATCGTGAACGGGACAGCGAAGCCCAGCCGGTGGTAGCGGTCCCGGCGGCCACGCAGCAGCCCGACCGCGTACACGCCGGCGATCACGAACCCCGTCACCATGTACGCGGCCAGCACCATGTGCGCGGTCTCGTAGGGAGTGGCGGCGTTGAAATACACCGAGACCGGGTCGACGCTGGTGATCTTGCCGTGGCTGAGGGTGTACCCGGCCGGTGAGTTCATCCACGCGTTCATCGCGACCACCGACATCGCGCCGAGGATCCCGGACACCACGATCGGCATCCCGCTCCACCAGTGCACCCAGGGCGGGAGCCGCCGCCACCCGTACAGGTAGACCCCGACGAAGATCGCTTCCAGGAAGAAGAAGATCCCCTCGTACGAGAACCCGATGCCGAACGCTGCCCCGAACTGGCCCATCAGGCCCGGCCAGAGCAGGCCCAGCTCATACGACAGCACGGTCCCCGATACCGCGCCCACCGCCACCAGCACCGCCATGACCTTCGACCAGCGGCGCGCCAGCAGCATCGCCGCGGCATCGCCGCGCTTGATGCCTATCCACTCCGCGGTCATCGTGACGGCCGCGAACGCGACACCGAAGCACGCGAGGATGATGTGGAACCCGAGCGACGCCCCCATCTGCGTCCGGGCGGGCACCGGATTCACAGCCAGAACGTGCGCCATTGCGCCCATCGCGCCCCCTGCGCCCCCGTAAGCAGCACGGCCGTCGCGGCTGCGAAGCGTCACGCTATGTGTACCGTCAATGAACTCCGGGTACACGCGGGAGTGCCGGCAACGTCAGCCCGAGGTGCACCGGGTATATGAGCAGGAAAAACGCAGGAGCCGTTGCCCTGGTCATCCTGCTCGGGCTGGTCACCGGCGGGCTCGGTGTGGTCGCGTCCAACCTGTACACCGTCGGGGTGCTGATCCTCTTCATCGGTGGCGTCGGCGCCGCTGTGCTGGGCGGCGAGTACCTCATCAGGTACCTCGGCCGCCGGCGGCCGCCCCTTTAAGGCCGCCGGTTTTAAATGAGAACGCCTTTAGCCCCTGACCGCGTTAGCTTGGCCCGGTGACCAGGCCCAGCACTCCACCCGAGCTTTCTGCTGTGGTGCGCAGCAAAGCGCTCGTCGCTGGAGCCGCGCAGTGGATCAGTGACCTGCCGGAACTTGCCGCCGACCTGGAGCGGGAGTGGTCGCTCGTCATCGGCCCGCCCTATGGCGATTCAACCGAGGCGTTCGTCGCGCAGGCCACACTCAGCGACGGCACGCCAGCGGTGCTGAAGCTGCACATCCCGCGCCCCGGGGACCAGGCCAGTCGGGAGATCACAGTCTTGCGGCTGGCGGGCGGTGACGGGTGTGCCCGGCTGCTGCGGGCCGACGCCGAGCGGGGAGCGCTGCTGCTCGAACGGCTGGGCTCATCCCTGCATCAGCTCAATCTCCCGATGGCCCAGCGGCACGAGATCCTCTGCGCGGCGGCGGAGCGGATATGGCGCCCGGCCGCTGGCTGTGGCTTGCCCACCGGTGCCGACAAGGCCCGGGACCTCGCCGGCCAGATCACCGCGATCTGGGAAGAGCTCGGCCGTCCCTGCTCGGAACGCGCGGTCGACGACGCACTGGCCTGCGCGGCCCAGCGCGCCGAGGCCCATGACGATGAGCGCGCCGTCCTGGTACATGGCGACGTGCACCAGTGGAACGCCCTGGCGGCCGGAACCGGCTTCAAGCTCGTCGATCCCGACGGCCTGCTGGCCGAAGCCGAGTACGACATGGGAGTTCTCATGCGCGAGGATCCGGTCGAACTTCTGCACGGTGATCCCCACGAGCGGGCGCGCTGGCTGGCGGCGTGCTGCGACCTCGACGCCAGCGCGATCTGGCAGTGGGGCGTGGCCGAACGGGTGGCCAACGGGCTGCTGCTGACCAGGATCGGCCTTCAGCCTGTCGCCAGCGAGATACTGGCCACCGCCGATCACCTCGCGAGCAGTTCCCTCTAGACGCTGGGGAGCCAAGCCTGCCGTCATACCGCCGGGGTAACCCCACGGGGGCGCCAGACGCTGTCATACCGGGGTATGACGGTCTGCGGCGGGACGACCGCCGCGGGCCGACCGCCTACGCTGTCAGCGTGCACGCCATGCCAGGCCCCGTTCCGCGAGCGCTGCGTTGCCCTGGCCAGGCAGCATGACAGCCGAGGGAGCGGCGGACGCCGCGACGGCTGCCCCCGGCACAGGTGCCCATGCCCTGACCCGCTGCCTGATCGTGGACGACCAGGCGATGGTCCGTGAGGGCTTCGCCGCCGTGCTCGCCGCCCAGCCGGACATGACGGTCGCTGGGCAGGCCGCCGACGGCGCTGAGGCGGTAGCCCGGGCGCGCGAGCTGCTGCCGGACGTGGTTCTGATGGACGTGCGGATGCCGGTCATGGACGGCCTGGAGGCAACCAGGCAGATCCTGGCCGAGCCAGGACCGCAGCCGACCCGCGTGCTCATGCTGACCACCTTCGACCTCGACGACTACGTCTACGAGGCGCTGCGCGCCGGGGCCAGCGGCTTCCTGCTCAAAGACGCGACGGCCGCGGAACTGGTCCACGCGGTCCGGGTTATCGCAGCCGGGAACGCGCTGCTGGCACCGTCGGTTACCCGGCGGCTGATCGCCGGGTTCGCCCGGCAGCAGGCCACGGCCCCGCCACCGGCCACGCTGGCCGCGCTCACCGCGCGCGAGACCGAGGTGCTGCGGCTGATCGCCCGGGGCCTGTCGAACACCGAGATCAGCGACACGCTCGTGATCGCCGAGCAGACCACCAAGACACACGTCAGCCGGATCCTGGCCAAGCTCGGCCTCCGGGACCGGGCCCAGGCGGTGGTGCTCGCCTACGAGTCCGGCCTCATCACCCCGGGAAGCTGATCCGTTCCCGAAACGGCCGATCGGCAGTCGACCGGCAATTTGCCGGAAACTTCATCCATCTTTCGACCGTTCTGTCGCGTTGCTGTCTACCTTTTAGGCCACATATCGGTATCTGGGCCAGGCGGCGGGGGCCTCGGCAGCGCCAGCGGCTGCAGCAGCGTACGTACCGCTGAACGGGAGTGAGCTGGCCACACACGCACCCAGGCTGGGCAGCTATACCAGCTCGCGGATGTCAATTGAGGTGGCGCTGGCACCAAGGGATGGCACGGGCCTGAACCACCTCCTCAGCAGCCTGTACACCAAGGGCAGCGCGGATTATCACCACTGGCTGGCCAAGGGGCAGTTCAACCAGCAGTACGCGCCGTCCAGTGCGACCGAGGACGCTGTCGGGAAGTACCTGACCCAGTCCGGGCTGACCCTGCAGCGCTCGGCGTCGCCCTTCCTGGTGCGCGCCGAGGGTTCAAGCGCCCAGGTGTCAGCGGCGTTCCACACCACGATCAGCACCTACCAGGAGAAGGGCGGCCCGCGCTTCTTCGCCAACACCACTGCGGCCCAGCTGCCCGCAACGGTGGCGCCCGGGGTGCTGGGCGTGATCGGGCTGTCGGACACCTCGCAGAGCCGTCCGGCCGATGATGCGGTGATGCCCTCGCAGCGGACCGCGGCCAAGGACCAGCAGGCGTCGTCGTCGTGCGAGACGTCGTACCCGACAGCGTCGCAGCTCTCCGGGTTCGTGACCAGCGGCACCTCGTTCCCGTTCGGGTTCGGGGATGGCCCGGGCTGCAGCGGCCTGACGCCCTCGCAGCTCAACTCGATCTACGGCGCTCCGAACGCCGGGGCCAAGGGCAAGGGCACGGGCGTCACCGTAGCCCTGTACGAGGCCACCGGCTACGAGCCCGCGTCCATCGCCACATGGGCGCAGGAGTTCTACGGGTCGGGGTACGACACGCCCGGTCTGGACGAGGTAACCGTGGACGGCGGTCCGCTCGACCCGCAGTGCCCGACCGGCGATAGCTGCCCGGCCGACGCCAACGGGTACTCCGGCGACGTCGAGGCTGAGCTGGACATTGAGCGGGTGCTGGCCGTCGCCCCGGACGTCGCGAAGATCATGATCTACGACTCACCGAACGACACCACCGGGCAGACCGAGCTGGATAGCTTTACCAAGATCGCCGGTGACGATGCCGCGTCTGTGGTCAGCTCGAGCTGGGGTAACGGTGAGTGCGTGCTGCCCGCGTCCTTCGTCGAGGCCGAGAACACCGACTTCGAGCAGATGGCGGCGCAGGGCCAGACCATGCTCGCGTCAGCGGGCGACGAGGGGCCTGTCCTCTGCGCGGCCTACGGCACCGGTGACGACTCGCTCTCGGTGTTCGACCCGGCGGCGCAGCCCTACGTGACCGCGGTAGGCGGCACTTCGTTCGAGGGCTACAACCCAGGCACTGACGCCACTCCCGGGTACAACGGTGCGGAGTCGGCCTGGGATGCGGACAACCTGTGCCAGGACAGCGCCACCGTGGTCGACGGCGAGAGCGGCTACGACTGGTGCGTCGCCGGCACCCAGCCGGTCGGCGCCGGGAATGCCGGCAGTGGCGGGTCCAGTGCCTACTGGGGACGGCCTGGGTACCAGACCGGACCAGGAGTCAACAACCCGTACACCACGGATGGCAACGGCACCACGGACTGCTCGCTGGCCGCGGACGGCACGCCCTGCCGGGAGATCCCCGACGTCTCGGCCGACGGCGACACCTACACCGGTTATTCCACCTACTGCGTCGCCACCTCCAGCGACACCTTGAGCCAGTGCTACGCGCTGGAAAGCAAGGAGTCCGTCACCGGCTGGTTCAGCGTCGCCGGGACCAGTTCGGCGTCACCGCTGTGGGCCGGGATCGCCGCGGACATGGAAAGCTATGCGGGCGCCCGCGAAGGCTTCCTCAACCCGCTGCTGTACGGCCTGTACAACATCGATGCCGGCCGGTATTTCAACGACATCACCTCAGCCGGGCACATCGTCACCACTGACGGCCTGTACCCGACCACGCCGGGATATGACGAGGCCACCGGGATCGGCACGCCGAAGATGGCCGCACTGATCACCCAAAGTTGATGACGGGCTAGGCACCCACCTGGGTGTGTGGGGAAGGCGAGCGCCCTCCCCACACACCCGGGCCGCCGTGCAAACACCACAAACTGGCCCGCAGAAACACCACATCCTCCAGCGTCGCCCTTTGCGGGTGGTGTCGATCGAGATGGCCGGGGCAGGGTGTCGGGACGTTCGCGTCCCGTGGGAGGCCAGATGACCCGGCGGGTGGTGGCGGCAGGCGCTCGCTGCGCTGCCGCGGTGCTGATGGCGGCAGCGGCTGCTGCCACGGTTTCGTGCAGCGCCGGGGCTTCTCCGGCGGTGGGTGCCTCGCTCAGCGGGCACCGGGCCGCCTCCCCGGCAGTCTTCCAGGGCCCAGACGGCATGGAGGCGCGCTGGGTTATCCAGGAGAACGAGCGCCCGGGCACTACCGCGTGGGAGATCCACGGCAGCAGCGGCGGCATCGACGGGTTCGCCAACCAGGTTTACGCCACTCAGGGCGAGAACGTCACGCTCTATGTCTCGACGACCGGGCAGTGGTGGCAGGCCGACGCGTTCCGGATGGGCTACTACCAGGGCAAGGGCGGGCGCCTGGTATGGCAGTCCGCCCATGTCACCGGGAAGAACCAGCCCGCGTGCCCGGTCACAGCCGACATCAACATGGTGTCCTGCGACAACTGGACCCCGTCGCTGACGTTCCGGCTGACGTCGGCGTTCGTTCAGGGCGACTACCTGGTCAAGCTGGTCGGACCGGCGAACAGGCAAGCATACGTTCCTCTGACCATATGGGATCCGGCGAGTACGGCTACATATGTAGTCAAGAACGACGTATTCACCTGGCAGGCCTGGAACACCTGGGGCGGATACGACTTCTACACCGGGCAGGGCAGCTGCCCGGCGGACGTGTACCCGCTGTGCTCGCGTTCCCGCGTGGTGTCGTTCGACCGGCCGTACGCGGAGAACGGGTCGGGGTTCCTGAGCCTGGAGTACCCGCTGGTGCGCTGGGCCGAGCAGCATGGCCTAGACGTGACGTACTCGACCGACCTGACCATCCAGGAGCACCCTGACTCGCTCGCGCACCACCGGGTGCTGCTGTCGCTGGGCCATGACGAGTGCTGGTCGCTCGGGGAGCGGCAGGCCGCCGTAGCCGCCCACGGCAACGGGATGAACATCGTCTTCTTCGCGGCCAGCCCGATGCTGCGGCACGTGCGCACCCAGGCGTCGCCACTCGGGGCGGACAGGGAACTGGTCGACTACCGCGACTCCACCGCGGACCCGCTGAACGGCAACGGGAACCCGCTGCAGGTCACCGGCAACGAGTGGGCGTCGGCTCCGGCGAACTGGCCGGAGTACAGCTTCGTCGGCGACACCTATGACGGGTTCCTTGAACCTGGGCAGACCTACGGCCTGACCGTCGCCGACGCGTCGTCCTGGGTGTTCGCGCACACCGGGCTGCACAACGGGTCCGTCATCCCCGGCGTCCTCGCCACCGACGTCGACAGTTTCGACCTTGGCGCCGGCCAGCCAAGCAACGACCAGATCCTCGGCCATACCGTGATCCCGGCCCAGCTTGGCCAGTCCAGCACGCCGCCGCTGGAGTCTGATATGACCTACTACACCGACCCTGACGGCGGCGCCGGCGTCATCGACACCGGCACCAACCACTGGATCAACGCGATGGGCACCAACCAGCAGGCGTCCTCGATCCTGGACCAGATCACTGGCAACATCATGCGTGTGTTCGGCCAGGGCCCGGCCGGGCTGACGCACCCTTCGCAAGCAAACTGGCAGGAGGTCACCGGCCAGTAGCGCCGCGGCGATGAACCCCGGCGCCCGGCGCCTTCACAACAGCCATGGAAGCAACCAACCTCGCGGATCTGTACCAGTCACCACCGCTCGACTGGTCCCGGATCGAGACCCAGCTGGACGCGGGCCTCGGCCCGGGCCGGGACCGGCCCATCACCCGCTGGCTGGCCACCGTTAACCCAGACGGAAGCCCGCACGTCGCCGGGATCGGAGCGCTGTGGGCCGACGCGTGTTTCTGGATCACCACCGGCAAGAGGCCAGGCGGCGCCACCCGCTGGCGCTTCTAGCACTCCACCGCGCCCCAAGCACTCCACCGCGGCCCAAGCACTCCACCGCGGCCCATCCAATAGCGTCGCGGTGCCCGCGCTGTTGTCCTAGCCGCAGCTAGGGCACCACGACGCTGTTGGGCTGACGACAGCGGTGCGCCGGAATAGGTACTTTGTTCCGGTGGGGAACCTGTCACCTGCCGTTGTCACGGATCTGGCGCCCAGCGGCGTGCTGCGGGCCTCTATCAACCTGGGCAACCCGGTGCTGGCCCAGGGCACGCCGGCGGAACCGGCGGGCGTCACTGTCGACATCGCCCGCGAGATCGCCGCCCAGCTCGGCGTCCAGGTGGAGTTCGTCTGCTTCACCGCGGCGCGCGATTCGTTCGAGGCGATGATGACGGGACAGGCCGACATCTGCTTCCTGGCCATCGAGCCCGCGCGCGCGGCCGAGGTCGCCTTCACCGCCCCGTATGTGGTGATCGAGGGCGTGTTCGCCGTACCCAGCCAGTCAGGTTTGGCCACGGTCAGCGATGTGGACAGCGCCGGCGTGCGCATCGGCGTCAAAGCCGGGTCCGCCTACGACCTGTTCCTGTCCCGCACCCTGCGGCATGCGACAGTGATACGCGGGGCGGAGGGAACCGAGGAGTTCCTCACCGGGAACCTGGAGGCGGCTGCTGGGATCCGGGAGCCGATGACCGAGTTCGTCGCCACGCACCCCGGATTCCGGCTCATCGAGGAGCGGTTCATGGACATCCGGCAAGCCGTCGGCACGGCGAAGACCAAGCGCCCAGAAACCACGCAGTTCCTGCACGGCCTCGTCGAGGAGCTGAAGGCCTCAGGTTTCGTCGCCGACTCCCTCCGCCGCTCCGGCCAGTCCGCCGCCGTCGCCCCACCCGGGTAACGACGCGCAGCAGGCGTACGGTTGCCTCCGTGACATTGGGCGAATTGACGACGCAACTGCGGCAATTCGCGGCCGCGCGCGACTGGGAGCAGTTCCACACGCCAAAGAACCTGGCCATGGCCCTGGCCGGCGAGGTGGGCGAGCTTCTCGCGGAACTGCAGTGGCTGACTCCCGAAGAGGCATCAAGGGTCATGGAGGACCCGGAAGCGGCCACTCGCATGCGCTCGGAACTGGCCGACGTCACGATCTACCTTGTCCGCCTGGCTGATGTGCTCGGTGTCGACCTCATACAGGCGTCTGTCACGAAGCTTGCCGAGAGTGAACGACGCTACGACGTCGAGCATTACCGCGGTTCTGCCCGCAAGGCCCCGCCAGTCTCCTGAACGCAGGTAAATAGAGCAGTAATCACCGGTAGCCTGCTTTCCCGGAAGGGATTGCGGCCCGACGGGCTTCCGCCGTTCTGCTTTCAGCGCGGACACGCCCCCACCCGCACGATTTTTTCGTGCTGCCTGGGGGAACTTCGTGACTGGGTTCCGAGTCCGCGCTGCGAGCCTGGTGGGATCGGCCATGGAACGGCAGCTCGCGGGAATTATCGCCGATCACGTGCGAGCGACGACCGGGCGATCACCATCGGAGTCAGAACGGAAATCCTGGCGGCGCAGTCTGCCCATACTGGCGCACGACCTGCTGGAAGCAGGTCTCGGCGAGATCGAGATGCTGATCGAATATCGGCTTCCGCTGACCAGCAAGCGGGCCGACGTTGTGCTTGCAGGCGTCGACAGGCGGACCGGCGGAGATGCCTATCTGGTCGTCGAGCTCAAGCAGTGGAGTCAGGCCAGTCTGTATGAGGGCAACGAACGGCTCGTCGTAGTCGAGGGAATGCACCGGGAAGTCGAACATCCGCTTCTCCAGGTACAGGGATACTGCGACTACATCGCTGACTATGTAGCATCCCTGCGCGGCAACGACAACGCCGTGCGCGGCGTTGCCTACCTGCACAACGCGGCGGACCTCGATGTAGACGATCTCTTCCAGCTCTCGATGACGGAGCGAACCAGGCTCTTCACCAAGAGCAGACGCGGTGCTTTCCTTGAATACCTGAGCGATCAGTTCACACGCGACCCTGGGGCTGGGGTTGCGGACCGGCTACTGAAGAGCGCCACGCGTCCGTCCAAGCAGCTTCTCAAGCTGGCCGCATCCGAGATCAAGGAGCGGGAACAGTTCACACTGCTCGGCGAGCAGCGCCTCGCGTACGAGATCGTCCTGCATGCGGTGGAGAAAGCGCGGCGCTCGGACGCTAAAGAAGTCGTCATCATCACAGGCGGTCCGGGAAGCGGCAAAAGTGTCATCGCTCTCTCGTTGCTAGGTGAGTTGTTCCGTCAGGGATACCCCGCGCTGCACGCAACCGGTTCCCGGTCCTTCACACAGACGATGCGTCATCAGGTGGGCCGCGGGTCCTCGCGAGTCAAGAGCCTCTTCAAGTACTTCAACAGCTTCGTGGATGCTCAGCAGAACGACATCGAAGCGCTGATCTGCGACGAGGCACACCGCATCAGGCAAACGTCTGTCAGTCGGTTCACCGCGGCAGCGCAGCGAACCGGGCGCTTGCAGGTCGATGAGCTCATTGGAGCTGCCCGCGTGCCTGTCTTCCTGCTCGACGAGCATCAGGTGGTGAAGCCAGGCGAGATCGGAACCGTCGAGGCCATCAAGTCACACGCGTCGTCGTTGGGGCTCAGGGTTCACCACATCCCACTCGACGACCAGTTCCGGTGCGGCGGCAGCCGGAAATACGAGACATGGGTGCTGCGGCTGCTGGGCCTTGAGCCCGGCGATCCCCAAGTCTGGACCGGCGACGAACAGTTCGACGTCATGCTGGCCGAGTCGCCCTGGGAGTTGGAGAACATCCTGCGCGGCAAGCTGCAGGAGGGCTATTCGGCAAGGGTATCCGCTGGATACTGCTGGCCATGGAGTGATCCCCGTTCCGATGGCACGCTCGTAAACGACGTGCGGGTTGGGGATTGGGCCAGACCCTGGAACGTCAAGGGCGAACGGGCGGCCGGGACCGCTCCGCCCTCGGCTCTCTGGGCGACCGTGGAGGGTGGCTTCGACCAGGTTGGCTGTGTCTACACCGCCCAGGGATTCGAGTACGACTGGTCGGGCGTCATCATCGGCCCGGACTTAGTCGCCCGGCATGGTCGCACGATCACAGTGCGAGAGGCCAGCAGGGATCCGGAATTTAGGAAGCGCTCGGTCAGTGACCTGCAAGCCGACCGTCATATCCGAAACATCTACAAGGTGCTGCTCACCCGGGGCATGGCCGGCACCGTCATCTACGCCGTCGACGAGCCGACGCAGGAATTCTTGGCCGAACTGATGCGTGACCAGAGGTCATAGACCGGTTTCCGGTCACAATCAACGATTTACGGACTGCTATGATGCTCAGCACTCCATGCCCATAACAGGCCCCAGATGCCTCAGTTCTGTCCGAAATTAACAATGTGGTTGATCGAAGGCGTATCTAGCCGCCGATCGACCACGATCATGAACCGCGGGCCGCTTGGCCACGGCGCGGTGGTTATCGGGGCCGGGGCCGCCCGCCCGCTACGGGGTCGGGGGCCGCCGGGCGGGGCCGGGGCCGCCCGCTACGGGGCAGGGCCGCCCGCTACGGGGAGGGGCTGCTAGCTACGGGGAGGGGCTGCTAGCTGGGGTTGGGGCCGGTGGCTATGGGGCGGGCGGGGTCGGTGACCCAGCTGGACCAGGAACCTACGTAGAGGGCGGCGGGGATGCCGGCCAGTTGCAGGGCGAGCACCTCGTGGGCAGCGGTGACGCCGGAGCCGCAGTAGGCACCCACCTCGGGGGTCACGCCGGCGCGGACGCCAAGGGCGGCGAAGCGTTCCCGCAGCTCAGATGGTGCCAGGAACCGCCCGTCGGCGGCGACGTTCGCGGCGGTCGGCGCGCTGACGGCGCCGGGGATGTGGCCGGCCACCGGGTCGACCGGTTCGGTCTCGCCGCGGTACCGCTCCCCCGCGCGGGCGTCGAGCAGCACGCCCGACCGGGTCAGCGCATCAGCGCCCGCGGCGTCCAGCAGCGGCAGATGACCGGGGACGGCGATGAAGTCCCCGACCTCGACGCTGGGCTCGTCGGTGGTCACTGGCAGCCCGGCCGTGGCCCAGGCGCGGAACCCGCCGTCCAGCACCCGGACCTGATCGTGACCGAAGTATCGCAGCGTCCACCAGGCACGCGCCGCGACGGTGGAGTCGCCGTCGTCGTAGATGACGACCGGGTAGCCCGCCCGGACACCGGCCCGCCGCATCGCTGCCTGAAAGCTCTCGGGGTCGGGCAGCGGATGCCGGCCTCCCAGGCCGGGCGCCCCGGCCAGGTCGGTGTCGAGGTCAACGAAGACGGCTCCGGGCAGGTGGCCGGCCCGGTAGCTGTCGATCCCCGGCGGCCCGCCAAGCCGCCACCGGACGTCGAGCAGCACCGGGGGCTCGGCCGCTGCCAGCTCACCGGACAGCGTCACCGCGTCGATCAGCGGGCTGGCGGTGCTCGCGCTCATCGCCGCATTCAGCCCCGCAGCCAGGCCACGACGTCAGCGGCGTGCTGGTCGGGCGGGAACACCGGGTAGAACACGTGCTCGATCTGGCCGTTGCTGACCACGAGCGTGAGCCGCTTGTAGCGGACCACGCCGTCGCTGGCGGTGAACGTCGGCAGCCGCAGCTGACCGGCCAGCACCAGGCCAGCGTCGGACAGCAGCGGGAACGGCACCGCCAGCCGCTCGGCCGCCTCGGCCTGCTGCGGGGGTGTCTGGCTGGACAGGCCGAAGACCTCGGCACCAAGCCCGGTCAGCTCGCTGTAATGATCGCGGAACCCGATAGTCTCCGGCGTGCACCCGCGCGCGCCCGGAATCTGGTTCCATCCCTCAATCAGCGGGATTCCCGGCGTGCCGGTCATCGGGTACACGTACAGAACAGCCCGCGGCTGGCCAAGCCGGGCGAGGTTCACCGTCCCGCCGCTGGTGGCGGGGAGCGTGACCGGCGGCAGCGGTGTTCCGGGCAGGTGCGCGGCCGCGCCGTCGTCCTCCGGCTCTGGCAGGCTCGCGGGGAGCTGCTCGTAGTTCGCTGAGGTCATCCGGGTCGCTCCTGTCGTTCCGCTGGCGCCTACAAGGCTGACAAGCTCAGCAGGGGCACGATCTGGTCCGAGGGTGTCAGCGAGCCGTGCATGCCGATCAGCAAAGACTCGCGCGGCTCGGCCTGGGTGGCAACGATCGCGTGCGATCCGGCCGGCGCCGCTACCACGTCGCCGATGCGGTCTGCCACCCGCGGGCTGACCGGCCCGAACCAGCCCTCGGCGATCGCGTCATCCCGGGACACGACCCAGGCCCGGGGACCGAGGATTTCCCGCCATGCGGCAAGAACGTCACCAGCGGCACCCGGCTCGGCGTAGACATGCCTCGCCCGGGGCTCGCCGCCGAGCAGCGCAACGCCGTCGCGCAGCCCGGGCACAGTGTCGGCGTCGATCCGGTCCTGAAGCGGAACGTCCACCATGCCGTGATCGGCGACGACGTACAGGGCCGTGCCCTGGGGCACCGCGCTGGCCAGCTGCTCGGCCAGCTTGTCGACGTGCCCGAGGTGATACCGCCAGGCATCAGAGGTGCAGCCCCACGCATGCCCAGTCGCGTCGAGTTCGCCGTGATACACCATGGCCAGCGCTCGGTCGCTGCTCTCCAGGGCCACCGCCGCCTCAGCCACGAGCGCGCCGAGCGTGTCAGCGGCAAGGAACTCGGCACCGCGCATCGCCGCGGTCGACAGCCCGCTCTGCGCAAGCGCCGAGTGCGCCACCCGGAACGTGGCCACCTCGCTGTCGGCGGCCCGCTCGAAGATCGTGCACCCGGGCTGCCACGCGACCGGATCGACACGCGGGTCCCAGTGCAGCGCGTTGAGCAGCCTGCCTTCGCCGGGCACGGCTACCTGGTAGCCAAGCAGCCCGTGCTCGCCGGGCGGCTGCCCGGTGCCCAGGGACGCCAGGCTGGTCGCTGTCGTAGCCGGGAACCCGGCCGCGAGCGTCCGCCCGCTGAGCGCGAGCTCTGACAGGAACGGCGCCGCTGCCGGGTGCTCGCGCAGCAGCTCCCAGCCCAGCCCGTCGACGACCAGCAGGCAGACCCGGTCCGCTGGCCCGAGCTGCAGCGGGTTTGGCTCCGCCGTCACGCCGAGTGACGCCAGCACCGAGGAGGCCAGGTCGGCCAGGGTGTTCTCGCCGTAGTGCGGCAGTGACGGCAGTGACGCCGGCAGATCCGTCGCAGTTACCGACTGCCCGTCTGAGGTCATCACGTTCCCGTCAGCCGCGACCGGTGGCCTCGGACAGCGCCCGGGCAAACCCGAGCACCTGAGCCACCAGGTCTGCACCATCGGCGGCCTCGCTGACCCGCAACGTCAGGTCATCGGAGGTCACCGTCCCGCTGTACCCGTGGTCGGCGTCGCAGTTCTCGTCGCCGCAGTGCGCGGGCTCAAGCTCGATGTGGGCCAGGACGTTCCAGCCGATGGTGAGCACCACTTCGCTCGGCATCGTGACGCCAGGCACGTAGCTGGCCGGATCCGGGATCACCCTGGTCACCGCGACCGAGGCAATCTGGCTGAACCGGACGGCCTCGGTGCTGGTTTCGGCCAGCGGGCGGGAGTCCTCCTCGTCAGCCTCGGCCGGGCTCTCGTCCGTGTGGGAGTAGATCAGCCGGGTCGGCGTGAGCGCCAGCACCGTCATGTGCCGCCGCACCTCCATGCCGGGATCGAACAGCGCGTCGCTCTGCACGACATAGGAGACAACCGGCTCGGCGGCCAGTGCTGATGACACAGCGTCGAACACCAAGCCCGGATAGTAACCGCTTCGCTCTATCGCTGCGCGCATCCCGTCGGGCGCGATCCTGGTATCGCTCATGCCCCCCATCCTGCACTGTGCGGGGACCGCCGCTCACAGGGCGGGGCGCAGATCGGGTAACGGGCCCGGCGCCGCGACATCCGCCATGCCGTCATGATAGGCCCGCTTGCGCGGAATGGCCGCCGGCAATACCTGGCAGCGGGCCAGCCAGGTAGCGCAGCAGCACCACGTCGCCGATCTGGCGCACCTCGGCCAGCCGCATCCGGCGCAGGGCACCGCCCCCGGTCCCGCCCGGATCCCCGGCAAAGCGCGGCGCGTCCGGGTCGCCGACGAACACCGGCGCTACCGCCAGGTGAAGCTCGTCCGCGAGCCCGGCGGAGAGGAACTGAACGTGCAGCCGGCCGCCTCCCTCGACCATCAGC
>Ga0335074_10004671_pt1 | contig 18898 bp, 20 predicted proteins | sample Lox_Sample_23_FD_206715 | JGI IMG/M metagenome (GOLD analysis project Ga0335074, IMG submission 206715) | Soil microbial communities from Loxahatchee National Wildlife Refuge, Florida, United States - Lox_Sample_2.3 | ecosystem: Environmental > Terrestrial > Soil > Wetlands | place: USA... | reverse complement strand
AGGGCAGGTGTCCCGCCCCTCGCGCTTGTGCTAAAAGGGCGCCACGTCCCCGTAGCTCAGCCGGATAGAGCAACAGTTTCCTAAACTGTGGGTCGGGTGTTCGAGTCACCCCGGGGACGCCAATTTTTCAATAGGTTAGCTGTTCCCGCTGCGTTCGATGCGTCGAGCGTCAGCGAAACGTCAGCACGATCGAACGACGCGTCGATGACGCTTCAAAACTGAACCGGCTGCGAGCGCCGGAGCGGCAGGGACGGGGCCACAGGGCGGTCTTTGTCGACCCCTACCACCGCGAGCGACGGCGCGATTGATCGCACTGAAGACCCGTCCACATTCGCAAGGGAGCGGCGGGGTGCGCACGGTCGATCCGTGCTCATCGTCGCGGTCGCACCGTCAGGCCGTCACCTGGCGATGGGCAGTCGGTCTTGGTCCGAGTGGCTGCATCGGTCGGAGAACTGACACCAGAGGGCACGTCAGATCAATCTCTCATCGCCCATGGCTTGACGCTCTGGCACAGCCAAGAGTAGGGTTCGCCGCCAGATATTCACCTGACAGAGGAGTACCTTATGCGTGTCGCGATCTTCGCTCTTGCTCTTGCGCTCTCCGGCTGTGGGATCGCCGCCAAGATCGACGCGCGCAACGACATGGAACAGTCCAAGTCCGCATATAAGAACTGCCTAGCGGCAAATCCGTCTAATCCGGCAGCCTGCGCCGGCCTAGAGGCGGCGTTCAAAGCAGACCTTGCCGCCTATCAAGCGACCTCGGCGGGTGTAAACCCCAACACTATCAACATCAATCAAAACTAATACACCGAAGGGTCATCCCCAGGACGAGAGCAAGACATATGCGAGTGCGGCATATGCTTCGTCTACCCACACAAACTCGTCTCGCCGCTGCTGCTGCACTAATGGCGGTCATGATGGTGTCGCCATGTGCTTTTGCGGCATCGCAACCATCAGGAACCTTTGATGTGCCCCTCAAGTCTGAGGGCGGGGTCTTTGTAGTGCCGGTCCTGATAAACGATGCGATTACGTTGGACTTCCTTGTCGATAGCGGTGCCGCTGATGTGAGCATCCCTGCCGACGTTGTGATGACGCTCATGCGGACAGGGACGATTACCAGGGCAGATTTTCTTGGCAAGGCGACTTACGTGCTCGCTGATGGTTCGACAGTGCCTTCAGAGACATTTCGCATCAGGTCACTTAAACTAGGAAACACGGTACTGGAGAACGTGACCGGAAGCATCTCGTCCGTGAAGGGGAGCCTCCTGCTCGGCCAAAGCTTCCTCAGCCGCTTCAAGTCATGGTCGATCGACAACAGCCGACACGTATTGGTACTGGCCCGATACGGCGCTCCCCGAGTGCAGACGTTGAGTGGCAGGTGGAATGAGGCGATAGCGTTCTGCAAGGATCTTTTCAAAGATGCGCGCCTTGACCCATTGCGGGGCGTCATCGCTTTCGACTCCCGACCTACATTGGAGATGAAGGCCAATTCTGCGTACGTGACGCAAGAGCAAAGGGATGCGCTCAATGTATACGAACAGCTGGACGCTCGTTGCCGAGAGAGACAAATGGGCGTCAGCCCGATAGTCGGACAAGTTTACCAACAGATGGGCACAGGGGATGACGAGTTGCTAAAGCTTTATCAGCGGAAGATGACGATAGGCGACTACAACAGCTTCTTCGAGCGGTTCGACGAGCAGTCCACAGCTCTTTTGAAGACTAAGGCGGCGGCGCAACCGCACGCGTCTTCTCAACCAGGTGGAACAGGCTCTCCCTGATAGGGTGGGAAATTGCGCAACGCACACACACGAGGCATCACTGCTGCTTCTGGATCGAGATCGCGTCGGGAAGGAGTGACAAGCCGTGCGTGACGTTTGGGATAACGGGTTAGATTTGGGCCAGCCACTCTGGCGGTATGTCAAAGCGGAGCGGTTTGCACAGCTGATGGAAAGCTCCCTCGTCCACTTCGCCGCTGCAACGCAATTCATAGACCCGTTTGAGGGAGCGGTAGCCGTTTTAGCACCCGACTTTCCTGTCGATCCGCGCTATGCCGAGATGGACCACACGGAGAGAGCATTCTACCGGCTTAAGCGCCTGACAAAGATCAACTGCTGGCATCGCTCTGATTACGAGAGTGACGCAATGTGGAAGTTGTACGCCGGCCAAGGCAAGGGAGTGGCCATCTGTTCTACACCCGAGCGCATGCTAGCTGCGTTCCGACCGTTCCGGCTCAAACCCGAATACGGCGTCGAAGACCTATGGGGCGGAGCGATACGATATGAAGACCTGCTCCAGGTTCGGCTGAAACCCAGCATGCTCAACAGGTTCTTCTACAAGCATCGCGCGTTCGAGTGGGAGCGAGAATTCCGGCTCGCCATCACCGTCCGTAACGCCGAGGAATTTGGTGTGCCGGTGCCAGACTTGGGGATTGAGGTCGCCGTCGACGTTGATGCACTCGTCGAACGCATTGTGCTGGGGCCTGCACTGTCGACGTCAGAGGTCGAAACGATCGCGGCGCATGCTGAAAAGGCGGGCCTTAAAAAGCGTGTTGTGAAGTCCGGGTTGCTTGGACGTCCACGCTATACCTGATTTGCATCAGGTCGGCGTGCTATCTTCGATGTCTTCGCACCGCTGCGCAAGAGTTATCGCAATGCTCCCAGGGTCGCCTACGGCGACGGCATCTTGGCGATCATCTAAGGCATCAGTTTTCCGTCTTCCCAATGTGCGCGGCACCGCGCTAGACGCAGAGTGAATAGAGGAACTATAACGCAGAATTCACAAGGCGCTCGCACATGTCCTACTGGCTAGACCTATTTACCCCTTACACTTGGTGGCGCTTCCGAGAACATGGGGCGACGGTAACTGGATTTCGGCCGCGCCAGCGCACGACTGCATTCGCTCGTGTCAAGCCGGGTGACCTGTTCCTCTGCTATCTCGTCAGATTGTCCCGCTGGTGCGGGATCCTTGAGGTCGGCAGCGACGCCTATGAAGACACCAGCCCTATTTTCGCGGACACAAACGATCCATTCCCTATACGCTTTAAAGTTCGGTCACAGGTCATGTTGGACTTTGAAACCGCCGTACCGATCGAAGTTCCCGACCTATGGAAACAACTATCATTCACTCGGGATTTAGAGCTCGGCGCGGTTGGCTGGGCTCAATCCGCAGGGCTCAGGCGATCCCTATTGCAGATAGGGAAGGACGACGGAGATCTCATTGCGCGGATTTTGCGCGAACAGGCTCAAGCCCAGCAGCCCTTCCCATTGGATGCAGCGGACCGGCGACACATCGGCCAAAGGACTGTTGTTCGTACCGAGCAAGGGGAGGTGGAAGTCGAGGTCCCTGAGAAGGAGGTCGACGCTCCTGAGAACGAAGAAGCTGCCGATGATCAGGGCGAGGAGCAGGAAGTCCGGACCTCAATCCGGGTACAAGCAAGTATCGCACAACTCGGCGCCATTCTCGGCTTCAGCATATGGGTTCCGCCCAGTGACAGGGGCAGGGTCGCGGATGCGCTTCCACCTCCGTTCAGGGAGAAGCTGGTCGACTCGTTGCCGCTGAACTACGACCTGGCCACGCTGAAAACAATTGAGAACATTGATGTGATTTGGCTTGATCGGCGGTCGATCGCTCACGCATTCGAGGTGGAACATACGACAGCGATCTACAGTGGTCTTCTCCGAATGGCCGACCTTCTGGCGATGCAGCCGCGTATGAACATTTCACTCCACATTGTGGCCCCTGCAACGCGACGGGAAAAGGTACGACGCGAGATCGTGCGACCAGTGTTCTCCGTTCTTGAAGGCGGCGCCATGGTGGAGAAGTGTTCATTTCTCACCTTTGACGCAATTGACGAAATTCTCCAGCAGCCCCGCCTTATGCACATGCGTGAAAGTATCCTGGAAGATCACGAAGAATTTTTTGATGCGTCATAGATGCCTCAACGCGGCAGACGCTATTCAAAGTCGCGCGCGCCGCTTGCCTTGCAGGCGGTCACATCTTGCGACACGACGGTAATAACGGCATCGTTGTCGGCGAGGTACATGCGCGTCCCGATGTAAAAGCCCTGTCCCGGGCGCTCGGCCTTGAGCTTCACCGTCGCCGGCCGCTGTGATGTTATCCGGTCCACAATCGATGCATTCTCCTGCTTATCGTCGCGCATGTCGCCGACGATTGGCTTGCCTGCCTGGGCGCGCGATGCGAGCTTAGCGTAGAACTGCACCCACCCGGCTACGCTCTCGCCCAGGCACAACTCGGAGATCGCCCATACGAGCGCATCAGCGCGGTCGTCATGCCCGCCCGTGACGCCGTCGCTCGCAAACGAGCACATCTGATCCTCAAGCTCGAGAAACGCACCGACATGGAACACGCGGCCCTGCTCATAGAGCGCGCTAATCGGCTCGGCTCGCGCAATCTTCCCGCGCGATGCAGTGACGGCCTTGAACGACGCACTCGGATCGACGGAGCGGATCGTATGCTCGACCATCTCGCCTCCGTGGTTCGTTTCGGCCACAATCCTATCGGCTCGATATTTGCGGTAGGCGGTGATTGCAGTTCGCGCCCATTCATGGGGTTGGTATCGACCGCTCAGATCTTCAAGCACATAGGCAAGGCCCTTGTGGTCGACGCCCGCAACAACGATGCCGGTCTCATCGGCGTCATCGCCCGATGTCGCAGCGGGATCGAGGCTGACGACTATCCGAGTTAGTTCAGGTGCCTCGTCGATGCGCAGCCGGTCCAGTTGATCCCTGGTCCAAAGCGCGCCCGGCACGTCTTCGAGGATTTCCGCATTCAATTCTTGGCGACCAAGCCTCGTGCCGGCATAGCGCGCCATGATCTCCGCGATGAACTCAGGATCAAGATTTTCGGCATTCTCAGCGGTGACGCCGCGCGTGATCACCACGCTATTGCCCTCGCGCTTGACGAGATCGCGCAACACTTTCACGGGTCGCGGCGTCGTCGTTATGACGCACTTCGTGCCGCGACCGATGCGCAAGGCGAGCATGAGATTGTCCCATGCGGCTTGCAGATAGCGCCACTTCGCCAACTCGTCGCACCAAGCGGCATCGAAGTTCGGGCCGCGCAGGCTCTCCGGCTCGTCGGCGGAACGAATGATCCCTTGTGCGCCGTTCGGCCACGTCAACCGGCGTTTGCTCGGCTCATACTCCGGACGACACCATGGCGGTGAGATCGCGAGGATGCCCGACGGGCCTTCGATCATGACGTCCCTGATCTCCGACGCGGTCGGACCGATCAAGCCGATGTTGCGATAGCTGCCGCTCTCTGCGATCGATCTAACCCACTCGGAGCCGCTGCGCGTCTTACCGTAACCTCTCCCGGCGAGCTGTAACCAGTACTTCCAGTCACCGGGAGGTGTTAGTTGCCCCGGTCGCGCTTTCGACGCCCAATCGTTTTTGAGGGCGTCCGCGAACCCGACCATGATCTTTGCCGCGGTAGGATCAACGCGCTTGTGCCGACCTATGTACCTCTGGACCATTCGCGGCCTCTAACACGGGTGCTGACGCACTCTTCTCGAACTTCGCAAATGCCGACAAGACGGCGGCACGGGCATCGGGGAACGGTGACAGCGCCCGGATCAGTTCCGCTTGGAACAAATTGAACTGTGGCTGGTACAAGATGTTTTGTGTGATGTTCGTCGTCTGCTGCACAAGGGGAGACGCGCTCCATTCGGAATTCAGCTTAGCAATCGCGATGAGGTTCTCGTGCAGCCGTCCGATCAACATCCCAATGCCGTTGCGATCGCCCGCCTCGCGCGCGGCTTCAAGCGCCTCGTAGACGACGGAGCGCGCGTACATGAAGTGGTCGAGCGTTTTTTCGCTCTCGTCGCAGAGGCGCTCCATCAGTCGCTCAGGTGGCACATGTCCGTAGCGGAGGTACATTTTCCTCTGCTCACTCGTGTGTTTGTGCCAATGATTTAGCAACCAGAGATATTTGACACCGAACTTGGCAGCGACCGACCTCACCGACGCGCCACGTGCGCACAGGCTCTCCATGCGCGCGCGTTCTGGATGCTGGCAACAATTGCAGCGGCGACGATAGTCACGACGCTTGGGCATCAGTCACTCCAAGCAAGGAGGCGGGGATGGCCTTAGAGGGCAGCTCCATCCCCGCCTCCGATCGGGCGCCAGCGGTAGCGACGCTGTCGCCATGGAACAAGACACGGGGTACCCGATGGATCCCCGACCGCCCCGCTGGGAGAGGATCCGAAACCTGAGGAGCGCAAATTCGGGGAAGTCGCTGCGCATCCCAACCCAGGAGCTGATAATGCGCGGCGACCCCAGCCCACCGCACGGTCGGTGCCCGTACAGATCGAGCCGTGCGGTTTCGAATGACGCGGCGGTACTCGCACCGACGCCAGCCAAGCGAGTACCGCCGCAGCCGTACCGCGGGAAGCGTAACCGCGGCACCAACGCGAGGCTGATCTCGGGCGAGACCCTCGCGCTGGACGCGAGGGTTTGCATGGAACACCCCTCGCGTCGACGTTTGAACCCGAGGCGCCCAGATCGCTAGGACGCAGCTCCCCTGGCGGCAAGAGCGATTGACCCGCCCCTCGACAGCGGTCCCGGAGATCGCCCTCACTGACCGGTTTGCGTCGGCTGTGGCGGGTGCGTGAGCGACCCCCGAAACCCTAGCAACCTGTCGGCAGCAAGCGCCGCACATTGTGCGATCGCGCGATGCCGCCGCGCGCACTCACCCGAGGATTTGGCAAGGAGCGCGTAGTGCTCCAGCGCATTCGGATGCCGTTGGTAGAGTGCGGCAAGCGCTAAGGCGTCACGGCTCTCCGCCGAGTGATGCGACGCGATCTCGTCATGGGCGCGGGCATACTGCCTCAACGCGTCGGCTTGAACTTCGTGAACGCTTTGCATGTCAACTCCTCGCAAGTGCCGGTTCGACGTGCCAACACTGCTTTTTCAGAAGAGCCTCGCGTCTCGCGATAACCGCGGGCAGTGCCGCGAGGCGCTTCGACAGCGCGTGAAGCTCTCGCGCGGTCTCGGCCTGCTCTGCTCGGACCGTCGCGATTTCCTTTTTGAGGTTTTGGATCAGAGCGTCGAGGATCGCGCACTTCCGTTCGAAGTCCGTCATCTTCCGCGTGACGGTCATGCTGCGGCCTTTGCGGACGATGTCGACAGCTTGGCCCTCGCCGCAGCTGGGGCAAGGGGCGTCGGTGCCCTTAGCCGTCAGTTCGGAGCAGCACTTCCAGCAAGTCGTGAGGATCTTCACTGGGAAGCACCACAGTTCAATCCGCGACTTGCTGTCTGCGGGATCGCGGATCTGCAAGTGACGCACCGTTTGACCATCTGACGCACCAAGGAACGGAGGGTTCGCATTGCGTGATCTCCTGTCTAAACGCCAACGTTTCCTAACATGTCGCACCAGGCAACGATGATGCCGCTTCGTGGCGGCCAGACCTGAGCGAAGATGACCTTGCCGAGCGTCGTGTCGCAGAATTCGCCAGCGGGACCGCAGCCGGCCAGGGTCGACGGTCTTGCGGATGTCGCGCCTTGCGGGGGAAGCACGGTGAACTTGCCGGACCCCGCAAGCATGGCTGCGTCAGCGTCGGACATCGTGACCGCGCCTCCGCCCGGCGAGATTGCGCGCGACGGATCGATAGCACCATTCGCGAGGTTGGAGGGGAGCTGGACTGCTGACGAACTGGCCTGGGTGATCGGAACGCACAAGCGTGCCATCTAGATGTTCTCCTCGTGAATGACGGTTGCAATCGTCGCCGTAATGCGTCCCATCGAGTAGTACTGGGACAACATCGACCACCGACCGCGTTCGAGCGCACATAGCTCTTGCAATTCGCGCATCTCGCTTTGATCGAAAGCGTCGACGATGTCTACCAAGGTCGACTGAGGAGCTGCGCCAATCGGAGCGACGCTGTTCCAGACTGCGTTGCCAGCTGCGTCGCGATGTCTGCTCTCTCGATCTTCCTTCAAGCGCTGCGCCGAGTTGTACATCGCGTCGCCATTGTCGTCCGAAGCAGGAGCAGCGTTTGTGGGATTGGGCGGTGTCGGGTTAATGGTCGAGTTGATGCTCGTCGCGATACGCTTCTTGCCGCGAATAAAAAGCCTCAGGTCCTCGGCACCCGCACTGTCGCCCAAGCGTTGCAGTTCGGCAGCAGCGCCTTCGATCGATGCGCGCGTCAGCGCCGTCTCATGCCTCAGTGATGCTAGCTTCTGCACGTACCGATCGGCCTCGATGCGAAGCACTTGCGCGATAAGTGGAGCCGCGGCCTTCTTCAATCTCTCAAGTTCTGCGGCGGTCTCGGCATAAGCTGACGCGACCTGTGCCGATTGTGCATCTGCCGCGAGGCGATCATCCCTTGCAGCACGTGCTGCGTCGGCAAGCATGCGACGCGTACCATGATCGGGCGCAGGCGCTTCGCCCTGGTGGGGAGTGTCCAACCAACGCTGGTACTCATCTCTCTCCAGCTTGGCGTGATTATCGAGAGCTTTGCGCACGTCATTCTCACGCTGCATCGCTTGCGCTGCACGTCGCGCAGCTTGGTCGAGGCGATGGAGCTTCGATGACTGTTGCGCGATTAGCTTGACGTGGTAGGCGAGAGCTTGGCGGGGGTCTGAATTGGGAGGTGAAGGTTCGACCAACTTCAACATCGTTCTAGATCTCAAGTGCGGGTTCGTAAGCACGACGACGCACGAATTCTAGGTGTAGGTGTACACCAGAACTGTGTCGTGCGCAAGTGCACCGTGGACAGGATGCTGACGGTGACGTAGTGCCGATCACTGCAGTGGCAAGAAACGCGCATTCACCAGCGCCTTTCTACCCGGTTTCTACCCCTAACCCACAATCACCCTATCTGTGGGCACTCTATGAGAACGCACCTAGGGCGTGTGGCATCGTGATTGTGGGCAGGGGCCGGTTTCATTCGGTGACGACCGGAGGGCCGAGGCTCCGAAAGAGGTGCTTCGGCAATAGCGAAGGATGCGAAATGGCAAACGCTTTTACTCTGGCGTTGTCAATACGCACCACCTTTGGAGATCTATGGTGGGCGTCACCAGTCGGGTCGAACACGAAGAAGACGTCTACACCTTGAGGTACCTCGATCACCCGAGGCACCTGGGTGACGCCAGACTTCACCTGCAAGTACGCTCGTTTTCCTTCCGCGTTTCTCAACACAAATTCAGTATCAGGGGTCGAGCGTTTCGCCGTGCTCGGTACCACCAACCATCTCTCCTCCAACTGAAGGAACAACGCTACCAGATCTTCCAGGTCGTCATGCCCCATAGCAGACAGAGAGAACGAGCCTGGCCGACCAAGTGCCTCGGTGATTGCCCCTCCCTTAATCCCCTGCCAGATGGTCGCGCTTGCGATCAACGCTGCGTCATGTTCCCTCTGGATCTCAGCAATCGCGGAGCCACGGCCGGCATATGCATTCTTAACGGGACCAGGTACTTCATCCGCCGGGCCTACGCGACACCATTCGCACTTCCTCACTTGGTACAGGTCGAACTCGTCAAACGCGCCCACCGAGCGATAAGTCCAAGCTCCGTCGACCTTGCCTAGCCAATAGATGTCACCCTTCGCCCGGCACCAGACAAAATCACCCTTCTTCACGCGCTGCGACATCGCCCGGAACGCTGTCAACGCGGCCGTCTTCGCCTTTCGTCGAGCAGCCGCATGCTCATAGACCTCAGGTTTCGTAGTGCGGTCTGGCACTGAGGGAATGCCCCATCCAATCCCAACCCACCCCTCATCGAAGCAGAACTGTCGTGCTCGATCTACATCTACATCACCTCGCATCGATCGTAGGGGTACCTTCCAGACTTGTGTCATCGACGCCTCCCCACATCAGACCGCTTCATCTAGCACCTTACTCTGAAACCCTCGTTCCGCTGCCGTGTCTCTCACTCGTGCACCGGGTCGCGGACGTTCTCGCCGATCCTGAACGCGGTTAGCATGGTTTCCGCGTAATCATGTAGCTCATCCTCTGCCGATGCGGGGGTGCTGAGCGCTTCAACCTCGCGGTCAAGGTGCTCCTATCGGGTCACACTGCGCACCCTCTGTGGCGCAATCCGCCGCTCCTGTGGCGGCATCTCTTTGGAGGGTACCTTGACCGCCCCATGACCGCGACAGCGGTGAACGCTCGGCGTTGCTGACGGTGGCGGGTTGTCATTCGATCACCTCGTCAACGTAGTCGTCGGTCAAGGCCGGGTAGTCGAGCAGCAGGTGCGGTCGACGCCGACGCACAATGCGATCCCGCACGCGGAACTCGTGAACTGTCTTGATGCGAGCGCGGGCAGTCGGCCCGAGGTTCTCGCTGAAGCCAACGCGCTTGCCCATGATGGTGCCCTGGGTGCGGTAGTCGATTTCGAACTCGCGGCAGGTGCGCGCGTCTCCCCCCTTCAAGAAGTAGTCGATGATGAGGTTACGCAGAGCGCCTGACTGCACGTGTAGGGGAAGCTCCCAAGGCTGCAGCCCGGGGAACACCGACCTGATCAGCTTTGACGGTTGAACCCACTTGGAGAGGATCAGACCGTCTTCACCCCACTTCACACCAGCGCTCGTCACCCATGCTCGCTGGTGGTAGGTGAACTCGTCGACCAGCTCGACGGGAAGGTGGAAAGCGAGATGGAGATGAACACGGCGACCAGGAGGCTTCTCGAACGCCCAGACGTAGGTAGGAGGGATGTTTCGAGGTTTCTCCGACAGCCAGTCGCTTACCGAATGGAGGTAGCGCTGACGGAACTGTTGGTATCGATCCGAGACGGAATGAAGGCGGATGGTGGTAAAGCGGTTGAGACGACGACCGATCCAGATCGAGTGATCTGCAGCGTGGATTATGTTGAGGGCATGAGGATAGGCAATGACGCGAGTTGGCTTGTCTGGTCGGTTCATCGAGATGTCACCTTCGATGCGGTCAAGGATGACTGGGACGGTCTCGATGACGGTCTAGCTAACTGTCGAGATGACACCCACCACCCCACCACGTCGAGATGACACCCACCACCCCACCACGTCGAGATGACACCCACCACCCCACCACGTATATATGGTGGAAAAGCGGGTGTGCGACGGTCGTCGCCGGTACTGGGGATGCGCAAGAAAGCCGCGTGGTTCCGCGATAACGTCGCACTTGCTGGGCCGCACTCCGCTTGCATGTTTCCGCAAGTTTTGCCGGTGCAGGCGTGGCTGACGTGTTTGCAGCTCGCAACAAGGCCCGATATGTTTGGTCATCAAAGTTCTCCTCGATACTGGCGCTTCGACGCCTGCTATAAACGCGTCCCTGATCTCTGGCGGGACACGTTCACCGGGATGTTTGCTCGCGGTCGATTTGTGCCGCGCGATCATGACGGCACCTTCTCCCGGAGGCGGCGGCGCCTGAGCACGGGAGGTGGAGCCGTGCCATGTTCCATCCAGTAGCCGATGTCAGCCCGCCGATAGAACCGTCGCCCACCGAGCCGGCGAAATTTCAGTCCTTCTAACCATCGGCGAATGGTCTGTCTGGTTCGGTCAGCTTCGTGTGCGATGTCATCTTCTGACACCCACTCGTCGAGCACAGTGCTCCGGGTTGGGCTCTGGCTGTGCTTGTCGTCATTCATCCCGAAATTCCTCGAAATGCCTGATCCTGATCAGACATACTTTGAGCGCCTATTTCACGACCGAATGGATCAGATAGATGAACTCAGGCTCCGTGCCTCGGGTCATCAAGAGGCACCACTTCAACAGCAGCATATGCGTGCAGCGCCCTGCTGCACGTTTGATGAGATAAGGATCGATGATGCAGCTCGCGTCAGGATGCGCACCGCATATTTCAATCCAGCTGGTGATCTCGGTGAGGAGGTCCTTTCTCGCATAGACCCGCAGCTGCCCATTTTTGAACAACAGCTCACATGCGGGATGCGATGCCTGCGTAAGAAGCAGGAGTGCGCGATCGATCGCGGACCAAAACTCAGGTGGAATTTCGATCAGCTGCTTCATATTGGCATCAGCCAACGCAGCCGCGATGCGCTCGTCAAAATCGATAGGACGCGGAACGTACGCGTGCTTGCCGAACAACCTGGTGCCATGCCTCAATGTGGTAACGGTTGTGTCACGTCCGACCGACAGCGTTGCACCGTCACGCTTCGCCAGCCGAACCAGCTGCTCACAAAACTGGTAAGTCAACACGACGCGGCATCGTGGACCCTTGACCCCCACGAGCCGCGCCCACGAGATTGTCCTACTGTTCGTTGCAAACAGGTCCAACCGGGCCTTGTGCAATTTGAATGTGACGCCAAGCGTGTCTAGCACCGACGGCTCCACGATGCCTCGCGAGATCATGACCGGTGATAGGGCTTGGATGACGCGTGGCGAGAGTGTGACCGCGTAGCGGAGCGCTGTGGCATCGGGCATGGTGAAGATGCAGCGCCATCTCTCCATGCTGATTAACGGCAGGCGCAATTGGCGTCCACTACCAGCCCTGAGGCGCATCTCATCGTCGGCGACGTCGACGTTCACCAGGACGGTTTTCATTTTCGATAGCCATTTGATCAGCAGCTCTCCGGCGACCGCACCGGTGAAGGCCGTGGCGAGTGGTGTGTCGATGGCAATTTTGTCGTTGTAGGCAGTTACGCGTTCGCCATCGAAGCAAACGTAGGTTAGCACCTCGACGTAATCGTGCTTGTGGATCGCGGGCCGCACCATCTCAAGTGCGCGTAGGAAGTTCGCACGGTAGAGGAAGTCCCTCACGTCGGCCTCCAAAAATGCAGCGTGTTGCACTTTTGAACGGCGCTACTCGGCGTCCTCTTCGGGTTCGTCCTCTTCGCGTTCTTCCTCTTCGGGTTCGTTCTTCGCAGGCTCCATGTCGGGGGGCAGGTGTGGCAGCAGGTCGTAGGGCAGAGGTTCTTTCTCCGGGTCCAGTTTCTGGAAGATATCGGCTGCCGTGATGTACCGTTCTGCTTCCTCGACCGTGATGCGCCGCTTCTCACACCACAGGCGATAGGTTTCGGCAGGAAAATTTTGTTTCACCTCTTTTAAAATACGGCCATCTTCGAACCGGTTCTGACGCCAGTCGTAAAACAGTTGTTGCAACGTCGTTGCCTTCTTCGTGCGCTCGTCCTTGTACGCCTTCTGCAGCAAAGGGAGCGCCTGTCGCATACTTTTATCAGCGACCTTCGCCTTCATGTCCGGCATGCGATGAAGCTTTTCGGCGTACGACAAGAAGTCCTTAAGACGACGAAATTTGACGCCAAACTCCTCCTCATGCTGTTTCACGAAGTCGTCGAAGTGTCCATGCCCGACGATCTCCTTCATATCCATCAGGTAGGCACCGATGGTTTCGGCTCGTTTACGGGCACTCTCAAAGCGCTTGTTATATTCCGCCACATCGTCGTCGTACGCCTTGATCTCATCGCGGATTTTGTCGGTGAGCCCCGCGAGCGCTTTCTCCTTATTGGAGACGACATCGGACTTCTCGGCGCGCGACTTCGCCCGCGCGATCTCCGGGTCGACTTTTTTCTCAGTCTGCTGCGTCTTACGGATCTGAGGTATTTTTTTGGGCATCGCTGTTTGCTCCGTGTTGGTGCGCGACCACACGGTGAGAGCGGCGCGCGAGATCAGCGCACACAGCCCTTTCCACCGCGCTCGCGCGCGTGAAAAACGACTGCCTGCCTGATCTCGGGTGCTCGAAAGCAGATGAAACGGGTGACGAGCGTCTAGATTAGCTCGGAACGGCTAATGACGTCCACGCTTTTCGCACGCTTAACGGTTTTTCTTGAAGCGAATGACCTGGGCCTTTGTGCCCTTCTCGGCAGCCGCGATGACCGAGCCGACCTCGGCGGCCGCGGCTTGGGCGACGCGCGGCATTACGTGACTGTAGCGAGCTGAAGTCTGTAGTTGGCTGTGGCCGAGCATGTGCCCAACGACGTGCAGGTCATGACCTTTCAGCCGCAAGAAGCTGGCGTAGCTGTGTCGGAGATCGTGAAGCCGAAGGCCGGTGATCCCGGCTGCGCGACAGACGTCCCGCCAGATGACGCGCAAACCTTCGAGCGGTTGGCCCGGTTTCCGCGCAGAAGGGAATAGGTAGGGACTGACACGTTGAGTGCGCGCCAATTGGGCCTGATTAAGGAGCGCCTGTTTGCGGAGCCGGTCCTTCTCCTTCTCCGCCGCGCGTTCGAACATAACTGCCCGCTTCTCGCCGTTGTCGGCATCAGCCCGCATTTGCGTGATCAAGGTAAGCGCCTGCGGGCTGAGGTACAGCACTTGCTCCTTCTTCTGCTTCGTCGCGGCGGCTGGCTTGGTCCACCTGCCGGCCTGCAGGTCAAACTGGTCCCATGTTGCGCGTAACACTTCGCCCCGGCGAGAACCTGTGTGGAGCAACAACAAGACCGCATTCGCGCCGTCGCGATCACCGAGCTTGGCCATTGCGGCAAGGAGCCGTTGAAGTTCGCTCTGCTCACCCTTCGGGGCATCGATGCTAAGGTACCGTTCCCGCGCGTTCGACGCGTTCCGGGCAACACCCTTCACAGGGTTTTTGTTGTCGATACGCCACTCCCACTCGATAGCGAGGTTGAACATCTTCGACAGAAGGGTGAGGGTCAAATTGGCGCGGCCCGGTGTTCCATGTTTGTGAGTGATCTCGTCGTGTAGCTCCAGAATGTGCTTTCTCGTCACCTCGGCGACCTTCCGCTTGCCAAGCCGGGGCCTGATCCATTGCATCAGCAGAGACTTGTCCTCCTTGACGCTGATCGGCCGTTTCCGCTTCTCGGCCCATTCGGTGAGATACCGATCGGCAAGTGCGTTCATGTCGGGCGCCGCTCTCTCCGCCGCGACCGCCTCGCGGGTAGCCTGTATCTCGCCCTGCGGATCACCTCCAAGGTCGACTTGTTTGCGCAGCGCCCGTGCGCGGGTGCGTGCCGCCGCCAAAGTCCAGACGCCGCCGTTAGATCCTTTCACTTTGCCAATCCGATACAGTCGTTGCGTACCGTCCTTCCGATTGCGGTACGAGAGCACGAATGATTTTTGATTGTCCTTGCTGATGCGGATCCCGAGGCCCGGGACCCCCGCGTCCCAAACGATCCGTCGTCCCTTCATCGGCGGCTCGAGGGCCGCGATCATGTCGTCGGTCAGCGTCACTCGCATTGATCCCTCCATCGGTCCAGCGTCAGCGAAACGTCAGCACTTTTTTTGAAGTGTTTTGGGTGATTGTGCGACGTTTCGAGGCGTTTTGACAGGCAAATTGTCCTTTGGTATCAAGCGCTTATGGTGCAGGATACGGCATCTGCCCGTGACATCAATGGGGTAGTGGAAACGAGGCTGGACGTGTTCCTAAACTGTGGGTCGGGTGTTCGAGTCACCCCGGGGACGCCACCCTACGCTAAAGCTTCGTCGAAACCGAGCTGAACGCGCGGCAGCTTGAGCGGTATTTCAAATCGGGTTCGGGTAAGGCATTCGCGAGTAAGCGGCGTTGGTGAAGGCCGTTTGTTTACTCTGACCCAATTTGCCCGAGCGCTGAAGTTCACAGTCGATGTCGGTGTGATCCACTTTCCAGAGGGGTCGTTTTCGGCCAGGGCTTACCGTCGGATATTCCTCAGCAATTCGGGCCTTTCGGGGCCGCGCCGGCGGAACCTATGCGCGGGCAGATCGTTTAGAGCGCAGCCTTAGGTTGTCCCGGTCCAGGGGCTCGAGTCCGTTTTGCGCCTTAACGGGAGCCGGCGGGGCAAAGGTGCAAGCGGAGGAACGCGCATGACCGATCTCACTGCGACGGGGAAGCGACGCGGCTTCGCCGACGCGTGTTGCGCTCGCCGGACGGCGGTGCGGGCTTCTGTATTCCTCGGCCTACTGGTCGCGCTCGGCTCGGTCGCAACGTGTGGACCGGCAAAGGCACAAGAGTTTGATGGGGTCTGGTCCGGCACTTTTTCATGCAAGAATTATAAATCGTATAAAGCCTACAGCATTCCTGTCGAGGCGAACATTACTGACGACGTGCTGAAGCTGGACATCGCATATCTCTCAGGCGGCGAATCTCTGAGCGGGAGGATTGTCAACGGAAGCGTCGAACTGGTTGGTCAAGGTCACGACCCCAACGGTCAATGGCAGACTAAACTCAGAGGAAAATTTTTCGGCCCGCTTAGCCTCACTGCGGACGGCGTGAAGACGGCCGGGAATGGCCTATCGACCGTGGGGCGCCCCTGTCATCTCACTCTATCAAGAAGGAAGGAGCCGACGCAGCAAGCGTTGGGGCCCGTCTTAGAGATCACCCCGTCCGTTGCTGCCCAGGTCAAGTCGTCTCCCCGATTGACTGGCGCCGAGGTTCGGTCCCTGGTGTTTGGCAACACGATGACCGGTGAGGAGCCAGGAACGGCTCGTTGGTCCATGTACATCGCACCCTCTGGAGAAGCCCGAATTTCCGGTGCCTTGCTCTCAAATAGCAATCACTTTTCTGACGCGGGGCAAATCACGGTCCGCAACAATCGCTTTTGCGCGACGTGGCAGCGCATACGAAATGGCGCAGAGCGATGCACGGCGATTGTGAGGTACGGAAATTTCTACGTTGGGCTTGATGACGAAGGGACCATTGTGACGAGCTTCGTCGTGAGAAGCGGCGATCCTGACAATTTGTTTCCGAGCGTCTCCCAAGCGGTCGAGGCTGAGCGTCGGAACAGTGAGAGCGCGATAGCCGAAGCGAAGAAGAAGACCGAGCAAGAACAGCAGACAGCAGCGAAGGACGAGAACGAGGCTGCCCAGGAGAAACAAGATGCAGTCGCGGCTTTAGAAAAAGCATCCCGAGCACAAAAAGCAGCGGAAAAAGCCAGGAAACAGGCGAAAGAATTGGGCGAGGCGAATCGGCCAGCGGCTATCCAAAATTTCGTTTTCGGAAACATCCTTGTGTTGCTGCCAAAGACGGAAGACGCAAGGCAATGGGAGCCTATGGAACGATATATACCTCTTACAGAAATACAGTTCTGTCATGCAATTGAGAAATTCCGTCCAGACCTTGAAGCTGCTGCGGCCACGCGCAACGAGATTAAGCAGTATGCGAAGTACAAAGATCGCCAGGAAGACCTCGCCAGTCTGTTGCCGAACGGCGAGTTCGAGAATTGGCTGGTCCATGCGTCTGAAGTGACAGTAGCAGAGGATGGATCGGCCGCGGTCGTCTTGCAGCTTCCATGCAGGGGATTTATTGGTTCCAATCCGTGCGGTGCTGACGCGAAAAGCTATCACGGAGTTCCCGAGGGTTCGCCGTTGTATAGGGAAATAGCGAAATTTGATACTGGTGACTGGGTAGTCGTAAGTGGCGTACTCGTCGGAGTCTCCGAACCGAAGTTGGGACCGCTGCCTTCATATCGATTTTTCCCCGCGGGTACATACTGCGAAAAATTGGAAGCAGGCAAGAGCCAGGACCTATTCGAAGTGCAGCTAAGATATATCTTCAAGGTTCGCTAAAGAATAAATGGGGTCGGAGTTGTGTTTCCGGGATCGACCGCCGATCGGCTATGGCCGGCGCGGGCGAAGCCCGCCGTCATTACTTTCGCGTTGCCGGCAGCACGGCTCGGTTCAGCACGGAGAGGCTGGCGATCTCTTGCAGCGGGGAGGTGTCGTAGCGGCCGGCCATCACCACCATCACCAAATCCTCGCTCGGCACGATGATGAGGCGCTGACCGCCATAGCCGCGGCCGGCGATCCAATCGATCTGGCGGCCATCGAGCAGCGAGCGGCCCAGCCACCAGTAGTATCCGTAGAAATACATGCCGTACGCATTGAGCCGCGGCTTTGTCGATGCCTCGATCCACGCGGCGGGAACAATCTGCTGGCCGTTCCACATCCCGTGCGCCAGGACGAGCTGGCCGATTTTCGCCAGGTCGCGCGGCCGCAATCGAAGGCCGCCGCCGGCCATGGTGTCGCCATTATCGAAATGCGTCCATTCCGCCTGCTTGATGCCAAGCGGATCGAACAGAACTTCCTGCTCCAACTGGTCGATCGGCTTGCCCGTTGCCTTGTGCAGCACCGCGCCGATCAGCGTGGGTGCGCCGGTCACATAGTTGAAGACGGCGCCAGGCGGCTCGGCCACCGGCCGTTCCAGCACAAAACGATAGGGATCGGCAGCTTCGTACAGCTTGTTCTCGCTGTTTTCCGGATTGCTGTAGGGAATCGTCTCATCCCATTCGAGGCCGGTTGACATCATCAGAAGGTGTTGCAGTGTGATCCGTTCTTTCTCGGGGCTGCGCAGGTCGGCATATTCCGGAAAGAACGACAACACCGGCGCGTCCAGCGACTTGATCCAACCGCGATCGAGCGCGACGCCGACCACCAGCGAGGTCAGGCTCTTGGTGATCGACCGCAGATCGTGCACCATGCTGGCGTCGTAGGCGACCCGCCCTAACCGCTTCCCCCAATTCTGGTCTTCGCCGGCAAAGTATTTTTCGTACACCAAGGCGCCGTGGCGCGCGATGACGATGGCATGGACGTCGGCGTCCTTCCAGGCGCTCAGGCGAGCCCCGATGGCGCAGATGAGGCTGGGATCGAGCCCTTGTTCCTGCGGCTGGGCTGTCGCCCAGCCGTCCTCGAGCGTCGCCGGCGCGGCGCACTCCGGGTTGGTCTGGGCAATGGCCGGCGTCCCTGCCATAAGCAGCACGGAACACAGAATGATCCTGCCGAGCAGGGACATCGCATCACCCATCGCAAGGATGCAACAAAGCCGGCGGCCTCAAAGCGAGATTGACGGCTGCTACGATCGCGCGGACGAAGAAGGCGGTCAAACGACTCGATCCCGCTCCGGCCGCTCGGCGGCTATGCGTGCCGCGGCCAGCTACGGCGCACCGCTCACATCGCCTCGGCGACGACCGACTGGCCGCGCAGGCGGAGAGAGAGCTCGGCGATCACCGCACGCAGCTCGATGAGAAAGCGCGCCATCACCCGCGAGACCGGGCGTTGGCGCG
>Ga0335074_10004669_pt1 | contig 18899 bp, 11 predicted proteins | sample Lox_Sample_23_FD_206715 | JGI IMG/M metagenome (GOLD analysis project Ga0335074, IMG submission 206715) | Soil microbial communities from Loxahatchee National Wildlife Refuge, Florida, United States - Lox_Sample_2.3 | ecosystem: Environmental > Terrestrial > Soil > Wetlands | place: USA... | reverse complement strand
TGGCGACCGCTTGGCGGACGTGGTGCAGCTGGTCGGCGCGGCCGGGGTAGATGCCGGTGTAGCAGGCAGGGGCGATCGGTTCGGTTCGCATGCGCGGTCAGCTCGACGGCGTGGTGAGGCGGACGGTACCGGTGGCGCGGCGGCGGTCTTCGCGGACGGTCTGCTGCAGGTCGGCCTGGAACGCGGTGAGCTGGTCGCGTTCGGCAGGCGGCAGCTCGGATCGTTCGGCCAGCAGGTCGACCATTCTTCTCACTTCCTCGAACTGCGCCGGGGTGTACAGCCGGACTGACCTGGACATCGTGGTGCTCCTGCCTGGGTGCCGTGGGCGGGATCGCGGGGCTGGCGGTGCCGCCCCGCCGGCCAGGCTCGCGCAGGAGCGGGGAACTTCTAAACAACGCCTTAGGGATTTCTAGGGACGTCTTCTGGTACGGTCGGGAGTGTCCTCGCGGTCCGGGAGGCGCCAACGGTGAACGAGCCACTACGCCAGGCGCTGCTGCGGGCGCGGCTGCGCGAGGACGACGTCGCGGCTCGCCTGGGGGTGGATCCCAAGACGGTGCGGCGGTGGCTGAACGGACGTGTGCCCTACCCGCATAACCGGGCCGCGATCGCCGAGATGGTCGGTGTCGACGAGGCCGACTTGTGGCCCAATGCGGGAGGGTTGCTGGCGGCGCGGGCGCGGCCGGAAGAGCTTGGGACGGTTTACCCGCACCGGTGGGCCGTACCGCGGGAGGTCTGGGCACGGCTGTTCGGTTCCGCCGAGCGTGAGATCGCGATCCTGGCCTACAGCGCGTTGTTCCTGGCAGAGGACACGGGGATTCTCCGCATCCTCGCCTATAAGGGACGGGCCGGCGTTACGGTGCGGATCGCGCTGGGAGATCCCGACGGGCCGAACGTCGCGGAGCGCGGCGAGGAAGAAGGCATCGGCGACGCCATGGCTGCCAAGATTCGAAACGCCCTCACGCTGTACCGGCCGCTGCGCGCGGCCGAGAACGTCGAGATCCGGCTGCACCGCACCGTGCTGTACAACTCGATCTACCACGCCGACGATCACCTCATGGTCAACCAGCACACCTACGGCGTCCCAGCAGCGCAGGCACCCGTGTTCTGCCTGCGCAACACTGGAAGCAGAGAAATGGCCGCCCTCTATCTCGACAGCTTCGAGCACGTATGGACCTGTGCTGCGCCGCTCCGATAGCGTCGTCGGCCGATTTTCTTTCGATAAGGATCCCCTCGAGGTTGGGGTCTTGAAGGTCGGCAGCTGCCCGGCATCTGATTACCCAGCGGAGCGGGAACGCCTGTAGGAGACTTACAGGAAACAAGACCGACAAGCGGGGAAAACCGGACTCTCCCAGGGCGCTCCAGCTGAAACCACGTGACCTGTCACGGGTTTCTGAGAGAATAGGCGTGATGATCCGACCGTCCACGAGTTGCTCTCGTCATCCACTCAGGAGACTTCGGTGAGCGATGCCACTATCGCCCGCGCCGCTATGCCCCTGCGCGACGACAACCCGAGCGAGGTTGACTTGCTCGGCTTCGAAGATGTCGTCGATATTGTGGAGTCGATAATCACCCGCGCTGACCTCGACCCGGTCACGGTCGGAATCAACGCACCCTGGGGCGGTGGAAAGACCACCGTCTTGCAGCTTCTTAAACGGCGCCTCGACGCTCGCCAGAACATCTTCTGCCTTCTAGTGAGTCCCTGGGAGTACGACAATAAGACCGATCCGACGACTGCTCTCATCGACGAGGCACTGGGCGGGCTGTACGCGAAGCTCGAGGCCGCCAAGACCTTCGGCGACAAGGTGAAGGATGCGCTGAAGAAGCTACGTCGCCGGGTGAATTTTGCGAAGGCAGTGAAGCTCGCAGCGACGTCCGCCCTCACAGTCACACTGCCCGCTGCCGGAGCGCTCATTGATCTGTTTGACACCGATAAGCCCAGTGAGGAAGCACCGCCAGATCCGACGCTGCAAGGCTTCCGCATACAGTTTGCCGAGATCATGGACTCAGAAGACCTCAAGCCGCTCGAACGCGTGGTCGTACTTGTCGATGACCTCGACCGCTCACTTCCCGACACCGTCGTCGAGACATTGGAGGCCATCAAGCTATTCCTGTCAGTGAAGAAGATGGCATTCGTCATCGCCGCCGATGAGGAGAACGTCGCGAACGCCATCGGCCGCCGTCTTGCAACGACTGGGCAGCCCATCACGGCACGGTTGTACCTGGAGAAGATTGTCCAGGTGCCGGTGCGCGTCCCTGCGCTGAGCAGGGATCAGACCGAGGAGTACCTCGCGCTGCTAATGCTCGCGGACCTTGATCGTATCGACGACGCCCTTTCCAGGGTAAAGAACTCGCGGCCAGCTAAACCACACCAGCTCATGCAGCGGCTCGGTGACACCCTGCCTGCTGAGCGGCGGGCTGACGTGCAGTTCGCCGAGACACTAACGCCGTTGCTACATCGCTATACCGTGGGCAATCCTCGCCGACTCAAGCGCTTCCTCAACGCCTACTGGCTGCGAATGTCCTTTGCATCGCGCCGCGGCATTGATCTTCAGTCGGACGCGCTGGCGAAACTGATGCTCGCCGAGCTGTACATGCCCGATCTCTTCAGCCAGTTGCTTGCTTGGCTGGCGGCAGGAGTTGTCGCCGACAAGGTGGCAGAGATCGAGGGAGGCGCCGGCGACCACTCGGCGGGCGTGCGCGACTGGGGCGAGTTGCCGCCCAAGCTACCCGCCGATGACCTGGCGAAATACCTCCTCCTTGCAGCGTCGCTCCGAGGAGAGACGATCGAGGAGGCGGCCCTTCCGCCGGATCTTCGGGACGTCGCTACCCGGCTCGCCAGCGCCTCTCAGGGCACGCGCAACCAAGTCCGTAGGGAGGCCATCAAACTGGATCCGGCCAAGCAGGTCGCCATCATTCGGTACCTGGCGTCGTCATTGCGGCAGCAGGGAGCGCCTGATGCGCAGAGAGCGCTTGGCGAGTCCATTTCGGCGCTTGCTGCAGCGCCGGGCGCTGCAGCAACAGCCACCGAGGAGCTGCAGCGCATGCGGCACGGAATGATCACGGCTGCGGTCCCGATTTCGCTCTTCATCCACAGCAAGCCGACCGAGTTCCGGGTGTTGATCGAAGGGTGGCGAGACAGTCCTGAGGTGTCGGAGACAGCACGCAACGCATGCGTGGAAGCGCTAGGGCAGCACTGATGGGAACCTCCGGCGTGTACCGCGGATCCCCAGGCTGGAACGATGTCAGGGATCAGACGCAGGCGTGGCTCAACACCGGCGCGGGCGGCGGAGGCGGCAATGTGCGATCGGCGCCCTCAAGCATCGTCTCTGCGCTCGGCCGCGCCCTTACGAGCGGCGGCGGAGGGGGCGGTGGTGGAGGAGGAGGAGGAGGCGGCGGCTCCAGCAGCGGCGGGGGTCGAAGTTCAGCCCGCGCCTCTACGGTTGGCGGACGTGCTCTAGGCGGTGCCTACGGTGCTCGGACCGGTACCGCCACGACGCTCGACGAGTTGGGCCTCGACCTCGGAGAGCTTGCTGGACTCTCCCGCTACAAGAAGGCGCAGCGTATTCTCGACGCTGCCATCGGGCCACGAGGCGACGTCCTGGACAGTGAGCTGCGCAAGACCAACGCCTCGGTCGTGTTGTGGGTACTTACGGAGGAAGTCGAGCCGACACCGGTCGAGCTAGTCAATCGATGGGTTGTCGAATATGTGTGGGAGGTGTGGATCACCGAGTCGGGCCCGACCCTCCAAGAGCGCTCGCCGGACGGCACCGACCGCGTTCGGGCGGAACAGGAGATGCGAGCGGCGCTGGAAGCCACCATCTCTGCACACGCCCTGCCTGAAGACCGTCTCCTCACCACGACGGACTTCACCGCGGCCATCAATGACGCCCTGGCTAGTCTGCGTCGGATCTCCGGGAGCGCCGCATGACATTCCGGCGGCTCGTCATCCGACCCGGCTCCGGTCCGCTCGGCACTGACACCTTCGCCTGGCAAGGCCGCGGTGATGAGTCGTCATTTCACACCAACCTCGACCCTGAGCTACGCGACTTCGGTGATCTCCCGCTCCTGCACCGCGACCTCGTCACATTCGCAACGGGAGTCTTCCTCGCCGACCGCACCGTCACTCGCCCGAAAAGCTGGCGGCGCACCATCGAGTTGGAGGTCCCCGTCTCTGACGTCGCCACATGGGAGAGCCTCGCGGACCACTTCGCCGAGATCCTCGAGATCCTCTCGTCGGACTCGTGGCAGCTCATCTTCCGACAGCGACCTAATCCGAAAGAGCTGACGGTCGCGACACATCCTGAGGTCGATCGGATCCTTCTGTTCAGCGGCGGCGCGGATTCCTTGTGCGGCGCGATCCGTTCGCTGGCCGACGGTAAGCGCCTCCTGCTCGTATCACACTGGGACTGGTCCGGGCACTCTGCCGTGCAGCAGCGTCTCGGACGGAAACTCGCTGCGCAGTTCCCGGAGCAGGTAATCCTCCGCCGAATTCACCTCGCCCGTCGCAGCAGGCAGGTTGGCGGCGGAGCATTCAACGACGAGGCGACACGTCGCACACGCAGCCTTTTGTTCCTCAGCCTCGGATTGGCGGCTGCATCAGTCGAGCCCGTCACACCACTATGGGTGGCCGAGAACGGCTACACCGCTCTGAATCCTCCCCTCGCCGGCGAACGCCGCGGCGCCCTGTCGACACGAACGACTCACCCGCTCGTGCTGAGTCGCGTGCACGATGCTATCTGCTCCCTTGGCGGACGGGCAGAGTTCGAGAATCCCTTTGTGTCTATGACCAAAGGCGAGATGTATGCAGATGCCGCCGCGGCTCTCGGCAAGGAGAACGCGGAGAAGATTCTGGCAATGTCGCACTCGTGCTCGCACATACGTTACGCCCAGGGAACGGGTTACCCAGCGGAAACACAATGCGGCATCTGTTTCGGCTGCCTCGTCCGGCGAGCGGCGTTCCATGCCGCTGCCATGACCGACACCACGACCTACTTGCACAAGGCCATCCCCACAGCTGGACAGCCGCACCATCTGCGGGCAACCGCCGAGTCCGAAGTACGCACGGTACGGTACGCCGGGCAACGTGGGCTCGATATCGCTGACATTCTCTCCATCGGCCTGCCCGATCATGTGGGCGTCGATGATGCCATCAGCGTGGCGGAACGTGGTCTGGCTGAACTGGCGGCCGTTGTGGATGCCGAGCCAGACCTGCGAGCCGTCCGGTGATCCTCCCGCTCGACACGCATGCCCACATCGAACCTGACATCGCTCAGGCAGAGCTTGTCGCGCTCCGTTCGTGTGTCGTCGCGGTGACCCGCACACTCAACGAGTACGCAAAGACGCGCGGGCGACCCGACCAGTCTGTGGTGTGGGCGGCGGGATGTCACCCACGATTGGTCCATGAGGTCAACGGCTTCTCGGCGTCCCGGATGAAGGACGCAATTGCAACGACGCCGTTCATTGGGGAGGTCGGCCTCGATGGTACTGCTCGCACGCCGATGGAGTCACAGCTCGCGGCGCTGCGAGGAGTCCTAAAAGTTACCGCAGCAACCCCCCGGGTGTTGTCTCTGCACAGCTACCGGGCGACTGACCTTGTCATACGGGAGCTGCGCGAGTTTCGACCGGGCGCTGCGATCTTGCACTGGTGGCTCGGCTCACCTGCAGAAACCGAGGCCGCCGTGGAAGCCGGCGCCTACTTCTCCGTCAACGCATCACAGGCCAAGAAATGGAGGAGCTTGCGACTCGTACCACTCGACCGACTTCTGCTAGAGACGGACCACCCGTTCGGTGACCGATCGGAGTCATCCCCGCGTCGACCCGGCAACCTCTCACATGCTGAGAGCACCGTCGGCGCTGCATTCAGCATCTCGTCCGATATCCTACGACACCAGACCTGGCGCAACCTCAAGACGATCGCCGAAAGGCTCAACCTCGTCGAGATGTTCCCTCGGGACTTTCAAGTCCAGTTTCTCGCTATCTGAGCGCGGGAGCGAGGCCACTGCCCAGGTTAGCGCGACGGGTTTTCTGAGTGCTTATGCTGCGAAGATCGTACGCACGTGTCGCTGTTCCGTGCCAAATGATCCGAGGTGCGACTTGCCCTCTGGCCTGTCTCCCGAATCAGGTGGGAGGCCGGACCCCTGGGCCCGCCACCTGGTCTGAGGCAACCTGGCGGCGCTCGGAAACCTGAGCGCTATTGCTGGGTCAGGCTGGCGGCAAGTTCAGCGTTGTGCTGGGTGAAGTCGCGCCGGGCAGCTGGGGTGGCGGCCAGCGCATCGGTGGCGCTGGAGTGGCTGGATGATCGCTGTGACCAGCCGCACAGTCGACCGCCGTGGATCAGGAACTGGACCAGCATGCCGCCGGACCAGCTCGCGATGGCGAGGTTCGCCGTGTCCATGGTGGTAGCCCGTTGCGGGCAGGTGACCCAGCTCAGCGCGCCGATCTCGTCCTGGATCCGGGCGGCCAGCTCGTAGCCAGTGTCTGGGCCGCGCGGTCGCGCAACTGCTCCAGCTGGCGGTACGCCCAGCTGACCGCGGTCGGCTGGCGTTCCAGGATCGCGGCCAGCGAGCCGGCCAGGGCGGCGCGATCGCCGCCAGCGACACCTCGCACCCGGGCCAGGTCACCCTCGGCCCCGCCCGGCCGGTCGGCGGCATGGCACAGCGGCAGGATCCCGGTGCAAAGCCATCGGCACCCACGCCACCTGGCCAGTATCCGCCTGCCCGGCCGCGCCCGCCCAGACGCAGCAACCCGGGGACAGATGCCTTAACTCCCAGGCAGCGGTCCGCTCGATATCGCAGGCACGCTGACAAATGCCGCGGCCTTTCAGGCACATGACAAGACAAGAACCGACGTTTCTGCCACTCCACTTAAATTTCTTGTTCCCCAGGTCACTGGCCCCTCCCTGCCTCGCGAACCTCTTCTGCGCTCGTCGCTGCCAGCGATCCTTCGCTGCTCCTCCGCACCATGATCCATAGCCGCGCAGACCGTTGCATTAATCCAAATGATCATGGTCAGCTCCGCGGCCGCTGTCGGCGGAAGGAGGCAACTGGTGGCCGTGGTCGTGACCGTCGCCAAGGGCTTCGATCTCGGCTACATCTGGAAAGGGCAGGGCCACGCCGACGCCGAGCGGACCATGGGCGGGTACTACCTCAGCGCCGCCCAGGCCGGGGAACCGCCCGGCCGGTGGTGGGGCCCAGGTGCCGAAGCCCTGGGTTTGGCCGCCGGGCGGGTCGTCGAACGCACTCCCTATGACGCGGTATACCAGCAGCGCGACCCGCGGACCGGGCAAAAGCTCGGCAGGGCACGGGGGCAGTACGCCAAGTTCGCCTATCACCTGGCACGGCTGAAGGCTGCCGAGCCGGAGGCCACCGCGGAACGGCTGATTGAACTGGAGCGCGAGGCGGCCCAGGCGACCCGCCAGCCCGCCGTCTACACCGACGTGACCGTCTCGTTCTCCAAGTCGATCTCAGTGCTGCACGCCTCGATCCGGGAGAACGAGCGCCGGGCCCGGCTGGCCAAAGACCAGCAGGCGGCGGCGTACTGGGCCAGGCGGGAGGAGAAGTTCCAGGAGATCTTGCACCGGGCCAACCGGGCCGCGCTGGAGTACCTACAAGCATGGGCCGGAGTCACCCGCACCGGCTACCACGGCACCCGGGTCGACAGGCAGGAGCACGGCCGGTTCGAGGAAGCCGGGCTGATCGTCACCTCCTGGCTGCAGAGCACCAGCCGGGACGGCGACCCCCAGGATCACATTCACAACCAGATAGCGCGGATCATCCGGACCGCCAGCGACGGGAAGTGGCGCGCGCATGACACCGCGAGCCTGCGCGCGGTCCTCGGCGCGCTGCAGGCCGTGGCGGCCACCGCGGTGGAGTGCGAGCTGACGGCCGAGTTCGGCGTGGCGTGGGTGCCGCGCGCGGACGGGCGCGGCAACGAGATCCGCGGCGTGACGCGGGCGCAGCTGGACGCGTACTCCATGCGGACCGTCCGGGTGCACGAGAAGGAACGCGAACTCGCGCGAGAATGGCGACGCCGGAACGGGCGCGCGCCGAACTCACGCGAGCTGTACTACCTCGCCCAGAAGGCGACGCTACTATCCCGCAAGGGCAAGGACGCAGGCAAAATCGACTGGGACGCGCTGGTCCAGCAGTGGGACGCCACGATCGACGGCGAGCTGGCCGACATCGCGTCCACCGTCTCGAACGCACGCGGCCCGGACGCGCGCCGGGTGGCACCAGGCGGCGGCCATGGGCCTGACGGCCGGGACGCTGGCTCACCGCCGTCGCGGGAGGAGCAGACCCGGGCGCTAGCCAAGGCCCTGGTCCTGGTGTCGGAGAAGAACCCCGCGTGGACCCGGCACGACCTGCTCAAGCAGCTGGCTCTGGTGATGCCGTCCGAGACCCGGTATATGGGCGCGGCAGCCGCGCAGCAGCTGCTGGTCGGCTTGGCGGAGGAAGCTCTGTCCGGCCGGTCCGGGGACGTTGTCTGCCTGGAGGTACCGGAGTGGCCGCCGCTGCCGGGGTCGTTGCGCCGGGAGCTGGACGGGCGCAGCGTCTACACCCGGCCCGGCGTCACGCGGTACGCCACCGCCGCGCAGCTGTCCCTGGAGGACACGCTGGTCGCGCAGGCCTGCGTGGAGGACGCGCCGCGGCTGCCGGGCGAGCTGGCCGCGCGGCGTCTCGGCGCCGACCCTACGCTGCTACAGGCGCAGCTGCGTGAACGCGCCGACGAGGCACGCAGACAGGTCACGCAGCGCGGGCTGCGGCTGGACCAGGCCGCCGCTGTCTGGCACGTGCTCACCTCGGCTCGCACCGTGGAGGTGATCACCGGGCCGGCCGGCACCGGGAAAACCCGGGTTCTCGCGGCTGGCGCCCGGGCCTGGGACGGGCCGGTGTTCGGCACCGCGACATCGCAGAACGCCGCCAACGAGCTCCGTGCCGCCGGCGTACGGGTGACGGCCAACACCACCCAGCTGCTGGCCGATCTCGGCGCGATCCCGCCCGGCTCGCTGATCGAGGTCGACGAGGGCTCCATGGTCTCCATGGCCCACCTGACCGCCCTGGTCGACCACGCGGCCCGCAACGGCTGCAAGCTGGTGCTGGCCGGGGACCAGGAACAGCTCGCCGCGGTGGAAGGCGGCGGCGCGATGATGCTGCTGGCCGAACGGCTCGGCTACGTGCAGCTGGCCGAACCGGTCCGGTTCGCCGCCGCCTGGGAACGGGACGCCTCGCTCCGGCTGCGCGCCGGGGACGCCACCGCGCTGGATGAGTACGACCAGCACGGCCGGATCCGCGGCGCCCCGCCGGAGGAGGCCATGGACCAGGCGGTCAAAGTCTACGTGGCCAGCTATCTGGCCGGGCGGGACGTGCTGCTGATGGCCGCGGACTGGGCTCGGTGCCGGGAACTGTCCGCCCGGATCCGCGATGACCTGATCCACCTCGGCCTGGTCGATAACGGCCGAACGATCCGGATCGCCGAGGGTGCCGAGGCATCGGCAGGGGATCTGATCATCTGCCGGCGCAACGACCACCAGGTGGAGGCGGGTGAGCCGGGCCGGAGCCTGGCCAACGGGGATGTCTTGCGGATCGAGGCCATCACCAGCGGCGGCGTCACGGTCCGGCGCCTGTTCGAGCCCGACCGGGCGACCGGGCAGCGGCGGTTCACCGCGCAGGCGTTTTGCTATACCGGCTACCGATCGAGTGACCTGGCCTATGCGATCACCGGGCACTCCGCCCAAGGCGCCACGGTGCACACCGGGATCGCGCTGGTCACCGGGAACGAGGACCGGCAGTGGCTGTACCCGGCGATGACCCGCGGCACCGACGCCAACCTGGCATTCGTGTTCACCACCCCTGCCCGGCCCGCCGACCCGGCCCCCGGCACCCGGACCGCCCCCGAACTGGATCGCTACGAGCGCATCCGCCGCGAACGCCAGGGCCTCCTGCCCGCCCAGCCTCCGGAGCATGGGCCCGGAGCCCCAGACCCGCGAGAGCCGATCGCCGTGCTCGCCGATGTGCTCAACCGCGACGGCGCCGAGCTGTCCGCGTCGGAGACACGGCGCAGGAAACTGGCCAACGCCGACCACCTGGGCATCCTCGACGCGATCTGGGCCGCTGAGACGCGCGGCGCGCGTGACGACCGCTACCGGCAGCTGGTCATGGCCGTTCTCCCGCCCGGCTACCAGCGGAAACTGTCCCACCGGGCCAAGTGGCTATTCCGCACGCTGCAGGCGGCCGAACTGGCCGGGCTGGATCCCGGGGAAGTCGCCCGTACCGCCATCGCAGCGCAAGACCTGGCCGGTTCACGGGACATCGCCAGCGTCATCGACGCCCGGATCCGCCAGCGCATATATCCGCTGCTGCCTCAGCCGCAGGGTCCGTGGGCCAGCCGCGTTCCCCATCTTCCCGACCCAGACCGCCAGGTCTACCTGGCCGAAATCGCCGCCATGATGGACGACCGCAAAAAGCGCCTCGGCCAGCACACCGCCCAGTCCGCTCCCACCTGGGCGGTCACCGCGCTCGGCCCAGTTCCCGCCGACCCGGCCGCCCGCCGCGACTGGGAAGCCAAGGCGGCCTCGATCGCCGCCTACCGGGAGACCTACGGGTACGAGCACCCTGATGACCCGATCGGGCCCGAGCCAGCCCGCCAGACGCCCGAGCAGCGGGCTGCCTGGTACGAGGCGTTCCTCGCTCTCGGCCCAGCCGACGGGCCTGATGTCCGGGCCATGCCCGATGGGCGGCTATGGCTGATCCGTGACACCTACGTCGTCGAGACCGCGTGGGCGCCACGCCACGTCGGCCGGGAACTTCGGCTCGTCCGGCTTGGCGCGGCCAACGCCGATCTGGGCGCCATCCGTGCCGTCGCCGAAGCCAGCGCCAACCGCAAGGACGGTGACTACGGCCGGTCAGGGCGGCACGAGACCCTGGCCGCTAGCTACCGCGCCATGCGCGAGCGTTACCAGGAGCAAGAGAGCATCTTCACCCAGACCATGACCGAACGGCAGGAGTGGGAGCACGCCACCGCTGCCTCGCGCCGCCTGGCCATCACCGCTGACGCTGAACTGCGACGACGTAGCCCCAACCAGCACATCCAGCCGCTACGCTCCATCGAACCAGCGCCGGTCAGCGACACCGAACGTGAGCAGCTGAACCTGTCCCCCGATCAACAGATCAGCGAGATGGCCGCCTGGATCCGCGACCTGGCCGCCCAGCGGCGGGCGTTCCGCGAGAAGCTCGAAGAACACCAAGGACTCAAAGTTCCAAGCGAAGATCCCGACTGGGGCGATCTCGGCGAGGCGTTCCCTTCGTGGCAGGCGCCTGGGCGGGACGCAATCCTGCAGCCGCCGAAACCGCAGATCACTCCCTCAGCCAAGATCCTTCAACTTGCGGCCGAACGTGACGCCTCTCACGAAGCCGCCGACTGATGATGGCCATCTGCACTGACTGCAGGTCAGTGACTGGCTTCCGGCGACCACTCCTCGGCGAAGGTCTCCATCTGGCGGAGCACAAGCTCGGTCGCACCCGCCTGGGCGTCTGGCGGGTAACCGTGCTTGGCGAGCAGCCGCTTGATAGTGGAGCGGATCTTTGCCCGGACGTCATCCCGCGATACCCAGTCAGTGGTGACGTCGCGGCGGAGCACGCGGACCAGGTCGCGGGCGATGTCGGCGAGCACGCTGGTGCCCATCTCGGTCACGGCGGACTCGTTCTGCGCGACCGCATCGTAGAAGGCCAGTTCGTCAGTGTCCAGCGGCGGCGTAAACTCCCCGCCCCGGCGAGCGTCCGCTGAGATCTCCTTCGCCAGAGCGACCACCTCGGCGATGATCTGGGCCGTGGAAAGATTCTGCTTGGTGTACCGCCGCATCAGGTCGGAAAGCCGGTCGGAGAAGCTCTGCTGCCGCACGATGTTGTGCTTCGTGACCTTGCGCATCTCCGTTTCGACCAGCCGACGCAACGCCTCGATCGCCAGATGCGGATTCTGTTGCCCCTGCATCCGCTTGATGAACGCGTCGTCTAGATGCGACAGGTCCGGCCGACCCATCCCGGCGGCTGCGTAGATATCGGTGACCCCCCCGGCCTCAATCGCCCCGGCCGTCAGCTGTCGCAGGTACAGCTCTATATCCGGCGGCACCGTCTCGCCGCGAGCCCGGCGTTCCTCAGCGTCGTATTTGGCCATCCAGACCCGGACTTCCTCGAAGAACGCGATATCCCTCCGGAAGTCGGCGAGCGCGCCGCTGCTGGAGCAGATCGCGTACATCCGAGCCAGCTGGGACGACGCCGCCCGGAAACGTTCGCCGAGAGTCGGCTCGTCGTTCTCCACCTGATTGCCGGGGTTCGACGGGTCGCGCAAGAAGTTCACCGCGCCGAGGACCGCGTTCAGATACGCCCGCGGTGACTTCCCTGCCCGGATGCCCTGCCAGTCGTAGCCTGCCAGGATCTCGTCGCCGATCACGGCGAGGAGATCCTGGACCCTGGCGATCGCATCGTCGATATCGCGCCCGAGCGGCTTGGTGGTCCGGTCGTTCGCCGTGTACTCGGCGAGTGCGGCGTACAGGTTTTCGGTCAGCGGCGCGTATCCGACGAGCAGCCCGTCCTGCTTGTTGCGGAACGTGCGGTTTACCCTGGCCAAGGCCTGCATGAGCGCCGCCCCTCGCATCGGCTTGTCCACGTACATCGTGTGCAGCGGAGGGGAGTCAAAGCCGGTCAGCCACATCGACTGCACGATCACCAGCTCAAGGTCGTCGTCGGGGTCCTTGGCCCGGTGCTGGATTACCTTGTTCTGAGACGGCCGCCGCACGTGCTGCTTAACGGGTTCCTCGTCGCCGGGGCCGCCAGTGTAGACGACCTTAATCTTCCCCTTGCGGATATCGGGATCGTGCCAGTCCGGCTTTATGGCGATAATTCGCTCGTACAGCTCGGCGCAGATGTCCCTGGTGGCGCACACAATCATGCCCTTGCCCGGGACACCGATGAACCTGCGCATCTGCTCCGTGCGGGCTTCCCAATGGTCGATGATGTCCGCGCTTAGGACGCGAAGCCGGTCCGGCGCCCCGTACAGCGCGTTCATCACGGCAACTGCCTGCTGGATCTTCTCGCGCTGGGAGTCGTCCAGTCCGGCCGTAGCCTCGTCGGCCCGCTCGTCGATCAGGTCAGGGTCCACGCCCTTAGGCAGGTCGAGCGGTATCAGCCTGCTCTCGTAGAAGACCGGCACGGTCGCGCCGTCGTCGACCGCTCGGGTCAGGTCGTAGACATCGATGTAGGGGCCGAACACATCACGCGTGTTCCGGTCGGCCGCGGTAATCGGCGTCCCTGTGAACGCGATCATTGTCGTAAACGGCAGCGCGTCCCGTAGGTGACGTGCATACCCGTCGAGGTCGTCGTAGTGGCTGCGGTGCGCCTCGTCGACGATCACAATAATGTTCCGCCGGTCTGACAGTAGCGGGTGCGCGGCCCCGCTCTCCCGTTCAGTCTTGGTCCGGCCGAACTTCTGCAGCGTGGTAAACACGATGCCGCCGGTCCGCTTGTTCGCAAGCTCAGTGCGCAGCTCTTCGCGGGTCGCGACCTGGAGCGGCTTTTCCGGAAGCAGCTCGCTGGCTGCGAACGTGTCGTATAGCTGATCGTCTAGGTCGGTCCGGTCGGTCAGCACGACGATCGTAGGATTGCCCAACGACGGATGCGTGAGCACCTGGTTCGCGTAAAGCTCCATCTCCATCGACTTGCCAGATCCCTGGGTATGCCAGACCACCCCGGCCTGCCCGTGGCTGCGCACCGCCTCGACGGTCTTGCCGATCGCCTTGGATACCGCGAAGTACTGGTGCGGCTTAGCCAACCGCTTCACCAGCCCGTCCTCGGTCCGCGCGAAGGTCACATAGCCAGTCAGCAACTCGATAAACCGCGCAGGCTGGAACAACCCATAAATCATCAGAACGAGCGGGAGATCCTCATCCCGTTCTGGTGGCTGCTTTACGGGCTCGCCGTCATCGTCAACATTCCATGGCGCGAAATGCTCGAAGGGCGTGAAGGCAGTCCCGCACAGCGCGCTCGTCCCGTCCGAAACGACACATGCCACGTTGCAGCGGAACGCCAGCGGAAGCTCTTTCGCGTAAGTCGCGAGCTGGTTCCTTGCATACTTCAGGTCATCGCTGTCATCGCCCGCCTTCTTGAGTTCGACGAAACCGAGCGGCATCCCGTTGACGTAGAGCACGATGTCGAACCGCCGCTTGTGCTCCCCGTCAACCACCGTCACCTGGTTCGCGGCCAGGAAGTCGTTGGTATCAAGGTCCCGCCTGTCGAGGAGCCAGACCGTCGGATTCTGCTCCGCGCCGTACTCGTCTGTGTAGACAACGCTCCGGATGCCCCTGGTCAGGTACTCATGGACCCGGTGATTCTCGGCCAGGGCGTCGCGAGAGGTGGCGGTTATGACGATTGTCACGACTTCGTCGAGCGCGGAGGGTGGAAGCTTCGGGTTGATCCGCGCAACCGCCTCCCGCAGGCGACCCGGAATGATCAGCTCGTCCCATGACTCCCGCTCGCAGGAACCCTTGGCGATCTGCTTCCCGTTAACCGGAAACCAGCCAAGCTCTGCAAGGTGCTCCATGGCGACAATCTCCCAGTCCGCCTCCGACATCCCGCCCGCCATCACGTCACCTCCTCAACAACCTTCTCCGCGTCCCGCACGCGGATCTCCCCGAACATTAGTTTCGGCAGCAGCGTGTCTCGCAGTCCGGCTAGAGCCCTTGACTCTTCCGCCGCAATTATGATCCGACCTCTAAGAGGCTCTGAAATTTTCTCGAATGCCGCCAACGCATCAGGCGCCGGGATTTCCACGGACGACAAGTCCAAGTCTCGTTTATTCAAGTGAATTACAGTTGTCCCTGTCTTATATCCCTCAATCTCGCCTAGCGGCTTCCGAAGAACTTCGCGCACAAACGACCGGCCTCCTCCCTCAACTAGCGGGCGACCGCGAAGCACTCGCTGATTCAACAAAGCGGGCGCGCCAAGCCAGAAGCTCGGCCGGAACTCGGCGTCCATTCCCGCGACGACGTCACCTGGACTCACTACAACATCTCTAGCGATCCGCTCCGTTGTCCAGACCTGCGGCGAAAAAGACTTTATGTCCCTGATGCGCAAGAGCGGAAGGCCTTTTTGTTGCGTGTTGAAATTGTCCGATGCGAACGGCAATCCGAAGTCGAAGGCCACCGCTTCAGGCAAGGGGATCGTCGCCATCTCTGACCGAGCGAGAGAATTTTGAAACGTCAAAGAAATCAACTCCGACGACACTGCGGCAATCTTCTCGCTGATTGCGATCTTGTCGTCGAAGGCTGCGAGTACGGCTGCCATCGCCTCTTGCTCCTCGAGCGATGGCAGATCGATCTCCACAGCACCGATGCGAGATGGGGCGGTGTGAAGAATCTTCGTGCCACTAGCGGTCGCTACTAGCTGGCGATTTACGTCATGCCGCAGGAAGCAATAATAAGCGAACCGGACATTCAGAAGTGCGGGGTCGGTGATTACCTTACCGATTCGCTGATTATGGAGATATGTTCGGCCATCGTCAGGAACTAGACCGGGCAGGCCAAGAATCTCACCACCGGGCGTCTGGCATGTCATTGCTACAAGCAGATCACCGGGCGACAGGTTGAACTGCTTCGGATAATCTCCGTTAAATTCACGGACGCGAGTCGAGTTGAAACGAAATCCACCCTGGTAGTCAAAGTTACCGATGCTAACTATAATCGGCTTTCCTGTTAGGACTTCTGACATTCCTTCACTCGGGAACGCATATCCATGAACTACCTCAAGGGCTTCACCCAGCCTGATGCGTCGCCATGACTTAGACATCGAGACGCTCCAGTTGTTCGCGGACTACATGCTCAAATCGAGCGGACTCGTCGAAGTGGGCGAAAAGTTCTTTCGTCAGCCTGTCTATCTTTTCCGCAATGGGCTCGCCATCATTGTCGTCGGTCTCGACTGCGCCTACGTAGCGGCCCGGGGTGAGCACGTGGTCGTTCTTGCGGATCGCTTCTATGTCTGTGGAGCAGCAGAAGCCAGAAATTTCCTCGTACTTGAGGTTGGCTTGGCGGGACGAAGGTGTGCCTCGCCAGGCGTGGTAGGTGCCTGCGATCTTGGCGATGTCTTCTGCGGTCAGGATTCGCTCGGTGCGGTCGACCATGGTTCCCATGGTGCGCGCATCAATGAAGAGGACTTCGCCGCGACGGTCGTTCAGGTGCTTTGCGCCTTGCGGGGTTTTGTCGTTCACGAAGAACCAGAGGCATGCCGGTATCTGCGTTGTGCGGAACAGTTGCGGCGGCAGTGAGATCATGCATGCGACCAGGTCCGCTTCGACTAGGGCAGCGCGGATCTCGCCTTCGCCGGACTGCTTGGAGGACATGGAGCCGTTGGCCAGGATGACGCCCGCGGAACCGCGGACACCGAGCTTGTAGACGATGTGCTGGAGCCAGGCGAAGTTGGCGTTTCCGGCAGGGGGCACACCGTAGCGCCAGCGTGGATCGTCGGTTCGCCGCGCCCAGTCGGACATGTTGAATGGGGGGTTGGCGAGGATAAAGTTGGCCTTCACGTCGGGGTGCTTGTCGGCATAAAAGGTGTCTTCCCAGCGGCTGCTCAGATCGCCGGAGATACCGTGGATGGCGAGGTTCATCTTGGCCAGGCGCCAGGTGCGCTCGTTCGACTCCTGGCCGTAGACGGCGATATCATCACGGCGACCAGAGTGGGCGAGGACGAACTTCTCGGCCTGGACGAACATGCCGCCCGAGCCGCAGCACGGGTCGTATACCCGGCCCGCGTAGGGCTCCAGCACCTCGACCAGGAGCCTGACTACACTGGAGGGGGTGTAGAACTCGCCACCTCGCTTGCCTTCGGCGCGGGCGAACTTCTCCAGGAAGTACTCATAGACCTCGCCGAGCACGTCGCGGGCCTTCTTCTCGCCGTGGCCGGTGAACCGCGCGTCGCTAATCAAGTCAACCAGCTCCCCCAGGCGACGCTGGTCGACGTTGTCCCGGTTGAAGATCTTGGGCAGGACGCCGGTTAGCGACACGTTCGTCTTCATGATCGCGTCCATCGCGTTGTCGATAAGCTCACCGATGCCTGCGCTCTTGGCCTGCTCGGCCAGCCAGTCCCAGCGCGCTCCCTCTGGTACCCAGAACACGCCCTCGCGCTTGTACTCGTCTACGTCGTCGAGGAACTGGGCCAGCCGCGACTCGGGGACTCCATCCGTAAGGACGTCGGCGCGGATCTGCTCGCGCCGCTCTTCGAACGAGTCGGACACGTACTTGAGGAAGACCAAGCCGAGCACGAAGTCCTTGTACTGCGCGGCGTCCATGGAGCCGCGCAGCTTGTCGGCTGCCTTCCACAGCGTGTCGCGCAGGTCCGCCAACGTCGGCATGCCCGAAAGGGCCGCCTGGTCGTTCTTCTTCCGAGCTGGCATCAAAGCATCCTGTCCGTTACTTATCGTTACTAACTAGAGTCAGTGTTCCATCGATCAACCCGCCCGTGGCGGTATGACACAGTTCGTCGAGCAGGTCGATCTCGCGGCGGGCGAGGGCGCGGCGTGCGTCGATCGAGGCGAGCAGGGCATCCAGGTGCCCTACGTCGGCGACCGGCAGCAGGGGGACGCGCTGCTCTTTCAGGTTATCCGCCGCGCGGACTGCGCCCGCGGGGCGCCGACCCGACCCGCCGACGAACAGCAGCGCGGCAAGCACCCGCGGCGTGAACTGTTCCGTCTCCGTCCAGGGGATCCGCAGGATCCGCACGGGGCACTCGGCGATCGAGTAGCCCTCGTGGTCGATCATGGCGTCAGGCCGGGGAGTTGTGGTGACCAGCACGTCGCCGGGCTCGGTCAGCCGCGCATTCGGGTAGCGCTGGGCGAACACCTCAAGGTCGACCCGCCGCTCCCCCGCCCGGCGGATGCCTAGGACTTCTTCGGCACCGAGGACGACATGCTTGCCGGAGTCACTCACGTCCGCTGGGGCAAGCCGGATGCCCTTTCGCATGACCAGGCGGCCCTGCCGCACGAGTGCTCCGATCGCCTCCATTACCGGCTGCCGGTCCGCGGCCGCCAGTACTTCCGTGGCGACATGGCCACGGTCGGCGGTGGCGGTCGCGCCGAAGCGATCGAGGTCAGCACCATAACGGGTGACCAGCGTGACGCGCTCATCGGAGTCCACCTTCCGCTCCCGCTGCGTGGCGGGGCGCCGACCCGTCATAAGCGGGCGCGGCGGATCGACCAGGGTCCCGATCTCCACCTGGACACCGAACGCCCGGCGGTGAGCCTGCGGCAGGTACCCGTCGCGCCGCCAGGTGATGACGTCCTCGGCCAGGTCGCGGCCCACGTCTGCGGTAAGCGGCCGGTCTGACACGTCGGCAAGCAGCACGCGCCCGCGCCATATGGAGTGGCGGGCCTGCGTCAGCACCCATAGCGCGGTCTCGTATCCGGGCCGGAACGGCACCAGGCCGCCGGGCAGCCGGATGATGGCCTCCACCATGTCCGCCTTGAGCAGGTCCGCACGGGCCTGGGCGGCGGCGGAGAAAGGCGGAAGCTCATCGGCGAGGACCGCGGCAGGTCCAAGGACCACGGCGAAACGGCCCTCGGTGATACGCACCGCCGCATCGCCCACGCTGTTCAGGACGTCGACCGCGTCGCGCTCTTCGCCGGCCCGGTAGGGAATCTGCGTGACGACGACATCTGGATCGCCCGACTCATCGGGTAGTTCTGTCCCGATGCGGATGTCCATGTCGGAGGCCGGGATACCGTGCACGGCCAGTCGCCGCCGCACCAGCCGGGCGAGGCCCCGGTCGGCCTCGGCTCCGGTGAACATCGGCGCGCATTCGGGTCCCAGCACGTGCGCCACCGCGGCCAGAAGGTCACCCGTACCCGCGGCCGGATCAGTC
>Ga0335074_10004668_pt1 | contig 18903 bp, 13 predicted proteins | sample Lox_Sample_23_FD_206715 | JGI IMG/M metagenome (GOLD analysis project Ga0335074, IMG submission 206715) | Soil microbial communities from Loxahatchee National Wildlife Refuge, Florida, United States - Lox_Sample_2.3 | ecosystem: Environmental > Terrestrial > Soil > Wetlands | place: USA... | reverse complement strand
TAAGAGCGAGGAGCGTGGCGGCTGCGAACAGGCTGCCTGCGGCAAAGGCGTTTTGCATCCAGTGGGCGAGGATAGCGCCGAGAAAGCTGTCACAGGCAAGACCGATGACAATGCCCGCCGCCGCGCTGACGAGCGCGATGCGCGTGGCGACCCACAGAACGTGTGCGCGCGGCGCGCCGAGCGCCAGGCGAACGCCGAACTCCGTAGTCCGTTGCGCGACGCTGTAAGCGACGACGCTGAAGATGCCGACCACCGCGAGCGCGAGCGCCATGGCAGAGAAGACGCCAAACAGTATGGAGAAGAGCCGCTGGCGGGCGTATTGTTCGTCATGCTCGATGGCTTCCTGGAGGGTGAAAGTCCCGTTTAAACCGGCGTTGGAGATCTGCTGGCCGCCGGCAATGGATGCGATATTGGAGCGAATGGAGTGCAGGTAGGCGAGCGGATCGCGCTCGGTACGGACCAGGAACTCGACGAAGGGGAGCATCACGGCGGTGTACGGAACGTAGATGGCGGGGACGACCGGCTGATCGACGCCTTGGTTGCGCGCATCGCCGGCCACGCCAATGATCTGACGCCAGGCGTTGCTTTGCGCAGAGGAGGCTCCCAGGCGGTTCCGGTTTATGAAATCGGGAATGCGTAGCTGGCGGCCCAAGGCGTTGGACGAGGGCAGATAGCGCGTTGCGAAAGCGCGATTAACGACCGCGACGAAGTCCCCTCGGGCGTTTTCATCCGCATTCCACACGCGGCCCTGAACCAGAGGGATGCGGAGCGCAGCGAAATATCGCTGGTCAACCCGTATCACACAGGCCTGCGGCCGCTCGCGGTCGCGAGTTCCGTCGATTTCGACGATTCTCTCACCGCCAGCATAGGGCGGCGTGGCATAAATGGCGGCAGCTACCGTGGAGACACCAGGGATGGATGCGACCTTGTCACGAAGCTGCTCGATATAAGCGATGCGCGCTTCTCGCGACTGAATGCGGCTCCATTCCCCCGAGTCACTGGTGTGCAGCCTGATGTCGAGCTTCAGGACATTGGCCGGATCGTAGCCAAGAGGCATCCGCATGATCTGGAGGAAGCCGTGGATGGCGGTGCCCGCCGTGGCCATCAGAAGCAGCGTGAGCGCGACTTGCGCCGCGATCAGAACACTCCAGCGATGCTTTGCGGGAGCAGTCACAACGCCCCGGCCGGGCAGCATACGCGCCGCATCGTGACGCGAGAGGCGCAAGGCGGGGACAAGACCGAAGAGGATGCCGCAGACCAGCGCGAGCCCGACCGAGAACACGAGTATCGGAGTGTTAATGCGGATGAAGGATTCGGCTGGAAAGGAATCCGGAGAAAGCAACAAGGGAACCTTTGCAAGCCAGTAAGACGCAGCAACGCCAAGCACGGCGCCTGCGCAAGAGATGACGACGGCTTCGACGAGCAACTGGCGGACGATGCGCCAGCGGCTGGCGCCGATCGCGCCTCGGATGGCCAGCTCATGCTGGCGCGTGTGGCCACGGGCCAACAGAAGGATAGAGCAGTTGGCGCAACCGATGACCAGCAAGAGCACAACGCCTGCGAGAAGCAGCGTCAGCGTGCGGCCGGTCTCTTGCCGGTAAGGCACGATGATCGGCTGCAGCGCGAGACGCCAGTGATCCGGAAAGCGGTCGGGATGCTGTCTCGCAAACTGGCGCACGATGGGCTCGAGCGCAGCGTTGGCGGCGGCAAGCGTGACGTGGGGCCTGAGCTTGATCCAGGGTATGTAGGCAAAGTAGGGGACGTTGACGGCGCCCTGCATGAGGCTACCCGGCAGGTAGACATCGCCGACTCCAGTGGTGTCGTTGAAGGCGAAGCTGCGTGGCATGACCCCGACGATGGTGTAGGGAACGCGGTCCATTTCGAGTGTTTGCCCGACGACGTGCGGGTCGCCCGCGAAGTGCCGCTGCCAGAAGCGGTAGTTGAGAACAACCACGGCGTGGCCGCCGTTCTCCGCATCGTATGGTTCGATGTTGCGGCCGAGAAGTGGCCGCACACCAAAGAAATTTCCGGCATTCTCTGAGACGTAGACGCCCGAGACGTCTTCGGGCAGACCGCCGCCGGTGATCTCCATGTGGGCGTTGTTGAAGCCCAGCGGGGACTCGACCGCGGCGGCCAGGCGCAGGTCGTCAAACTGCGCCTTACTCAGCGGAAACCAGCGGGGATCGTCAGGATGTTGCGGGTCGATGACCACGGGGTTCACGATGCGGTCGGCGCCGGCGTAGGGAAACGGGTGCAACAGGACGGCGTAAATCAGTGAGAACATCGCCGTGGTGGCGCCGATGCCAAGCGCGAGGGAGAGCACGGCGACGGCGGCGAACCCAGGGTTGCGGCGCAGGGCGCGGAGGCCGTGGCGGATGTCTCCCCCCAACTCATCGAAGAGGCGGAGTCCGATGGCATCGCGGTAGTTTTCGTTCTGCGCGCCGGGCCGGCCGAGGTCGAGGCGGGCTTTGCGGCGGGCTTCTTCTTCGGGGAGACCCCGGCGAATTAAATCTTCCTGGTAGGCGTCGAGGGTAGAACGAAACTCTTCTTCGACATCCCTGTGGGTGCGTGGCGCGATAGAGTCCCAGAGCTTGCGAATTGCGGCAAGGAGACTCATACCTCTTCCGCCTTCTTGTCCAGAATGCCGGCGACGACAGCGGCCATGTCGGTCCATTTGGCGGTCTCGGCCTTGAGCTGACGCGTACCGGCAGCGGTGAGCGAGTAAAAGCGGGCGCGGCGATGGTTCTCCGACTCACCCCACTCGCCTTTGATCCAACCCTGGCGCTCCAGACGGTAGATGGCCGTGTAGAAGGAACCCTGCAGGATTTCGAGGCGCTCGCCGGAGATCTGCTGGATGCGCAGCAGGATGCCGTAGCCATGCAGCGGACCGAGCGAGATCGCCTTGAGGATGAGCATCTCGAGTGTGCCCTGCGGGAGTTCAACAGGTTTCGCCAACAGCTCTCTCCTATCTAGGAAAGGAGAATAACACGCTCTCTCCTTTCCCGTCAAGGAGAGGCTGCCGCTAAAGGCGTTCCCTATTGAAACGCCCGAGGAAGACCGGACCCTGCTCCGAATAGACTGTGCGACCGGTTCGACCCAAGAGATCACCCGGCGCGTAACCGCTGTGCGCGGAAGTGGCATGCGCGAGACCGCGGTCCGCGGAATCGTAACCGCAGGTCAACCATGGATTAGATCGCGTGCCGGCGGCCGCACTGTTCCACCGCCTGTACCCCCCGCACACCAGACCGCTCCGTTCGATGCACTATAATATCTGCCAATACCGAGTCACGCATGAAAGCCAAACCTGCCCTCCATTTGCTCCTTATTCTCTTCGCGGCCGCCACCGGCGCCGCGGCGTTCCAGGCGCCCACCAGCGCCGACGCCGCGCGATGGCAGCGGGAGGCCCGTGATGTCACCATCATCCGCGACGATTGGGGCATCGCTCACGTCTACGGAAAAACCGATGCCGACGCCGTCTTTGGCGCCGAGTACGCCCAGGCGGAGGACGATTTCAACCGCGTCGAGACCAACTACATCAACGCCATGGGGCGGCTGGCCGAGGCCGAGGGCGAGTCGAAAGTCTACCAGGATCTGCGCATGAAGCTCTTCATCGACCCGGTCGAATTGAAGAAGCTTTACGCCGCCAGCCCGTCCTGGCTGCAAACCCTCATGAACGCCTTCGCCGACGGCCTCAATTACTATCTCTACAAGCACCCCGAAGTGAAGCCGCGGGTGATCCAGCGCTTTGAGCCGTGGATGGCCCTCAGCTTCACCGAAGGCAGCATTGGCGGCGATATCGAACGCGTGAATCTCGGCCAGCTTCAGGCCTTCTACGGCAAGCCCCCGGTGATTGCGGCCCTGAACCGTCCGGCCGCCCGGCCGCCCGCCGTGGATTCGGGCCTGGCGCCCTTCCCCGCCGATGGCGAGCCTGTAGGATCGAACGGCGCCGCCATCGCCCCCGCCAATACCGCGGACCATCACTCCCTGCTGCTGATCAATCCGCACACCTCGTTCTTCTTCCGCAGCGAGCTGCAGATGGTGAGCGACCAGGGCCTGGACGCCTATGGCGCCTCCACCTGGGGCCAGTTCTTCATCTACCAGGGCTTCAACGACCGCGCCGGCTGGATGCACACCTCCAGCGGCGTGGATGCCATCGACGAATATCTCGAAACCGTGTCCCAAAAGGGCGACCGCTATTACTACAAGTACGGCAGCGAGGAGCGCCCGGTCACGGTTTCCGAAATCATCGTGCCCTACAAAACCAGCGACGGCATGGCCGAAAAGAAATTCACCGTCTTCCGCACACACCACGGCCCCATCGTGCGCGCAGCCGGGGGCAAATGGGTGGCTATCCGGCTCATGCAGAAGCCTATCGAAGCCCTCACCCAATCCTACATGCGCACCAAGGCGCGGGACTACAAGGCCTACTGGAAGACCATGGAGCTGCAAGCCAACTCGTCCAATAACACCATCTATGCCGACGCCGATGGCGACATCGCCTACTTCCACGGTAATTTCATTCCGCGCCGCGATACCAAGTTCGATTGGAAACTGCCGGTGGATGGCAGCGATCCGGAGACCGAATGGAAAGGCCTGCTGTCCGTCGAAGAGACGCCCCACCTGCTGAATCCCAAGAGCGGCTGGTTGTACAACAGCAACAACTGGCCCTGGTCGGCGGCCGGGCCGAGCAGCCCAAAAAAGGAAGACTATCCCGCGTATGTCGAGAACGGCGGCGAATCCGCCCGCGGCCTGCACGCCATCCGGGTCTTGCAGAACAAGCACGATTTCACCTTGCACTCGTTGATCGCCGCGGCTTTCGACACATATCTCACCTGGTTCGAAAAACCGATTCCGGAGCTGCTCAAGGCCTGGGACAATCTCCCGTCGGCCGATCCCCAGAAGGCCAAACTGGCGGACCAGATCGCCGTGCTGCGCAAATGGGATTTGCGCTGGGCTGTGGATTCGGTGCCCACCTCGCTGGCGATTTTCTGGGGCGATGAGGCTCGCCGCTCTCCCCGCGGCGGCGCCGGCGGTGGAAGAAGAGGCGGTGGTGGCGGCCGCGGCGGTTCCGTCGAAGACCCGCTGGGCACGGTTCCGGCCGCGCGGCTGCTTACGGCGCTCTCCGCGGCTTCCGACAAGCTGACCGCTGACTTCGGCACCTGGAAGACGCCCTGGGGCGACATCAACCGCTTCCAGCGCCTCACTGGAGATATCGTGCAGCCATTCAGCGATTCCGGCCCCAGCATCCCCGTAGCCTTCCCCTCCGCGCAGTGGGGATCGTTGGCCTCCTTCGCGGCGCGCGCCTACCCCGGCACCAAGAAATGGTACGGCACCAGCGGCAACAGTTTCGTGGCCGTGGTCGAGTTCGGCCCCAAGGTGCACGCCCTGGCCGTTACCGCCGGCGGCGAGAGCGGCCATCCGTCCTCTCCGCACTTCAACGATGAAGCCCAACGCTATGCCACCGGCAACCTGCGTGAGGTCTACTTCTATCGCGACCAGCTCAAGGGCCACACCGAGCGCGCGTACCACCCGGGAAGCTGACCGCGGAAACCGGCGGTTTGCGCCCGGCGTTGGAAAATGCCTGGCAACCCGAATCTCCGGTCCTGCTGAGGACTCCGGCTATGGGCTGAGCACGCCGTTAGGCATCCCGTTGCATTCCGGGGGGGCGCGAGGGCTGCTACTTTCCGGGAATCGCGAGCCCGTGAGCCCGTGGCGCCACGGGGCGATGCTCGGCCGCCTCGGCCGACAAGCGGAAATTCTGAGGTGGTTCCTGTGAAAGTCCCTGTAGCGCCGCAGTCGGTCAAGTCCAGTAGCCCCGGTGCGGCTGATCTGATTGGTGGGCCCTGTAGGATTTGAACCTACGACCAACGGATTATGAGTCCGCTGCTCTAACCGCTGAGCTAAGGGCCCTTGTGGTTTATTTTGTGCTACTTAGCGGCTGCCCGCTTTTCTGGCTTTGCCCATTCCTTGCCCACTGCGCGTTCAAGCTTCTTCATGGCGGTCTTCGTTTCCGCGTGATCGACGACGATGTAATGGGCCTGCGTTGTGGACACGTCCGCGTGTCGCAGTATCTCTTGGATGACCTTCGGCTGCACGCCGAGACGATAGAGATTGGTGCCGAGGCCCCGGCGGAAACCATGCCAGCCCTTCCACCCGCCGTTGAGAGCCGGGCTTAGGACGCGCCGCGAGAGGTTGTCGAGATTGAGCGGGTGAACCCCGCCGCGACGTTCACCGGTGAAGATATATCCGTCGCCAGGATGGCGCTCGCGGTGCTGATCGAGGGCGCGGCGCAGAATGGGGATGACTGGCACCGGGTTCTCGCCGCTCTCCTCGGTCTTAGTCGGCCCGACATGAGTGCGCCAGATGCTGCGCACGACGCGGATTTCGTCGCCCGTGTAATCTTCCCAGCGGAGGCCCCTGATTTCGGATTCGCGCAGACCGGTGAATGCGGCGACCGTGACGACGGTCTGCGCCAGCGGCGGGAGTTTGGTGAGCATGTCCTGGATCTCTTCGAGGGTGTACGCCTGGCGAACGGGTTTGTAGCGCCGTCCCCCGACCTTGACGCCCTGCATCGGATTCGCCGTGCGAAGCACATCCTCTTGCCGTGCATAGGTGAATAGGCCCGATAAAAAGGCCTTGATTCTAAGGAGGCGCTGATGGGACAGTTCCGGCAGATCGTCGGCGAGCTTGTCGAAAAAGTGCTGCCCGGTCCGGGTATGAAAATCACGGAGCCGGACTTCGCCGAGGCGAGATTTGACGTGCAGCTTGAAGATGTCCCGGTAATCTTCGATGGTGCTGGGCCGGAGTTTCTTTTCGCGGGCGGGCAGATACCGGCGTTCGATGAATTCGGCGATGGTGAACGAGGATTCCGGCTGGTGCGATCCGTCATTGACGGGTGACAGGATATCGGCGACTAGGGGCAGGACATCCTTTTTCGAGCGGTAATCATCGCCGTAGCGGGCGAGCCTCTCGCAAACCCGGCGGCGCACGGATGCGCCGTTCTCGATTTCGTCCCGGTAGAACCTAACGTACCAGCTACCGTTTCTTTTGAAGACCTGGCCTTGCTGCATGGTTTTCTTGTTCGGCGCCCGCTGAGAGCCAGTTTATCACTTGGGGCCACGAGAATCGGATATATCGCCCCAAGCGCAAACACGGCATCGGATTTCGGCAGCGGGCGCGCGTCTTTTCATAGACCCACGATTCGGGAACCTTCAGCCGGGAGGCGAGTTCTTCAGGGGTGAGAATGTCCTCGGCCTTGAGCGTGGGACTGATGTGATAGAAATGGCTTTTGACCCGATCGCTGAGATCCGGTTGCCAGCCCGGCGGCGGGTGCCAGGCGCGGGCCGTCTCCAGCAATTTCTCGGTGGTGAATGAGCCGGTTCCTATACTGCAATTGTAGTGTGAAGACGAAATCCGAGGTAGCCGTCACCGATCGAGAGTGCGCTGCCGTCTGGATTGTTGTTCGGCCCCATCCTTGAAGCCGCGCGCATAGGCTTCCTTTTCAGCTTCGCGGCCCTGCGGCAAAAGGCCTTCTACGGCCCGCCATACTTTCTGGGCGGCGGCGCGCTGATTGGCGCCTCTGACGGAGGCCGCAACGATAGCCGCCTTCCGCGCCGCGGTCGCAATGCCCTGCTTGCGCCCATCGCTCGCCCGGCTGTCGCCATACGCAATGATTCTCTGTTCCAGACGGACGGCGGTGCCTTTGTCGATCACGCCTGGATCGTGGAGGATTGCAACGATTTCCTGGGGAGAGAGCGGCGGTATGGACATGGTTCACCTCGGCGTTGGTTAAAACGGATTTGGGGCTTTGGCTTTGCGCGGATGCTTGGAACGGTGGCAGCGGGGTTCGGTGATCTCGCTGGCGATCAAACGCCAGAGCGTTTTCAGTTTTGACGGCAGGTTGGAGGCCGTGAGGAGCCAGCCAACCTGCCGGAACAGCGCGACGAGTCCGGCCCAGGTGATTTTCCTGAGCGCCTGATATCTGCGGGGGTGTTTCCTGCGCCCTGGCTGTCCCGCGACGCCAGGGCGGGCTATCGTTCCCGGTCGCGTTTGCGCTGGAGTTCGCGCTCAGCTTGCTGCTGTTTTTCGCGCTCCGGGTCTTTTCCTTTTTCCTTTTCCGCCTCGCGATCCTTGGCCTCCTGGATTTTGTTCTGTTGTTTGATGAGTTCGTCGATCTCGCGAGCGGCTTGACGGCGGCGCGGCCGGTATGGTCGGTCTTGCTTTGGCGCTGCCGTCGGGGCTTGCTGTTTCTGCTGAGCCGCGCGTTCGGCTTGCAGATCGCGGTATTGCTCGCGGAGCTTCTGCGCCATTTGCTTGTATCCGTCCTTAAACCCGATCTTCACGCCGTGTTCGTCGAGGATGTCCTGCCCGTGAACAAGGCCGCGCATGCGCTTGGCCTCGTCGCTATTCATGCGGCCTGTAATGATCTCGCTCTGGACGGCGATGCGGTCTCCCGTGATCATCAGATATTCGTAGCACTCGATCTTGGCGCGGATTTCGAGGGCTTCGCGAAGCTTGAGGTCTGAGGTTTTGGCGATTTCACTACGCAGGGTGTCTTGTTCGTGTTGGAAGGCGGCGTGTTCGGCAATGGCGGATTTGGCGAGGCCCTGGTATGGATCGCCGGTTTGCTCGTAATTGTTATGGAGGGCCTGCGCATAGCGGGAGTGGGGGTTCCGGATGTCGCCCTCAAGGTAGCGGCGGTCTTGCTCGTATTGGCGGTCTTGGCGGCGCTGCTCGACAGCGTCCTTGTGCTCGCTGATGTAGGTTTCGACTGGATTCTGCTGCCGCTGAGCGTCTTGCTGACGTTGCGCTTGCTGTTGTTGGAATGTTAAAAGCGCTTTTTCAAGCTCCTGGGCTTGTTGAATGAGCCTCTCGCGAAACTCCTGGGCCTGGCGCCATAATTCGCCGAGTTCTTTGAGGCGCCTGTCTGCGGCTATCAGTTCATTCTGGACTCTGTCTTGGTCCCGCCGAGCCTGTTCCTGCCTGGCCAGTTCGTCGTCGATGGCTTTCTTGACCCGGTCGGCCTCCTGGTCGATGGCCTTCTTCACCCGGTCAGCTTCTTGTTCCGCCGCGAGTTTTTCCTGTTCGGACAGATCGTCAGGCATAGAAGGCGCCTTGCCGCCGGCGGAGGCCGACGGCCCTGAATTCTCAGAATACGGCTGAGGCCCTTGGGGTTGCAATGGCTGCGCGGGGGCCTGGTGCTGGCCGGCTCCTTCCCCGGAGGCATCCGCTCCCTGGCCGGTCTTCTCGATCTGCTCGGTCAATTCGGCCGCAAGCTGGCGCTTGAGTTCGGCCAGGCGCTTTTCGGATTCGGCAAGCTCCTCTTGGAGTTCCGCGATATTGTCGTTGGCGTTTTTGATGTCGCGGTTTTTCTGGGCGCGGTCCGAGTTCCTGCCGGTTTTCTCCATGGCTTTGCCGGAAGGGCCTATGTGCGTTGTCGCCTCCCGGTCGATGCCCTGTTCTTCCAGCGTCCGGTGATCGATCCTCGCTTCGAAGCCTTCGCGCTCCAAAGCGCGGTTTGCGTGGTCGGCCCACGCCTTGCGCCATTCGCGCAACTCGTCATGGTCATCCCAATCCCGGTTCTTTTTGCCGAAACCGGAATCGGTGACGGAGCGAGTCGTCAGTAGAATGTGCGCGTGAATGTTCCGCTCGTCGCTGTCGGGGCCCGGCGCGTGAATGGCGAGATCGGCGATCATCCCGTTTTTGACAAACTGCTCCTGGATGAAGCCGCGAATCAATTCGACGTTCTGATCGAGCGAGAGTTCAGACATGAGCCCAACGTCGATCGAGCGGGCGACTTGGCTGTCTTTGCGTTTCTCGATTTTCTCCACTGCGTTCCAAAGCTCGGAGCGATCCAGCATCCAGTCCGGCGTATTGGCGGGTGCGAGAATTTCGGTATGCAGAATTCCAGGATGCGTGCGGTAGTCGAACCATTTCCCCCGGTGCTCGTCCTTGATGCGCTCTCCAGCCCGATAGGCCGCCGACGCCACGGCGCTCTGGCCTTTCTTGCGCGAAACCATGGTGGCGGAAAAGTGATATTGGGCCATGGCTCACCCGGCGGCAGCCCGGTTCGTGTCCGCGTCCAAACGTGGACGCCCGGCGCCGTGCGCCGGTCCCGTCGGTGTCGGGGGGCGGAACCCCTGACGCTGGGAGTGTCGAGGGAGCAAGGCTCCCTGACGCTGGGGGTCTCGGGGGAGCAAGGCTCCCATGGGTCCGGGTCCAGGGCGGAAAGACCCTGGCGCGTATCCAACCGGCGCACGGTTGGCCTGGGTGACGGGGCAGGGACGCCCTGTCGAGTAGGTGCAGGGGCGCGATAGCCCCGCCGGAGTGCAGAGGCAGGGCCTTTGCCGCACGCATTGCGCCAGCAATGCATAAGTGCACGAACGGATTGCCGAGCTGCTGAAGCGGCATGAGCAATCCAGGGCGGAACTCGCGAACCTCAGGGCCCGCGCCAAGGAGCTCGATCGCAAGTTGGACACGCGCCGGAAGATCATTCTGGGGGCGGCGGTTCAGGCCCATGCCAGACTGAACAGCGGGTTTCGCGAGGAGCTGCGAAAGGCCGTCCTTTCGGCTGTCACCCGTCCGCAAGACAAGGCCGCGTTGCCGGAATTCTTCGCGGCGGCTGCGCCGCCGCCGGCTTCTCCGACACGTCCGTCCGCACCGCCCAGGGAGCCTCCCTCCGGCTCGGCTCCGGCGTAAAGGCAAGCGGCGGCACGGCTGTAGCCAACCGCGCCGCCGCCCGTCATACGGGGGTATTCAGTGCATCCGACCCGTCCGCGCCGGGTCGGGCGCGGTCATGATTCGATTGCCTTGCCCAAGTTGCGCAAAGCGTCCTGGAATTCCTGGTTTTGGCCGAAGAGCTTTGCGCATTGCTGCATGTGATCGTAAGCGCTCCGCGCGGCTTCGAACAGGTCCGCGAACTTCTTTTCATGCGGCAATGTCTCGGGCAGATTGCGTGACTTGCCCCATTCTTCAATCGTAAAATCGGCAACGGTGCCGTGATGCGCGCACTCCGGGCATTCGCAATAATTCGTATCATCCCAGTCGTGACCGTAGCCTTCATCTTCCAGACCGTCATCGGTCACGATAAAGAGACAGGTCGCCTCGATCTTCAGGCTATCCTCCTGGCCGCATTTCGGGCATTTCATGCCCCTCAAGCAGTTTGTATTGTTGCTCGTTTTTGTGATTTCCTTAGGCATGGTCATTCTCCCTTTGCTTTGGCGATTGTGATGCGGATTTGATCCAACAAGGTCATGTCCGGTATTGCTATGTCCGTGAGATCTTCGTCTGAGATTCCGGACTGGTTATCAGAGATACGTGACAAGTCTGCGTATGCGTCCTGGAGCATAGACAAAAGCTCCGGCGCGGCGGCGATAAGGCGGGCGTTTGCAAGGTTGTCGTCATCGGACCGATCGGGGTGATCGAGCGTGGCTATGGCTAATCCATCTTGATCGGATGTGACCATATCCCAATCCACCGGATCGACGGACCAGGGGCCGGGCGTGTGCGGGATGCCTCGTGCTGGATATGCGGTCATGGCTCAAACTCCCGCCTTGCAGTAGGGTTCCAAAAGGCCTGCGTGCTTTTTGCGCCAGCCGTTTTCGGCAAGCCACACAAGGAGCTTGCCCGTTTCCTGAAAAACGGGTGAGAGCAGAACTGGATTGACTTTGATATTGCCGGAGAACAGGAAGCTGCCGGTCGAGCCGTCCGGCGCGTCGCATTGCTGGGCGATGTGGCCGGTTGTCCTGTCGATGGGTTCGGCGTAGTGGTTAATCATATCCGTGTATCTCCTAATCGAGTTGTCGGGGTGTGACCGCGTCACACCCCTTGGCTCACGCCGAGGGCGGGGGTAGCAAGCGTCAAGACAATGTTTTGGCACCGTGGAATAAATGGGGGGCCCCGAACGACATCTGCGCGCAGCGCGCCTATGAGATCGGGGGGAAACCGTTTATGCCGCGAAAGGCCGAAAGATTGTCTTGATGCGCGCGAGGGAGGTCACCCTTAGCAAGAGAGCCGCGTCTGCGGCGACATCGAGCGAGTGCTGCGGCAGCAGCGTGAACACGCGCGAGCGATCGTCACCGGCAGGCCGAGACCCGAAGGGGCTCGGGGAGCCTGCGCCGCAGGCGAGTAGAGCGTGGCCGCTGCGCGGCGCGCCCTGAGGCGATGGCGGAAAGAGCGCTCTGAGACCGCGCGTTTTCGCAAATGCTGCTGCGCCTCCGGCGTTCTGCGCTGTGGTCGCACCCGCATATCCGGGATGCGGCATACGGCAGTATGCGCGCGGATTCTCCGATCTCCCGGCGGGCTGACACGGGTCATATAATGGGCGATTATGCCCGACGGGAAAAAACCGACGGTGCCGCGCAAAACCACGGCGCAGTTGATCGCCGAAGAAGAGAGAAAGAGCGGTGAACTCAAGGCGCGCCTTGAAGAGCTGAAGGCCAGGCAGCGCGCCGAAGAGCGCAAGAAAGAGAATCATCGGAAGATTATCGTGGGGGCTGCGGTCCTTGCCCACATTAAAATCGATCCCCGGTTCCGCAAGGCGGTGCAGGACGCTTTGGACAAGGCTGTGACCGATCCAAAGCATCGCGAGGCGATCCGCGACGTTCTCAGCGAAAAGGGGTTTATGATCGCAGTGAAAGAGGCTATGCGGTTAGCAAAACAGGCGGCAAAGGAAGCGACGGCTGCGAAATCTGCGGATGACGGGAAGGTCGGCCCTGACCCGAAGGCGCCGCCCACGGAGTAAGGATTACGGACAGGTTGGCGCGCCGCGCAACCTGAGGCCGCCGGAATCCGTCAGTTCGGTATTTCGTTTTTTTGATTTATGTCCGGGCCAATATCGCCAGCACCGGGCCAAGGTCGACCGCTACCGCCGCGGCGGACGGTCCCGCCGCTTCCAGCGGACGTTCCGATCCTGCCGGGCCGGGGCGCGGGACGGACCGCGAGGCGAATACCTTTGGGCCTGATCGGATGTGTCGGGCTTCCGCTCGTGGTGATTGGCTGGCTCGCGTTTATCTCGTTCAGCACTTGGTATCACGACTATGACGGCAACCGGATCGACCCCGTCCTGCGACGGGCATTGCTGGCGCACGTGCCGAAAGGAACGCGTCTCCCCGTCACCCTGTGGAGCGGGCCGCGCGTCATCGAGATCAAGTTGGCATTCCACGACGATCGGACCGGACCGTTTGAGACTCCAACGACCTGCGTAAATCTCGATGTGCTCGACCCGAAGACGGAGGCCAGAGACCCGAAGTACCCGACGGGAACCGCCAGGTGCATTACTGGAGTAGCGGTCACGATTCGCTGAAAACGTCCGCGCCGTTGCGCAAAGGGGGCGCAGCATATGTCAGATTTGCTCGGCTCGTCGAATTGGAGCACGGACCCCGGACATTGGCGGTTCGAACAGCTCGGGAAAGCCGGTACCCCGATGGATGGGCGTTTCCTGCTGCTGGGAGAATCGCTGCAGGTTCCGGGTAATTTGCATGTGCGCGCTCCGCGCCAGCACATGATATCGGTTGCGGCGACGCGTTCGGGCAAGGGCGTTTCCTTGATCATTCCGAACCTTCTGACCTATGCGGGCGCTGTTCTGACCGTCGATCCCAAAGGGGAGAACGCCTGGATCACGGCCCCGTACCGGAGGAACGTGCTCAAACAGCATACGGTCATTCTCGATCCGTGGGGGGAGGTTAATCGCGCCTATGGCAAGATGGCCGGGGTCAAGGAAGCGTGCGCCAGTTTCAACCCGCTCTCGATTCTCGACCCCGACTCGGCAAATTTCGTTGATGACCTGGCTTATCTGGCCGATGCGCTGATCGTCACCGAGAGCACGAAGGAGCCGTATTTTGACAATGCTGCGCGCGAGTTGTGGGCTGGCCTGATGGCGTTTGTCGTGGAGAATCCGGCCTATAGCCCCCACGCATCTCTTGAACTCGCGCGCAAGCTGCTCAATCAATCAAATACGGATTTGCAGACCACGATACGCGCGGCGATGGCTCTTGGACCTGACAGTGTGGCAGGCAAGAAGCTCGCACAATTCGAGAACTTTAAGGACACCACAGCGATCCTGTCCGTGATCTCGTCCGCCAGGACGCAGACTAACTTTCTGGATAGCGACACCTTGAACGAGAGCATGGAGAAGTCCGATTTCAGCTTCGACGAGCTATGCCGGGGGAACGTCTCTATATATTTGGTGCTGCCCGCGGACAAGTTGGACACGTATGCGCGGTGGCTGAGGCTGATGGTGTCGATCGGCATCCGCTCGGTCGCTCGCGGGCGCGGATCGTCCGCGCAAGGACTTCCCACGCTTTTCGTTCTGGACGAGTTTGGAACGATCGGGAAACTTGACGCAGTCGCACGGGCGTTCGGCCTCATGGCCGGTCTCGGCATGATCATGTGGGGCTTCGTGCAGGATTTCAATCAACTGAAGCGCGACTATCCCGCGCATTGGGGAACGTTTATCGCCAATTCGCAGGCGGTGACGTCCTTCGCCGTCCTGGACAATTTTACGACGGAGTATATCAGCAAGACTCTGGGGATACAGACAATCCAGGAGACGCAAACACAGTACTCCGAGAGCAAGACGAAGGCTCCGCCGAGCGAGGGGCAAGGCTTGTTCGGCTCGAAAACATCTACGACGACCGGGAGCAATACGTCGATTCACACGATGAGCCGCCCGCTCATGCATCCCGACGAGATCGCGCGCCTGCCGGGAGACGCTTGCATCATCATGGGCCACTTTCCGCCGATTCGCAGCCGTCGGATGGTCTACCACGAGGATTGGTGGTTCCTGCACCGCGCCCGGTCCGATCCCTACCATCCGATTACTGACGAGGTACGCACGTTTGCGCTTGAAAGAAGGCTTCGGGACGCGGGCTCTGTCGCGGGACTGCTTGCGCAACAGGGATACGAGGTCAAACCGCTGCGGCGCGGCAGGTTTGAAGTGCGGGGAACTGGCGGCATGGCCAAAGGCACCCGCACGTTTGCCAGCCACGATGAGCTTTGGACGTGGACTTATACCCTGCTGATGGATGGCGTCGATCGCGCGTAAGCGCGACGGAGCGGCGCATGTTTCCCCTGCCGGGAAGCCTGCACGCGGCGACTCTGGCGCGTCGTTCTGCGTTCCCTCAGCGCTCATTCGCGTCCCTGCGCTTCGCGCAATCGGGGCGCAACCGGGCGAGCCGATTCACTCCGCCCAAAGACCGGCGACGATCGGACCGCGCGGGAGAGCGGATTCCGCCCTTCAGGGGTCGTTTTAAGCGGCGGGAGCTGCCGCGATTGCCCCGCATGCCCTGCCGAGACTGATCAGGGCGCTATCGAGGGAGTTTGCGGGATCTAAAACCATAATTTTCATAGAGCCTTTAGTGTAAGAATCCTCTTGATTGGGAGTTCCAGCGGTATTTTCCGACATATAGGAACCATATTCTGTTGCGCATGGCAGAGGATCGCGGAAGCAGTAAGCGTTGCTCGTGCGGATGACCTGCCAGCGGGTCACGAGGCTGCCGAGGAGATCGTGGCACTGCGTCCGAATTTTATCGAAGCGGTTCACCCAGGTGAGAATGTCGGCGGCCTCCAGCGCTTTAATGGCCTTATACACCGTGTCGCGGTGACATCTGGCGGACCCGGCGATCGTCTCGTAGCTCGGGAAGCAGTAGCCGGTTCTGCTGTTGTGGAACTTCCAAAGCAAGGTGGTCAGGACTCGCTGGAAGGCTGGGGTGATGGGGCCGTGGTGCTGGCCGGGCTTCTTGTTCTTCGCGTTGTAGAGCTCGACGCTGCGAAGGATGGCCTTCTTCGCTTTCCGTCCGAGCGGCGATCCTAGAACGCGGCGAAAGACTTTCTCGCGGGCAGGGCGCCGGCGTGATTCGGGCGTGATCGATGAAACATGGTCGAGTGGCATGGCGATTGTCTCCGTTTCGGTTGCAAAGCAACCGCCCGGATGGGCCGAAAATCGGCGCGAGTTCGCCCATGGCAAGAATCAGTCTTGCAAAAGCGGCGATTTTAGGGGATTCTCGTGATTGCGATTACCACGAGAAATCCCGGTCCCGACCGATATGCAGCCCGCCTCCCAGGCGGGTTGTTTATTTGTGGGCTTCGATGACTCCGTATGGTGTTGGCGCGGAGCGATTCGGCCCCGCAACATGAAATCGTGCCGGGATTCTCCGGTTTCGTCGAGCCGGAAAGTGCCGGAATATAAGCGATTTCATACAGTTGTATTCAGGGCGCGGCTCGCGGTCCGCGAGGTGGAACATGGCGAGGCTTTGGGCAGGCAGAGGGATGGGTAGGACATTGCGCCAGCAATTCCGCTGGCTGCGGCTCGTCTGGCTGCGGCATTGATGCCGGGACATAGCTCCGGCTGGTTGGGTCGGGGCGAGGAAATGGCGGCCCAGGCGCGATGCCGGCGGAGGGATTCCACCGTCTCAGTCTTGCTTTGTACGGCAAGCCGTGGGCTTGCCGGGAGCCGCACGCGAACCGCCAGTGCGGTTCGCTCTCGCTTGCTTGTATTCGCGAAAAACTTATGCCGGGGCTGGGAAAGCCCCGGCATTCAATTGGCGCGGCGTCCGCCCCCGGATCAGGGCGTGCACACCTCCACCAAAACAGTTCTAACGCTTGTGCCTGACTGCTTAAAGGAGTCTTCCGGCAGATCCTCAATTGTACCGCCCATGGCCTCGATCAGCGCCCGGAAATTCGTGGCTTTGCGATCCTGGCGGAAGGCGACGCCCGCCGACATGATCGCAACCAGCTTGCCGCCCGGCTTCAGGAATTTTAGCGCGTGGGTAACGTGGTCGATATCCGCTTGATCGGCAAAGGGCGGGTTCATGACGACACGGTCAAACTTGCCGAGATCGCCATTGCAGTGCAGAAAATCGCCTTGATGCACATGTAAGCCAGACACGCCAAGACGCAAGAGACATTCGACAAGCTTGGGGTTTATCTCAACTGCGACTTTGTCGGCGGCTCCTGGTATGGCCTCCCCGGATGCGGAGTCTTGCGCCGCAAGCGCTCTATCAAGCGGAACCAGAAGATTTCCCAATCCAGCGCTCGGCTCAAGCACTCTTTGCCCTGGCTGGATGTCGGCTGCGTCAATTACTCGCTCCGCCAATTCTTTCGGCGTTACGAAGAGCTGATCAACGGCCACGACTTCGACGCCCTGCTTTGCCTGTTCCTTGAGCGATAGAAACTCCTGCGCCTTCGCGTCTGGTTCCTCAGTCGTGCGCGCTTCGGATGCGTGTCCGCCTGGTATTCCGCGTAAGGAAAATCCGGTTTTGTCGCCGAATTCGATCAGCCATTCGGTATCGCGATACTCTTGCACTTCGGCGGCGGTTTTGATGTCCCGGATTTTGTCAAAGGGCATTATGCGCGTGAAGTTATTGCCTCCATTGCCCCAGTTATCCAGGACCGATACCGACACCTTGTTGACTTTCACAATGTACGACCATCCGCCATGCTTTGAGGCCCAACATTTGCACGCGCCGCCTTTCTCCGGCTTTGTTTGGTCGGTGGCGATCCCGCCAGACTCGCCCAGCATTGCCCGCTCGTATGCCAGGCGGTTTTCGTAATGCGTAATCCAGCGGTCGCGGTAAGCAATGCTTTTGGGGTACGCTTCGCGTGCAACGGCTTGCACCTGTTCGACGGTGTAGGCGGGACATTTCGCGTAGCGTTCCGCATCGTCCTTCAGGACATCGTAGGCGGTCCATCCGCCGGGGCTTTCGGCGGTTGGTTTGACAACCCTAAGCCAGCAAAAATTAGCGATCTGCCGCGCTTTGGCAAGCGTCAAATCCGGCGTGTTCCAGAGGCGAAGCCATTCTTCCGCTTCTGCTTTGTTGCGCTGTTGCTTGCGTAAGTCAGCCTCAAGGGTCTTGATCCGGCGGGCGCGCACGTTTGGCAGTTCCTTATATTTTGCGTGCCGCACTGCGCCAGCCGCGCGCGATTGCCAATATTCCGAGGTTTCCCAGAGCTTAACCGCTTTGGCCATGCCGTTTTGAATTCGCGCCGCGTCTTTTCGGGCGCGTCGTTCGCTGTGGTGGCCAACGAGGATCGGCTGACCGAATGGGATTGCGTCGGCGATGCGATCAACGGACTGTTTCACGCTCTCGGCTTCGGCCAATCGATTTTCGCTGTATGTTTCAAAGCGGTCCGCCCGTTCCTCGGCCCGGTCGGTTAGCGTCTTGTCCTCGTCGCCGATGTCGCCAGCGAATTCAAGGCACACATCTTCGGCGGCTGGCCATGTGGCAAAGAATAAGTTTTGCTTAGGCGCCCAGCGGAAACCGGCGGCTTTCACTCGATCATAATCAGCCTTTGAAAGCCTGGTGTCGGCGTAGAGTCTTAGCTTGTTGTCGTCGGGGCTATAGGTTGCGGTGTACATCATGCGTGCGGTTCCTTCTCGTGGTGGCTACGGGTTTAAGCGGCTTTGGCGGCGTAATGTGCGATTGCTTCGGCTAGGAGGGTCTCAGCCTGTTCAAGCGCTTTGATATGCGCCTCTTTCACAGCCTTTTCTGTTGCGGTCTTTGCGGGCGTGGGGTTGAAGCGCCTGGCATAGCCGCTGTATATTTCCACGGTTTTCATGCTGTAGCCTTTGCCGTCGGGGCCTGTGCGGTCTTCGATGGTCGAGACCTTGGCGAATGAGGAAATCAATCCCGGCTGGCGCTTGCTGGTGCTAATCTCCAGAACCCGCCGAGCGAGTTTCTTTTCGCCGAGACTGGTGATTTCAACGCTGCCCATTAGGATTTCGGTGTCAGCGTGCCAGCCGTTGTAGGCGCTCTTGGTCATTGTCATGTCGTAGGTCGTCATGTGTTCGGTTCCTTTTTGGTTCATTGGTTTCGGGGTGTGGTCGCGCCACACCCCTTGGCTCACGCCGAGGGCGGGGGTAGCAAGCGTCAAGACAATGTTTTGGCACCGTGGAATAAATGGGGG
>Ga0335074_10004667_pt1 | contig 18904 bp, 19 predicted proteins | sample Lox_Sample_23_FD_206715 | JGI IMG/M metagenome (GOLD analysis project Ga0335074, IMG submission 206715) | Soil microbial communities from Loxahatchee National Wildlife Refuge, Florida, United States - Lox_Sample_2.3 | ecosystem: Environmental > Terrestrial > Soil > Wetlands | place: USA... | reverse complement strand
TCGCGCCGCTGATCCGCCCGGGCCAGCCGCTGCCCCGCCATGTGGAGGGCTACGGGCTGTTCACGATCCCGCACGGCCCGGTCCGGTCCGGGGTTCTCGAGTCCATCGAATACCTGGTCGAGACGCCGGGCGAGGCCATCCCGCACCTGAACATGCGGGTGTTCTACAAGCACCGCGGCGTGGAGTCCCGGTTCACCGGGCTGCCCCTGCCCGACGGCGTCCTGCTGGCCGAACGCGCCGAGGGCATCGCCTCGGTCGCCCACGCGCTGGCCTTCTGCCACGCGGCCGAGCGGATCGCGGGCTGCACGCCGCCGGCCGCCGCGGCCCTGGTCCGGGTGCTGCACGCCGAGCTGGAGCGGATCGCCAACCACCTGGATGTGGCAGTCCGGCTGGCCGACGCGGCCGGGCTCGCGGTGGCCACGGCCCGGCTGGCCCTGCACAAGGAGCGGGTCATGCGGCTGGTCAGCCGGATGTGCGGCAGCCGGTTCGGCCGCGGCGTGGTGGTCCCGGGTGGGGTCACCGCGCTGCCGCGGCTGGACGCGGCCGAGCTACGCGCCGAGCTCGACACGCTGGGCAGGCAGGTCAGCGCCGAGGCCGCCGCGCTCATGGCCACGTCCTCGTTCCTGGACCGGCTGCGCGGCACCGGCCCGCTGACCCCCGAGCGGGCCCGGATCCACGGGGCGCTGGGCCCGATCGGCAAGGCGGCCGGGTTCGCCGACGACAACCGGCTGAGCCGCTCGTACGATGCCTACCCGGACCTGGCCGTGCCGCCCGCCCGGGCGCACGCGGCCGGCGACGCCATGGCCCGGCTGCGGGTCAGGTGGGAGGAGGTGGATTCCTCGTTCGGTCTGCTCCGGCTGGCCGCCGACCAATTGGCCGAACGAACCGGCGATCAGCTCCGCGCCTGGTGCGAGCCCGCCAACGGCCGGGCGCTGGGCTGGGCCGAGGCGCCGCAGGGCGAGGTGCTCTATGACCTGAGCCTGGCCGGCGGCCGCATCGCCCGCTGCCACCCGAGGTCGGCGTCATTCCACAACCTGGTGCTGATGCACGAGGTGTTCGCCGGCGACATTCTCACCGACTTCCCGTTCATCGAGGCCAGCTTCGGCCTGTCGGTCGCGGGGGTGGCCCTGTGATTCCCGGGGAGGCGGAACAGTGAGCCGGAGACGAACGGGGGCAACACAGTGAGTATCTGGGTGCTGCGCGGTCTGCGCGACGGCGTGGTCACCACCCGCTGGCCGGCCAAGCCCGACCCCTACGCCGACGCCTGGCGCGGTCCCGCCAGGCCCCTGGACGCCCCCGACCCTGCCGACCCCAGCAACCCCGCTGACCTCACGGCCCTGTGCCCCACTGGCGCCATCACGGTCACCGACGGCACCGTGCGGGTCGACCAGGGCCGGTGCATCCTGTGCGGCCGCTGCGTAGCCGAGCGTCCTGGCGTGTTCGCCTGGTCCCAGGGCGCCACCGGCCCGGCCGCGCTCACCCGGGAGCAGCTGATCATCCCCGAACTCCCGGAGACCGACGCGGCCGCGGCGGCCGCCCGCGCCCGGCTGGCCGAACGGACCCGCGCGCTGCGCCGCAGCGTGCACGTCCGGCACGTGGACGCCGGATCCGACGGCAGCGAGGAATGGGAGATCCAGGCCTTGCTCGGCCCGGTTTACGACATCCACCGGCTGGGGGTGTTCATCACCGCCAGCCCCCGGCACGCCGACGTCCTGCTGGTCACCGGGGCGGGATCGCACGGCATGGGCGGCCCGCTGCGCACCACCTACGACGGCATGCCGGATCCGAAGGTCGTCATCGCCACCGGCACCGACGCGATCAGCGGTGGCCTGCTCCGCGATAGCGGCCAGACCACCAGCGGCGTCAGCGCCACGGTGCCCGTCGACATTTTCCTGGCCGGCTCCCCGCCCAGTCCGTTCGGCATCCTCAATGCCTTGCTGATCGCGGTGGGCTACCTGACTCCCGAAGGGAGGCGGTCGCGGTGAGCGGCCTATTCGCGGCGGGCCTGATCCTGCTGGCGCTGGCCGCGGCCGCGGACTTCCTCGGCGGCCGGGTCATGCGGTCCGGGCCGCTGTACTTGATCGGCGCGGCTGGGTCGGGCTGCCTGGCCGCGACCGGCGGGTTCGCGCTGACCGGGCGGATGGTCACGCTGGACGTGACCGGCTGGCTTGGCGACCCGATCCCGGGCCAGCGGGCGTCCTCGCTGGCCGCCGACCGGCTGTCCGGGCTGTTCCTGGCCATGGCGTTCGGCGCGGCGCTGCCGATCTCGGTCGCTTTCGCCAGCTGGGCCCGCCGGCAGGGGCCCCGCCCCGGCCGGCTCGGCGCGAGCTACGCGCTGGCGCTCGGCGCGGTCGCGGTCATCATGACCGCGCGGGACGCGTTCACCTTCCTGTTCGGCTGGGAGGCACTGACCATCGCCTTCTACCTGCTGGCCGGGGGCGAACGGCACCGCCGGGACCGGGCCGGCGCGGCCCAGATCACGTTCGCGTTCGGCAAGCTCAGCGGGGCCGCGCTGCTGATCGGGCTGCTGCTGCTGGCCACCCGGTCGCACTCGCTCCTGCTGGCCTCGTTCGCGCACGTGCCCGGCGGCGCGGCACGGACCGCCGCCCAGGTGCTGCTGCTAGTCGGGTTCGCGGTCAAGGCCGGCCTGGTGCCATTCCAGATCTGGCTGCCGCGTGGCTACGCGGCCGCGCCCGGACCGGCCCGTGCGATCATGGCCGGAGTCTGCGTCAACGTGGCCTTCTACGGCATGTGGCGGACGCTCGCGCTGCTCGGCCGGGCGCCTGGCTGGCTGGTGGGCGCGGTGCTGCTGCTCGGCGCGATCTCCGCGCTGCTGGGCATCGCTCACGCGGCGGTGCAGAACCGGCTGTCCCGGGTCATCGCCTACTCCAGCATCGAGAACACCGGGCTGATCGTGACCGGCTTCGGCGTCGCGCTGACCGGGGCTGCGATCGGCAACCGCGTGCTGGTAGCGACCGGGCTGCTGGCCGCGACCCTGCAGATGGTCGCGCACACCGCGGCCAAGTCGCTGCTGTTCACCTCGGGCGCCGGACTTGAGGCGGGGGCCGGCGGGGACGACCTGGAACAGCTGCGCGCACGGGCCCGGCGCACCCCGTGGAGCGGGTTCGGCCTGGTCGTGGGATCGGTGACGCTGGCTGGGCTGCCGCCCTCGGTGGGGTTCGTGTCCGAGTGGTTCCTGCTCGAGTCGCTGATGCAGCAGTTCCGCGTGCCCGGCCTCGGCTACCGGCTGGTCCTTGCGCTGGCCGGCGCCTCGGTCGCGCTGACGGCCGGCTTCGCCGGTGTCACCTTCGTCCGGCTGGTCGGCCTGGTCGTGAAGCGCGACGGCCCGGACCCCGTCCGCGGCGCGCCGCTCACGTACGGATGGTCCGGCCGCGCCGCCGTGCTCGTGCTGTCCGTATGCTGCCTGGCCATCTCCGCGGTGACGCCGCTGGAGATCCGGGTCATCGCCGCCGGACTGTCGCCGGTGATGTCCGGCGGGCTGGTCATGGGCGCGCTGAAGTCCCCGTGGGTGGTGCAGCCCGTATTCGCCGGGTTCTCGATCCTGTCGCCGTCCTGGCTGTGGCTTGAGATGCCGGTGATGCTGCTCCTGGTCGCGCTGTTCGCCTGGGCTGTGTCCGGACGGCGGCTGCTGCGGGTGCGGCGGGTGCCGGCCTGGCGCTCGGCCACGATCGGCGTGGACGGCCTGGACTCCTACACCGCCTTCGGCTACGCCAACCCGACCCGCCGGGTGCTGGCCGGCGTCCTGCACACCCGCGCCGAGGTGCAGGAGATCATGCTGGAGGACAGCGACGGCGACCAGGGGACCGGCCCCCCGGACCGGCCGGGCGACCCCGAGCGGGAGCAGGTCGCGCATCTGCGGTACGCCTCCGACGTAGTGGAGGTGGTGGAGAACTACCTGTACCGGCCCGTGGGCCGGGCGTTCCTGGCCGTCGTGGCCGTGGCCAAGCGCCTGCAGTCCGGGCGGCTCGACGCGTACCTGCTGTACATGCTCATCGCCCTGATCGCGATTCTCGCCGTAGTGACCGCCCTGGCCTGAACCGGATGATCCTGGTCCGGGTCTTCGTTTACCATTTTAGGGGCGATGAAGCCCGCCTAAATGCGCCCTCGGGCTGACGGCTTCTACCGAAGAAAAACCGGTGGAAGGTGAGCCATGCGTTTGGGCGGATACGACAGCGGAACCCGGCAGTTCGGTACCGGCCGGAGGGCGCGTGTTGCCGCGATGCGCACGGCCGATGAGCTGCGGGAGCGCGGCATCGCCGCGGCGGCACTGTTCAAGCCGTCGATGGGCGGCTGGATTGTGCAGATCTACCCCGGCGTCATCCGGCAGCGACCTTGATCAGCCGGTGCTCGCTGGGTGCGGCCTGCGGGTTGCTGAGACGCCTAGCCGGTGGTTGCGTTGTGCGACGTGGAGCCCGGGCTGTGCCCGGGAGCTGGGTCGATGCAGATCATTGCCGCTGTTTCAGTGCATGTGCCGTGAACGCCGCCGGCGCTGATGGCCAGCGCGACCGCTATCATCGCGGCAGTTATCAGCAGCCACAGCAGCACTACGGCCCGCTGGATACCCAGGCGTTGCCACAGCCTGCGCACGTGGGAGCGCCGCCGGGCGCGGCGGAGCCGCCGCAGAGCCCGTCGCGAGCCTGCCCGGACCTTTTCCCCGTGCGGCATCTCTTCGCCGGAAGCTAGCTGGGTGAACGCGGATAGCAGCGCCGCCAGCTCCGGGTCAGATCCGGCGAGCCCGTTCTTGATCGAGTCCAGGGCCTGCTGCTCCCATGCGCTAAGGCTCATCGCTGGTCCCTCCGTTACACGACCGCACCTAGATGGACGGCGGCGTCATGAAGGGGCCGGGCATGGGTGATTGCGGAGATCCGCGCGGGAATGCAGCGCACCATAGGGCTTCCACCTTCATACTCGGCATCTATGACACCGACGGGTAGAGGCCATCAGCCCGTGATGCGGATATCCCGGGTGCTACGCGAGCCTCATCGCGTAACAAAAAGAATATCAGACCGGTCCGCGGACCTCAGGACGCCACCTGAAGCGTTTTCGTCCCGGTCCGGCAGGTAATTCCCGCTGCGCGCGCTGCTGCCCCAAGTGGTGGCGCGGGAACGGTGCCGTAGAATGATTGTTGGTGGCTTGATTCACTCGGTGGTGGACCCCGCCGTGTCCGCGCCAAGGACTCAGTTGCGCGGAATTGCCGGATGGCCGATGGGTCCTACTCTCCGTACGCAGGAGGTAGGACGACATGTCGGCGTCGATATCACGGCCACGGGTCGGCGGGGCGGTCGTGGCGTTTGGCGCGCCGGTGGTCGTCGCGGCCGCCGTCGGCCGCGGCTGGGCGGCAAGCATGGATCATGCGGGTTTCCGGGCGGTCCTGGCGCGCCGCTGCCCAGCGCGAACAACGGTCGCGCGGACGGTCAGCGCGCTGGCCGAGCCGGGTGTCGTCTATCCGCTCCTCGTCGCCGTCGGTGCCGCGCGCCGGGGCGGCTGGCGCAGTGCCTACATGCCGTGCCTGGTCGTGGTCAGCGGGGCGGCGGCCAGGCGCTGCCTGTCGCGGGTGATTGCCAGGCCACGGCCTCCGGCAGAGACCTGGCTGAGCGAGCCGGAGGGGTTCAGCCTGCCGTCGAAGCACACCGCTCTCGCCGCGCTGGCCGCCGGGGCCTGTGTGCGAGCCCTCGGCGCCCGCGGCGGCGCCGCACGGGCAGCACCGGCTGTAGCCGCCGCCGCCGTCGGCTCCAGCCGCGTCTACCTGGGTGTGCATTGGCCTGCGGACGTGGCCGCGGGCTGGCTGTTCGCCGAGGGCTGGCTGCGCCTGACCGCCTCCCGTTGACCAGAATCTGGCCGACCAGAAAGGAAACCGCCCATGGATTCGATTGACGTGCGCTGCTCGGCGATCGTGTTCCGCGACGATACCGTGCTGCTCGTTCACCGCAGCCGCAACGGCACCGACAGCTGGGTCCTGCCCGGCGGCACGCCGCATCCCGGCGAGAGCATGGTCGCGTGCGCCCGGCGGGAGACCCTGGAAGAAACCGGGCTGTCCGTGGATCCGGCGCGGGTCGCGTTCGTCCTGGAAGCCCTGGGACCCGGCGCCACGCGGCGCACCGTCGACCTCGTCTTTCTGGCCACCGCGGACGGGCACGGCAAGAAGCCCGAAACACGGGAGGCTGATCTGGAAGCCCGGTTCGTCCCGCTCGACCTGCTGGCCGGTCTAGATGTCCGCCCGCCGCTGGCCGGGCACCTGCGTGCCTTGCACGCTCGCGGCACCGAGCCCACCGCCGCATACCTGGGCAATCTCTGGCGCCCGCCGGCCCGGGACGGCATCCGCCCGCACGGGCAGGGCGGCGCCCCGCCGTGAAGGCGCTGACCGTGCGGCAGCCGTGGGCCTGGGCCACCATCTACGGCGGCAAGGACGTCGAGAACCGGCGATGGAGAACTACCTACCGGGGCCCGCTGCTGATTCAGGCTGGCAAGAACTCCGACCCCGATCCCGAGGCCACGTCGAGGATGCTATGGACGATGGCCGACCCCGGAGCCTTCGGGCAGCCGCGGGCAGCCTGGCAGGCACGGGCAGCGATCATCGGTTTTGTCTACCTGGCGGACATCCTCACCGACTCTCGCAGCCCCTGGGCGGCCACAGGGTGGTATCACTGGGTGCTCGAGTTTCCCTCACCTGTTGACCCTCCCATCTTCTGCCGTGGACGTCCGGGCCTGTGGGTCCCGCCCGCGGCCGCGGCCGAGAGACTGGCCGGGATCGTCTGACCGACGTCACGCCAGGCCAGCGCCGGTGTGCCGCAGCAACATCGCATCCCGTTCCTGCGCCATCCGGCTACTCAGGGCCGCGGGCTGGTCAGATCCGGGTAGTAGTCTGCCGCGGCGAGGTGGCCGCCGGAGAAGAACAACGCCCACACGCTGCCCTTTACCGCCGGATGTTCCCTCACGTCCAGGCCCGCGTCCTCGGCCAGGAGGACGAGCAGGTGCCGGATCACAGCGCCGGGTGCGCACACGACCGGGGTACCGTCGGCGTCCGCAAGTTCCCTGATCCGGGCCATGCCATCCCTGGGACGTGCCGCGTACTCCTCTTCGCCGAAATCCGGCTCGGTTTCGACCGGCAGCCCGAGTTCTGCGCCGAGCGGTCGCACGGTGTCCACGAACAGGTCCTCGCCAGCCGAAATCAGCCGGGACGGCGCGAAGGCGGGCAACGTCCGGCGCAAAGCCTCCGCCTGTTCCCGTCCGTCGATGTCCAGCGGGCGATGGGCTTCGATGCCCTCCCATCGCCCGACGGGTATGGCGCGGGCGTTGCGCACGAGCAGGACCGCCGAGGTGGCGAGGGTGCTGTCTGCCAGCGCCTCCAGCGCGCCGATCTCGTAGGCGTCGCGCCGGTAGCGAAGCCGCCACCGAGCGTCTGCCAGTGACATCCACGCCAAACGGTCCACTTCCGCCGTGGGCCTGAACGGGCCGTCTTGGCCGTGCATCGCCCAGAACTCCACGGCCTTGGGGCCAAGAGCCGTGTCGTAGTGTTCGACGTCCAGCCTTTTCCCGGCTGCCGCCTGGATCCCGGTTTCCTCGGCTACTTCCCGGCGGGCAGTGACCAGCGGATGCTCACCGCGGCGGACCTTTCCCTTCGGCAGCGACCAGTCGTCGTACTCCGGCCGGTGCACCAGCGCCACCTCGATAACCCCACTGTCCGAGGACCGCCACAGCACCCCGCCGGCGGCCCGGATCATCCGGTCGCTATCACTATGCACGGCCGTCCTCCTGCCCACGAACTGGGTCAGCAGGACCCATCGGCCGTACGGCAGGTGAACGCACCCGCGGACGTGGGCACGATCCCGGTGGGATCCATCACCGAGTGGCATACACCACTAGCTGGATAGTACCGCGTTCCAGCCTGGCAGCCGGGAGTAAGCTTGCTCAGCTCACGTAGCCGACCATCCCGCCGACGTAGCGGCTCGCGGGGGCCACCGGCATGGTGATCCAGCCCACCTGGCCGCCGACGAAACGGGAGTGCGGCGGCTCGACATAGCCCGCCTGGCCGCCGACAAAACGAGCGCGAGGATCACGCGCTGCAATCCAGCCGACGCACCCACCGACAAAGCGATCCATCGTATGTCTCCTTGGGGATCGATGAGCGGGTCACCGGTCGGGAACGACCGGCAACCATCGGGATTCCCAAGTGTCGAGGTGCGGCAGTCCACAAAGACCGCGATACGCGTGTAAATGACCTGGAACGGTAACGTCCTGCAGGTTTTACACACGAAATGGCAACCATTACCATTACGCGATGCTGACCTCTCATCTCGGCACTTGAGATAGAGGCCATCATCCGCGCCCGGTCTAGCCGGAACTGGAATTACGCGAGCCTCATCGCGTCTGGTTTTTACTGTACCACCAACGCTTGGCAAAGGCCCATTTGCAATGGTGACTTACGTCATATTTGCCTGGGTTCGTGGGCACGTCTTAAGGCAAGGCCGGGTATTCGCCTCGGCCACGGCACGCAGCCATCCAGGCTGGCAGTCCGCGAGCACCTGCTGCCGGTAGACGGTCGCGTCGACGTGCCCGCCCAGCCGGCGGCGGGCCTCTTGCGGCCCGCCGCCGGGTACCGCGTCTACTTGACCGGTGGGGGGCCGAAGGGGAGGATCTTGCGGCCGAAGGTGGACTCGATGATGTCGCCGGCGGCGTGGTACCAGGCCAGCACCGCGAAGACCAGGACGATCCAGCCGCCGCCCTCGGTCACGTCGACCTTATTGGCCCCGGCGCCGACCGACAGCACGACCAGGCCGACGAAGATCAGCCAGATGATCACGGTCAGCACCAGGTCGGTGCGCAGCGAGGCGATCGCCAGGTAGAACGTGATCACCGCGAACACCGCGAGGAACAGACAGATTGCGTCGTTGAGCTGCACGGGGGGGACACTGGCGGCATACAGCGTCTCGAACGCGCCGAACATCACCCAGAACGGGCCGTAGGTGCCGAACACCGCCCCGCCGAACAGGTTGCCGCGGGTGAACTCCATGATCGCCACGATGATCTGCACCAGGCCGCCGAAGAAGAACGCCGCCGGCAGCACGATCAGGATCCCGGCGTTGTTCAGCAAGTGGGTCTGGTACATGCCGAGCATAAACGAGGTGGTGGCAAACGCGGTCACCGCCCATGGCGCCGGGTTGGCCGTCCCCGCCTTGGCCGGCGGCGGGACCTGCTGGGCAGGCTCGGCCTGCTGTCCGACAGCACCTGATGTCGCCATTGCGAATCACTCCTGTTCTATCCCCGGCCGGCCACGGTGGCCGGCGCGGCTACAGTGCGGATCGCCGGTGCGATCCGCGGATGTGTGCGGGCTGGAGCGGGAGGGCTTCTGCGCCGTCTTCGGGCCAGTACGCCGACGGCGCAGGAGGGGGTCCGCCCGCCCGGTGACGCAGCGGGATGCCGACCCAGACGGAGGACGCCGAGGCGTGCACGCTACGCAGCACGGTGCTCGTGATCGCGGCGATCTGCAGGGATCCGAGCCGTCCTGCCGCGTACAACTCCGCCAGGACGTGCGGCATCCGGCCTACCGGCTGCCGGTCCAGTCCGGTGACCTGGCCGATCGCGTAGGTCGACAGCCCCCGGCGCTGGTACAAGCGGGCCGGCCGTGCGGGGTCCGGACCGTCCCCGGCAGGCGCGACGTTCTGGCCTACGTGGCCGAACGCGCATGACGGTGACATGCTGTCAGCGCGGATCCCGGCCACGCCGCGATCACGGTCGAGCATGGGGCATTCGGCCTCCCGCCTGTGCTAGGCAGGGACCGTTGGCGGTGACCGCAATTACGGCGAGCCCCTCCGCCGTACCTAGTTCTGAGCATAGATCCGACTTCCCGGCCGGTAAAGCATGCGTTACCTGAGACTGTCTCTAGCTGGCCGGGCTGGTGAGGCAATGCTCGGTGGCTACGACCACTCCCGTCCCGATTCCTGATCGGTCCACGGCTGGGTGAGCGCGAACGCGCGCATGTCCTCGCTGTCGCGGCGCAGTATGGTCGCCAGCGCGTTCAGCAGCGCTTGCGCTGCTCTGGCTTCAACGCCCGCGGCCAGCGCCAAGGCCAGGTGCCGCAGACATGGCGCGGCAGCCACGGGCGGGACCTGCGAGATGAGCCGTAACGCCGCGGGCTCGGCCAGCGGCACCTCCATGCCCAGGCCCGACGCGCGACGGTGCACGATTGCCTTCGGGCGGCTTTCATCAGCGTGGTCTTGCCCCGGCTGAACTGACCGCCGAGTTCGAGGCGGCGAGCAGCGTAGGTCCTCAGCTCATCCATGGCCGGGCGCTCTGGTGCGGGCGCGGACGATCACGATAAGCGGGATCGCGGCCAGCTCGCTGGCCATACAGAACGCGACCAGGCCGCTCAGCGACACGCTGACCAGGACCCCGATCACGATGCTGCCGGCCACCCAAGCCGTGCCATAGATGCCGGTGAATAGCCCGTAGGCGAAGGCCCGCCGGTCGGGGGACACCATGGGCGCGACCGCCGCCGGGATGAGCGACTCTTGCACCCCCATGCCCAGCCCCCACAGCGACACCCCGACCAGGATGGTCCAGAAGCCGCCAAGAAACGCCAGCGGCGCGTACAGCGCGGCGATCGCGGTCACCGGGATCAGCACGCCGATCCCGGCTCGGTCGAAAACCTTCCCCAGGATCAGAGAGCCGGCTCCGCTGGCGGCCATCGCGACCGCGTAGAACACCGGCGTGAGCGTGGCGGATACGGTCCCCGCGTGCTGGAAGTGGTAAGCGATGAGCGGGAAGTCAGCGAACCCCGCGGCGGCCAGCGCGGCTGCGCCCACGTAGATCCAGAACACGCGCGGCAGCCCGTCGCTGGCCGCCGAGGCGGGTCCGGCGGCCAGGTCTTGCGGCCGCGGGTACAGCACACGGGCCACCCCGAGCAAGGACAGCATGATCGCGGCCGGGACGGCCAGCGACGCGAACGCAACCTTATAGTCGTGATGGTTCACCGCGAGCACCAAGGCGATCAGCAGCGGGCCGAACAGTGCCCCGAACTGGTCCAGTGCCTCGTGGACGCCGAACGCCCAGCCGTACCCCATGTCCTTGGCCGCATGGGACAGCATCGCGTCCCGGGGCGGGTTGCGGATGCCCTTGCCGATCCGCTCGGCGATGATCAGTACCGCGGCGACCTGCCAGTTGCCGGCCAGCGCCAGCAGCGGGACGACCGACATCTGCAGGATGTACCCGCCGATCGTGATCGGCCAGTACCGCCCGGTGCGGTCGGCGCCGCGGCCGGAGAACAGCCGGATGTTGTAGCCGATGAACTCCCCGGCCCCGCTGACCACGCTGATCGTGAACGCGCTCGCGCCGAGCAGCCCAAGGAAGGGCCCGGTAATGCTGCGCGAGCCCTCATAGGTGAAATCGGCGAAGAAGCTCATGATCCCGACCATGAGCACGAACTTCAGCGCGGGGGACGCGTTCTTCACGGCCTGCTTGGCACGCGTCAGGCCTGGCAGCATACGGCTCCTCCTGGCTCGGTTGGCCAGGGACCGTCAGCAGGCCGTTTCTCAGGCCCGCGATTACTGGGTGAGCCCCATCACCCGTCAGCATCCATTCTGTCAGAATCCGGCAGACCCTTGCCGCAGGCGCGGGCGACTGCGCGGGCGGCGGCCTCCGCGCTGTCGTACCACCCGCACGGCCGGACCTGCCTCAGAGCTACCGCCACCCAGCACTCGCCCGCAGAGTGCGCGGCATCCCGTCGTACATGCCCGATATGGTCTCCGTCCCAGGTGACGATCTGGATCACCTCCGAACCCGGTAGCAGCGGCATGCGGCGCAGGCCCGCAGTCCCGGCCACCTGCTCCAGCGCCAGTTCTTCCCAGATCCGCCACTGAGTGTGGTACACGGCCCGCTCGGCCTCGCGGACCACCTCGTCTGCATCGTCGCCGCTCATGGCTGTGCCCTGGTCAGCGAGTGAGCTTGCGATGGGTGACCCGGTGCGGGCGGGCCGCCTCCTCGCCGAGCCGCCCGGTCTTGTTCTGCTCGTAGGCGGCGAAGTTGCCCTCGAACCAGAACCAGCCGGCCCCGCCTTCCCAGGCCAAGATGTGCGTCGCGACCCGGTCCAGGAACCACCGGTCATGACTGGTGATCACGGCGCAGCCGGGGAACTCGCTCAGCGCGTCCTCTAGCGAGGCCAGCGTCTCCACGTCCAGGTCGTTGGCCGGCTCATCCAGCAGCAGCAGGTTGCCGGCCTGCTGCAGGGTCAGCGCCAGGTTCACCCGGCCCCGCTCCCCGCCGGACATCAGCCCGGCCGGCTTCTGCTGGTCCGTGCCTTTGAACCCGAACGCCGCCACGTACGCGCGGCTGGGGATCTCGGTCCGCCCGGCGCGAATGTAAGCCTCCCCGCCGGAGATGACCTCCCACACGGTCTTGGCCGGATCGATCCCGGCCCGTAGCTGGTCCACATAGGAGATCCGCACCGTCTCCCCTACCCTGATCGTCCCCGCGTCCGGCTGCTCTTCCCCGAGAATCATCTTCAGCAAGGTGGTCTTGCCGACCCCGTTCGGGCCGATAACCCCCACGATGCCGTTCGGCGGCAGGCTGAAACTCAAGCCATCGACCAGCATCCGGTCCCCGAAGCCTTTGGCCAGATCGCCGACCTCGCAGACCAGGCTGCCCAGCCGGGGGCCGGGCGGGATCTGGATCTCCCCGAAGTCGAGCTTGGTCCGGGACGCAGCTGCGGCGGCCATCTGCTCGTACCGGTCCAGCCGGGCATGGCTCTTGGCCTGCCGGGCGCGCGGGCTGGACCGCACCCAGTCCAGTTCTCGTTCCAGCCGCCGACGCAGCTTGGCGTCCCGATGCCCCTCCACCTTCATCCGGGCGGCCTTGGTCTCCAGGTAGGTGGAGTAGTTGCCCTCGTACGGGTAGGCCCGGCCGCGGTCGAGTTCGAGGATCCAGCCTGCCACGTTGTCCAGGAAGTACCGGTCGTGGGTCACCGCCACCACCGTGCCCGGGTACTTGGCCAGGTGCTGTTCGAGCCAGGCGACGCTCTCGGCGTCCAAGTGGTTTGTCGGCTCATCCAGCAGCAGCAGGTCCGGCTGGGACAGCAGCAGCCGGCACAGCGCCACCCGGCGCCGCTCCCCGCCGGACAGCGCCCTGACCTCCACGTGCGGCGGCGGGCAGCGCAGCGCGTCCATCGCCTGCCCGACCCGGCTGTCCAGGTCCCACGACTCCTGGCGGTCCAGCAGATCCTGCAGCCGGCCCATCTCCTCCAGCAAGTCATCGGAGTAGTCCGCGGCCAGCTTCGCCGCGATCTCGTTGTACCGTTCCGTCAGAGCCTTGGTCACGGCGACGCCTTCGGCCACGTTGCCGAGCACCGTCTCGTGCTCGTCTAGCACCGGTTCCTGCGGCAAGATCCCGACGCTGTAGCCCGGCACGAGGCGGACCTCGCCGTTGGAGGGCTGCTCCAGCCCGGCCATCATGCGCAGCAGCGTGGACTTGCCCATCCCGTTAGGCCCCACCACGCCGATCTTCGCTCCGGGCAGGAACGCCAGCGTCACGTCGTCGAGGACGATCTTGCCGTCGTAGGACTTCCGGACATGGCTGAACGCCAGAATCTGCTTCATTGCCGCTCCACGGCTCCTGTCGCCATCTGTCACCGAGACAGGGACCGTTGGCACGAGCGCGATTGACGGCGGGCCCCTCCGCCACCTTCAACAATACACACGGCTGACGGCTGGCACGCCGGCGGCCCGTCGGCGTCGGGAGCGTCAGCCCGCCCCTTTCTGCCATCGCCGCAGGAACGGGGTCCGGCCGCCCGGATGACGGAGCGGGATGCCCTCGCGGCGCATGAACCCGCGTATGGTCATGACCGGCTGCCCGGTAAGCAGCTCGATGTGGTACAGCCCGACCCCACAGGACCAGTACAGGTCCTTGACCAGCGGAGCGCTCAGCGGGACGGGCTCGGGGAACCGGGCCCAGATCGGCTGCCCGGGCGGGACCTTCGGGATCTCGTACGCGACCAATATCAAGGCGACGAGGTCGTCCGCATACAGCGCGTTGACCAGCTCGATCTCACCCGGGCCAGACAGCGGGACAGCGCCGCCGGTCCGGACGGCGACGCCGAGGTCGTGTGCGCTGCGCAAGACGGTCGTGCGTGAGGCGCCCACGAACTCGCCGACGTCGGCGGCGGTCATGCCGTGCCGTTCGTACAGCTCTCGGAGGATCTCTGCGGGCACCGCGTGCCGGTCCTCGCGGTTCCAGCCGCCGCGGTGGCGAGCCCGGATGCCGTACCGGCGGAGCCGGTCGCGGACGGTACGTTCGGGCACGCCGGTCACCGCGGCAATCTGTCGGGAGCTGAGCTTCGCCGTCTCATACAGCTCGGTGATGAGCTGCGGGAGGCCGGGCGTATCGGTCCGGCGCCGCACCGGCCGGGGACGGCCGACCCCGCGGGGACGCACAGGCACGCCGACCCGGTGCAGCACCCTCGTCACGCGCTGACGGTCAAGACCGGTGAGCTCGGCGATCCGGTAGGTCGACAGCTCACGGCACAGGTACAGGTGAGCCAGCTGCTCTGGCGGCCAGTCATCCGCTGCGGGGTCCGGGACGACGCCCGGCACGCAGTAGTCGCATGGCACGCCGAAAATACGGGTGTCGCGGTCCTCCATAAGTAAACGGCCTCCTGCCCGCGTAGAGCAGGGACCGTTGGCGATAGCCGCGCTTGACGGCGGGCCCCTCCGCCGCACCCAGCTTCAGGATAGGTATACGTTCCGGGCCAGTAAAGGGCCACCGGCGGTACGGTGTTCGGAAGGCGGAGGGGCCCGCCTGATCCGCGGACGTGCCCGCCAACGGTCCCTGCCAAGGTCGCGTCCACGGCAGGGAGGTCCGGGGTGGCCAAGGTCAGCGAAGACGAGGTCCTGCTGCTATGGCGGGCCCTGATGGCGTACCGTTCGGGCCCCCGCCCGGCGTGCCGCGCTACGGGCAGGCCACCGCGCAGCCCGTGCCCGCTCTACGCCGGATGCCCGCGCTGGAGCGGGCCGGATGATTACCTGGCGGTCATGGACGAAACACCGGAGCAGACCGAGCGCAGGCGGTCGGCGTGGCCCTGCACCAGGCTCGGCGACCTGCTCGCCCCTGACCTGCGGCACATCGGGCCCGGCTGACCTGGCCGGTCAGCGGATCATGATCGCGCGATATCGTTAAATCGGTGATGAAGCTCACCTGAACCGCCGACGTGGCTGATGGCTTCTGCCGCACGAGGTGCTGGTGGAGGCGAGCATGACCACGACGACAGTGCCGTTCAGGAGCATCCTGTACGACCGTCCCGCGGATGCCGTGGCGAGCGCGGATCCGTCGGTATTCACCGATTTGCATCTCGATCAGGTCTTCGCCGGGGTGACGGCCGGGCGGGAGGAGTATGACCTGATGCCGTTCTTCGGCACCCCGCTGGATGACGTCCAGGCGGTGGAATACCGGCATCAGATCCTGCGGGACATGGAAGGCGAGGCCCTATCCGTGGCGCTGGCGGAGTTCGCGGACCGGATGCGCGATATGCGCAAGCATCTCGAACAGGCCGCCAGGCTCCGCTACCGGTACCAGAAGGAGAGCTGGTTCCTGGACGCGGCGCGCGTCTACGTCCAGGCGGTCCGCGCGCTGGCCGACACGCTCGGCGCGATCAAACCGGGCTCACGCGGCTTCACCGCACTCGGGGAGTACCTGGCGGCCTACGCCGGGTCGGAGGCGTTCACCGGGCTCGCGGCCGACATCGAGAGGGTGACGGACGCCCTGGCCTCGGTGCGGTACTGCATCAACATCAGGGGCAACCGGGTCAGGGTCACCAGGTACGAGGGCGAGGAGGACTACGGCGAGCAGGTGCAGCGGACCTTCGCCAAGTTCGCCCGGCGCGCCGCCAAGGACTACCGGGCCGGTTTCCGTAACTCGCCGGACATGGACCACGTGGAAGCGCACATCCTGGAACTGGTCGCCCGGCTGTACCCCGACGTGTTCGGCGCGCTGGACGAATTCTGCGCCCGGCACGCTTCCTACCTCGACCAGACGATCCGCAGGTTCAACCGGGAGGTGCAGTTCTACGCCGCATACCTGGCCTTCATCGCGCCGATGAGAAAGGCGGGGCTGGAGTTCTGCTACCCGGAGCTTTCCCCCGAGTCGAAACAGATCAGCGTGCACGGCTGCTTCGACCTGGCCCTGGCGGCCAAGCTCGGGTCCAGGGCCCCGGCCGTGGTGCGCAACGACTTCTACCTCACCGGCCGCGAGCGGATCTTCGTAGTGACCGGGCCGAACCAGGGCGGAAAGACGACGTTCGCGCGGACGTTCGGGCAGCTGCACTACCTGGCCAGTCTCGGCTACCCGGTCCCGGCCCGCAAGGCGGCCCTGTTCCTGCCCGACCGGGTCTTCACCCATTTCGAGCGGGAGGAGGACCTGGCCACGCTGCGCGGCAAGTTCGAAGACGAGCTTGTCCGGATCCGCGACGTGCTCGACCAGGCCACGGGAAATAGCGTCCTGGTCATGAACGAGAGCTTCGCCTCCACCACGCTGCAGGACGCGGCCAGAGTCGGCGAGCGGGTCCTGGACCGGATGACCAGGCTGGGGCTGCTCGGTGTGTACGTCACCTTCGTGGACGAGCTGGCCTCGATCAGCAAGGCCTGCGTCAGCATGGTGGCCACCGTGGTCCCGGACAACCCAGCCGAGCGGACGTTCACGCTGGTCCGCAAGCCCGCCGATGGCCTGGCCTACGCGGCGGCGATCGCTGGCAAGTACGGCCTGACCTACCGGCAGCTCAAGGAGCGGCTGGCCGAGGTGACGCCGTGAAGGCCTTCCTGATGTATCCCGACCGGGATTTCGACACCGAGCGCGAGCTGCCGGCCACCGAGCCGGACCTGAACAGCGACCTGGAGCTGGACATCCTGCTGCAGGCAATGGCCGAGGGCGACAAGTTCCTGTTCGAGGTGGCCCGGCTGGGACTTCACTCCGGCCTGGCCAGCCCGGATGACATTACCTACCGGCAGCGGATCCTGGCCGACTGCATCGCGCAGCCCGGCGTGATCCGCGACCTGTACGACGTCGCGGTGGCGGCCATCACAGCGGAGCGGAGGGTCCTCGGCTGGATCCTGCGGGATTCGCCGGACAGCCTCCTGAACCGCTCCCAGCAGGTGCTGCGGATCTACGTGGACGAGTTCCGCCGGCTGAGAGACATCGCCGACGCCGGTGCCGCGAGCTTCCGATCGGACGGCTTCGCCCGGTTCTTCGCCATGATCGCCACGGAGCTGGACGACGATTACTTCGCCGAGATGGAGGCCCACCTGGCCGAGCTGGCCTTCCGCCGCGGCACGCTGATCAGCGCCGGGCTCGGGAAGGGCCTCAAGGGCAAGGGGTATGTCCTGCGGCGGCACCAGGAACAGACCTGGCGGGACCGCGTCCCGGGGATGAATAGGTCGGGGTACAGCTTCACCATCGCGGACCGGGACGAAACAGGCATGCGGACGCTGTCGGATCTGAACAGCCGCGGCCTCAACGGGACGGCGAATGCCCTGGCCCAGTCGGCCGACCACATCAAGGACTTCTTCCAGATGCTCCGCGCCGAGCTCGGCTTCTACCTGGGCTGCCTGAACCTGAGGGACCGGCTGACCGGCAAGGGCGAGCCGGTCTGCTTCCCCGACCCGGCCGGCCTGGCCGCCGACTGCCCGGAGCAGGCCAGGCTGTCCGCCCGCGGCCTGTACGACGCCAGCCTCTCCCTGAGCACCGGCCCTCGAGCCGTCGGCAACGACGTGGACGCGGACGGCAGGCAGCTGATCATGATCACCGGCGCGAACCAGGGCGGCAAGTCGACGTTCCTGCGCAGCGCCGGCCAGGCGCAGCTGATGATGCAGGCCGGGATGTTCGTGGCGGCAGAGTCGTGGAGCGCCAGCGTCAGCCCGGGGGTCTTCACGCACTTCAAGCGCGAGGAAGACGCCACGATGGAGAGCGGCAAGCTGGACGAGGAACTGGGCCGGATGAGCGTAATCGCCGGCCAGATCAGGCCGGGCAGCCTGCTGCTGTGCAACGAGTCGTTCGCGTCCACCAACGAGCGCGAAGGGTCCGAGATCGCCCGCCAGGTCATCCGCGCGCTGACCGAGGCGGGCGTCCGGATCGTGTTCGTCACCCACATGTACGACCTGGCCGGGCGGTATTACGCCGAGCATGACAGCGGGACGCTGTTCCTCCGCGCGGAACGGCGGCCGGACGGCCACCGCACGTTCCGCCTGCTGCCCGGCGAGCCGCTGCCCACCAGCTACGGCGAAGACCTCTACCGGGAGGTATTCGGTGCCGCAGACCGCGCCATGTTAAAGTGAACATGATCACGCGATGAGGCTCGCGTAGCGCCAGACCGGATAATCGGGTCGGCTGATGGCCTCTACCTGCAGGGGCGTTCTGGCGTCGTGAGGGCAGGGGAGGTCTGCGTGATCCCTGTGTTGATCCAGGTACTGCAGAGCCTGGTGGTAATCACTCTTGCCCCGCTGTACGCGGGCGTGCTGACGCGCGCCGAGGCGGTGGTCGGCTCCAAGCGCGGGCCCAGCGTGCTGCAGCCTTACCGGGACCTGGCCAAGCTCCTGCGCAAGGGCAGCGCAATCAGCGACCGGGCCTCCTGGGTTTTCCGCGGCGCGCCGTTCGTGGCCTTCGCCTGCTACCTGACCGTGTCGGTGATCGTGCCGATCATCACGAACGAGCCGCTGCCGCTGGCCTTCCTGGCCGACCTGATCGGCGGGGCGTTCGTGCTCACGCTGGCCGGCTTCATGATCTCGCTGGCCGGCCTGGACACCGCCAGCCCGTACGGCGGGCTCGGGGCGAGCCGGGCCAGCTGGATCGGCAGCATGGCCGAGCCCGCGCTGATCCTGGTGTTCTTTACCGTCGGGGCGGTGTCGGCGTC
>Ga0335074_10004666_pt1 | contig 18905 bp, 12 predicted proteins | sample Lox_Sample_23_FD_206715 | JGI IMG/M metagenome (GOLD analysis project Ga0335074, IMG submission 206715) | Soil microbial communities from Loxahatchee National Wildlife Refuge, Florida, United States - Lox_Sample_2.3 | ecosystem: Environmental > Terrestrial > Soil > Wetlands | place: USA... | reverse complement strand
GCGGCATCCTGCGCGCCGCCGCGCTCCACCACGTCTTGCTCAAGCGCGCCGAACGCGGCCGCGATCTCGTCCGCCCGTCCCACCAGCCCCGCCGCAAGCCGCAGGCCGAGCAATCCGCCGCAGACCAGGCGATCCCGCCCGAGCCCGCACCCAGAAAGCGCAACCCGCACCCGCGCCCCTCCTGGCGCGACGACTGGCTGGATGGCGCCGCGGATCCGCTCGATCCCTGCCACCTTCCCAACTTCGAAGACCTCGTGAAGGAGGTCAGGCGCACCCCCTATGGCCGCACACTGGGAAAGATCTACGCCGATCTCGGCATCGCTCCCGCGCTCTCCCAGGCGCCATACTGGAACGATCTGTTCCTCGCCATGCTGCGCTACGGCGGCAGCCCAGGTCTCTACGACCTCAACCGCTGGCGCCGCGAGCAGCATTTCGAGCAACAGCAGGATAGCAACCCGACCATGGACCTGACATGGCCGCCGCTCGATGTCGGCGGCGGCCGCAGCGACATCATTCGCGTCATGGGCTTCTTCATCGGCGAGCCGCCGGTCGAGCCCGTCCTCATCCTGCCGCCCGAACCCCCACCGTGGATACGGCGCAAGTCAGCCGCTCCGGCGGCACCGCCCACAACCTCTGGTGCGCCCGAGGCCACCGGCCCGCCCTGACCACATCGCAAGCCTGCAAGACCAATCAACGGGGCCGCCACACGGCGGCGCCCGCCATACTGATTCGTGTGTCGTTGCGAGGAGCGCATTCGCATCGCATTCGCAGGGGCGTCTTCACATGTCATCGCGCGTTGACCCCAGGCTTGGCGGCCGGCGACCTGTGGCTGGATGAAAGCCCGGCACGCCTCAGACCTCTCGTCATGGCCGGCCTCGACCTTGGTCAAGCCCGGCCATGACGAGAAAGGCGCAGCGCCCGGCTCAAGTTAGCACCCATGGGCGCGCCATCCCGGACCGGATGAGCCCATGGCCCTGGCGAGCCAAGCGATCGGTCGTACTGCACCCTCCCAGGGTGACGATGGTGTTGCACCTCACGGGAATAGCCGATCTCCACCACGCGGCGCCGCCAATCTGCTAAGCCGTACCCTGCATGTCCCCCCGCCCCAGCCGATTCGGCGACGCGCGCCTTGGCACGCTCCTCGCCCTCCCGCTCGCCCTGGCGCTCGCCTGCTGCACACCGCCGGCCCCTCCGCCGCCGCCGGCCGAGACCGTGCCCTTGCCGCCGCCGCCACCACCTCCGGTCACCCGTCCGGTCCTGCATGCCGTCTGGACCTTCGACACCTCCGCCGAGGCCTGCACCATGGCGGCCAAGGCCGGCCCGGCCAGTCTGCTCCTGACAATCCGCCCGGATGGTCCGGTCCGTCTCGTCGTATCGCTGCCCGCACCGCCACCATCCCAGCCAGCCGCACATTTTGCCGGACCCGCGGGGCATTGGACGATCGCCGGCTTTGCCTCGGGCCGCCACCAAGCCGTCTTCCCGCTGCCGCGCAACGACAGCACGCTGGGCCGCATCCTGATGATCCTCAGCGGCGGCACGCTGGACCTCGGTCCCGGCGCGCCAGGCCTGCCCATCCTCGCGCTGCCGGAATCGGGCGCGGCTGGCCGGCAGTGGTTCGACTGCGCCCGCCGCAACGTGACCGGCCTGTGAGAGGCCCGCGACGTCGGCGGGCAACGGCTGGCCCATTGTAACCACGCGGCAGCCCCGGATGGCGCATGCAGTACTATGTTAAGGAAGGTCCTTCGGTGATAATCCCGCCTTCGATGCGCACCATCCTGACCCGCCTGATCGTCGTGCTGACACTCGCCGTCGGCGCGGGCCTGTTGCTTGGCGGCTGGGTCATCCTGGTCGGGGCCGACCTCTCTCACACCGGCAATAACGCCGCGCAGCGTGCCACCCTGGCAGCCGAGGGTGTCGCGGCGAGCGTCGATGCCACTCTGGCGCGCTTCGCCGACCAGATTCAGGCGGTGCGCCCCGCCGAGTTCACGGCGGCCGACCGGCTGGAGCAAACCGACCGCGTGCTGCGGCTTCAGGCCCTGCTGCCCGCCGCCACCACCTTCATGCTGGCGCCGGACGGCCGCTTGCTCGCCGCCTCCGAGCCGTTCGCGCGGGAGGATGCGCAGGTCGGCGATACCGCCTGGTTCCATCGTGCCATCGGCACGCCCGCCGGTGCCCTGGAACCGCAGCGGCTGGGTGCGCCATGGCTCGGCCTGACCGATGGTGTGGTTCTGACCCGGGCGGTTGCGGATCCGGCGGGAACAGTGGTGGGCGTGGTTGGGGCGGTTCTGCCCGAGAGCCTGTTGTCGGGCCTGATCGGTCCCCATTGGCTGCCGGAGCAACTCACCCTGACACTGCTCGGCGGCCCGGATGGCGTGCTGGCCGCGCCGCCGCCCGGCCAGCCCGGCGCCGGCGATACGGCCGACCGCAACAACCAGCGCCTGATGCTGTCGGTACTCGCCTGGTTCGGCCAGCCGACCAGCTGGATCGGCACCGCGGCGCTGCACACGATCGCCGCCGCCGTCACCGCCAGTCTGCCCACCAGCGTTGCCCTGCCGCAGCATATGCTGGATGCGCCGATCATCGCCTCGGGCGGCACCCTGGTCGCGGCGTGGCTGATCTGCCTGTGCGGCGCCCTGGTGGGGCGGCGGCGCGCACCGCCGCCCGCGTTGGAACCGAGCGGCTTCGGCGCGGATTGGCAGATCACGCTGGACAGCGAAGGCACTGTCCGGGCGGTGCATGGCGCCGTGCCGGAGCCACTGCCGGACGCTTTGGGTCAAAAGCTGCCGCTGGCTTTGGGGGTGCCGGAGGAGGCCGGCGCCGGTGCCGAACTGGCTGCCGCTTTGGAACACCGTACGGCAGTGCAGAACCTCCGCATCGCGATGGGCGAGCGCATCTGGCGTGTCGCGCTGACACCCGGCCGGGACGACGGGTTCTTCTGTGCCGGGCGCGACATCACGGACGAGGCCGCTGCCCTGGACTCGCGGGAGGCCGCCGAGACGGCGTTGGCGGAGGGCCGCCGCCATCAGCAGCGGTTGCTGACCTCGCTCGGCCACGACATCCGCACGCCCATGGCCAGCATCATGGGCACCTGTGAGCTCTTGCTCGATGGCGTGCTGGAGCAGGAGCAGCGGGACTGGCTGGACCGGGTGCATGGAAGCTGCGGTGCGCTGCTGGGGATGCTGAACGGCTTGCTCGCGGTCTCGGAGGAGGAGAGCGCGGGCGCCCTGGTCTGCGAGCCGGTCGATGTCAGCGCGCTGGTGCAGGAGGTGGTGGACGTGCTGCGCCCGCAGGCACGCGACAAGGGGCTGGAGCTGTCCTTCCGGTGCGACGATCTGCTGCGCGGACAGTGGCTGGTCGATCCGTCGCGGCTGCGCCAGGTGGTGTTCAACCTCGCCAGCAACGCGGTCAAATATACCCAGAACGGGCGGGTTGAGATCCGGTCGTCCGCGGTCGAAGCGGACGGCCACAGCCGGCTGCGGATTGCGGTGTCGGACACCGGCCCCGGCATCGACCCGATCGAGCGCGAGGCGATCTTCGAACGTTTCCGCCGCGGCCGTGCCCAGGATGGCGCCGCGCAAGGCGGGCTGGGGCTCGGCCTGGCGCTGTGCCGCGAGAACGCGCGCGCGATGAACGGCAGCATTGCGCTGGAGAGCGCGTTGGGCGTGGGCAGCGAATTCACCTTCGAATGCCCGGTCGAGCGTGTTCGGGTGCAGGAGCGCGATCTGCCTTTCGCCGGCCGCACGGCGTTGATTGTCGCCGACGACAGTCCGGCGCGGCGCGCGCTGTCGTCGCAGCTTGGCGAGCTCGGCCTGACGGTGGAGACGGCGCCGGACGGCTATCTGGGCCTGGCGCTGGCCGAGCGGTTGGAGGCGCAGCGCGGCGCGGTCGATCTGGTGGTGCTGCAGGGCAACCTGGCGGGCATGCCAGGCGAGGTCTTCGTGATCCGCCTGCGCCATACCGCCTTTGGCAGCCGTGCCGCGCTGGTCTGGATGGGCGGCGGGGCCGAGGCGGCGGAAGTGGACGCGATCGTGCCTGCGTCGCCCGATCCCTATCAGGTCGCCACCGTTGCGCGGCAGTTGCTGTCGCAACGTCCGTCGCTGGATGTGCTGACGCCGAACGGCTCGGCCGGCAGCCTGGGGCGTGTGCTGCTGGTGGAGGACGACAGGGACAACCGTACCCTGCTGGCCGCGGCGCTGACCCGTCGCGGCTTCGCGGTGTTCACGGCGCGATCCGGCGAAGAGGCGCTGCGCCTGGCAGGCCGGGACAGCTTCGATGCGATTCTGATGGACCTGCAGATGCCGGGGCTGGACGGGTTCGAGACCACGCGGCGGATCCGTGCCCTGGGCGGCCACGCCGCGAATATGCCGATCGTGGCCCTGACCGCCTGGCAGGCGGCGAAGCTGCGGCAGCGCTGCATCGAAGCGGGCCTAACCGCGCTGATGGAAAAGCCGGCCAATCTCGATCGGCTGACCGCCATCCTGCGCCGCTCGATCGGCACTGTGGCGCCGGGCAAGGCGGCGGATGGGCCCGCCATCGACAGCGATACCTACGTTGTCGATGTGTCGCTGGCCTATATGGAGGAGATGGTCGCGGTGGTCGGCATCACCCGCGCACGGGCGGGTGTTGGCGAGTTCCTGGCCGATGCCGCTGCCCGCTGCCGCCGCCTGGGCGAACTGCTGCCGGGCTGGGAGGTGGAGGCGATCCTGCGCTGCTGCGAGGAACTCAGCGGCCGGTCGGAAACCTGCGGTGCCCTGGCGCTGGGCGAGCTGCTGGAGGAGATCGCCGACGCGGCGTCACGCGACGACCGTGACGGGGTGGCCGCGCTGGTGACGCGGCTGGATGCGGTGGCAGCGCGGCTGCCGACGGCGATGAATGCCTGCCTGGACGATATCGAGCGGCGCTGGTCGCGCGGGAGCCGGGCGGCGTAGTTGCGGGCGTGCGTGGCGCGAGATGGGGTGGAGAACACTGTCGTCGCGTGGAGCGAAGCGGCAGCGCCGTCTCCTGCCGAAGCCATCTCCTGCCGAAGCCGTCTCCTGCCGAAGCCGTCTCCTGCCGAAGCCATCTCCTGCCGCCAGGCTCCGCCGCGCCCGCCATTGACGCAATGCGACGCACAATCGGCTCGGCGTCTGCATCCAGCGTGCTTGCGATCCCGCCATCCTGCGGCGGAGGTGCGTTGGGTTGCACATTCAAGCATTTCGCTGCCACTGCGATCTGATGGCGTGGGCGCGAACCTTGCGCGGTTCGGGCCCGGCCATTATACGCCCGCCCCTGTCTGCGCGCCGGGCCTGGAAGGGCATGCCCGGCCGCGACCGCTTGCCGTTCCGGCAGGCACCCACAGAAGGAGAGCAAAATGCCCAAGGCGAAGACCAAGTCGTCGGTCAAGAAGCGGTTCAAGATCACCGCGACCGGCAAGGTGCTGGCAGGGCCTGGCATGAAGCGCCACGGCCTGATCAACCGCACACAGAAGGCCAAGCGCAGCAACCGCGGCAGCCAGGTGCTGACCCCGGAAGACGGCCGCACTGTGAAGCAATGGGCCCCTTACGGGCTGGGTTAAGGAGACAGCACCATGGCACGCGTCAAGCGCGGCACGACGACACATGCCCGGCACAAGAAGGTGCTGGAGCAATCGAAGGGTTTCTACGGCCGCACCTCCACCACCTATCGCGCGGCGCGCGAGCGGCTGGAGAAGTCGCTGCAATACGCCTACCGCGACCGGCGGGTGAAGAAGCGCGAATTCCGCGGATTGTGGATCCAACGCATCAACGCTGCGGTGCGCGAGCATGGCCTGACGTATTCGCGATTTATCGACGGTCTGAAGAAGGCCGGCATCGAGATGGATCGCAAGGTGCTGGCGGCGATCGCCTATGATGATGCCGCGAGCTTTGCGGAGATCGTCAGGAAGGTGCAGGCGGCGCTGGCCTGAGGCCGGCATGGCCGGCCCTGACCCCGGGTATCGGCCCCCGCCATGTCATTGCGAGGAGCGCAGCGACGAAGCAACCTCGTTTGGACCGGCACCCGGATTGCGCGTGCGCTCCTTCGACCGAGGTTGCTTCGTCGCTGCGCTCCTCGCAATGACATATGGGGGACGATAACCGGCTGGGGCGGCAAAAGAAATTTGGAACCGCAGATGAACGCAAATGAACGCAAATTGAGCCTGGGTCCGCCGGAAGCAGCGAAATTGAATTCCGGCGCCCTCGGGATGGCCGCACAGGCGATGCCCAGCAAACAATTCCATCTGCATTCATCTGCGTTCATCGGCGGTTCCAATTTTATTCTCTTGCCAACCGCTCCAACCCTGCGTGAACAGCCGTGACCGACGATCTGCAATCCCTGCTCTCCGAAACCCGGACGTCCCTTGCCGGCGCGACCGACCTGCGTGCCTGGGATGCCATCCGCGTTGCGGTCTTCGGCCGCAACGGCACGCTCACCGCGCTGATGCGCGAACTTGGGAAACTGCCGCCCGACCAGCGCCGCGAACGCGGCGTGGCGATGAACGAGTTGAAGGACGCATTGACCGAAGCGGTCGAGTCGCGGCGCCGCGATCTGGAAAGCGCGGAGTTGGATGCGCGCATCGCGACCGAGGGCATCGATCCCACCCTGCCGCCGCGTCCGCGCGAGACCGGGCTGATCCATCCGATCAGCCGCACCATCGAGGAGATCGCCGCGATCTTCGGTGCCATGGGCTGCACCATCGCAGAAGGGCCGGACGTCGAATCCGACTGGTACAATTTCACCGCGCTGAACATCCCGCCGCATCACCCGGCGCGCGCGGATCAGGATACGTTCTATCTGCCTGCCCGCGGGAACGAAGCGCCGCCGGTGCTGCGGACGCAGACCTCGCCGGTGCAGATCCGCACCATGCTGACCCAGAAGCCGCCGATCCGGGTGATTGTCATCGGCCGCACCTACCGGGCCGATCACGACGCGACGCACTCGCCGATGTTCCATCAGTGCGAGGGCCTGATCATCGACCGCGACCTGACGTTGGGCCATCTGAAGGGCGCGCTGATCGATTTCCTGCGTGCCTTCTTCAACATCGCCGATCTGCCGGTGCGGTTCCGGTCCAGCTACTTCCCGTTCACCGAGCCGTCCATGGAGGTTGATATCGGCTGGAGCCGCCGTACCGGCGAGATCGGCAAAGGCGAGGACTGGCTGGAGATTCTGGGCAGCGGCATGGTGCATCCGCGCGTGCTGGCCAATTGCGGCATCGATCCACGGGAGTGGCAGGGTTTTGCCTGGGGCATGGGCGTGGAGCGCGTCGCCATGCTGAAGCATGGCATGACCGACCTGCGGCCGTTCTTCGAATCCGACATCCGCTGGTTGCGGCATTATGGTTTTTCCCCCCTCGCGCCAACGATGCTGCATGAGGGGGTGTGAGCGATGAGATTCACGCTCTCCTGGCTGAAGACGCACCTGGATACCGATGCACCGGTGGCGGAGATCGCCGCCACGCTGACCCGCATCGGCCTGGAGCTGGAAGGCATCGAAGATCCCACCGCCGCGATTGCCGGATTCCGCATCGCGCATGTCGTGGAAGCGGTACAGCATCCCAATGCCGATCGGCTGCGCGTGTGCCGCGTCGATACGGGTGACGGCATCGTCTCCGTGGTGTGCGGCGCGCCGAATGCGCGCACCGGCATGAAGGGCGTTTTCGCGCCGCCCGGCAGCTTCATCCCGGGCACCAACGTGACCCTGCGCGTCGGCGAAATCCGCGGTGTGCAAAGTGCCGGCATGCTGCTCTCGGCGCGCGAGATGGGGCTGGGCGACGATCATTCCGGCCTTGTCGATCTACCGGCCGATGCGCCGGTTGGCGTGCCGTATGTGCAATGGGCGGGTCTCGGCGACCCGGTGATCGAGGTCAACGTCACCCCTAATCGCGGCGATTGCTTCAGCGTGCGCGGCATTGCGCGCGACCTGGCGGCGGCGGGCATCGGTACGCTGCGTCCCTGGCAGCCGGCGCGCATCGAACCGCGTTTCAGCGGCGGGCCGCATTGGCAGATCGATTGGCCGGAAGCGTGTCCGTGGATCCTTGGCCGCACCATCCGCAACGTGAAAAACAGTCCCAGTCCGAAATGGCTGCAGGATCGGCTGACGTCGGTGGGGCTGCGGCCGATCAATGCGCTGGTCGATGTGACGAATTTCTTCACCGTCGATCTGGGCCGGCCGCTGCATGTGTTCGATGTGAACAAGCTGACCGGCGACGTGCTGACGCTGCGCCACGGCGCGGGCGAGACGTTCCGGGCGCTTAACGGCAAGGATTACGCCGTCACCCCGGAAGATTGCGCCATCGCGGACGCGGCCGGCGTGCAATCGATGGCCGGGGTGGTTGGCGGCGAGGCCACCGGGTGCGACGAAACCACCACCTCGGTCTTCGTCGAATGTGCGTTGTTCGATCCGGTGCGGATCGCGCTGACGGGACGGCGGCACCAGGTGGTCTCTGACGCGCGGCAGCGCTTCGAACGCGGTATCGACCCGGCGCTGATGCCGGGTGCGGTGGAAGCCGCCACCGCGATGATTCTCGAACTGTGCGGCGGCGAACCGGGCGCGGTCACTGAAGCCGGCGCCCCGCCGCACTGGCAGCGTGACGCCACCATGCGGTTCGCGCGTATCCGTAGTTTTGGCGGTTCGGACATTCCGCCGGATGAGGCGATGGAATCGCTGCGCCGCCTCGGCTTCACGCTGCGCAGTCGCGATGCGGAGAAGGTTACAGTTGCGGTTCCTTCGTGGCGAAACGACGTTGCCGCGCCTGTCGTGCTGGACCAGGCACCGGATCTCGATCCCGCGGTGAAGGCGAAGGTCGCCGAAGGCTGCGCCGAGATCGAGCCGGAATGCGACCTGATCGAGGAAGTGCTGCGTCTGCGTGGCCTCGACGCGGTGCCGCCGCAATCCTTGCCGCGCACGGCACCGGTGCCATTGCCGACGCTGACGCCGCGCCAGCAGCGCGCCGAACAAGTGCGGCGCACGCTGGCGGCGCAGGGCCTGGCGGAATGCGTCACCTTCAGCTTCATGGCTGCGGCCGAAGCCGCGTTGTTCGGCGACACACCGGCGTTGTTGCGGCTGAGCAATCCGATTGCGTCCGACCTGGACCAGCTTCGCGCAACGCCGATCGCGACCCTGGCGCTGGCGGCCCGGCGGAACGCGGCACGCGGCTGGCCGGACGTCGCATTGTTCGAAGTGGGGCCGGAGTTCGCGGAAGATGCGCCCCTTGGCCAGCGGCTGGTCGCGGCGGGATTGCGCGCCGGCAATACGCCGCGGCACTGGGCCGTCGCATCGCGGCCGGTGGACTTGTCCGATGCGAAGGCCGATCTGTGGGCCGCACTGACGGCACTGAACGTGCCGATGGACGCGCTGATGGTCGCGGCCGATGCACCGGGGTTCTATCATCCCGGCCGGTCGGGCGTCGTGCGGCAAGGGCCGAAGACCGTGCTGGGCAGCTTTGGCGAACTGCATCCGCGCGTGTTGGCGTCGCTGGACATGACCGGGCCGGTGGCGGCATTCACGGTGAACCTGGACGCCGTGCCGGAGCCGAAGCGCCGCCGCCGAGCGGCGCCTGACCTGCCGTTGTTCCAGCCGGTGCGGCGCGACTTCGCCTTTTTGGTCGATATGGCGGTTTCTGCCGACGCAGTTCTGCGTGCTGCGCGTGGCGCCGAACGTACACTGATCGCCGGCGTGTCACTGTTCGATGTTTACGCGGGCGACAAGGTGCCGGAGGGCAAGAAGTCGCTGGCTGTCGAAGTGGTGTTCCAGCCGCGCGAGCGCACTCTGACGGATGCCGAGATCGAGGCGGCGTGTCAGAAAGTGGTTTCGGCGGTGGTGAAGGCGACTGGCGCGTCACTGCGGTAAGGCAAGATATTTCGGGATTTCTATGGATGCGGGTTGGAGGCGCGTTGCGACATCTTCAATGTTCCTTGCCTGGCCAAAGTGTTTACTCAGCAGTCGGCAAGTAGGGCGACAGTTGCTATACGCGTCATGGCCGGTGCTATACGCGTCATGGCCGGTGCTATACGCGTCATGGCCGGCGCAGGCCGGCCATCCACGACTTTTCTTGTTGCCAGCAGCGTAGTCGTGGATGGCGGGCCTGCGCCCGCCATGACGGCCGCAGGCAGTGTCGCCTTACTTCCCGACTTCACAGTAATAATTCACCACGAAGGCACGAAGCCACGAAGGATGGCGTTGAAGTTCCTTTGTGATTCACGACTGTCTTGGCCATTTGGCTGTGAATGCTTGGATGTCCGCTTCGTGTCATCGTGTCTTCGTGGTGAATTTTACTGACTGCCAGGCCGCACAGGCGTGGAAGCGTTGGCAGCGAAGTGCTGTCTTGCACTCTGCCGTTATGCCTCCAGAATAGGGTGATCGACCTTTCGGAAGGGGACTCGCATGCGACGCCGTTCTTTGCTGGCCGGTGCAACCGCGGTCGCGGTAGCCGCACCGCTTGCACGGCCTGCGATTGCGCAATCGGGGGGCAAAACGCTGAAGTTCATCCCGGAAGGAAACCTGCAGAACCCGGACCCAATTTGGTCCACCACCACCGTGGCCCGGAATTTCGGCTATATGATCTGGGATACGCTGTACGGCGTCGATTCCAGCCTCGTGCCGCAGCCGCAGATGTGCGCGGCGCATGAGGTCTCGGCCGATGGATTGACCTGGCAGTTCCGTTTGCGCGAAGGCCTGACCTTCCACAACGGCGAGCCAGTGCGCGCGGCCGACTGCGTTGCCTCGATCACGCGCTGGATGAAGCGGGACGGGTTTGCGCAGCGGATCGATGCGTCGCTGAACGAGCTGTCGGTCAGCGACGATCGCAGCTTTGTTTTCAAGCTGAAGAAGCCGTTCCCGCTGCTGCGTCATGCGCTGGGCAAACCCACGGCCAATGTCTGCTTCATCATGCCGGAGCATGTGGCGAAGACCGATCCGTACAAGCAAATCGACGAGTACACCGGCTCCGGACCGTATATCTTCAATCGCAATGAATGGGTGCCGGGTGCATCGGCGTCGTTCCGGCGCTGGGAGAAATACGTGCCGCGCCAGGAGGCGCCGAATTTTGTCGCCGGTGGCAAGGTGGCGCAATTCGACCGGATCGTATGGACCATCATCCCGGACCCCGCCACCGCATCGGCGGCGATGCAGTCGGGAGAGCAGGATTGGTGGCAGACGCCGACTGTGGATCTGCTGCCGCTGCTGCGGAAGGCGGATGGGGTGGTGGTGGAGCGGCTGGACACGATCGGCACGATCGGCGTGATGCGATTCAACATGCTGCATCCGCCGTTCGACAACGTGAAGCTGCGGCGTGCGATCTGGCCGGCGCTGAACCAGGCCGATTTCATGAATGCGGCGGTCGGCGGCGATGCCGAGCTGTCGCGCACGGGCGTTGGTGTGTTCACCCCCGGCTCGCCGATGGCCAATACCGCGGGGATCGAGACGATCACAGGTCCGCGCAACCTGGAGCTGGCGAAAAAGCTGGTGGCGGAGAGCGGCTATGGTGGCGAGAAGATCGTGTTCATCGCCCCGACCGACTATCCGGTGCTGAACGCCGAATGCCAGGTGGGCAGCGATCTGCTGCACAGGCTGGGGATGAACGTCGAGCTGCAAAGCATGGACTGGGGCACCATGATCCAGCGGCGCGCGAACAAGGAGACGATCGACAAGGGCGGCTGGAGCGCGTTCTGCACCGGCTGGGAAGGGCTGAACCTGGTCGATCCGGCGGCGCATTATCCGCTGACGGGCACGGGGACGAAGGGTTGGTTTGGCTGGTACGCGAGCGCGAAGATGGAAGACCTGCGGACGGCGTGGTTCGATGCGCCGGATCTCGCGGCGCAGAAGAAGGTGGCGGAACAAATCCAGTTGCTGGTGTGGGACGAGGCGCCGTACTACCCGCTGGGCCAGTGGTTCCAGCCAATCGCGCGGCGCAGCAACATCGATGGGATCGTGAAGGCGCCGTTTCCATTGTTCTGGAATGTGCGGAAGGCGTAAGGGGGGGCCGTTTGGGATAGACCGGTTCGCTAATCGGGGACCAGCGCTTCCGAAGTGATCTCGGTCCGGTTGAGGTTGGCGCGTTGGTCTCCCGTGTGACTGAGGTTGCTTCGTCGCTTCGCTCCTCGCAATGACATGCGCGAGTCAGCCCAACGGGACGTAGGTTTCACGCAAGAATTCCAGCAGCAGTTTCGTCACCGCCTGCGATTGCTCTTGCTGCACCCAATGGCCGGCGCCGTCGATCAGATGGCAGCCCGTGAAGCGCGTGCAGGCGCTTTGCTGCATGCGTTCGACGGCGCCAGGGTTCTGATAGGTGCCCCAGTCGCTGCTGCCGGCAATGAACATCGCGGGCACATCGATGGTGCGGTTCGAGAAAAGCTGCAGCTCAGCGGTGTCGAGGCCGCCGGTACCGCGGCGATACCAGTTCAGGCCGCCCTGGAAGCCGTTGCGTTCATACTCGCTGCTGTAAACGCGCAATTCGTCGTCGGGCAGCCAGCGGCAGGCGGCGATGGTCTCCGGTGAGGGCATGACGTGCGCGACCGTCGCCGGCATGTCCTCGTGCAGATCCATGATGTAATAGGTAGGCATCTTGGCCAGTTCTTCGGCGATCCAGCCTGTTAGTTTGAATGGATGGTTGTGCGGCCAGTCGGCGCTTTTGTGGTGATAGTAAGCGCGCAAGAACGCATGCACGCCTTGCGGACAGTGCCACATGTCGGCATTGGCGGGCGCGGTTGAGTAATACCATTGGTAATGCTTGCGTGGGCGCGGCAATTGCGCGAGCGCGCCATGGATATCGGGACCTGGCGGTGCCGGTGGGTTGCGCAGCGTGTCGAAGGGCAGGGCAGGGGGGCCGGCGAACGGCGCGCTCATCAGCGCAACCGAGCGGAACACGTCGGGCCGCACCAGCGCGCACCACGCCGCGACCGGCGAGCCGAAATCGTGACCGATGACCGCGGCCACCGAACGATACCCTAGCGCGAAGACAAGCCCGAGCGCGTCGCGGACGGCGTTGAGCAAGCGGAATGAGGTGACGCCGTGGTCGTCGCCGGTGTCCCAGCCGGTGGTGCGGCCATAGCCGCGCAGGTCAGGGGCGACGACGTGGAAGCCGGCGGTGGCGAGCGGCGGCATGATCTTGCGCCAGGAATACGCGAGCTCCGGAAAGCCATGCAGCAGCAGGAGGCAGGGGCGGTTGGGTGTTTCGAATCCGGATTCGAGGATGTGGATGCCCAGGCCGTTGACGCCGGGGATGTGACGGGCGCGGATGCCTGGTGGCAGGAGGGATGGGTCGAGTGGCGGCAGGTCGGGCATGGCGGGGTTCCCAGGGCTGGGTGGGTATGGTGCCGTGGTTGGCCGGGGGAGGGTAGTGTACCGGCCCGATCACCCTCACCCGCGGCGCTGTCGCGCCTCGACCTCTCCCGCCGGAGGCGGCGAGGTTTCAGCGATGCGCGATTGAGACGGGGTCGCCAACGGGATCGGCGGTCAGGAAGCCGATCGTCTCGCCTTCGAGCACGACGCAGGTGAGCTTGCCGCCAAACACGGCGCCAGTGTCGATGGCGATGCGGTTGTGGCGGACCACCGGTGCCTTCACGGGGGTGTGGCCGTGCACGACGACGGCGCCGAGATCATGCTCGGTGTAGAGGAAGGGCTGGCGGATGCGCAGCATGTCCTCGCGCCTCTGCTGCTCCAGTGCGACGCCGGGGCGCACGCCGGCATGGACGAAGAAATAGCCGCCTTCGCGATGGCACAGCGCCAGGTGGCGCAGGAAGTCCAGATGAGCGGGCGGGATTTGCGGCAGCCAGGAGTCGCGCGGCGAGTCCGGATCGATGCCGTAGCTTTCCAGCGCGGGCTTGCCGCCGGCGAACAGCCAGTCGGTGGCAGCGGCGCGGTCTCCGGACAGAGCGTGCAGCATCGTCTCGTCGTGGTTGCCGAGCAGGTTGATGGTGGGGATTGAGTCCACGGTTGAGCCGGCGGCGAGGCGGGCCAGAACGCCTGCTGTGTCGGCGCCGCGGTCTACGTAATCGCCGATATGCAGCAGGACTGCGCTGTCGATCGGGCGGCGCGCCAGGTCCTCGGCGATGATCTCATGCAGGTTCGCGAGCTGCGCGTCGCAGCCGTGGATGTCGCCGATGGCGTAGATGCGGCGGCCGGGTGGGATGGTCGCCGGGGCACGGGAGAGCGGGATCATGGCCATCGGGCATAACGCGATCGTTCAAAATCGCAAGCTGGCTCATTCGGGGAGTTCGCCGCAGGCAGCGGCAAGGGCGGCATGATCGGGAATGCAGAGATGGTGACCTTCCGAAGGGGATCTTCCGAACGGGACGTTGCGAAGGGGTGTGGTCACTGGCTATCGGATGGCGGTTCGGACCTTTCAAGGTGGATCGCAAGGGTATTGTTATAAACTATTTGACAAGGCCAAGCTACGCCTATTAGAATACCGCACTACAGATATAAGCGGAGCGCGCACCGGATTTTGGTGTTGATGCAGCTCCGGCCGAACATTCGCCCCCTGGTCCGGACTGAACAAGAATAGAATAACCGGAGAGGAGTCACGAAAGTGTCGGACGATGCTACAGAATCGCCAAAACCTGCCGGGGCTGCGTCCTCTGCCCGCCAGGCTGCGCCTTCGGATGCGGCACCGTCATCCGGGGCAGCAGCGTCATTGGGGGCAGCAACGTCGGCCCAGAAGCGCGGACGCGCCGAATCTCCGCGATCCTTTTGGGTTCCTGCTCTGGGAGGGGCCGTCGTGCTGCTTGCCGCGGGGTTGGTTGCTGTTTCCCTGCATACGTACTTTGGGCTGCCATCCAATGCTACGGCGGGGCAGCTGGGCTCAATCGAGGATCGGTTTGAGCTGGACGCCAGCAGTGGAGAGAGCGGCGATCGGCTGGACGAGTGGCGCGCGGCTCGCTCCGATCACAAGGTCATCGCATACGCGGTCGCACATTGCCTGGGGACTACGATCGCAACGATGTCTCGCAGCACGTACAGCGTGCTGATGCTTGATCTGCAGCCAGATGGCGCGCATTGGTGGAGGACCGCTTCCGCCGGCACACAGACCGGATCGGCATCCGGCAAGGACGCTCCGGCTCCCGCGGCGGCCAAGCCGGTCGTCATACCGGTCACGGCGAGCGGTACCGATTCGACAGACATGACGAGGCTGACGGGCTATGAGGCTGCCGCATTGGCATTCAGCGATGCCGTTGCGCGTGCGCGCCTTGCGTCCGTCGCTGGCGCCGCTCAGTTCTTTCCTTATATGTTTTGGTTCGGCTGGTTGAGCGTGATTGTCAGTGCTGTTGCGACCGCCCTGGTGACGCTGAAGGCGTCGATGAACAGTGGATCGTGGCCGCGGATCTCGGCGTGGGTCGGCGTCTTTGCCGTGGTGTTCTCCACGGGTGCCACAGTACTGACGGGCGCGAAGCAGTTCTGGGATCCCACAAACGCGTATATGCGGAATGAAGGCGCGCTATTGGGGCTGCGACAGTTGCACGAACAAATCGCACTTAGTTTCATTTCGAACTGGGATATGAAGACCTGTGCTCCGGCAACGCCCGCCGCGCCGTTATTGGCGCGCTGGAGGGACACGCTGGTGTCGCTGGAGAACGGCACGCTCGCGGCGCCGGTCATCATTCAGACTGCGAACAACAATCTGCAAACGGGGGCTGATACGCAGCCGGTGGTGACGGGCGCCAATGGCGGCGGATCGACACCGCAGGTTGAGGCAGCCAGCAACGGTTCTAAATAAGGCCAGGTAGCAAAATGTGATTGACCCATGACCGGACGGTCTGTGCGGTTCGCTTCGATATTAAAGATTCACCACAAAGAAGACACGAAGGGTGCACCGAGTGGCGCCGCCGCTCGGTGCCGAGGGATGACGTGGCGCCGGGATCGCGGGATGGTGTCGGGCCGCAGTGATTCCCGCTACGCCTTCTTCTCCCATCCGCGTGCGCCTTGCTGCCAATAGGTCAAGCTGTGCCCGGCGGCTTTGGCACTGCGCCATCGGTCGCGGGCCGCTTCAACCGCGGACGCATCGTTGCCGTCGAACAGGTCGAACACGCGATCGAATGCCTCCAGCCTGGCGTTTGCGGTGCCATCAACCAAGAACAGATAACGGCTGCCATTGAGGGCGGTGCTGTCGGTGGCAAGCCAGATTGGTTGCAACGTTGGATCGCCGTCCGCTTCGGTGCCATGCGGCAGCCAGGGGTCGTCGGCCTCCCACAGCGCGCGGTCCAGTGTGGCGACACGGTCGGCATCGCTGCACAGTACCAACGCACGCTGTCCTGCCGCCAGCGTGCGGGCCAGTAATTGGGGCAGGGCCTTGGTCAGACTGCTCCGGGTCAGGTGGTAGAAGCCGATGTCGGTCATGGGGGATGCTGATGCGGCGACGATCGCGGGGCGTGAAGCTTCGTGTCAGTGTTAAGATCGGCGAGGCAAACTTGGCCGGAAGGAGGTGTTTCTCCACTCGAACGAGATTGCTTCGTCGCTTCGCTCCTCGCAATGACATGGGGGGCGGCACGCTCACCGACTTGAGTGGGAGGGGCCACGCCTATCCTTCGTAATGCGCGGCCATCAGCCGATCCAGCAGGCGCACGCCGAATGCCGTGGCGCCTTTTGGCGTGACGGCATTGTCCTTCGTGGACCAGGCCATGCCGGCGATATCGAGATGCGCCCAGGGCTTGTCGTTGACGAACCGCTTGATGAACTGCGCTGCGGTGATGGAACCGCCGGGGCGGCCGCCGATGTTCTTCATGTCGGCGATCTCTGACTTGATCTGCTTGTCGTAGGCTTCATCCAGCGGCATGCGCCATAGTTTTTCCCCGGTGTCCTTGCCGGCGGCGATCAGCTTTTCCGACAATGCGTCGTCGTTTGAAAACAGCCCCGCATGCTCATGGCCGAGCGAGATGATGATCGCGCCGGTCAGCGTCGCCAGGTCCACCATGAACTGCGGATCGAATTTCTGCTGGCAGTACCAGACGACATCCGCGAGCACCAGGCGGCCTTCGGCATCGGTGTTGATCACCTCGATGGTCTGGCCGGAATAGCTTTTCACCACGTCGCCGGGGCGTTGGGCGCTGCCGGACGGCATGTTCTCCACCAGCCCGACCAGACCGACCGCGTTCACCTTGGCCTTGCGGCCGGCCAGTGCGGCCATCAGGCCGACCACAGCTCCGGCGCCGGCCATGTCCCATTTCATGTCCTCCATGCCGCCGGCTGGCTTGATGGAAATGCCACCGGTGTCGAAGGTGACGCCCTTGCCGATGAACGCCACCGGCTTCGCCGTGCCGCCGCCGTTCCATTTCATCACCACCATGCGCGGCTCGTTGACGCTGCCCTGGGCGACGCCGAGCAAGGCGCCGAAGCCCAGCTCACGCATTTCGTTTGGGCCGAGGATTTCGACCTCCACGCCCAGCTTGATCAGCGTGCGGCAGCGGTCCGCCATTTCCGCGGGGTTCAGCACGTTGGGCGGTTCGCTGACGAGGTCGCGGGTGAGGAACACGCCCTTCGCCACACCGGCCAGCGGCTGCCAGGCGGATTGCGCTGCGGCCGGATCGGCATTCAGCAGCGTCAGCGCGGAGAGGCGCGGCTTGTCCTCGGCCTTTTCCTTGGTGCGGTAGCGGTCGAAGCGGTAGGCGCGCAGCGCGGCGCCCAGCGCGACCTCGGCTGCCTGTCCGGGCTGCAGCGTATCGGCCGCGATGGCGGCCGTGGTGTCGCGCGCGATCGCTGCGGCTGCGTGGCCGCCGGCGTCCTGCAAGGTGCGGGGGGTGAGTTCCGCCGTCTTGCCCAGGCCGACGGCGACGACGCGCGTCAGGTCGCCGCCCGGGGCGAGGATGGTGCAGGTCTTGCCTTTCCCACCCTTGAATTCCGCGGCAGAGAAGGCGCGGGCGATGGCGCCGTGGGTGGCGGCGTCGGCCTCGGCCCAGAGACCGGCGGGTTTGTCGCCCTCGCCCACCAGCAGGATCAGCGCGCCGGAACGGGGCAGGGTGGGTTTGGCGAAGCCGATCTCGAGCATGGTTCTGGACTCCCGCAACTGGTGTTGGGGGCAATGTAGCCAGCAGGGGGCGGCGCGGCTATCTGGGGCGGGCGATGACGGAACTGCTGCACGCGGACGAAGCCGGCATTGCCCGGGCGGCGGCATTGCTCTGCGGTGGCGGGCTGGTTGCATTCGGCACCGAAACGGTGTACGGGTTGGGCGCGGACGCGACGAATGCGCACGCGGTGGCTGGTATTTTTGCCGCCAAGGGACGGCCGCGATTCAATCCGCTGATCTGCCATTATCCGGACGCGGGTGCGGCGTTCGCGCATGTGGTGGCGGATGATGCGGCGCGGCGGTTGGCGGACGCGCTGTGGCCGGGACCGCTGACTCTGGTGCTGCCGCGGCGGGCGGACTGCCCCGTGGCGCTGCTGACCGGGGCGGGGCTGGACACGCTGGCGGTGCGCGTGCCGGCGTCCGCGACGGCGCTGGCGCTGCTGCGGGCGGTGGCGCGGCCGGTGGCTGCGCCATCGGCGAACCGGTCGGGGCGGATCAGTCCCACCGATGTGGCGCACGTGCTGGCGGAGCTGGAGGGGCGGATCGACGCGGTGTTGGACAGCGGCCCCTGTCCGGTTGGGGTCGAGTCGACCGTGCTGGATTTGAGCGGCGCGCAGCCGGTGCTGCTGCGCCCGGGCGGGGTGACTGTCGAGGCGATCGAGGCCGTGATCGGCCCGACCGCGCGCCGCGTTGCCGAGGGCGGAGCCGTTCGGTCGCCGGGCCTGCTTGCGTCGCATTATGCGCCGGAACTGCGGGTTCGGTTGGATGCACACGAACTCAACCCTGATGAGGCGCTGCTTGCGTTCGGTCCGGCGCTGCGTCACGCGGCGGTTGTCTTCAACCTGAGTGAGCGCGGCGACCTCACCGAAGCTGCGTCACGATTGTTCCAGGGGTTGCGCTGGCTGGATGCGGAGGC
>Ga0335074_10004664_pt1 | contig 18910 bp, 16 predicted proteins | sample Lox_Sample_23_FD_206715 | JGI IMG/M metagenome (GOLD analysis project Ga0335074, IMG submission 206715) | Soil microbial communities from Loxahatchee National Wildlife Refuge, Florida, United States - Lox_Sample_2.3 | ecosystem: Environmental > Terrestrial > Soil > Wetlands | place: USA... | reverse complement strand
CCACGAGGCGGGCGTCGGTGAGGGCGACGCTGGCATGCTGAGCGAAGGTTTCGAGCGCGTGCCGCTCGGCGGCGCTGTACAGGCGCCCAACGCCCCGGCTGGCGACCGTGAGGCTTCCAACCACCGTCTCCCCTTCGTAGACAGGGGCGGCCATGGCAGCGTGTACTTGGTTGGCCTGCGCGACGGGGTTCGTCACTGTCGCACTCTGGTAGCCCTCCTCCACGACAAGGCGGTTCTCGCGCCGTGCCTGAGCGGAGATGCCCGTCTCCGGGCGGCTCTTCATCGCGGCCAGGGTCCCCTCGTCGAACCCGACGCTAGCCTCGATCGTCGTCCGTCCCAGCTCGGCGGAGTCCACCCTGCGCAGCACGGCAATCTCGCTGGTGGTGAGCTCGGCGGCCCTGCGGGCAATGGCCTCGAGGACCTCTTCTTGGGGTACCCGGCGGACGATCTGGCGCTGGATCTCGGAGACGCATTCGAGCAGGCGACGGTGCCCCAGCATCTCGCGCGTGAGCCCGAGGACTCGCGCCGCGCCGCGCAGGAGGTCGCACTCTTCGGGATTGAGCGGAGCCCCGGTACGGGCCACCACGAGCCACTCGAAACGCTCCTGGTCCAGCGGCTCGCGGGCGACGGCGCACCGTCCGATGCGCGGCAGCTCGGCCCGCTGCACCGTGGTGTCAGCCAGCTCCCGGAGGTAGGACTCGGGCACCTGCCCGGCGGGGAAGCCGATCGAGATCGACTCGCAGCCGGCCCGCACCACCGCGACGATCTCCGCTTCCAGCATCTCGGCCATCCGCTCGATCCCCCGCGTGGTGGCCTGCGCCGGAGCGGGATGCACCGACACCGCGCAGAGGAACTCGGCCAGCTGCTGCGCCGGCCAGCTGCCGGCCAGATCCGCGAGGTCGAGCATGCTCATCCGATTGCGAGCACGACCACTGCCTTGTTGTGAAACCCGCTGAGCCCACGGATCCGGGCAATTTCGCCGTAGCTGAAGAACCCCGCCCAGGGGGCGCCGCCCGCCGCCTGAGCGAAGATCTCCATCTCCTGGCGGCCGCCGGGTTCCTCCAGGAGGTTCCGCCGTCCGATGCAGTCGAACACGAGCAGGGCGCGCGGCGGGTGGCCGTTCAAGCCTGCCAGAGCTTGCCGGCAAGCCTTGTCGGCGGCTCGCAGACTCGCCTCGCGGTCGGACTGCGCCGCCCACACGAGAGCACTCTGAGGAACCTCGGCGATGCACGTGATGGCCCGGCGCTCGAAATCGGCGGCGCTCACGCATCGCGCGGGTGGCAGCCCCAGACGCCGCCCCAGCACCAGGGGGTGCGGCAGCGCGAAGGTGCGGAAGGCGTCCAGATCCTCGCCAGCCTCCGCCGGCGCATCGAGCGCCTCCAGATAGGCGTCGAGCGCGGGACGGCCATCCAACTCCAGCACCACCTCGCGCTCGCTGCGCGTGACCAGCATCGGCTCGCCGTGGGGGATGAACCCGTGGTTCACACCGATCCCGACGGGGCCGCCGCAGCTCAGGGCCGCGCCCACGACGGCGTCGACCAGGACCTCGTCATCGTGGAACTGCCGGGTCGAGCCGACGTCGGGGTAATCGCCGGTGGCGCCCCCGACGAGCGCCACGGCGCCCCCGAGCCCGCCATACGCGCCGCGCACGATCTCGTCCTGGTCGCCGGCCAGCGCTGCGGTGAGCAGGATGCACAGCTCGGGATGTGTCCGCCCCACAGCGTTCACGAGGGACTCGGCAACCGCCCGTCCCGCCGCGCGGGGATCGTTCAGGCGGGCGCCGGCCGTGGCGACCCGCAGGTCGTCGCCACCAAGGGCGAGCACGACGACCCCCTCCTCCTGTACGCCGTGGTTGGAGAAGAACATGGGAGCAGTGCAGCCGATGATCCGCCCGCCGCGGGCGCCGTCCCACACGCCGGCCAGGAGCTCCGATCCCGCCGGGTGCTCGGAGCAGAAGACGACCAGAAGCTCCGCGGCGCGAGCCTCCACCGCCGCGCGGGCCGCCTGAGCCCCAGCCGTCCAGGGATCCCGCTCAAGGGAACGTCCGACACCGGCCCACCTAGCTGCCGTCGGCTTGACTGCCGTACCAGTCAATGCACCCACTCTCTGATCATCGGCCTGGGCGTGGCTTCCTTTACACCGTCTTCACAGCAAATTACGGGCGGTGCTAAAGGCCTCTGACGTACGCTCCCTGGGTCTCGAACGGTGCGCGCATCACATGAGCCCAGCTTTCGGTGTCTTGGGCCAGCGCGCCGAGCACCGCCCCGGTGTCCTCGAAGCGAGTCCACACGAGCACGGTGGGCCCCGCGCCCGAGATCGTGGCACCGAGGGCGCCGAACGCGGAGGCCCGCTCCACCAGCTCCGCCGATCGCGGATACAGGTGGGCCCGGTAGGGCTGATGGAGCCGGTCCCTCAGGCCGGTAGCGACCAGCTCCAGGTTCCCCTGCGCCAGGCCGAGAGTGAGCTGCGCGACGGCTGCCAGGTTCCTCACCACGTCGGCGAGCGCCACCTGCGCGGGCAACGCGGCCCGTGCCTGCGCCGTGCCCACGGCCTCGTTGGGGACGACCAGCACGGCCTCCAGCCCCATCGGCGCGTCGAAGCGCGTGACCGAGAGCCCGTCGCAGATCACGAACCCGCCGTGAATGGCCGCCGCGACGTTGTCCGGGTGCCCCTCCAGTTCTGCGCTCAGACCCAGAATGTCGGCATCGAGCTCGAACAGGTGGTCGGCGGCCATCAGCCCGGCCACGATCACGGCCGCACTCGAGCCCAGCCCGCCGGTCAGCGGGATCTTCGAGCGGATGCGGAATTCGAAACCGTCGGCGGGATGGAGCCGCTCGAAGGCCTGAACCGCCAGGTTCCCGCGATCGCGGCGCACATCGAGGTCGGTGACGACGGCGAACTCCCCGGTCTCCACCACCTCGAGCTCGAGGGGAAGGGCCAGGGCGGCGGCCAGGACATCGAGGCCCGGGCCCAGATTGGCCGACGAGGCGGGCACCCGCACGAGCCGTCGCCGACCGAGGTGCCCGGCGCTCAATTTTGTCTCCGCCGGCTGGGCTCACCGAGGACGGCGCGCTCGATCGCCCCGATCTCAGGCTCGCACGGCACGACGGCCTGCACCTGCCCGAGCGCCGTCTGCGGGTCCTTGAGCCCGTGGCCGGTCAGCACACAGACCACCCGCTCGGCGTCACCCGCCCCGTGCGCCATCAGTCCGGCCACCGACGCTGCCGAGGCCGGCTCGCAGAAGACCCCTTCGGCGGAGGCGAGGAACCGGTAGGCGGCCAGGATCTGCTCGTCGGTGACCGCGGCCACAGCGCCGCCCGACGACGTCATCGCGTTCATCGCCTCCTCCCATCGGGCCGGGTTGCCGATCCGGATGGCGCTGGCCACGGTCTCGGGGTGCTCCACCCGCGCCCCAAGCACGAGCGGAGCCGCGCCCGCGGCCTGGAAGCCGAACATCAGTGGATGCATGCCGATCTCAACGAATCCACGCCAGTACGCGGTGATGTTGCCGGCGTTGCCTACCGGGATACACAGCGCGTCCAAGTCGCCGCCGAGCGCCTCGGCCACCTCGAAGGCAGCCGTCTTCTGTCCCTCGACGCGGAATTCGTTGACCGAGTTGACCAGGGCGATCGGGTGACGCTGAGCCAGCTCCCGGACGAGCGTGAGCGCCTCGTCGAAGTTCCCCTGCAGCGCGATCACCCGGGCTCCGTGCATCAGCGCCTGCGCGAGCTTGCCGGTGGCGATCTTGCCCTCGGGCACGATCACAGCGCCGCGCAGGCCGGCCCGGGCCGCGTAGGCGGCAGCCGAAGCGGCCGTGTTCCCCGTCGAGGCGCAGATCACCGCCTCCGCCCCCTCCCGCACCGCTGCCGACACGGCACACGTCATCCCCCGGTCCTTGAACGAGCCGGTGGGGTTGAGGCCCTCCAGCTTGAGCCACACTTCCACGCCGACCCGCTCTGACAGCCGCGGCGCTAGCACCAACGGGGTCGATCCCTCGTCCAGGGACACGACCGGGTCCTCGGCGGCGAACGGAAGGCGATCGCGGTAACGCTCGATCAGGCCGGGCATCGGGCGGAGCATGTCAGAGGAACCTGTGGCAGCATTTCCCGAGGGATGCAGACGGACGGGTACTTCCCGCGCGGGACATCGGTGTTGCGCCGCGTGCACGAGGAGCGGCTGGTCGGTCTGTTCTACGGGCAACGGGCGCTGTGCATAGGGGCATTGGCGCCGCTGAACTACGTCGGCACGAGCCGTCATTCGACAGGGAAGCTGGCTCCGTTCCGCCGGTTGGTACGCACCGCCAAGGCCTTCGAGGTGATCTTCTTCGGCTCCCGGGCTCGAGCCGACGAGGTGTTGGCCGGGGTGCGGCGGATGCACGACCGGGTAGAGGGGACGTTGCCTTCCGATGCCGGGCCGGTCCCGGCCGGGACTCCCTACTCGGCCTTCGACCCCGATCTGATGCTGTGGACGGTGGCCGTCATCGCCGACTCGGCCCAGTGCTTCTACGAGCTGTTCGTGGGACGGCTCAGCGATGGCGAGCGCGAGGCTCTGTGGCAGGACTACCTGCGCTTCGGCGAGCTGTTCGGGATGCCGCGCGCGGCGTGCCCGGCGTCGTATGTCGAGTTCCGGCACTGGTGGCGCCAGCGGCTGGCCAGCGAGCAGATGTATCTGACCGACGAAGCGCGCTACATCGGTCACGCCACGGCCTTCGAGATCCCGTTCCCGCGAACCCGGCAGCTGGCCAAGCGGATGCACGACGCCGTGATGCTCGGCTCGATGCCGCCTCGGGTGCGAGAGCTGTACGGGCTGCGGTACGGCGCCCGCGAGCGGGCGATCTTCGAGGTGTGGGTCGCGATGATCAGGGCCTCGCGCTGGGTGACGCCCGGATTCATGGCCCGCGGCAGCTGCGTGCGCGACTACGAGATGGTCGAGCGGACCGAGCGCCGGCGCCTGGAGCGGGGCGAGCCCACGCCGCAACTGCGCGAGGGCCAGTTCGTGATGTGAGCCTGGGCGCGCGGCGCTACACGTCGAGGACGACCTTGCCGGTCGCTCCCCGTGAGTCGATCAGCTCAAGGGCTTCACTCGCCCGCTCCAGCGGGAAGCTCGCGCCGACGATCGGACGCACGTGTCCGTCAGCGATCAGCCCGTCGAGCGCACGGGCCACCTCGGCCACGTAGTCGGGCTTTGAGAGCGCGTAGGAGCCCCAGCCCGCGCCCACGATCTCAGTATTGGCCAGCAGCAGGCGGTTGACCCGGACCTCCGGGATCGAGCCTTCGGTGAAGCCGACGACCAGTACGCGCCCGCCCTCCTTGAGCGAGCGGATGCTGTCGGTGAAGCGCTCCCCGCCGACCGGGTCCAGCACGATGTCCGCCCCACCCAGCTCTTTGGTCTGGTCCTTCCACGGCCCGTCAGAGCGCAGCACGTGGTCCGCTCCCGCCTCGCGCGCAACCCGTTCCTTCTCGTCGGTGGAGACGATCCCGATCGTCCGCGCACCGAGGCCTTTGGCCACCTGCAGCGCGGCCGTGCCGACCCCGCCGGCCGCCCCATGAACGAGCACCGTCTCGCCGGCTTGCAGGCGCCCGCGGGTGACCAGCGCGAAGTAGACGGTGTGATAGTTGAGGATGAGCCCGGCGCCCTGGCGGAAGTCGAGTGCGTCGGACAAGGCGAAGGTCGAGTGAACCGGTGCCACCGCGATCTCGGCAAAGCCGCCGAGCAGGCAGACCGCGAACACCCGGTCGCCCGGCTTCACCGGAGCGTCGTCAGGAGCGGAGCGCACGACGCCGGCCACCTCGCTGCCGGGGACGAACGGCAGCGGCGGCTTGAGCTGATAGAGCCCGCGGCTCTGGAGCACTTCCGGGAACGAGACGCCGGCCGCCTTGACCTCGATCGCGACCTGATCCTCGGCCGGACTCGGCTCGGGGAGGTCGACCAGCGCCGTAGCGCTCGCCGGCCCGCTCAGCTCGGTGATCTGGATCGCGCGCATCGGGCGCGCAGACTACCGCTCGACCCCGGCGCTGGTCGCTTAAGTCCCCCCACAGGAGACTTAAGCGACCCGCGCCCTGCGCGCGTAAGCGACCAGCGCCCTTCGCGCGTAAGCGATCCGCGCCCTGTGCGCGCCGCCTAGCCGAACTCTTCCTCCAGGACGCGAATCGCCCGGGGTGGCGCGCGCAGGACAGACAGCGCCGCGATGTCGCTCATCGCGGCGCGAAAACGCGACTCCAGCACGGGATGGACCACCATGACCAGCCGCGCCTGGTCGCCCAGGCCCTTCTGGACGACGGACTTGACCGACACCGCCCGCTCGGCCAGCACCTGCGCCACGGTGGCCAGGACACCCGGCTCGTCGGCCACCTCCAGGCGCAGGTAGAAGGCCGAGACGACGTCGGAGACCAGCTCCAGGGCCTCGGTGGCCTTGGGCGCGGTGGCCGGGGGGATCATCGCGCTGACCACGTCGCCCAGCACGGCGGTGGCCGTCTGAGGACCACCGGCCCCCGGGCCGGACATCGTGATCTCGGTTATCGCCTCAGACTCGACGGTCACCGCGTTGAACGGACCGCTCACCGAGGCCAGCGGATGCCCCGGATACAGGAAGGCCGGGTGGACCCGCACCGACAGCCGGTCGCCGATGCGCTCGGCGGTACCGATCAGCTTCAGCCCCAGCCCGAGCTCGTGGGCGTACTCCATGTCGTCGGGGGTGATCAGCTCGATCCCCTCGTAGGGCACCTGGTCCAGCCGTACCGGGGTGTCGAAGGCCAGGCGAGCCAGGATCGCCATCTTGGCCGCAGCGTCGCGGCCGTCGACGTCCTCGGAGGGATCAGCCTCCGCGTAGCCCAGGGCCTGGGCCTCGGCCAGCGCCTGCTCAAAGGTCAGCCCCGAACGCGCCATCTCGGTGAGGATGAAGTTGGTCGTGCCGTTGACGATTCCGTGCACCTTTTCGATGCGCGCCCCGGCGAGCGACTCCTGCAGGACGCGGATCACGGGTACCACGCCGGCCACCGCCCCCTCGAAGCGCAGCTGCACGCCTGCCTCGCGGGCCACCGCGAACAGTTCCTCCCCAAACTGGGAGAGCAGCTGCTTGTTGGCGGTGACGACGTGGCGGCCCGCCCGCATGGCCTCCAGGACCCACTCCCGCGCCGGTGAGATGCCTCCGATCAGCTCGACGACGAGATCCGAGGACTCGAGCACGTCGGCAAACACCCCCTCCGAGCGCGAGACCACCCCTGAGAGGATCGGCCGCAACCCGGTGATCCGCTCGATCCGGTCCGCATGCTCGTCCAGAAGCTCAACGAAAGCGCTACCGACCGTGCCGCGACCCAGCACGCCGACCCGAAACACCCCGTCAGGAGGCATCGCGGCTCATCAGGTCCTCGTAGGTCTCGCGGCGCACGACCATCCGCGCCTCGCCGCCGCGGCAGAAGATCACCGGCGGGCGCGGGACGCCGTTGTAGTTGTTGGCCATGGCATGGCCGTAGGCACCCGTGGCGGGTGTCACCACGACGTCGCCCGGGGCCGGATCGGCCAGCACGACGTCGCGGACGATCACGTCACCTGACTCGCAGTGCTTGCCGGCCAGATGACAGCGCTCGCCTCCCCGGGCCAGTGGCCGGTCGGCCAGCAGCGCCTCATAGGCCGAGCCGTACAGCATCGGCCGCAGGTTGTCGGACATCCCCCCGTCCACAGCCACCCACGTCGAAACGTTGCGCTTGACCGTCTGCACCGTGTACAGGGTCACGGTGGAGTTGGCCACCAGCGCTCGGCCCGGCTCGATGAGCAGCCGCACTTCGGGGCCGAGCTCCCGGTGCGCGGCGTCCACCAGCGTCGCGAGGTAGTCCGAGACCGACGGCGGCTCCTGCGCCTCCGTGTACGCGACCCCGAGCCCGCCGCCCAGGTTGTAGACGCCGAACGACCCCAATTGCGCCAGGGCCGACACCGCCTGGGTGAACGGCTCCAGACGCAGGAGCTGGGAGCCGATGTGGCAGTGCAGCCCGACGAGACGGAGGTGTGGACTGGCGCCAACCCGGTCGATCGCGGCCGGTGCCTCGGCCAGCCCGAACCCGAACTTGGAGTCGGCCTGGCCGGTGGAGACGGCGGCGTGCGTGTCGCCCGAGACGTTCGGGTTGATGCGCAGCAGGACCTCCTGCTCGGCTCCCAGCGCGGCCGCCACCCGCTCAAGCCGGTCGGTGTCATCGACGCCGTCGAGCACGACATGACCGACGCCGGCCTCCAGGGCGTAGCGCAACTCGTCCTCCGACTTCGCGTTGCCATGGAAGTAGATCCTGGCGGGGTCGAACCCGCCGCGCAGGGCCAGGGCCAGCTCCCCACCCGACGCGACGTCGCACGCCAGCCCCTCCTCGGCCAGTACCCGGTAGACCGCGGTGCACGGAAACGCCTTGGAGGCGAACAGGACGTCAGAGTCGGGATGCCTGGCCGCCAGACCGTCGAGAAAGGCGCGCGCCCGGGACCGCAGGTCGTCCTCGGCCACGACGTAGGCCGGGGTCCCGAACTCCTGGGCAACGTCGATCAGGTCACACCCGCCCACCTCGAGATGTCCCCGCTGGTTTACCTGACTCCCCAGGGGAAGGACGTGCGAGAGCGAGTTGGCCACGCCGGGAGCGGTCAAGGGGCGCGATCATGCCATGCGTGCGACGCATGCGCACCGTCACCGTCACGCTCCCCTCGGAGACCGGCCGCCACTACGGTCTCGCCTACACGCTGTGGCTGCCCGACCGCCGTCCCGCCCGAGGCGCGGGCGTCGTCATCCTGCACGGCGCCGATTCGAGCAAGGAGAGCCACCACGATTACGCCCGCCTGCTCAGCGCCTCCGGCATCGGCGCTCTGTGCTTCGACCAGCGCGGGCACGGCGACAGCGACGGCGCCCTGGACGACCGCGCTGCCCATGACGTCACCGTTATGGCCGACCTGCTGCGGGACCGCCTGGGCGAGCCGGCCGCGCCGATCGGTCTGCGCGGGTCGAGCATGGGCGGCTACATGGCCATCGTGGCCGCCGACTCGGCCCGGGCGCAGGCCGTGGTGGCGATCTGCCCGGCCCCGGCCGAGCTCCTCCGCGCCGGCCTGGAGCGCCGCGCCTTCGCCTTCCGGGCCGACGCAGCTCGCCTCGGCCGCTTCCTGGATGCCCACGACCTGACCGGCGCCGCGTCCAGGCTCACCGCGCCGCTCCTCCTGCTCCACGCCGAGGGAGACGAGCGAGTCCCGGTCGCGCATTCCCGCGAACTGGCCGAGTTCGCCACCGCGCCGGGAAGTCGGCTGATCGCGCTCCCCGGCGGCCACCACCGCTCGATCCAGCACGACCGCGAGTTGCAGGCCGTGAGCCTGCGTTTCCTGCAGCGCGCGCTGGGCCTAAGGGCTGACGCCGGATAGGACCGAGCTGACGGTCTTCCCGGCGCCGGTCACCACGCCACCAGCGGTGTCGCTCGTGGTGCCCGCGCCACCCCCCAGGGCCTGTCCGACCTGACTCACGACATTCCCCAATGACGGGCTGACGGTTCCCACCTGCCGGCCGAGGCTCTGGGCCAGGCTCGACACGGTCGAACCGACCTCGCTTCCGGCGTTGGTGACGACGCCGCCGACGGCGCCCGTGACCGCATCAACGGTCCCGGGGAGTCCGGGCGGGCTCGGGGCGCTGCACCCGGTGGCGCACGCCGGCGTCGACACCGGCGATCCGGCCGGCGCGCCGATTGCACCGCCGCCGTGCCCAGTACCGGTTCCCAGACCGCCACCCGCTCGGCCTGCCGCGCCTGCCCCCGCCGGCACCACGGCAGCGCCGCCCGGCGCGGTCGCGGCGAAAGCCGCCAGCACGCGAGCCGAGGGCACCACTCGGCGGCCAGGGTGCGAGGTTCGGACGAACACGGCGGCGGGCGTCGCCGGGGCTGAGATCGAGGGCCAACCGCGGAAGGAGACGAGCGCGCTGGCGAGCACGAACAACAGAGCCGCTCCCGCCAGGAGCGAGCCAGCCGTCCCAAACCCGGCGAGGTATGCACGGTAAGCACGCACCTCAAGTACGTATCGGCTCATCCGCTCAAACCTTTACCCATGGCAGCAAAAATTTAATCTCGGGCGTCGGGTCCGTGCTCGCTCCGGGCCCAAGCTCGTCCTGTTGGCCAGGATCCCCCCAAGGACCGCCCCAAGACCGCCCCAAGACCGCCCCAGGACGGCCCATCGTCCTGATGGCCAGGGCCGCCCCGGTCACGTAAGGCGACGCTGGGTGGCTGACGATAGCCGCATCACTAGAGGTCACTCCTTGAAACGAATCACCCTGCTCATCCCCATCCCCCTCCTCGCGCTGCCCGCTGCAGCCCAGGCGGCCGCCGTGCACGCCTCAAGGCCCGCGGTGGTGTCCTACGCGCTGGACGTCCTGGTGCTCGTGGCCGGGAGCGCGCTCGTGGTGCTGCCAGGGCTGGTGATCCGCTGGGCGCTCGACCGGCAGAATCGCGTAGCGCGGCCTCAGCCCTCGCCCAGTCCGATCCGTGGCGTGCTTAGGGTGCTGCGCCTGGCACCGAGGCGGCTGGCCGCCGGGAGTCCCGCCCCGACGCAGAGCGCCGCAGCGATTGCCAGCGCCAGATGGACGGTGGATGCGCTGGGGCCGCTCGATACAGCCACTCCGGCCAAGGTGGCACCGATCGCCGCCCCCAGGAGTCGGGCGGCCGAGAGGAGAGCGGAGACGCGCCCGTGGCACGCAGGGTCGGTGTCGTTGAGCGCCGACCGAGATGTCGGCACGAACAGCAGCCCCAGTCCAAGCCCGATCGGGACCAGCGCGACGATCGTGCCCGGGCCATGGAGCGATACACCTGGTACCGACAAGACAGCCAGCCCCGCGCCGGCCGCCAGGAAGCCAAGCAGCGCCGGCAGACGCTCTCCACGCTGATCGACCATCCGTCCGGCCAGCGGGGCCGCGGCGCCGACCAGTAGAGCTACGAGGACGAGGACGGCCGAGGCCCCCAGCGCGGAGTACCCGACGGAGCGCTGCAGATATTGCTCAGCCAGGTAGAAGGTGCCGATCATCACGGCAAAGGTGAGCGCAGCCACGAAGGCCGCCGCCCCAACTCGGGCGCTCAGGACTCGCTGGCGCCCGCCCGGGCCCACCTCGTGGACGATCGAGGGCACGTGTCGAGCGATCCCCCAGGCGGCCAGCACGGCCAGGGGCACCAGGGCCCACCAGTCCGCACGCCAGCCCAGGGCGACGGTGAGCACGCCCCCGAGGAGAGGCCCGATCAGGTTCGCGGCGCCCGCGCTGGCGCCCCAGATCCCCAGCGCACCGCCGCGTCGATCGGCCGGAAAGCCGCTCACCGCGCCGGCCAGGGCGGCTGGGCTGACTAGTCCCGCGCCCACGCCCTGCACGACGCGGCTAGCGATCAGGAGCCCGAAGCTGGACACGACCGCCCCGGCGGCGGCGCCGAGCGCGAACACGCCGAGGCCGACAAGCGCCGTGCGTCGCGCGCCGAATTGGTCCACCAGGCGCCCGCCAGGGAAGAGGACGATTGCGTATGCAGCGAAGTACGCGCTGAGGACGGCGGCCGTCGACGAGCTGGAGACGTGCAGACCTCGAGCCACCGAGGGCAAGGCGACGGTGATCACCGTACCGTCGAGCTGCAGCAGGGCGGCTGCTGCCGTACAGGCCGCCAGTCGGGTCCAGGCTGAGCGCGGGAGGGGCTCGCGTTCCTCGCGGCCCGCCTGCCGACTCCGCCGCTGCCGACGGCGTGAGCTCGCTCTGTCGACGACGGACATCCGGGAGGATGCTAGCTTCACCGAGCTGGCCACCTGGCCAGTCCGGGGGGGATTCCATTGCCTGACACGCTCATCCTCTGCTACCACACGGTCTCGAGCGACTGGAACGACTCGGTCGCGGTCAGTGGAGAGCGGTTCTCCGCTCAGATGGAGGTCCTGGCGCGGCTCGGCTACCGAGGGGTGACGTTCACCGAGGCGGTGAGTGAGAGCGGCGGTCATGGCCGGCGCGTGGCGATCACCTTCGACGATGCCTTCCATTCGGTGCTCGACCGCGCCTTCCCGGTGCTCGCTGAGCACGGCTGGCCTGCCACGGTCTTCGTCGTGACCGACTACGGGGACGGCACTCGGCTGATCGACTGGCCTCGCCTCGACACCTGGCTGAGTACTCCTCACGAGCGTGAGCTCCGTGTCCTCGATTGGGGGGAGTTGGCGCAGCTCCAGGCCGCCGGTTGGGAGGTGGGATCCCACACCTGCAGCCATCCGCACCTGGCTCAGCTGAGTCCCGAGGACCTCCGGCGGGAGCTCAACGAGTCCCGGGAGATCTGCGCCGCACGGATGGGCCGCTGCGACTCGCTCGCCTACCCCTACGGTGAGGTGAACCGCAAGGTCGTCGCGGCTGCCCGCGACGCGGGATATCTCGCCGCGGCCGCGCTGCCGGAGCGGATGCACCCGGTCCGTCCGCTCGAGTGGCCACGCGTCGGGGTCTACAACGGCGATCAGCTGGGCCGCTTCATGGCCAAGACGGCTCCGGCCAGCCGGTGGCTACGAAGCACACGACACCATGTCCCAAACGAGAACGGGTCCCTGCCGCGAGCCCGGGTCCTCGTCACCGACGGTCAGGAGCGCTCGACGCTGGCCGCGATCAGATGCCTGGGCGATGCCGGGCACCGCGTCACTGTCACGGCGCCGAGCGCCGATGCCCCGGGGTTCTGGTCACGGCGCTGCACGAACCGCCGGATCGTGCCCGACCCGCGCCCCGACCTCGCGGGCTTCCTCGACTTCATGGAGCAGCTCGTGACCGACGTCCAGCACGATCTGCTCCTGCCTGGCTCCGACGCGAGCTTGTACGCCATCTCGCTGCACCGGCAGAGGTTCGAGCGCCGCTTGCGACTGGCCCTGCCAGAGCACGACGTGGTCGTGAGCTGCCTGAGCAAGTCGAGGCTCGGAGAAGCGGCACGGGAGGCCGGCCTCGACACGCCCGACACCGTCGCCTGCGGGGGTCTCCAGGACGGCATCGCTGCGGCCCGGGCGTTCGGATTCCCGGTCGTGGTCAAGCCGTGCGACGTCGTGGTGAGCCAAGGCCGGGGCCTCCAGCGACTGTCCAGCACGGTCGTACGCGACGAGCGCGAGCTGGCGCGCGCAATGGCACCGCACGACGCCTGGCTGGTCCAACGCTACGTGCCCGGCAGCCTCATCTCATTCGCGGGGGTAGCCGTCGAGGAGGGCCTGCTCGCGGCGGTGACCACGCGCTACCGGCGGCTGTGGCCCCCCGCCGCCGGCGACGGGTCGTTCATGGAGACGTTCCCGGTCCCGCCCGACCTACGTGCCGCGGTGCAGGGCATGATCGGGTCGCTTGGATGGCTGGGGGTGTTCCAGCTCGAGATGCTGGAGGCCGCAGGAAGGTTCGCGGTCCTCGACCTCAACCCAGGTCCATTCAGCTCGATGGGTGTGGCTCGGGCGGCAGGTGTGCCTCTCAGCGCGCTTTGGTGCAGCCGCGCCCTCGGCTATCACCCGACTGCGGATGAGGCGACGGCGGGGACGCAGTACCGCTGGGAGGACGCCGATGCCCGGTACGCCGCGCTGGCGCTGCGTCACTCCGGACTCGCGTCGGCCTCCGCCGCGCTGCGCCCTCACCGCAGCGTTGCGCATGCGTTCTTCCGCGCCGACGACCCGCTTCCCCTTTTGGCGCGCGGCCTCCAGGCCCGTATCAGGCTGACCCCTAGAGGATCAGAGCGCGATGGCTCAGCGAGGCTCGGGCCAGGACCGCCAGCTCGGCCAGATCGATAAGCGCCCAGCCGGGCAGCTCGAGCAGGTGACGCAGTGCTCCGCGCGGGCCGCCGCCACGCACGGGACGGGCCGCCGCCCAAGGGAGGACGAGGGCAAGGGCCAATCGGCGCCGGCGGCCGAAGACGAGGCCGGGGCCGGCCAGGAGCACCAGCGCGTGCGTGTCCTTCCAGAAGCAGCGGGCGAACAGGTGGCGGCGGATGCTCGGGTGGCGGCGCACTAGGCGCGCCAGATCGCTCCAGCGAGCGGCGCCACGCAGCCAGTCGAGCAGCGTCCCCTCCTCAATGCAGTGGTAGGTGGACATCCCGCCGTCACCGACATAGGCGGCCCCGGTGGCCAGGGCGCGACGGTTGAGGTCTGTGTCCTCCGCCACCCGCCACTCCTCGTCGAAGCCTCCCAACCGATCGAGCAGAGAGCGGGGGTAGACGATGTTGGCGCACTCGGCCCATGGCCGGGGGACATCAGTGAACTGCTGCGAACGAGGGTAGGAGGACCGCAACATCGCCTCCTCATCGGGGTCGGGGAGCACAGGCCCCTGGATGACCGCGTCCGGATGGCGCGCCACCGCGGCTCGCACGTTCGCGAGCCAGTCCGGGCCGGGACGGCAGTCGTCGTCGGTGAACACGATCACGGGAGCCCGCGCCAGCTTGAGCGCGGTGTTGCGGTTGGCGCCGGGGAGAGCGCTCCCGGCGGGCAGCCGGGCGTGGCGCAGCCGGCCGGCGGCGGCCAGCGTGTGGCCTTTGAGGAGGTTCTCGGTGTCCTCGCCGGAGTCGTGGCAGACGACCACCTCCCAGCGCTCGGCGGCCAAGGTCTGCTCGTCCAGAGCGTTGAGCAGCCAGCGCAGTCGCAACGACCGGTTGTGCGAGGCGACCACGACCGACAGCTCCGGTCGGTCGGGCGGCTCCGCCGGCTCGAGCGGCTCCGGCGTCGAGACATCCGCGTCCATCACGGGGATAATGCCCGGCCGTGTTGCCAAGCGTGGCGATCCTCTGCGGTGGGCGCGGAACGCGGCTGCAGGAGCACACCCAATCGGTCCCCAAGCCACTGGTCGATATCGGCGGTCGGCCGATCCTGTGGCACGTGATCCAGATCTACCTCGCCCACGGGTTCTCCCGCTTCGTCCTGCTGACCGGGTACAAGGCGGAGCTGGTCGAGGAGTTCGTACGCGGCGTCCCGTGGCCGGCCGGGACGCAGATCGAGTGCATCGACACCGGCATCGACACGCCGACGGGAGGGCGCCTGCATCTCGCGCGGCGGACGATCGGAGAGGGGCGGTTCTGCGCCACCTACTCCGACGGGGTGGCCGACATCGATCTGGCCAGGCTGCTGGGGGTCCACGACGCCGGCGGTACGGTCGCGACAATGACCGTGGTGAAACCGGAGCTCCAGTTCGGGGTGGCCGACGTGGACGGGGATGGGATCGTCCGCGGCTTCGTGGAGAAGCCCCGCAGCGAGCAATGGGTCAATGGCGGCTTCTTCTGCTTCGAACCCGGGGTGTTCGAGTTCCTGGCTGAGGACTCTGTCCTGGAACGCGATCCGCTGCGGTCGCTGGCGGCCACCGGACAGCTCCGCGCCTACCGCCACAGCGGTTTCTGGGAATGCATGGACACGCTCAAGGATGCAGTGCTGTTAGGTGACCTATGGATGAGCGGACGCGCACCGTGGAAGCTGTGGGACTGACCGCGCCCGACCTGCGCGGCCGCTCGGTCCTGGTCACCGGCGCCTACGGTCTGCTCGGCGGCTGGCTGACCAAGGCGCTGGTCGAGGCCGGCGCGGAGGTGACAGTCGTGCACCGCGATGACCGCCCCCGCTCGGCTCTGGCGTCGATGGGTCTGGAACCCTCCTTGTCGATCGTCCACGGCGATATCGCCCACGAGGGCGTGGTCGACCGGGCGCTGGCCGAGTACGAGGTCGACACCGTCTTCCATCTGGCCGCTCAGACGCAAGTGCCAACGGCCAACCGGTCGCCGCTATCGACCTTCGAGACGAACATCCGCGGCACGTGGCTGCTGCTGGAGGCCTGCCGCAGCTTCGGCGTGAGCCGGGTCGTGGTCGCCTCCTCTGACAAGGCCTACGGGTCTCATCCCGAGCTGCCCTACCGTGAGGACTTCGCGCTGGCGGCGCGGTACCCGTACGACGTGTCCAAGGCCGCGACCGACATGCTGGCGCGCTCCTACTGGCACACGTGGCAATTGCCGGTCGCGGTCACGCGGTGCGCCAACCTGTATGGAGGCGGCGACTTCAACCCCTCCCGGCTGGTGCCCGAGGCGGTCACCGCCGCGCTCGCCGGGCGCGCACCTGTGGTTCGCTCCGATGGTTCGCCGGAGCGCGACTTCCTCTACGTGGAGGATGCGGTGGCCGCGTACCTGGCGATCTGGTCAGCGCTCGAGAGCGGGGAGGCCGCGGGGGAGGCGTTCAACGCCGGCGGCGGGCGTCCGTACCGGGTGCTCGACGTGGTCCAGCGCATCTGCCGGCTCGCCGCCGCCGGGGTCGAGCCTGACGTCCGGGGCCGGGGCACCCCCGACGGAGAGATCGACCGCCAGTGGGTCGATTACGGAAAGCTCAACGCCTTGACCGGGTGGAAGCCAACCGTTGGTCTGGACGAGGGTCTGCGGCGCACGATCGATTGGTACCGGTGGGAGAATCGCCGGGTTGCGCTCTGAGAGGCCCCTTCGCCCGGGAGCGCTCCTCCGTGAGCACGCGCTGTTTGTCGTAGTGATCGGGATCGGGGCGGTGCTCCGCCTTCTCACGGAGATTGCCTACGGTCCGGCGCTCTACTTCTACGACTCGGTCACGTACCTGGCCCAGGCCAACGGCAACCTGTTCCTCAACCCCGACGAACCGGCTGGCTATCCGCTGGCCATCCGCGCTCTGCGGTTGGGCGCGTCGGATCTCGCTCTGCTGACGAGCGCGCAGCACGTGGCGGGCCTCCTCGCCGGAGTGCTGGTCTACGTCGTGGTGCTCCGCCGCAGCGGCAGCCGAGCTCTCGGCGCTGCCGGCGCCGCGGTCGTCGTGCTCGACGGCTACGCGATCGCGGTGGAGCAATACGTGATGGCAGACGCCTTCTTCACCGCGCTGCTCATCGCGAGCGCGGCATTCTTGCTGCTGGGGCGCCGGCGGGCGACTCTGCTGGCGGCGGGACTTCTGCTGGCCGCAGCCTGCGTGGTCCGCTCGACGGGATTGTTCTGCGTGCCGGTCTGGCTCGCGTATGCGATCTGGCGGTATCGATGGTCATGGACCTCGCTGGTCTGCGCCGTAGCGGTGTTGCTGCCCCTCGCCGCGTATGCGGCCGCAAACGACGCGAAGACCGGACACTTCGGGCTGACGGACGACACCGCCTGGCTGATCTACGGCCGGATCGGCCCGATCGGCAGCTGCCGGGGCGTGTCCGTGCCGGCTGCTGATCGCATCCTCTGCCCGCACGGCTCGCAGCTGGATCGGAGCGTGAACTTCTATGTCAACGCCCCCGACTCGCCGGCCATTCTGGCCTTCGGGAAGCCTTCGATTCATGCCCCACCTCGCGTCGATCGGATCCTGCTCGGCTATGCCCTGGCGATCATGTCCGCTCGTCCCCTGCGGTACGTGGGTGTAACGGCGCGTTCGTTCCTTGACTTCTTCCTGGCCGGCGTGCCGTCCGACGCGGCCACGGAGAACGGAGCGCTGACGCTCCCGAAGCCTGGCCCATGGCTGTGGCCCTACTACCACCCCAAGCAGCGATGGCCGGCTGGGCTCCTGCGCGCCTACGCCGCTGTGGTTCACACCGTCCGTCCGCTGCTCGGGCTGTTCCTCCTCTTCGGAGTTGCCGGACTGTTCCTCCGACCACCGCCAGGCCTCCCGGCGCGGGGCGGGCTGCGTCCAGCCATCGCTCTGCTGACCGGCATGGGGGCAGCGCTACTGCTCGGCTCCGCTCTCGCCCACTTCGAGCTGCGCTACACCCTGCCCGCCATACCGCTACTCACCGGTGGGGGACTCCTCGGCTCGGCGTCGATTCTGGCGCGCGTTCAGGGTCGCGTGGGACGCCGGCGCCTCACGCTCGCCGCCTAACGACCTCAGGGCGACCGCGGGAAACAGCGCTCGCCGTAACGGGAAGTCATAGGAAATTCTTCCAATTGCCCTGCGAACATTGGCCCCGGATGAACAAGGCGAAGAACTTCGGCCGCGATCCCGGGCTGCAGGCCCGGATGATGCTGACGCTGTTTCTGCTCGGGCTCGTCTACGCCGTGCTGATCGCAGTCCTGTTCGCGGCGGGGGCGGGCGCCGTGACGATCGCGGTGGTCGCCGGAGGGCTGTTCCTGATCCAGCTGTTCACCTCGGACAAGATCGCGCTGGCCTCGATGGGGGCCCGGGAGGTCTCGCCCAGCGACGGTCCCTGGGCCCGGGACCTACACGCCACGATCGAGCGCCTGTGCATCCAGGCCGACCTCCCGATGCCGCGGGTGGCGGTGGCGCAGACGCCGATGCCCAACGCGTTCGCGATCGGGCGCTCCCCGCAGAAAGCGACGGTGTGCGTGACGACCGGGCTCCTCCAACTTCTGTCGCCGGGCGAGCTCGAAGCCGTCCTCGGGCATGAGCTGACTCACGTGGCCAACCGCGACGTGATGGTGATGACGCTGGCCGGTTTCTTTGCCTCGATCGCCTCGTTCATCGTCCAGATCGGCTTCTGGTTCGGCGGCATCTTCGATGAGAACAGCGAGGGTGGCGGGTTCAGCGCGATCGCGGTGATCCTGATCTCGGCGATCGTCTATGTCGTCTCCTGGATGCTGCTGCAGGCCCTGTCCCGCTACCGCGAGTTCGCCGCCGACCGGGGTTCGGCGATCCTCACCGGCCGTCCCAGCGCCCTGATCTCCGCGCTGCTGAAGATCGACGGACAGATGAACCGGATCCCCCAGCGCGATCTCCGCGCGGTCAAGGGCGAACTCGCCGCGTTCTACATCTTCCCGCCCCGCGCCAAGCAGTCGATCTCGACCCTGTTCGCCACCCACCCGCCGCTCGATCGCCGGATCGCCGCCCTGCAGCGGCTCGAGGGGCAGCTGCAGGGTAGGGTCGGCGAGAGGCGCCCACGCCGCACGGCGTAGCCGACTGGCGCTGGTTTCCTCCCGCCGCCACCTCGAACCGTGCGTGAGGCTTTCCCTCACACGGCTCACCGACATCCTTCACCTGACCG
>Ga0335074_10004663_pt1 | contig 18910 bp, 13 predicted proteins | sample Lox_Sample_23_FD_206715 | JGI IMG/M metagenome (GOLD analysis project Ga0335074, IMG submission 206715) | Soil microbial communities from Loxahatchee National Wildlife Refuge, Florida, United States - Lox_Sample_2.3 | ecosystem: Environmental > Terrestrial > Soil > Wetlands | place: USA... | reverse complement strand
CGGTGATGTGGCTGCGAAAGGTCAGCGGGTCGGCGATGTAATAGATCGGCTCGAATGTCGAGCCCGTGCCGCGCAGCACCACTGTCCCGTAGCCGAAGATGCGGCCGAGCAGCGGCTGATCGACATCGACGCTTTCCACCTTGCTGCGGTTCATCTCGAGCGTGTGCCGCGAGAACAGCCCCGTCTTGTAGATGACCCGCCGGTCGGTGACCGCGAACTCGGTCGTGATGCGCCGCAGCCAAGCCTTGAACGCCGACGCGATCGCCATCAGCGCGAAAAAGCACGCGACAACGACAATGGCGGTGGCGATGATCGGCTCACTCGGATGATAGGCCGCCTCGGCGATGAGAATGACGATCGCCACCGCCAGAAGACCGATCGCGTGCAGGAAGATGAGCCAATGCAGATGCGCCTGATGCGCCACGGTCTCGCCGGGCTGGAGGACGCGTTGGACATATTTCATCGGGCGGGACTTTATCCTCCCTGATCATGCGAAATCCGTCCGCCGTTCCGAAATCGGGGCGGCGGCGCGGCCAACGTTGATGCGGCGATCAAACTCGCTCAACTCAATCAAAACAGCAATCGCGGCAATTTGTGTCTTTACTTGCCGGTGCGGAAACTAATCGTTGCCCCGCGGCCGCCCCGGGGCTGCGGGAGGCGACGTTCGAACACCCGCTCATGGACACCCTGCCGCTCAAGCTTACCGTGACGCCGCTGCTGATCCTCGCGGCGAGCCTCGCCAGCCGGCGCTGGGGCGAGATCGTCGGCGGCTGGTTTGTCGGCCTGCCGCTGACCTCGGCGCCGGTGTGCTTCTTTCTAGCGCTCGACCAGGGAGCGGATTTCGCGGCCGCGGCGAGCCTCGGCTGCCTCGCAGGCGCGGCGTCCGAAGCCGGGTTCGGCCTTGTTTACAGCATCGTCGCGCGGCATTTCGGCTGGCCGCTCACGCTGACCGCCGCAAGCTTCGGCTTTGCCCTGTGCGGCTTCGGGTTTGCGAAGGCGGCGCTACCGCTGTGGCCGTTGGTCGCGGCGGCCTGCGCTTCGCTCGCGGCGGCGCTTATGCTGATGCCGCAACTCGGCGACGAGCGGACAACCCTGGCCCGGCGGCCGCGCTGGGATATCCCGGCACGCATGATCGTGGCGACGGCGCTGGTGCTCGGCTTGACGGCGCTGGCGCCCTATGTCGGCGCGCGCCTTAGCGGCCTGTTCGCCACCTACCCGGTCTTTGCCGCCGTGCTTGCCGCGTTCAGCCATCGCGGGCGCGGCCCGGCGGCGGCGATCCAGGTGTTGCGCGGCCTGTTGATCGGGCTCTTTGCCTTCACCGGCTTTTTCGCGCTGTTGGCGTCGACCCTCGAGCGGGTCGGCATTGCCGCGTCGTTTACCGCGGCGATATTCCTCGCGCTGGCGATCCAGGGCGGCTCGCTCTGGCTGCTGCGCCGAGGGTAATGGGCCACGCTAGCCCTCTGCCAGGATCACCCGGCCTGTCGAATTGGCGAGGCGGATTTTCAGCGCCTCCTGATACTCGGGCGAGTTGTACCAGCGTTTCGCGGCCGCGGTGTCGGGGAACTCGATGACGACGACGCGCGCCGGCTCCTGCGTCCCTTCGATCAGCTCCGCCTTGCCGCCGCGCACGACGAACTTGCCGCCGTATTGCGCGACGCTCGCGCCGGCAAGCGGCCGGTAGGTCTCGTAACCCGCGGGATTGGTGACCTCGACTTCGGCGATGATGTAAGCCGGCATCCTGCCCTCCTTTTTAAACCGTGCGCATATTGAGGCGGCGTTGTCTGCGGCGAAAGCCTCTGGCATGCTTCATGACAGCGCCGCGATGGCGGCGCTGCGGGCGATTGGGGGCGGCATGGAAATCGGGACGCGGAACGGCAAGCCGATTGCACAGCCGTCCTGGCCCGAGCCGCGCAACCTGCACAACGGCGGGCGGCTGCCGCTGCGGCAGTTCTTCACCGCCGGTCCGGTCGCCTGCCCTTATGTCGCCGGACGCGCCGAGCGCAAGCTGATCGTCGAGCTGACGGGCGCCGCCGCGGCCGATTTCTACGACGAGCTGTCGCGCGCCGGATTTCGCCGCAGCCAGGGCTTCGCCTATCGCCCGGCCTGCCCGCAATGCACCGCCTGCGTGCCGGTGCGGATCGCGGTCGACGACTTTGTCCACAGCCGCTCGACGCGGCGGGTGCGCAACGCCAACCGCGGTCTTAGCGGACGTCTCGTCGCGGCGCGGGCGACCCCCGAGCATTTCCAGCTTTTTGTCGCCTACCAGCGGTCACGCCACCGCGACAGCGACATGGCGGCGATGACCTACGCCGATTATCGCAGCATGGTCGAGGATACGCCGCTGCGCACAATAATCGCCGAGTTCCGCGACGCGGCCGGCATGCTGGTCGGCGCCTCGCTGATCGACCGGCTCGATGACGGGGTTTCGGCAGTCTACAGCTTCTACGACCCCTCCCTCGACAAGCGCAGCCTCGGCACCTGGAGCATTTTGTGGCTCGTCGAGGAATGCCGCCGCCAAGGCTTGCCCTATGTCTATCTCGGCTACTGGATCGGCGAGAGCCCGAAGATGGCCTACAAGGCCCGCTTCCCGGCGATCGAGCACCTGTCGGCTTCGGGCTGGGCGCCGCTCTAACGTTGTCATTGCGAGCATAGCGAAGCGTTCTTCGTAATGACGAAGGTCCGGCGATGACCATCGGCCTGCTGCAATCCGTGCTGTTCGCCGACATGTTCGGCACCGAGAAAATGCGCGACGCCTTGGGCGACCTCGCGTTCATCCGCAATTGCGTCGTCGTCGAGGCGGCGTTGGCGCGGGCGCAAGGGCGGCTCGGCATCATCCCGGCGGAGGCCGCAACAGCGATCAGCAAAGCAGCCGACGCCATTCTCGCCGACCGCGAGCCGCTCGACCTCGCGCGCCTCAAGCGCGAGACCGAGAATGTCGGCTTCCCGATCCTGCCGCTGGTGCGGCAGCTCTCCGAGAAGGCCGGCGAGGCGGGCCGCTATCTGCATTGGGGCGCGACGACCCAGGATATCGTCGACAGCGCCGTGGTGCTGCAGATCCGCGACGGGTTGAAGCTGGTCGAGGACGATTTGACCATCTTGCGCAGCCATCTCGCGGCGCTTGCAAAGAAACATCGCGACACGCCGATGCCCGGGCGCACCTTTTTCCAGCAGGCGCTGCCGATCACCTTCGGGTACAAGGCGGCGGTTTGGCTGTCGTCGTTCGACCGCCACGCCGAGCGCCTCGCGGAATTGAAAAAGCGCGTGCTGATCGCCGAATTCGGCGGCGCTGTCGGCACGCTCGCCTCGCTCGGCAGCGGCGCAGAGGCGCTGCGCACCGTGGGCGAACTGGCGCGCGAATTGGGGCTCGGCGAGCCGGCGATCACCTGGCACGTCGCGCGCGACACGATCGCCGAGACGGTGCAATTCCTGGCGCTTGTCGGCGGCAGCCTCGCGAAGATCGCCGACGATGTGATGCTGATGTCGGCGACCGAGTTCGGCGAAGCCTCGGAGCCGTTTGCCGAGGGGCGCGGCTCGTCATCGACGATGCCGCAAAAGCGCAACCCGATTTCGTGCGGCATCATCGTCGCCGCGGCGCGCGCGCTGCGCCAACAGGCGGGCTTGGCGCTCGATGCGATGGTCAACAGCTTCGAGCGCAACGCCGCCGCCTGGCACCTCGAATGGATCGCCGTGCCGGAGGCTTTCGGCTATGCGGCCGGCGCGCTCAGCCAGACGATCTTCCTTGCCGGCGGGCTCATCGTCGATCAGAAGGGGATGGCGAAGAACCTCGCCCTCACCCACGGGCTCATCGTCGCCGAAGCGGTGATGATGGGCCTCGCGCCGCATATTGGACGCAACGAGGCGCATCACCTCGTGTCCGACGCGTGCCGCGCGGCGATCGAGAGCGAGCGGCCGCTCTACGATGTGCTCCTGGAGACCGAAGAAGTCGCCGGGCCGATCGGCGCCGAGAAGCTCCAGGCGCTGACCGACCCAGCGAACTACCTCGGGGCCGCGCAGGCGATGGTCGATCGCGTGCTGGGCGGCCGGTGACGGTCAATCGAAGGTCGCGCGCGTCACGTCATTCTTGCGGTCGTAGTGGATCGTGATCTTCTCGACCGTGCAGAGGTCGATCTCGCTCCACACCGCGTTGGAATCGTCGTCGCTATAGGTGACCTTGAGGTCCCATTTGCAGGTATGCACCTTGGGGCTGAAATGGACGTTGACCGTCTGGCCGTCCGACAGGACGTCCTGGCCTAGAATATCGTCGCCCCAATCGTCGGCCTTTGACGGCGAGACATAGAGCGCTTTCAGTTCGTAACCAGTAGAATTCACCAGCTTGAAGTCCTGCTTGGCGTCATCCGCGAGAACCGGCGAAATCGTCGCGATAACGAGCGCGGCGGCGATCAAGAAGCTCCGCATTTAAATTCCCCTGATAGATTCATCAAATATGCGAATATCGGACAACCTATCCGCCCGTCAAGCTCGTGCGTCGCTTTTTGCAGCGGTCGTGGTTCCTGCCCCAGCTGTGCGCCCGGGAAGGGTCGATCACCATCGCGTTATGGCTCGGCGAGCTTCGCGGCCAAGGCGCCGCCCGCCGCGCCATAGCGGTCGCGTGCGGCGGGTCACTGGCCAAGCTGAAATTCCGCACATCGCCCGCAAACGCGCCATCGGCCATCGACGCGGCGGCGATGAGAGGCAATATATTGCGATGACGCTGCGGCGGCCCATCATATCCCCCCAGGCTGGACATCCGGCGTGCCATGCGTGCTACTGGCTGGCTCGGAGACCTCCAGACGCCGCCTTTGGATGCGTCTACCGACCGAGCGGGCGGGGATGAGCGGCGAAATCGCGATAGCGCGTTCGGTCGCCGAGCTGCGCCGCCAGCTCGGCGTGTGGCGAACGCAAGGCCAGCGTGTCGGGCTGGTGCCGACAATGGGCGCGTTGCATGCCGGGCATTTGGCGCTGGTCGCCGCGGCACAGGCGCAATGCCGGCGCGTCGTCGCGTCGATCTTTGTGAACCCCAGGCAATTTGGCCCGCGCGAGGATTTCGCGGCGTATCCGCGACCCGAGGCGGACGATCTGGCGAAGCTGGCCGCGGCCAAGATCGACCTCGTGTGGATGCCGTCAGTCGAGGAGATGTACCCGGACGGGTTCGCCACGACGATCAGTCTCGGCGGCCCGGCAGAGCCGCTGGAAGGCGCGCATCGGCCGGGCCATTTCAACGGGGTCGCGACCGTCGTCTGCAAGCTGCTGACCCAGGTGGCGCCCGACGCCGCGTTTTTCGGCGAAAAGGACTATCAGCAGCTGCTGGTCGTGCGCCGCATGGCGCGCGACCTCAACCTGTCGGTTGACATCGTCGGCGTGCCGACGGTGCGCGAGCCGGACGGGCTCGCGCTGTCGTCGCGCAACGTCTATCTGTCGGCCGACGAGCGCCGCCTCGCGCCGCGGCTTCACCGCGCGATGCACGAGGCGGCGGCGGCGATCGCACAGGGAACGCCGCCTGCTTCTGCCCTCGCGCGAGCGATCCTGGCGCTCGGCGAAGCCGGCTTCCAGGTCGAATATCTCGAGCTGCGCGACGCCGACACGCTGGCGCCGATGGATGCGCTCGCAAAGCCGGCGCGGCTCCTTGCTGCCGCGCATCTCGGCCGCACCCGGCTCATCGACAACATCGAAGTCAAACAGGAAGGCTAAGAGCCTGGACGACGGCTTCTTTGTATATCCAGCTCGCCCGCGGCTTTTGCACTCCTGCGCGATCGAGCGTAGCCGTGCGCGTACCGAATTCCCCACGCGGATTGCGGCGAAAGTCTCCGACCTCGACACGCGGCAGGCTACCGCCACAGCCGATCGCTAGCGATCCGGGCGCCTGCGGCGAGCGCGGCGAGCTTGGCCCAGGCGATCGACGGCACCACCATGTTCTGCTGTGCGGCAAAGGTGGCAAAACCGCAATCGGTGCCGGCGACGACCCGCTCGCGGCCGACCAGCCGCGCGTAATTCTCGATCCGCTGGGCGACGAGCTTGGGGTGCTCGACAAAGTTCGTCGTGGAGTCGATGCAGCCCGGCATCAGGATCAAATCCTCCGGTATCTTTTTCTCCCGCAGCTCTTCCCATTCATGCGCGTGGCGCGGGTTGGCGGCTTCGAAGAGGATCGCCTGCGGCCGCGCCTTCTTCGCCACGTCGAACACCTTGGCGAGCGGGATGTCGTGCGTGTGCGGGCCTTCGTAATTGCCCCAACAGATGTGCAGCCGCATGGCCTCGCGCGGGATGTTTTGCGTCGCATGGTTGACCGCCGCGATGTTGCGCTCGGCGATCTTCAGGAACTCGGCGTCGGAGAGGTGCTGGTATTGGTTGTGCCGCGCCGAGCCGAGATCGGGCGCGTCGATCTGCAGGATGAACCCGGCTTTGTGGATCGCCTCGTATTCCTCCTTCAGCGCGTCGGCGAGCGCCTCGACATACTTCTCCTCGTCTTTGTAGAAGCGGTCGGGGACGAACTTGGTCAGCACCCCGGGCGACGCGGCATTCATGAACGCCTCGCCCGGCCTCTCGGCGGCGACCGCGCTCTTGAGATTGGCGATGTCGGCCTCGACCGGCGCGCGGTTCTCGTAGCGCACCGGGCCGGTGCAGGACGGCACCGCGGCGGCGGCGAACCACGACGTGCCGCCGCGCTGCGCGCGCAGCCGCTCCATAAAATCGGGGTGGTCGAGAATGTCGCGATGGGCCGCGGTCTGCGGTGGCGCCGAGTGCTCGGCTCCGGCGGCCGAGCCGATGCCCGACAGGCGATGCCGCACATAAAATGTGTAGCTGACCTTGCTCTGCTCGCCGTCGCAGATGCTGTCGATCCCGGCCGCGATCTGCTTCCTGACGACCTCGCGCACCGCCTCGCTGAGCTTCACCGCGAACGCGGCCTCATCGACGCTCTCGCCGACCTCGCGCGCCATGACCTGGGCCAGCACCTCGGGCTGGCGCGGCAGGCTGCCGACATGCGTCGTGAGGATGCGATCGGTGCTGGTCTTCATCGTCTCGGCTCCCTCTGGCGGCGCGTGGCATCGCCCTGCCGCCGCAGTTTATCCGAACGGCTTTCAGTGCGGGATGGGCGGCAGCGCGGCATCGGTCGAAAACCGGTAGATCGTCGTCGAGTGGAACTCCTGCCCCGGCTTCAGCTCGGTGCTCGGAAAGTTCGGCTTGTTGGGACTGTCGGGGAAATGCTGGGTCTCCAACGTGAAACCGTCGGTCTGGCGGTAGGTCGTCCCCGCCGATCCGATGATCGAGCCGTTGAGCCCATTGCCGGTATAGACCTGCATCCCCGGTTCGGTCGTCAGGCAGTCGACCACCCGGCCGGTATGCGGGTCGTAGGCCCGCGCGGCAAATGTCGGGCCATCGCCCGAACCCTTGTTCAAGACCCAGTTGTGGTCGTAGCCGTGGGCATAAACCATCTGCTGGAAAGTGTTGCGTAGCCGGGCGCCGATCGTCGTGAGCTGCCTGAAATCGAGGGGCGTGCCCTCGACGGTGGCGATCTCACCCGTCGGGATCTGGTCGGGGCCGGTCGGCGTGTAGCGGTCGGCGTTGATCAGCAGCAGCTGATCCGCGACCGTGCCGGTGCCGTTGCCGGCGAGGTTGAAGTACGAATGGTTGGTGAAGTTGACGACGGTATCCTTGTCGGTCGTCGCGCTGTAGTCGATGCGCAAGGCGTTGTCGTCGGTCAGCGTGTAGACGACCTTGGTGGTCAAGGTGCCGGGAAAGCCCTGCTCGCCGTCCTTGCTGACGTAGCTGAGGCTCGCGGCGACCCCGTTTTGCGCCGCGACCGGCGCAACCGTCCAGATCTGGTGATCAAAGGCGTTCGGCCCGCCATGCAGCGTGTTGGGGCCATTATTGGCGATCAGGTGATAGGTCTGGCCGTCCAGGGTGAACTTGGCGCCGCCGATCCGGTTCGCGAAGCGCCCGGTGATCGCCCCGAAATGACCGAGCAACGTCTCGTATTCGAGCAAGCCGCGCTGACCCAGCACGACATTGTCCGCCCGGCCGGCCCGGTCGGGCACATCGATTTCGGTGATGACGCCGCCATAGCTAAGAAAGCGGACCCGCATGCCATGGTCGTTTGACAGCGTATAGATATCGACCGGCTGGGCGGCCTGGGTTTTGCCGTAGGGCGCATGGTCCAGCGTGCCGGCGTTGGCCATCACCGGGGCGACCCCGCCGATAATGACGGTCACCAAGGCAATCCCGCCGAGCGCATGCCCGCCGCGTCCCTGGCGGCACCAACCTGCAGCTTTCGCCATGACCTTCCTCCCTCGGTTGCTTCCCTGATTGCTCCGCATTCTGTACGCCGGTGGCGACTCCCGCAAAATTTTCCGGCCGGGCACTTGACGAGAACATTTAGGGAACATAGATGCCTTTCCACTATGTTGACGATGCCAATCGCTTTGGAGGTTGCCCTTAGTGTCCTCCCATGCGCCGACACCCTCCTGCTGTTCGCCGCCATCCGCCTGTTATCGCCTCCTGCTCTGGGCGCAGAAGACAACTATTGCAAAGACTTGCTCCTGATCTTTTTTGGCGCCTTCTCAAGTCTCGCTCGCGCTGCGCCGCGGAAATTTGATGGGTCACGATTACTTCCACTTTTTGGGTATAGGCCATCCTCCCCCGGCGCCTATTGCCGCCGTCGCCGCGATACCTTAGCCTTGGCTGATCATCGACAAAGCCAGGGTTGCGGGTCGCTTTCGAAATCCCCGGTTGAAACGAACCTTGGCCGTCTCCCTGCTTTACAGTGCCGCGGCAACAGGAGGGAAGTCATGGCGTACGATCTGCTGATCAAGAACGGGCGCGTCGTCGACGGCTCCGGTGCGCCGGCTTTCCACGCGGATGTGGCGGTTCAGGACGGCAAGATCGTCGGCGTCGGCAAGGCCAACGGCGCCGCCGCCAAGCGCACGATCGACGCCGCCGGCCGGGTCGTCGCGCCCGGCTTTATCGACCATCACACGCATTTCGACCCGCAAGCCGTGTGGGATCCGTATTGCGGCTCGTGGCTGCATAACGGCCACACGACGGTCATCGTCGGCCAGTGCGGCCAGGTGATCGCGCCGGTGCGGCCAGGCGACGGCGAGTGGTATCTCGAATTCTTCTCCGATGCCGAGCAGATCCCCTTGCCGGTGCTGAAGGCCGGGGTCGACGTGACCTGGGAATCGGTCGGTGATTACCTGAACGCGCTGGGCAAAAAGCGCGGCATCAACGTCGGCACCCTGGTCGGTCACTCCGGCATTCGCCGTTATGTGATGGGCGAGGCCTCGGGCGAGCGGGTCAAGGCGACCGACGAAGAAATGGCGGCGATGAAGCGGCTGATCCGCGAGGCGATGTATGACGGCGCGCTCGGCTTTTCGACCGCGCCGAAGGATCGCGGCGATCCCGCCGGGCATTGCGACGACGACGAGCGCTGGGAATTGGCCAGCGTCCTCGGCGAGCTCGGCACGGGCGTCTTCCAGGTCGCCGGCGGCGCGCCGGGCGGCACCAAGCAGACCCGCGCCGTCGCCCGCGAATTGGCGGCGCGCACCGGCCGGCCGTCGATCTACAATCTCATGTCGGATCCGATCGGCAACCCCGATGAATGGGTCGAGCATTTGAAGTGGCTCGAAGACGGGTTCAAGAGCGGAGCGCGCTGCTACGGGTCGTGCCTGTCGACCGTTGCCGGCGCGATCTTCAACCTCGAGCGCGGGCTCAACGTCCCGCAGGACGAGGACATCACCGACCCGCAAGGCTTCTTCCGCGGCATGCCGACTTGGGACCGGGTCATGGCCCTGCCCTATCAAGACCGGATGCGCGCCTTCCGCGACCCCGAAATCCGCAAGGCGATGTCGGCCGAGGCGGTCGAAGGCACCGTCGCGCAGCAAGGCGGGGTGACCGACCGGCGCGGCCGCGCGCGCGGCCTGTTCAATCGGCGCTGGGATCTCATCACGGTGTTCATGACCGCGAAGGGACAGAACCGGCACCTTTCAGGCAAGAGCGTCGAAGATATCGCCAAGGAGCAGAACAAGAGCATCATGGATGCCTTCCTCGACCTGTCGCTCGACGAGGATTTGCAGACCTGCTTCCAGATGGTCGACCGCAACAACGATCCGAAGACGCAGAAGCACATCCTCGGCTCGCAATTCACCGTCATCGGCACCAGCGACGGCGGCGGCCGGCCGCACACCGCCGACCGGCATGAGACCAGCACGCAACTTTTGGGGCATTGGGTGCGCGAGCAACAGGCGCTGACCCTCGAAGAGGCGGTCTATCGCCTGACCGGCAAGACCGCCCTGATGCACGACATCAGCGACCGCGGCTTTATCGCGGCCGGCAAGGTGGCCGACATAACGATCTTCGATCCCGACACGATCGCCCCCAAGGCGCGCGAGCCGGTGGCGTCATTGCCGGCCGGTGGCGTCGAGGTCAAGCGCGAGGCGATCGGGATCGACCACGTCATCGTCAACGGCACGGTGCTGCTCGACAATAGCGTGCTGACCGACGCGCTCCCCGGCCAAATCATCCGCGGCCCGCTGTACCAGGCCGGCGCAAACTAGATCCAATATCGCCTCCCCCGGGTCAAGACCGGGGGAGGCGAATTCATTTTAGAATAGTATTGCTACCGCACGCCGGCCGCCGTGGCGTGATGAGGCCCGAGCGCCAAGCGGCGTGAGCGCAGCGGCTTCAAGACAAAGAGCGCCATCGCCACGACGACGAAGTTCATGATCGCGGTGACGATGAATACCATGTGCCAGCCGCCCGTCGCCGCCTTGATCAAGTTCGCCAACGGCACCAGAAACGCCGCCACGCCCTTGGCCGTGTAGAGGAAACTGAGATTGGTCGTCGCGTATTGCGGCCCAAAGCTGTCGGTGCAGGTCGACGGGAAGAGGCTGAATATCTCGCCCCAAGTGAGGAAGATCAGCCCGGCGAAGACGATGAACGCCCAGGGCGTGTGCCCGAGCGAGCCGAGCAGCCAGTAGCTGATCCCGCCGAGCAAGAAGGCCAGTGCCATCGTGTTCTCACGGCCGATGTGATCCGACACCCAGCCGAAGAGCGGGCGCGCCAGCCCGTTGAACACATTGTCGAGAAGCAATGCCACGGTCAGCGTCGTCGCCGCGCCCAGCGCCACCACATTGGCGACATTGAAATCGCGTGCGATCAGCGCGATCTGCGCGGTTGCCATCAGCCCGCTCGCCGCGATGAGCAGGAACATCACGTACATGACCCAAAACACCGGGGTCGCCAGCATCTGCTGCGGCGTGAAACTCTCGGTGGTCTGGATGACCTTGGACGCGACGCTGGCCGGCGCTTCCCCGGGCCACGGCGCCCGCATCAGCCAGGCCAGCACAAACACGACGGCGCCCTGAACGAGCCCGAACCAGAAGAACGCGGCCTCATAGCCATAGGCGGCGATGACTTCGCGGATCGGCACCACAGTCAGCGCGGCGCCCGCGCCAAATCCGGCGGCGATCAAACCGACCGCGAGCCCGCGACGATCGGGAAACCATTTCACCGCATTGCCGACGCAGGTTGCGTAGATCGCGCCCGCGCCAACGCCGGAGAGGGCTGCGCCGAGATAGAGCATCCCGAGCGAGTTGGCGAACGAGTTGACAATCCAGGCGATCGCGATCACCACGCCGCCAAACGCGATTACCAGACGCGGGCCGTTCTTCGCGCCGATCCGATCGACGATCCAGCCTTCGATTGGCGTTAGCCAAGTTTCGAGCGCGACGAACAGGCTGAACGCCACCTGAATGTCGGCGACTGGCCAGCCATGCTTCGCCATCATCGGATGGACGAACAGCGTCCAGCCATATTGCAGATTGGCGATCATCACCATGCAGACGATGGCGATAACGAGTTGCAAGCCGCGGTTTGCCGATTGCCCGGCCGAGCGCTGCATTACATTCCCTCCCGTCGTCCCTTTAACGCCGTCTTGTTAATCCGATGAACGGCAGCAGGCAGACGAAGTCATTACATGACCCTTACATTCATAAAAAACAGCAAATTTTCGCAAAATTCCGGCGCTGCGGCGTTTCAACTCATCGTCATGGAGACGAGTGCCGCTATTCGGCAGCGACGTCCCGGCGACGGCCGAGCCGCCTCAGCGAGCGGTCGATCCACAGCCGGGTCAATTTTTCTTGAGCGCCGTTCTGCGATAGGCGGCGATGGAGGGTCGGAAAGTCGACCCGGTCCATATCCTGATCCTGATTGAAGCAGGAAAAAACGATCGTCTCGGTGCCTGTGACAGGGTCACGCTGGCGCTGCAGGCATTGCGCGCAGATCTCCTTCATCATGCACTGCATCGGCGAGTTGATCGACGCGATCGCCCGGTGTCCTGGGCGGAAGTACCGCGCGAGCTTGGCGCGGCGCGCCTCGGCGACCGCGTTCATCATCATGTCCGAGCCGATGGCGATCACGCGGTCGACCTCGCCAAGCGGGATTTCGACCGGCCCGAGCCGGCCGGCGCCATAAGCCTCGATCGCCTCGACGATGTTGCCGACAAAGGCGCGATCCTGCGGCCGCCCCGGCGCAAAGCCCGGCGCCTCGTCGCAGCACCACACGATGGTGTCGGCGGCGGCCTCGATATCGGCGACCTTGTAGCGGTCGGCGATGGTCTTGTAGCCGGCGAAATAGAGGACGCGCGAGCCCTCGGCCCGCAGTGCCGCGCCGATCGAAAACAGCACCGCGTTGCCGAGCCCGCCGCCGACCAGCAGCACCGTCTCCCCGGGCGGCGTTTCGGTCGGCGTGCCGGTAGGCCCCATCAGGACCACCGGCTCGCCGGGCTGCAGGAGCGCGCAAAGGTCGGACGAACCGCCCATTTCGAGCACGATTGTCGAGAGCAGCCCCTGCTTGCGGTCGATCGCGGCGCCGGTCAGCGCCAAGCCTTCCATCGCGAGGGTGGTGCCCTCACTTTTGTGCGCAAAGGTCTCGTAATTCTGCAGCCGGTAGAATTGGCCGGGCTGAAAGGCGCGGGCCGCCATCGGCGCGCGCACCACGATCTCAACGATCTTCGGCGTCAAGCGGATGACCTCGTGCACCCGAGCGCGCAGCTCATCGTCGAGACGCGCCTTGAGCGCGGCCGGCGCCGGCTCGGACGGCGCACGGCGGGCGAGGACGCGGCTTACCACAGGATAGCCGCGCGTCGCCCCACCCATTGCCTTCACGACATTGCCGGCGAAACTCGGATGCAGATCGCCAAAGAAGCTGACCGCGCGGCCATCCGCGATCTGGCTCATCAGCACATGGGTTGCGTCGGGCTTGGCGACGCGCTGCGGCGTGACCTTGTTGCCATCCTCATCCAGCGCCTGGAAATAGCGGCCGTCCAGCGAGACATGGGTCGGGTCTTCGCGCGCCAGCACTGTGTTCGGTTGGGTTCCGGCAGCGACGAGGATGGTGCGCGCGGGCAGCACGACATGAGGCTCACCGTCGCTGCGCACCAGACGCAGCGCCACCGCCCGCTCGTCTTGGTCGATCTCAACGGCGACCGGGGTGAGGCCTTCGGCAAAGCGAATGCCCTCCTCCATCGCCTTCGCCACTTCCTCGTGGTTGAGGGTGTAGCTCGGCGCGTCGATGAGGCGGCGGCGATAGGCGATCATAACCCCGCCCCACTCATTGATGAGCTGCGCTAGACGCGGCGCGCGACCCTTGGCCTTCGCCGCCTCGCGCTCGGCGCGGATCGCGCGGGCGTGGGCGATGAATTCCTCGGCGACCTCGCTTTCAGCGGCACTCCAGCCGTCGCGCACCGCGGCAGCGCCGCGCTCCGCCGTCAATGTCTCGTAGCGAACGAGAAATTTCTCGACCTGCAGCGGGTAATAGGCGAGCGCTTCGGTCGCGGTATCGATCGCGGTGAGCCCGCCGCCGATCACTATCACAGGCAACCGCACGGTGAGATTCGCAATGCTGTCGGTCTTCGCGGCGCCGGTCAGCTGCAGCGCCATCAGGAAATCGCTAGCCTGGCGAACACCCAGCGCGAGGCCGTTGGCCATCGGGATCACGGTCGGCCGCCCCGCACCGGCGCACAGCGCGATATGGTCAAAGCCCATCGCGAAGGCGTTGTCGATCGTCACGGTGCCGCCAAACCGCACGCCGCCATACATCGCGAATTGCTGGCGGCGCTCGAGCAGCAGCCGGATGATCTTGAGGAAATTCTTGTCCCAGCGAACGGTGATGCCGTATTCGGCAACACCGCCGAACCCGGCCATCATGCGTGCGTCGAGCCGCTCGTAAAGGTTAGCTATGTCGCGGATCGGCGCGAAGGCGACACGCTCACCGAGCGCGGTGACGCCGGAAATCTCAGGCGGCAGCGGCTCAATCTTCAAGCCGTCGATCGCGGCGACGAAATGCCCGTCATTGATGAGGTGATGCGCCAGCGTGAAGCCCGCCGGCCCCAGCCCGACCGCCAGCACCTTGTAGCCCGATGGCGGCTTTGGCAGCGGCCGGCGCAGGTTGAGCGGGTTCCACCGCGTCAACAGCCCATAAATCTCGAAACCCCAGGGCAGCGCCAGCACGTTCTTCAACGTGCGGGTCTCGACCTGCGGGATGTCGACCGGGTCCTGGCGCTGATAGATGCACGCCTTCATGCAATCGTTGCAGATGCGATGCCCGGTCGCCGCGCAAAGCGGGTTGTCGACCGCGACGATCGCCAGCGCGCCGACGCTGTGGCCACGCGTCGCGACGAGGTTCATCTCCGAGATTTTTTCGTCAAGCGGACAGCCGGCGAGGGTCACCCCAAAGACGCTTTTGCGGAAACTGCCATCCTTTTCCTTGAGGCCCGACGAGCAGCTGTCCTTGCCCTGGTTGTGGCACCAGATGCAGTAATTCGCCTGGTCGAGCGCGCCGGCGAGATCGGTGCCGGCATCGGTCAGCGCGAACCCGTCGCGTGCGCGCCACTCGTGCTCGGGCAGGCGCAGCATCGTGACGCCGTCGCGTTCGATGGTCTCGACCGGCACCAGGTGCTGCATGTCGAGCCGAAGCGGCACCTTGAACAACAGACCTTTGCGGTGCCGCGCCTGTCCCGCCGGCGACAGGGTGGCCCAGGCGGCGTATTCGACCGCGGTGCGCAGCCGGGCGGCATTCACCGCCTCGTCGTCCTGCCAGCCCGTTATCGCCTCGGCATAGCGCCGCTCCCAGGCGAGGACACCGGCGCGCGTATCGGCCAGCTCACCGAAACCGAGCGTCCGACGCAGCGCTTCGCCATCGAGCCTGGCGACCTCCTCTTCCTTGATCTCCTTGACCGCGCGACGCTGGACGAAGAGCCGTTTCACTGAATAAAGCGGCGCCAGCTCGTCGTGCCTTGCTTGCAGCGCGCGGATTTCCTTCTCGACCCCGAACAGCGCGCCGACGAAATCCTCGATATGCGGCGCGAGATCGACCAGCAGATCGGACTCGGCCTTGCGGTCGAGCGAGCCCGCTGATTGAGACACATCGGCGCGGGCCGCCATCAGCCGGTCGTGCAGCGCCGCGTCGCCCGCCGCCAAATGCGCAACAAATTCGCGATCGAGCTTTATCAGCCCATCGCGTTCGTACAGCTCGGCGAAGGCCAGCCCGTATTTCAACGTCAGTTCAGCCATCGGCGCTTGTTACGCGAAGATCGTCCCCCGAAACCATCGGCAAAACGCCGCGACAGGTACGCGATGCTGCCCGAACGCTAGAGATAAGCGGCTTTGCCGATAGGGGAAGTGTTGATTTTGCGAAATCAGCGTTGCGGGACCGCGGGCGCGTCGGCCGCTTCGAGCACGGCATTGAGCAATACCGCGCAGCCAGCGGTGAGGTCGTCGGGCTTGGCGTCCTCGATCTCGTTGTGGCTGATGCCGCCAACGCAGGGGACGAAGATCATCGCGGTCGGCGCGACTCGAGCCAAATAGACCGCGTCGTGTCCGGCGCCGGAGATGATGTCCTGGTGCGGCAGGTTCTGCGCCTTCGCGGCCGCGCGCACAGCGCCGATCATGCGCTGGTCGAATGGGGTCGGCGGAAAGTACCAGAATTCCTTGACCTCGACGTCGAGCTGTTGCGAAGCCGCGGCCTCGGCGCAGGCGGCACGCAGCTCCCGGTCCATCGTGGTCAGCACGTCATCATCTGGGTGGCGGAAATCGACCGTGAAGAAGACGCGGCCGGGGATCGTGTTGCGCGAGTTGGGGCTCGACTGGATAAAGCCGACCGTCGCGCAGGCGTGAGGCGCATGCGCGTGACCGATTTTGTTCACCGCGTCGATCATCCGCGCCGCCCCAACGAGCGCGTCACGCCGCCGCGACATCGGCGTCGGCCCGGCGTGCGCCTCCTGGCCCGTCACGGTGATCTCGTACCAGCGCTGCCCCTGCGCGCCGGTAACGATGCCGATCGGTAGCCCAGCCGCCTCAAGGATCGGCCCCTGCTCGATATGCGCTTCGAAATAGGCAGCGACCGGGTGCTCGCCGACCGGCGCCTCGCCGGCGAAGCCGATGCGCGCCAATTCCGTGCCGAGGGTCAAGCCCGGTGCGTTGTTGTCGCGTGTCGCCAGTGCCTCGTCGAGCGCGAAGACGCCGGTGAACGTGCCCGAGCCGACCATCGCCGGCGAAAAACGCGAGCCTTCCTCATTGGTCCAGGCGACGATTTCGATCGGCGCTTCGGTCTCGTAGCCGAGGTCGTTGAGCGTCCGCACCACTTCGAGCCCCGCCATCACGCCATAGGCGCCGTCGAACTTGCCGCCGGTCGGTTGGGTATCGAGATGGCTGCCGGTGACGATCGGCGGCAGCGCCGGATTTTTCCCTGACCGTCGCGCGAAGATGTTGCCAATTTGGTCGATTGTGACGGCGCAGCCGGCCTCCTCACACCAGCGGATGAAGAGCCGCCGCGCCTCGGCGTCGAGGTCACTCGCGGCGAGTCGGCACACCCCGCCCTTTGCGGTCGCGCCGATCTGCGCCAGCTCCATCAGGCTCGCCCACAGCCGCTCGCCGTTGATCGTCAGGTTGCGCATCGCCACCCTCACCTTCTCGCAACTCCAGCTTAGCGCGCCGCGCCGATCGCCGCTAATATCGCGGCACGGAGCGAAACGCGGAGCAGAAGATGCAGGCCTGGTACCATTGCGAGAACACCTATCCGTTCGTGCCGCAAAACGTCCTCGACGCGGCGGACTCGGTCCGCGCCAGTCTGCCCAACAAATACTGCGACCCTAAGATCGCCGCGCAGCTCTTTGAGGAATGTCTCGACGAGCAGCTTTATTGCGACGAACTGGGCGTCAACATCGTCTCGATCGAGCACCATTCGGGGATCAACAGCCTTTACGGCTCGTCGCCGATGATCCTCGGCATCGCCGCGCGGCAGACCAAGAACGTGCGCATCTTGTCGCTCGGGACGCTGATCTCGGTGCGCACCGACCCGGTCCGCATCGCCGAGGAATACGCCACGGCTGATGTCATCTCGAAAGGCCGGCTCGAAATCGGATTTGTGAAGTCGGGCGATAGCGAGATGGTCTCGGGCAACGCCAACCCGGTCGGCTACGTCGACCGGTTCTGGGAAGCGATCGACGTTATCAAACTCTCATTGACCTCACATGACGGGCCAGTCAGCTGGGAGGGCAAGCATTACACGCACCGGCACATCAACATCTGGCCGGGCCCCTATCAGAAGCCGCACCCGCAATTCTGGGCGGCGACTGGTGATCCGGCGACCTCGGCCGAGATCGGCCGGCGGGGCTATATCAATGCGCTGGTGCTGCGCGGGCCAGAGGCCAGCAAGCGCGCGTTCGACGCCTATAAGAATGCACGGGCGCAGGCCGCGCTGCCGGCAGCCGGCACCGACAAATTCGCCTATGCCGTGCTGTGCGGGATCGGCGATACCGACGAGGAAGGCCTCGCCGTCGGCTCGAAAACGCTGTGGTTCCTCAACACCAGCCTCAAGCAGGCGCCGCAGATGTCGAAATTCCTGCCCGGGCGCAACCCGCCCGAGCTGGCCCCCAACATCTGGCGCACTACCGGCGTGCGCGGCCGCCCGGCCGACGGGCTGATCGGCATCAACGCGGAGACAGCGATCCAGCGCGGCATCCTCGTCGCCGGCAACCCCGACACGGTCGCCCGCCAGATCATGGAGATCTACGACAAGGTCGATGGGTTCGCGCACCTGATCTTTATCGGCCGCTCCGGCTTCCTGACCCACGAAGAGGCCAAGAAGACGATCCGGCTGATGGCGAAAGAGGTGCTGCCGCGCCTGCCGGCGGCGACGATCACCGCCGACACCGTGTCCCAAGCCGCCGAATAGGAGACCCCCCATGAACGACATAGCGCCCTGGGTCGATCCCGAACTGATCGCCGCCGGAAAGCTGCTGCAGGAGAAAGGCTTTGTCGTACCCGACCGCACGGTCGCGCCGCTCAGCGAAGTGCGCGCGGCGCAGGACCGGGTCGGCGCGTTTCTTGGCCTCGACTCGGTGCGCCTGCAAAGCGAACGCGACGTGATGCTGCCCGGCCCGTACGGCGATGTGCCGTGCCGGTTCTACTACCCCGAGGGCGCGGTAAAGCCGCCGTGTCTTATCTATATGCACGGTGGCGGGTTCATGCAGGGCAGCCTCAACAGTTGGGACCATTTCCTGCGCGACCTGGTGCGCCAAAGCGGTGTCGCGGTGATGTCGGTCGATTACCGGCTATCGCCCGAATACAAATTTCCCGTCGCCTTTGATGAGACTGTTGCGATGGTGCGGCTGATGGCGCGCGAGGGCGGCGAACAGGGCATCGATCCGAAACGGCTCGCGGTCGGCGGCGACTCCGCCGGCGCCAATCTGGCAATCGCCGCCGCGCTGGCGCTGCGCGACTCCAACGAGAAGGCGTTGAGCTTTCAGCTGCTCATCTACGGCGTCTACTCCACCGAGGTCGAAAGCCCGTCCTGGCACAGTTTCGGGCGCGGCGCCGGGCTATCGCAGAGCCAGTTCCGCTGGATTTTGGAGACCTATCTC
>Ga0335074_10004662_pt1 | contig 18912 bp, 29 predicted proteins | sample Lox_Sample_23_FD_206715 | JGI IMG/M metagenome (GOLD analysis project Ga0335074, IMG submission 206715) | Soil microbial communities from Loxahatchee National Wildlife Refuge, Florida, United States - Lox_Sample_2.3 | ecosystem: Environmental > Terrestrial > Soil > Wetlands | place: USA... | reverse complement strand
CTCCTCAGCCAGACCCTCCCCGGCTCAGCCGCTGCAGGAAGTCACCGTCACGGCGCAGCGCGCGAAACTGGCACAACGAGTCATGGCATTCGTAAGCAAGGTGACTGGGCCCTTGTTCGACGGAGGGTTCACCCGGTGGGGCAAGCCGGTCTGCCCGCTCGCGTCAGGCCTTCGTCAGGAGGCAGTGAAGTTCATCCTCGGGCGTGTGGGGGACGTGGCGCGCGCAACCGGTGTACCGATCGCGGCGGAAACGAAATGCCACCCCAATCTCTACATTCTGGTGAGCAGTCAGCCGCAGCGACTGCTGAGGGCGATGGACTCGCACCATCGCTGGTTCACGTTCGGCGACGATGCCTCCCCGGGTGTCACTGATGAGTTCATCTCGAAGACCGCTCCCGTACGGATCGTGTACCGCGATGCCCCGTCCGTGCCGATTCCATCGTACCCGTACGTGAGTTCGGCAAGGGTGGGGCCCGTGACCATGGCAGGGGACAGCTGGTCCTTCGACTCCCATGCCGCGAAATACCCAATCGTATGGTACGTCTTTCGGGTCTTTGTGATGGTCGACGCGTCCCGGTTGAAGGGACTGACGCTGCGACACTTCGCCGACTATGTCTCCATGGTGGGTCTCGCACAGGTCAAGCCTTCGGACGACCTGGCGGATGCCCCCACCATCCTGAAGCTGTTCGACGGCGCGCCTCAGGCGGGTCCTGCCGGCATGAGCGACTGGGATCGAGCCTTCTTGAAATCCCTCTACGCGACGGACGCCCGTTCGCATGCGCAGCGATGGAGCGCGATCGTTTGGGGCAATCGAGGCTTCGCGGATGCTGCCCTTCGGAACTGTGAAACCAGCCACTGTCCACGGGAGGCGCGACAGTTCAGACTTTCGAGCTGATGCACGCCGTGCCGAATTACATGATGCGAAGGCAGGTCATCTGCCGGATGACACCGATAGCGAGTTAGGCGCTTCAGGACGATGTTGGATACGTCATCGCTTCTTTGGGGGTTGCTATTCGGCTCGATCGGGTTCGGATTCTTCGTGTACGGCAGAAGGCAGAAGAGGGTCGTGCCACTGGTTTGCGGCCTTTCGCTGATGATCTTTCCCTATTTCGTTTCCAACACTCTTCTGCTTGTCACGCTGGGCCTGGCGCTCATCGCAACTCCTTACTTTGTCCGAATGTGACGGCGTGCGTATTCGTTGCAGCGGACCGACACAAGTGAAACGGACGGCGGCACGGGCGCAGTGCGAGAGTGTGCGCCAGCGCCGCCGATCGAGCGGTGTCAGGCGGCCGCCCGTCCCATGCTGACTGGTATCGTTGACCGGCGAGCTTCGGCGTGCCGAAGCTCACGCTTTCGCGAGGAGTGGCGAGAGCGCACAATTATTGAATGCGACGCCCCCAACTCAAGAAAGCACATGTCGAATGCACCGCTGAATAACGTGGCAGACTGGCTCGTCTGGCTGCAGGCCGCCGGATTCGTAGCTACGATCAAATGACTCGAATACGACCTCGCTGTCGTGATTGGGGACCTCGGGGGTTCATTGCACCACGCACGACAATGACTGCTGTGCAAATGACTGGACTGCGCAAGTCAACGCCGTCCGACGGTCCGCAAATCATGGATGTCTGGGGACGCGCGGTCGACGCAACACATGACTTCGTGAGACCCGAGGATCGCCAATAGGTGCTGATTCCGTGGCGCAGGTTTGTTAGTGGCGCCGCCATCGCGACGGCCATTCTCACCGCGGCGCCTTCGGTCGCGCATCATTCTTACGCACGGTACGATAACTCGCGGACTCGCACCCTGCAGGGTGTGGTCGAAACCTTTTCGTGGGTCAATCCACACGTCAATTTCAAAATTTTGGTACCGACGGCTAAGTCTACGGCCGACAGTTGGATTGTAGAAACACATAGCCCCTCCATCTTGCACCGATATGGCTGGACCGCAGATTCCCTGACGCCGGGAACGCGCGTGCGAATCATCTGCATTCCATCGCGCAATGGTGCCCATTGGTGCCGACTTCTCACGGCCCAATTGTTGGACCGCCACCAGACGCTCGAGACCAAATTGTCAAAGTCGGCTAAGTCGCCGCCGCAATGAGTAATCAGGGAAAGCGCCGGTGCAGAGGGATCGCAAAGGATGATTATTCCACCTCCTGGCGCAGTTCGCCCGGTGCGTCCGGAATGTGGAAACGCTGAGGCCGACCGCGACGCGCTGCGCGCAGCTCTTGGCCCGCGATTCCAGTGAGGTGCCAACCGCATAGGCCACCGCCATAACCCGCAGCATGACCGCCTGAGGGGACATCGGCCGAAATCCCTTAGTACGACTCGGAGGCAGGCACACCTCGGGCCCTGGGGAGGGTGCGAGGCGAACCAACGTGCCGGACCGGGTCGCTGGGTGCGTCGGCGATTTCGCGATGAGATTGCAGCCGTTCCGCTCGCGCTCGCCCTCGGCTTTCCACTATACGATCTCGGAATGTCGCGATTGCGGTGCGGGGCGTCGACAACCCATCCTCGGCCATGAACATTGTGAGTCTGCTCGAAAAACATCCCCTCTTTGCCCGTATCGACCGCGCGACGCTCGGGCAGATGGCTCGCACTTTCGTTCTCGAATCCTGGCGCAAGGATCGCGAGATCGCGGGGTCCGCGGAGAGTGCCCGCAATTTCCGCCTCATTATCAGCGGCCGCGTGAAGATCGCACGCGGCAGTGCCGACGATGCCCGCGAAATCACGCTCTGGCTCCTGGGGCGGGGCGATGCATTCGACATCGTGAGCGCGCTCGACGGACAGCCCCACGACGTTTCGGCTTGGGCTCTCGATGAGGTCGAGACACTGGCCGTGCCCTTGCCGGCATTCGAGCAGTGGCTCGACCGCTCCGAGCCCCTGCGGCTCGCGATGCATCGGTACGTCGCGCGACAGCTGCGCGAGCTTACCGCCCTTGCAAGTGACCTCGCACTGCACGACACGATGATGCGCCTGGCGGGGCTTCTGCTGCGCCACTTCGATCCGAAGGCGCCCTCTCGCGGCGCGCGCGTGAACCTCATCCGTGATCTTCCGCAGGAAGAGCTCGCCGCACTCATCGGCTCCGTCCGAGTGGTGGTAGGTCGCCTCTTCGCAGAACTGAAACGGGAGGGTGTGGTGGAGCTGCATCGGGGGAACATCCGCATCCTCGACCTCAAGCGCCTGCTGGATCACGCCGAGAATCAAGCCTCGCGCCTGCGGCATCGGGCCCACGGCCGCACTGCAACCTAGGTAGCACCGGCAGCCGCGAAGCAACCGCTAAGATTGCACGCTCGCAGGCTCCTCGCACTCGAGGGCTCATTTGCAGGCAACGGGTTCGCAGGACCCGGCCGAGGGACCGGGCTCGCGCGGGGATTCCGCAATCGAACTATGTTGCCGTCGCACCTGGTCCAGAGCATCCTCGAGTCCGCGCCCGACGCGATGATCGTCGCCGATGCCTGCGGCTGCATCGTGTTCGCGAACCACCAGGCCGTCGCGCTCTTCGGTTACGAACTCCAGGAGCTCGTTGGCTCGCCCCTCGAGCTGCTCCTCCCCGAGCCCCTCCGGGGCAAGCACGTCGGTCATCGCGAAGCGTTCGCGCACACACCGCGCACACGCCCGATGGGCGCCGGGCTCGAACTCGCCGCCCGCCGCAAGGACGGCAGCGAGCTTCCTGTCGAGATCTCCCTGAGTCCGATCGCCGATGGCGGTACGATGTTTGCCGCGGCGACGATCCGCGACGTGACGGCGCGCAAGCGCATCGAGGCCGAGCTCAGGGCGGCTCGTGAGGCCGCCGACCGTGCGAACCAGGCGAAGAGCCGATTCCTGGCGACTGCGAGCCATGACCTCCGCCAGCCCCTGCAGACGCTTTCGCTCCTCAACGGCACTCTACAACGACTTTCGAAAGTGCCCGTGGCATCGGAGGCGCTCGCGCGACAGGAACAGGCGATCACCGCGATGATGCGCCTCGTGAACGCGCTCCTCGACGTGAGCAAGCTCGAATCCGGCACCATACGGCCGGAGATCACTGATTTCACCGTCGCATCGCTCTTCGATGAGCTGCGGCAGGAGTTCACCGCACTCGCGCTCACCAAGGGACTGAAGCTCGAAGTCGAAACCTGCCACGACAGCATCCAGAGCGATCCTGCGCTCGTCGAGCAGATTTTGCGCAATCTCGTCTCGAACGCCATCAAGTACACGCGTCGTGGACGCGTCCTACTGCGCTGCTCGCACCAATCGGACTCCGTGCGGCTCGAGGTGCTCGATACCGGCATCGGAATCTCGGCGGACCAAGTCCCTCATATCTTCGAGGAGTTCTATCAGGTCGGAACCGAGCCGCACGCGACACGCCAGGGATACGGGCTTGGTTTAAGCATCGTGAGCCGGCTCGTCAGCCTCCTCGGTCTCACGCTCGATGTTCAATCCGAGCTCGGCAAGGGCTCGACCTTCAGGCTCGATGTGCCGTCAAGCCGTGCGACCGCGAACAGGGAGAATGCAGTCCCCTCGGCAATGAATGGACAACACGAACGGTCGAGGGTCGCCCCACGGGTGTTGCTGGTCGCGGATGATGTCGGGGTGCGAGACGCCACTCGAATGCTCCTGCGGGCGGAGGGCTACGAAGTTTTGACGGCCGCCTCCGGTGCCGAGGCGCTACAGCGTCTCGAGGATCGATCGCACATCGATCTGCTCATCGCGGATTACCAGCTGGGTGAGGAAACCGGCATGCAGGTGATCGCCGCCGCGCGCAAGCGGGTGGGTGCCGTCGTCCGCGCTGTTCTCGTGACCGGCGACACCTCGCCCCTCGTGCGCGCACTAGAGCTCGAGCGCGAGGATCGCTTAAGCGTGGTGACTAAGCCCATCCAGGCCGAGAGGCTCCTGGCCCTTGTCAGTGAACTGATCGCACGCGAGTGAGAAGGATAGGTGCGTTCTCGAAAGCTCAGAGGCACTTTGCCCGGCTTTTTCCCGGGTCGAGGTAGCGATTGAAGATCTTCCGTTCCTGCAAGAACAGCGTCAGTAACAGCTCTCGTGAGGCGTTCCGTAACAGAATTGCGTGAGGCAATACGGACAGCCCGATTCGCTTCGCGCGCGAGCTGCATCCCTAAGCGCTGGTGCGGATGATCCTTGGGATGAGGAGCGCTCTCTCATTTCGGCATCTGCAACGCCTATGAGGAGATGGCCGGCCGTGTGGAGGCGGTGCGATAGCCCGCGAAAGCTCCACCGGCCGTGCCGACGACGATCTTGAAATAGTTCGAAACCACGAAGATCGTCGGAAGCGCCTGCTTCCAGGTGAGCGCACCGTGCAGCACACGGCCGCGCGGTGCACCGCGTGCAGCCCACAATCCGGCGAGAAACAGGGCAATAGGACACGCCGGCAGCAGCGTATACAGCTCGATCGTGAAGCCGTTCGGCAGGAACCGCAGCGGTACAACCAGTGCGAAAAGGGCGACTTCGGCAACAAACGCCGCGACGAGGACTCGAAGCCATCGAATGCCGCCGATCGTGTTCATTCTTGGATTCCTCCATCAGTGCCGCAGCCTCGCCCGAGATGGGTCATGACCGACGTAGCGGCGCTCGAATGATCCTACCCGCGGACAAACCTCTGGAACAGCTCTACGCACGAACTCTTCGAGAGCCCGCTGCATCAGCTCCGCCTCTTCGCCCGCGGCGAAGAGGAACGCGACCTTGCATGACGTGTGTGGCCCGTCCTTCGGCGGCCTACGCGCGGTAAGCGCCGTCCCCGCATCGTTGCGTGGCAAAAGGCCGCTGTTCTAGTGCCCTGCGGATTGGTGATTCTGTTGCTTGCTCTTGCGGTAACACTTTGGGTTCTGTTGCCGCAAGCAACCCGGCGTGCTCCGCAGGATCCGTTGCAGCTATCATTCCGTTTCCCAAGGCGCCGCCACTGGAATGCACGATCGATGAAAATTCCCGGATCCAACCCGCTATGCAAACGTCCAATATTCGGGTCATCTTCCGCCTCAACGCTCGCTGATTTGCAGGCCGGGTATATTCTTGCCGTTGCTCAACGACCCACCGAATCCATAGGAGCACCGGGGAGTCGATTCGTCTGCCAACGGGCACTTACGTACAATCGCTGCAAGGGTGGTGTCAAAAACGCACCCGTGCCGGTCTGCCGCGAGTGGCATTTCACCCGCGCCATGATGACGCCATACGGGACATGCCATCGGTGAGAGCGAAGGCACATTTGTCCAAGGCACCCGGTTACCTCTTCTGGCAGCTGCGCCAGCTATGCAAGATGGTATCCAACGATAGCCTCGCGGACTGGAAAGCGCTGGTCATTCTCGGCGGATGCGAGATTGTCATAGTCATGACACTCGTGTTCGTGGCATCCATCTCGGTCGGCCATCGACTATGGCCCACGTCGGGAGGCGGGAACTATACGGCTACGTTTGGACTCGCATCGCTGTTGTACGGGCTCAACTACTTCTTGTTGACGTACCGAAACGGATGGACGCGATTCCAAAAGCAGTTCGAGCACTACTCGGTCCGGATGCGCGTAGCGGGCGCAATTGCGACAGTTCTGTTCGTGATTCTTGTGGCCATTGGCGGGGCGTGGTCGGCGACCGCAGCGAGCCACCTCCCCCACTAGCGCTTGCCGCGCGCGGACCCCAGGAAATGGAGCGTATTCAGCGTACAGAGCGCTCTGTGATGGCCAGGATTTCCGAGCCTACCCCCCGAGCCACTGCTTGGACTGCCGCCGCGGACTGTTTCCTGAGTCGCAGCGGGGCTTCACTGAGGTAAGAATGCCCAAACACGTAGCAACATGTATAGGGGTGCCAGCGCTGTGGCTGGGTTGCCAAATTCCTGTCAATGCCATTCCGCCGCCACAGCAGCCACTTGAGGCCGCCGCGGCGCGTGAGGCAAGGTCACCGCACCCAGCCGGCTGTTTGGCCGCGTGGCCCGTCAAGCAAACTTTGGAAGGCAGGTTATTGGGCCTGGTGCAAGGAGCTTTCCCCGGGGAGAATCCACCTGTGCCCGCTGAATCCTTCCTTTTTCTTCTGCTCGACGATTCGATCGCGGTACGTGCCTCACCGCCCGACCCAGCTTACGAGGACGTGACCCGAATCAAGATCGTTAATTTGTCCGAAAGCAATTTTTTGTACGTCATGCATACTTGGGGAGCTGACGAAATTCGGATCACGTCAACATTGAACACCGCTCAGACGTACCATCAGTATCCTGGCCCAGTCATCTTTGAGACTGGCGCCTTTCAGTTCTGCTGGCGATCCGACGACGCGGACGGCTGGAAGCGCTTGGACTCCACTGAGTGGATCAGACGGCTACCAGGCCCCCATTAGCCGTAGGGATGTGCGTGAATTGCCATGGCGTCGCAGGCAGGCATAGACTGCGGCCCAAAGCGCGAATGAAGCGTGGTTAAGCGCTAGCACAACTTCAGTAACGCTGCATTGGATAGCGATGACGCCGTGAAGTCTCGGGTCCCTATGCGCCTTTGCGTGGTCGCGTGTTCCGCGCTTGTGCTGGGTGCCGTGTACGGGTCACAGAGAGAGAGCGCGGATTCGTCGCCTCCGATAGACTCGCCGGGAGCAGGCAACGACTCGATACGAGCTTTCCTGAAAGATGTTTGGCCGGCGCTCTCATCGGCCGGGAAACCGGGCCGAGTTTACTATCACGCTAACTGCTCGCCGAACGATCACTCCTCTCCTCTCTCTCCTCTCGAATTTCCCAAGATCGACGTGCAGCCGCCGTTGAGCACCGGATCTGATTTGGCTGTCGTTCGGAGCATTTTCCGACGCGACCACACCGTCACGGTTGCAGAAGACGAGACCGGAATCGTGCGCATCAGGATCGGCGAAGTTCCCGACGCCATTCTGCGGACGCGAATTTCCACGCTCTCTCTCGACGCGCGCAGGCAATTCAATGTGTTGTCTGCAATCGCAGCGATCGAAAGTGCACCAGAGGTGCAGTCGGTTATGCGCACGCTCAAGATCCGTCTGCCGGTAACAGCTCAAAATTTCAGAGTCATACTGCCGGATGAGAGCCGGCCCCACTTGCCCACCGAGATTTCGAACGTCGCGATGGATCAGGCGCTCGACATGGTTGCGAGGACATGGGGAGGTATCGTTTTCTACGGGGCGTGCGCTCGACCGGCCACATACCAGATCTTTTTTGCGGATAGCGTTTATTTCCTAGGCGCAAAGCTCTGACCGCCTGAACAGCGCCGCATGCATGCCCCCTCCAACCCCCAGCGAATTCGACGGGCGAACGCTTCGCTCCGCTTCCCGCCTGCCCGTTCAATCCGCCGAAGCGCAATCTCCTCGATATACCTCCTCCCGCCCTCCGCCCCGAACTTAATCACGACATCCACGAGCGAGCGCACGAGCGCGTGAATGTCCTCCCGCGCGAGCCCCTGTCCGCCCGGGGATTGCTTCACCATCAGCACGAGTTGCTCGAACGCGAGTGCGCAGCTTCCCGCGTGAATGCTCGTGATCGAGCCGGGGTGTCCGCTGTTGACGTTGCGCAGGAACCTTGCCTTTGCCTCAAAACCCTTTGGAACAACTCGGTGCTCGATGAAAAATGACTCCGCCGAGAGGGGCGGAGCAGCGCCGAATCCGAAAGCCACGATTACTGCGGCAACGAAGGGTGAGGTTCAAGTCATCTGCATGCCGACGCCCGCGCCTTTCCTCCTGCCCATCATGGTCCGGCGAGAGTTAGGCGGCGTCATCCTTGCGACGCGCCTCCGACGCGGCTCCGAGGAGTTCCCCCGTCGTGAGATATTCGAGCTCCCCGTCGGTAAGCTCTCCCAACGTATTCGCTACTTCCCAAACGTGACCTGCGCGGCGGAAGAACTCCGCCGGTACGAGAACCGCCGCCGTTGGCCCCAGCTCAAAACTCGGTGGTATGGGCATGGCCAACGCCGGGCAGTCGTGCAGCGTTAAGTAGTCCGCCACCGAAATAGCCGAGGCCAAATCCGGGCAGGTCAGGAGGCATTGCCAGTCTGCCGAAGCGACCATGAGCTCAAGAGTAGATCAATCGGGCAGGAGAAGCTTGCGATGACCTAAGGAAGACGTTGAGCTGCTGGAAAGCAGTCATCTCTGTATCAGGAGGCGCTTGCCAGGGAAGTCGAGGCACCCGACGTGCTTGGCCAAGAAGTTTCCCCCGATGAAGCCGTCCACCCCAGGTGGCTCCGAGAACTCAACGATTCGGAATTCCAGAGGACCGAAGTCGACACCGTTCAACCGGAAGAGCTTCGTGAGGACAGCGTCGTGAACGATCTTCATCCGCGTGGGGTCGATTCGAGCCCTACGGACGATCGAGACACCCGCCCCGGTATCCCACACCAGAGTCAAATCGCCGAAATCGGTCTGCGCCTTGGCAACGCTCTCCGGAAATGGCACGGGGCGCCGCCGCACGCGGCGCGCTCGAGGTGCTCGGTTTCACGGGCGATCAGCGTCATCTTGCCGCCTCGATAGTCGAGCACGATCCGATTCGCGGCGAAGAGGGCCAGGCCGATATAACTGGCATGAGGTTGCAGGCTGCCGGAGACGTTCGTGAAAGCCGCGTTGCCGATCCGCAGGCGTGCGACCCGGAAACCACGCGCCTCGAACGTGCTTCCCTTGAAGTCCATGATCCTGTGGCCAGCTCCAGTCGCCCTAATACCTAGCTCGTCCAGGGCGGCCTGTGTCAGCGCGAGAGAGGCGTCGCCGCCCAAGTCGCACAGCAGCCGCACCGGGCAGGCACCGCTGCACGATCTACCGTTGGGTGTGCGCCGGCACATTTCCACCGAAGCGTGCCGGAGGAGGACGGGGCTGGCTGCGTTCGGAAGTCGAGCGCTGGCTCACTACGGGCGGTCCTGCTGATCAGCCACATGGAACCCGCTTTGACGTTTAACGTTATACGTTATAAACTACGAAGGTGATCAAGAGCTTCAGGTGCGACGATACCCGCAAGCTTTTCGAAACGGGGAAATCGGCACGCTTCAGCTCGATCCTCAAGGTTGCGACCCGCAAGCTTACTCAGCTCCAGGCGGCAGCAACACTGGAGTTCCTGCGCTCACCACCGGGCAACCGCCTCGAGGCCTTGAGGGGTGACCGTGAGGGCCAGTACAGCGTTCGGGTCAATGACGAGTGGCGCATCTGTATCCGCTGGGCTGCCGCGGGACCCGAGGACGTTGAGATCGTTGACTATCACTGAGAGTGTTGGGCCAATGAACATCAAGAACGGCATGCGCCCGGTTCATCCGGGCGAGGTACTGCGCGAGGACTTTCTGCGCCCGGCGGGATTGACGGCGAACGCCTTGGCGAAAGCCTTGCGTGTACCCGCTCCACGCATCAACGACATTGTTCGCGAGCGGCGCGGTATCACGGCCGACACGGCCATGAGGCTCGCCCGGTACTTCGGGGGCGATGCGCAGTCTTGGCTGAATCTGCAGACACAGTACGACCTCCGCATTGCGGAGAAGGCCAGTGCGAGAAGGATCACTCGAGAAGTGACGCCGCTGACCGATCACGCTGCGTGAGGTTTCGAGGATGGCCCCGGCTCACGGCTTCGTGGCGTAGATCCCCGCGAGATGCCGGTTCTTCTCGCTCGAGACGTCGTCGACGTGAGCGTGTCCCGTGCCGGCACGCGCGAGCCAGCGCTGCATGGCTGCCCGGCGGCGATCCTCGTTCGGCGGCGGATCGCGCCGCCCTTCTTCCGGAGTGTCCATGAAGGTGTCCATACGCCAAAAATCGGATGTTCGGAAATGCTGATCGGAGCGCCGAATTTTGAACTCGGGACCCCTTGCACCCAATAAATTTTGCCCCCTGATCCCCCCTGAAACCGCCTGAAACCGCGCGAAATTACGGCCTTTCTCCAAGCGCTCAGCGACTTAGAGTCGGCGTGAGATTTCACGCGGGCTCTCGCCGTCTCGCAACGGCTCGTGCGAGCTCAACGCTCGAAGGTCCCCCGAAGGGTCCCCCGACCCCGAAAAAATGTCATTTCGACAAGGGGTCCAGAGCGCAGAGCCCGGCACGAGATGAGGCTCTCGGCCACGCACGATCCGATGCGCGCCGAGGCGCCGGGAGCACCGCGGGGAGCCACCGCCATGCGCACGCCCAAGTCATTCACCGACCGCTACCTCGCGGCGCTGAAGCCGCGCGAGGAGCGCTACGACGTCTTCGATGGCAGCCGCCGCGGACTCACCGTGCGGGTCTTCCCGAGCGGCACCAAGACGTTCGTCTTTCGCTACAAGCGGCACGGCCGGCGGATTCGGATCACGATGGGGATCTACCCCGCCTTCTCGTTGCGCGAAGCGTACGAAGAACACGCCGAGTACGTGAAGCGCCTCCACCGCGGCGAGGATCCCCGGGGCTGCACTGCCGGTGAGGCCAGCGAGGAACCCGCGCCCCAGACCACCGTGGGCGATCTCGCCCAGGAGTTCCTGCGCCGCTATATCTACGTCGAGCGCAAGCGCCCCGAGGAGGCCGACCAGGTCATCACCGCGAACATCCTCAAGCCCTGGAGACATCGCCCGGCCGAGGGGATCACCCGCCGCGATGCCGTGCTGCTCCTCGATGGCATCGTCGATCGCGGCGCCCCGGTCATGGCGAATCGCGTCGCCGCCCTCCTCACGCGAATGTTCCAGTTCGGCGTCGAGCGCGGCATCCTCTAGGCGAGCCCCCTTGTTGCCCTCCCCCGTCCCGGCGGCCGCGAGAAATCCCGCGATCGGCACCTCGATGAGCGGGAGATTCGGACTTTCTGGCGGCGTCTGCGCACCCCGCGTGTTAGTCCCGTCGTGCGCATCGGACTCAAGCTCGTGCTCGTCACCGCCCAGCGGCCCGGGGAGGTCGTCGGTGCCGCGCGGAGCGAGTTCGACCTCGAGAACAAGGTGTGGACGATCCCGGCGGAGCGCTCGAAGAACGGTAGCCCGCACGCGGTGCCGCTCTCCCCACTCGCGATCACCCTGCTTGCGCACCTGCGCCGCTGCACGGGCGAGACGCAATTCATCATTCCGACCCGCTGCTGGCGCCACCTGGGCGCCGTGCCGCTCACCATCCGTGCCCTCTCTCAGGCGATCCGGGACAACGAAGCGCACTTCGGGCTCGCCCACTTCACGCCGCATGATCTGCGCAGGACCGCCGCGAGCCGCATGACCGCCCTCGGGGTGCCGCGTCTCCACGTCGAGAAGATCTTGAATCACACCATCGACGATGTGGCCGAGATCTACGACCGACACGACTACGCGGAGGAAAAACGTGCGGGGCTCGAGAAGTGGGGGACGGCGGTGGGGAGGATTCTGAAGACGGGAAGCTCGAACGTCGTGCAGCTGCATCCGGCCTCGTCGCTCCGCTCGGTGCGATGAGGATTCGCCACTTCCTGCGAACGGGCGAGGCTACACTCTCTCACTTGGGCGCACCCGCATCCTTACATGGGGAATCGCATGTCCGGATAAACTCGTCGCGCGATGGGAAACAATTGAGACGCGGATCCGCATTTATCGTATCCGTTCCTCGACCGTCAGTTGCCGATGCGAAGTACAGACCGGGTTGCCCGCCAAAGGGCGCAGTGCGAGCAAAACGGACTTTATCTCATGGGAGACGGCGGCTGAGGCACCCCGGGATGACTGAAATTTCGCTTCCACGGACCCAAGTCCACATCTCGGAGAATCTCGTATTTGGCCAGTTTTTGCAGGAACGCCTCGACATCCCTTTTCCCGTAGATGGGCATAGGGAGGAATAGACCCTGCCGAGCAAAGGCGCGGTTCCACGGCTCCTTTGAATCGTAGAGCTTGACCGCAAACGCCTCTCCCGTCATTGGAACAAACACCTGAGTTTCCTGATAATCAACGTTGAAATTTGCGATTTTGATTTCCAGATGGTCGGGCAACTTCGGGTTCTCTGATGCGAGGTAGTACGCGATACCGGACTCGACCGCCTCGAGCATATGTTCCTTGAGGACCGCATCTTTGTCGAACCGCGGACTGCAGTCGCTGGGAACGGCGAGTTCAACCATCTGCTGTTGACCCGTGAACACGAGTGCCTTGCTCTGCTGATAGTAAACCGACTTCGAAGCCCTCCCAACGTTGAAGCCAGATGAAGTCACTCGCCGGTGTCCATCGCTTCCGTACACAACAAAAAAGTTCGCCCAGCGCTCCACGTACGGAACCTTGGATAACCGATCGCTCCACACATACGCGATATCGTCCTGTACACGAACAGCGATCGGCTCTGTGCTTCCAAGTAGGTAGTCGTGGTCTCCCCACCAGAAACTTTCGAAACAAATGCGGCGTTGAATCGCCTTGGTTACCGCCTGAACTGAGAGAGCAGGTGACCCAGCTGCGGCTGCGTACGAAATCAAGAACGTGATGACAACGCATAGGCCGTTGATACACTGGGTAAGTACTTTCTGGAGCAATCTGGTCACAAATAGCCGCCCGACGTCAGAGGGAAGCTAGAAAATGAAATGCCCCAATAGCTGTGGTAGGAAAGAGATCTCCGGATTTGATTAGAGGTGTGAACCACGGTCCGGCACTATCGCTGGAATAGAAATACATTGCGCCGAAAATCGGCTCTGGAATGGTGCCGTCCAAATTCCCCATGGCAGTGCCGGTGGGATAGTCTCCGACCTGTTGATATGGACTTACCGTCGCACTGACCGTTTGTACCGTCATTGCGTTCCATCCGAGGCTTCCTTGTGCGGCCTGGAAATCGCCGGAGAGCATGACACCACTTAGCGTACTCGTGTCACCGTCATATCGAGACTGCCCGACCCGATTCATTGCAACCCAGCCGATTCCGGCATCCTGGAACAATGCGCGTGATTTTGACAGACTGCGGGCTTTGGAGCCGAATCGAAAAACCCCTCTTCCCGTCGAAGCGGCTTACGGAATGCCTCTGGAACGGCCGCAAGCTCGTGTTTGGCAAGCTTGAAGAATGGCACTGTCGCTAACGCGGGCCTGGGGACCGTTTCACCCAACCGCTGGAGTCGTTGCACATCCAGCCCGGCTCGTCACGGCGCTGGCCTGCGCCGGCATGATCGTCGGTTGTCGCCACAGATTGCCAGCAGAACTTAAGGTCACCAGCGTCGAAGATGACGGGTCCCGGTTCTTGACCGTACGTTTGGGCAGTGTTCAAAGTTGATGTGATCCGAATTTCGTCAGATCCCCAGGTCTGCATCACGTGCAGAAAGTCGCTGAGCGACAAAAAGGTCGTGATTCTGATTCGTGTTACATCCTCGTAAGCCGGGTAGCCGTTCGATGGAGAGGCACATACGGCGATAGGGTAATCAAGCAAGAGAAAAAGGAAGGCTTTGGCAGTCGGATGTGGATCCTCCTCCGGAAAAGGTCCCTGCACGATGCCGATCAGCCTTCCTTCCAGGGTCTGTTTTGTGGGCCACGCCGCCAAGCAACCGTCCGGGTGCGGTTGCTTCACCTCACGAGCGGCAGCCGCCTCAAGTGGCTGCTGTGGTGGCGGAATGGCATTTGCAGAATTTTGACAACCCTGCCACAGCGCCGCCAGGGATAGCCATGTCGCGACGTATCTATGCATTCGTTACCTCAGTGAATCCGGAGGCGATCTGGATGCAGCGCTGTGTCGGTGCGATGTTGTAGCTCGATGCGAATTCCCACGAGACGCGCTCGAGGGCGAATTCGCGCTCCGCCGCCGCTGCCTGTCGCAGGATGTACCGGCCACACACCGTAGTCGCGACCTCCGCCTTCACTCCGCGCCGAGCTTACCGCAAGCCAGTCGGATCCCGCGCGTTCAAGCAGCCCGCCCACACGAGTGCCGGTCGCCGATTCGCGCACAGAGCCCTCTTTTCCCTGGACTCGTAGCGTCCGGCGACCGAAGAGCCCCGTTCCAGAACACACACGCTTCGCTCCTTCCACGTTAGCGGTGCGGCGGGATCCGGCGCCCTCCATTGCGCACCTCGCGCGTTCGCTCGAATCGCTCCGCAAGGGCCTCCAGTTCGCGCGCCTCGCGCAAGAACTGAGCACGCGTCTCCGGGTTCGACTGACCCTGCGCGTCCCGCTCGTTGATCCGCGCAAGCGCGCGACAGCCTGCAGCGGCACGAGCGAGGTCGTCATTGGAGAGCGGCATCCGCCGAAGATAATGGCCTTCAGCTCCGGTCGTCCAACCAGTAAGACGTGGAGCGAGCACTGTATGGCGCGCTCGCGGCGGAGGCGCGAGCGCGAACCCGAAGGGAACGGACTGTGAATGTATGCCGTTTGATTACGCGGTCGCACCAGGATGCCAAGGTCGTCACCAGGCTTGGGCTCGACCGGGTCCACGGGAAAAACGCATCAGTCCGCGAACTTCTGCAGTCGACCCATTTGCGACGTTCGCGACCTGCAGCTTTAGGGAAGGCAAAATGAAGGTGCCGGCCGCCGGAGACTATGAATAGTCCATGTTGTCGAGATCTGCGAGAAGAGTCGTGCCTGTCGGGCTCCATCCCAGCCTATCTCGTGTCTGCGCGCTGGAGCCCTGCAGGTCGACAGCCGCGAAGGCGGCGAGAAAGCCGAAGTGCTCAGCAGCCTTCTCCGGCGCCACGGAGACTGCCCGCACTCCCAGCCCTCTGCCGATGGCCTCTGCGATCTGCTTGAGCGACACACCCTCTTCAGCGACCCCGTGATACCTGGCGCCTGCCTGGTGCTTCTCGAGCGCGAGCCGGTAGAGACGCGCGGCGTCGCGAAGGTGCACGGCCGCCCAACGGTTGAGCCCCTCACCGATGTACGCTGAGACGTGCTTTTCGCGGGCCAGCGCAATCAGGAGGGTGATCAGGCCCTGTTTGTGGGTGTCGTGGACCTGTGACAAGCGGACCACTGAAGTGTTCACACCGCGCTTTTCGAGTGCGGCAGCGGTCGCTTCGGACGCGCGGGGATACGATGCCGAGACCGGAACCGGCGGATCGGTCTCGGTTGCAAGGCGCCCCTGAGCTATCACCCCGAGTCCACCGGTGACTAGCAGCGGACGGCTGGAGCCGTGAAGCTCGGAGCCGAGCGTATCGATGGCGCGCTTATCCAGCTCGCAGCTCTCCGCGAACTTCGACCAGTCGTGGTTGAACGCAGCGTGGATGACTCCGTCGGATTGAGCGGCTCCGGTGCGAAGGCTTTCCAGATCATTGAGATCGCCACGCCGCACCTGTGCGCCGGCAGCAGTAAGGAATCTGGCGCCCGCATCGCTGCGAGCGAGGCCGACCACTTGATGCCCGGCTCCAATCAACTCCTTGACAATCATCGAACCAATAAATCCTGTGGCTCCCGTAACGAATACACGCATTGTGAGTGTCCTTCTCAAAAGTCATTTTATCGACCCGGATCAGCGCCTCATGGCCTATGGTTTCGTATGGTATCTATCCCGTTGGGTCATGGACTGGGGCTCGCGTCCAGCCCGGAGGCCCGGGCCAGTGCTTGCGTGTCGATATACTCCCGGATGTTCGTTAGTTTGCCATTTCGAACGGTAATGGCGAAGACCCAATTGTCCTCGAACGTCCTGTTCGTCGCTTTGACTTTCCCTTTGGCGAAGCCGATGACCAGAACCCGGTCTCCTTGCGCTACGTATTCGCGGGGCTCTGTGGACGTTTCCATCTTCTTGGATGCAGTCTCAAGCAAATCCGCCAATCCCGCGTGCCCGCGGTAGGTGCCGGCCAGCGGCCAGTCCTCGCCCGGAATGATCCACTCAATATCTTCGGCAGCCAACGCCAGCAGGCCTTGCTGATCGCCGCGACCGACTGCTGCAAAGAACTCCTTCACAATCTGGGTATTGTCTTGAGTGCTCATACAGACCTCTCCATTCCTTAGATTTGCGCCAGGCCGCCGTCGACGGCGGCCTCGCTGGCGGTCATGAAGCTGCTGTCCGGCGACGCGAGAAAGGCGGCCACCGCTCCGATCTCCGCCGGGTCGGCCATGCGCTGGAGCGGAGTCATCGAGGCGAAGACCTTCTGGCCCTCCTCGCCCAGCGCTTCCTTCGCGAGTTCGGTCGCCGTCGCTCCGGGCGACAGGACGTTCACCCGGATGCCGGTGCCCTTCAGGTCCTCCGCCCAGGTTCGCGCGAGGTTGCGCACTGCCGCCTTGCTCGCGCTGTAGGCGCTCATTGCCGCCGCACCCGTGGTGCCCGCGCTCGATCCGGTCAGGATGATCGAGCCGCCCTTGCCCATCAGCGGCAGCGCCTTCTGGACCGTGAAGATCGAACCCTTCACATTGGTGTCGAAGATTTCGTCGATGTGCTCGGCGGTGATCTTGGCGAGCGGAAGCGGGCTTCCGGCCCCGGCATTGGCGAAGACGATGTCGAGGGTTCCACGCTCGGCCTTCACCGCCACGTAGAGTCGGTTGAGGTCGGCCAGATCGGAGACCGAACCCTTCACCGCGCGAGCATTCGGCCCGAGTTTGGCCACGGCGGCGTCGAGCGATTTCTGCCGGCGGCCGAAGATGAACACGAAGGCGCCCTCCTCGATGAAGCGTTTTGCCGCAGCGAAGCCGATGCCCGTAGCGCCACCGGTGATGACAGCGGTCTTTCCATTCAGTCTGTTCATGTCATGCATCCTTTGTTTGGGGGTGTATCCGTCAGCGCGCCGTCATTCCCCCATCGACACGGTAATTTGCGCCGGTGATGAACTTCCCTCGATCCGATACGAGCAGCGCGACGGCCTCGGCAATGTCCTCGGCGGCGCCGATGCGACCCAGCGGAATGTTTCGGAGCCAATTATCAGAGGAAAACCCTGGAGTCGTCTCGGCAAACTCGGCGGAACCCGGCGTTGAAATCACGCCGGGCGACACGACGTTCACACGAATACCGCTCGGCGCGAGTTCCACCGCGAGCGTGCGCGAGTAGTAGTCGAGGGCCGCTTTTGCGGCCCCATAGTGCGCAAAGGGACCAAACGGCATCGTTGCTGCCGCCGAGGAGATGTTCACGACGGCTGCGGCCTTTGACGCTCGGAGCGCCGGGAGGACCGCGCTAGTGAGGCGGATCGCCGCGAAGAAGTTGAGCGCGAAGCTGTCATACCACTCCTTGTCGGGGATCGTCCACGACCCTTCAAGAAACGCGCGCCCACCGCCCGCGTTGTTCACGAGAATGTCGAGGCCGCCGAGCGCCGCGATCGCCTTCGTCGCGATCGCCTCGACGCCTTCGCTCGTGGTGACGTCGCCGGCGACGAACGTTGCGGCCGCGGGTGCGTCGTCGTTACGTGTGCGCGCAGCGACCGCTACTTTGGCGCCGGCATCGAGGAGGCGCCGTGCGATGGCCGCGCCGATGCCGCGTGTGCCTCCGGTGATGAGGGCACGGTGGCCGCTGAGTTCTTTCAAGAAATCGAGTTTGTTGGACATGAGATGTACCTTCGCAGATGGGTTGAAGTTTCCGGAGTAGTGACCCTTCTTTGGGCCGTTTACGATCCTGCCGTGATGGCCGTACGCCGCTCACGGCTCCTTCTTGAACAGGTCCTGGAAGATCAGCGGCCCCCAGCTCTTGTCCTCCCGCGCCTGCACAAGCGCGCCTCCCTCTTCGAGATTCCCGAGATTGACGGGCGCGAAACCGAGTTCCTCGGCAAGCGCCGCCACCAGCGCTGCAGCACCCTCGTCGGTGCTCGACAGGAACACGACCCGCCGGCCGCCCTTGACGGACGGGTCGGTGGCCAGGGTGCCGGCGGGGAGATGATTAAAGCCCTTCACGAGCCGGGCACCGGAGAAGGCTTTGGCTACGACGGCAGAGGAGACGCCAAAGCCGTTCATCGCGTCGATGATCGTCTTGCCCTGCCAGCTCGCCAGATTTTTCGCGACCTCACGGTGTTCGGAGAACGGAACGGCAAGAAAAATGACGTCCGCCTTGATCGCTTCCCGCAGGGTCTTGGGAACGACCGTGCGCCCGATCACCTGCGCCTGCGGCGCCAGCGCTTCGGGTGGCCGCCGACTGGCGACTGCGACTTCGATGTGTTTGCGGGCGAAAGCGCGGGCGAGAGCCTGGCCTAC
>Ga0335074_10004661_pt1 | contig 18914 bp, 18 predicted proteins | sample Lox_Sample_23_FD_206715 | JGI IMG/M metagenome (GOLD analysis project Ga0335074, IMG submission 206715) | Soil microbial communities from Loxahatchee National Wildlife Refuge, Florida, United States - Lox_Sample_2.3 | ecosystem: Environmental > Terrestrial > Soil > Wetlands | place: USA... | reverse complement strand
CTTAGTCCGCTGCGCCGGTACTCTTCGAGCAGGCTCCGGATCTGCGGCGCGGTCCGTTTCTGCTTCATAGCTCATCTTGAGCGGCATCCGATTTTTCTTCAACATGGGTTGGCCAGACGCTTACCGTCAATCGGATTATTCCTAATAAGTTCGGTGTTAGCCATTCTGTAACCGTCACAATGAAGGCGGAGTTGTGATTATTTGCCATACAATGACCCAGGGCGGATTGCGGCTTCACGCGTCTTCGCGCATTAGTTCGGGGTAGGGCGAGGCACGAGGAAGACTATGCCGCTTGCGACACGAAGGGCAAAAAGATGATCATCGGTTCTTCTGGGCGGTGGTTTCCAATTAACTTCGTATTCACACCTACAACTGTCAGTGTGGAGTGGATGGACTTCGGTTCGATGGAGATTTGCGACCCTTTTTTTTATCAAACTATACAAAGACTACGTCGCCTCGAGCCGCCAGCGGGGGAAGAAACGACTTCATTATCGACCCTCTTGGGAATTGCCGAGGGCCTCCCGGCCGTTCAGCCTGCTGGCGTAATCTTTCATGTTTCCCGCTGCGGCTCAACACTCCTCGCAAATGTGCTGCGAATCAATCCGCGAACCGTTGCCCTGAGCGAGGCGCGACCGGTGGGACTCTTCTTTCGCCCTCACATACTGCGCCGTTCCCCATTTCCCGAGGAAGGCTGGGATGAGACTCGACGGATGCTCCTGGATGCAGTACTTAGGATCTATGGCGCCAGGGCTGGCTACGATTCGAGCTTAATCATCAAATGTCACGCCGTGAACCTTCTTCAGATGGCCTGGATACGTTCGGTCTGGCCAGAGGTACCGTTTGTGATTCTAATTCGCGATCCGTTGGAGGTCATGGTCTCCAATTTCGCCTTACCGGCCGGGTGGATGCGATGGAGTCGGAGCCCGGCAACGGCGCGCCTAGTCTTTGGTTGGAACGAGCGCGAGATCGGCGATATGTCTATCGAAGAGTACAGTGCACGTGGACTCGGGCGCTTTTTCGATTCGATCCGGGAAGCGCTTGATCAAAAATGTAAGCTCGTCGACTATAGCGACTTGAGCGCAGTGATGTTCGACCGAATAGCAGAATTTATTGGACTCAAAGTATTGCCTTCTGATTCTGCTACATTTACTGAGGTTGCAAGCGTTTATTCTAAGGATCCGACCCGCTCGCGTTCTTTTGAACGCGATGTAAATCGAAAGCGAGCTGAGGCTACCGACTTTGCGCGCTTATGTGCGAACCGCTGGGCGAGAGGACCCTATGAACTCTTGCGAACCCGGTCAACCGAGTAATGACCAGTTCGAGTTGTAAGCAGCTGCGGAAGGATCATCGGGATGGACAGATTCGAGTGGTTGCGGGGCTGGTCTACGCCGATGCGAATCCCATGCCCCACCGAACAGGAGCGCGAACCATGGATGCGGCGTTTCTGCTTAGCAGCAAGGCATCAATAGACTTAGGGTTATCAATGGCGCGAGCGGCTTCCCGAGCGCCTTCCGGTCAGTTTCGCGCTCTGAAAAGCTCCGGGCGTGGCAATCCTCCAAATCGCGCTCGGCTGCAGATCGAGCCGGCTTGGATGCGCGGCCCTCGCGGGTGGCGCTGAGCGTATTGCCGCCTACTGCACCGCTAAGTTAGCGTGCGCGCTAAGGTGGGCTCTGCTCTGATGCCAAGGAGTACTCTTCACAACGGAACCCTCCCGGTTGCCGGCTCCGTCTGCCTGGAATACTCGCTGCGTCCGATCAAGGGCGGTCAGAATCACTGTCAGTCCCTGCGCGGGGCCAAGTCCCATCCAGACGATCAGGTCAACCTTGTGCCCAAAAATACCAGTTGCCACGTTAGGCTACTTGCGTTATTGTTTTAAACAATGGCGTCCGTCGATGAGCAACTTACCCAATTGTTACGTCTAAACGCTCTTGTGCAAAGAACAGGTGGTCTCTTCGCATCTACTGCTTACGTCAGGCCGTGGCCTGGCGAGCCTCGTTTTAGTACTCGCATTGTAGAGTTGGGGAATTTGAATGCTTTGAGGTCTTCGGGCGCGATTATCGAAGGTTCGACTCCTCAGTCCCCTATGATCGGCGCGGGGACTCACCCCGTTGACCCGCAGGCCTTTTCTCTTGCTCTGGCTGAAGGCCTCGAACGTTATTGCTCCTGCACATATCATGCGCGACAGCTGGTTTGGGCCTCACCGAACGAACTTGGCGCCGATGCGCTCAATTTGCACGAGATTCCGCAATGCAGCACAGCGGAACTTAACGACCCGAAGTGTCCGCTGCAAGCCCCACAGCTCGATAAGCCTATTCGATGGGTACGCGGTACTTGCCTTAATGATGGTCGGATGGTGTACCTTCCCGCTATCATGGTTTTTCTCGACATACCATACGCTTCGTCGGCTGAACGTTTTTGGTTTCCAATTAGCACCGGTTGCGCTTTACACGCCTCGTACGAACAAGCAGTGACAAACGCTCTGTTAGAAGTGGTTGAACGAGATGCATTGAGCATCGTTTGGTTGCAAAAACTTGCCCTCCCGCGTCTTCAGATCGATTCCGTATCAGGTTTTCTTGCTGAATGCTGGACGCGGTGTGAGAAGGCGGCGGCCGCTCTTGATTATCTGTTTTTCGACGCGACTACCGACTTAGGCCTTTCGACAGTTCTGGGCCTACAGGTTACAGTGCACGATCCTGACGTTTCGACTTTGGTCTCGTGTGCAACGCACTTAGATCCTCCAGAAGCGTTGGCGAAGGTCTTACGGGATATGGGCGCGATCAGACACGCCTTTCGAACTAAGCGGCGTGTTCCAAGTGAACCGGCTGAATGCAACCATCTTTTCGACGGTGCGGCGTATATGGCGCGATTCGAATGTCGGCGAGCCTTTGATTTTCTAACTGAAACGAAGGCCGCTCGACGATTATCAGGCATAGCGAATAGCTCTACAGGTGACCCTATGGTCGATCTGGCCCTGATTTTAAAGCGGTTAGCCGACGCTCGATGCGATTCTTATGCCGTTGATATTTCTACAGATGAAGCTATCCGGCTGGGGTTCCGTGCCGTTCGAGTCTTAGTTCCGCGGCTTCAGCCACTTTCGTTTCACTATCGCGCGCGTTTTTTAGGAAATCCTAGATTATTTGAAGCGCCGGTGAAAATGGGATATGCGGCCTGGAGCGAATCCGGTCTCAACCCGTGGCCGCATCCGTTTGCCTAGGTCGAGTTGATGCACGACGAATCCAATTGCGTTCTGTGGGTCGGCCGCTTCGGCAAGGCGATTGCCGATGAGATCAGCGGGCGACAACCCAATTGTATAACGGCTGAAGCGCTTTCGACCTCAGTTTATGAATTACAAGGACGGATTTTCATTCTAGCATCATGGCGACCAATAATAAGCCTATGTCTCGATTTGGATCGCATCGCCCATGAAAGATCTCGTCCGTTCTTGCCGGTTATTCTTGAAGAGTCTATTCTTCGCGTGGGACCAATCGTCTGCCCTCACCGAGGACCATGCTGGCGTTGCTGGCTAAAGCGGTACCAACAACATGATCCGTGGCCCAGTCGTCATTTCGCTGTTAGGAAATACTACGAGGAGCATGAAGATGACGGCCCACGGGGGTCCTTTCGACCGATAGTTACAATTGCTACCGGAATTGTATTAATGTTCATCGACGCTATAAATCGAAACTGTGCTACGCCCGGATTAGTATGGGAATTTGATTTCATGGCGAGAGACATACACACTTCGTTGGTGATAGGCGTAGATGATTGCCATGCGTGCGGACTTCGACGATCGCCTGCTACTCGAAGCTTCGAAGGAATTCATCAGCGTCTCCAAGAGCTCTGGAGGTCTTGAGGTTAAACGAGCCACTCTTTTGAAGCCGGCGGTGCTATGCTCAAATGTCTAACAACTTCTTACGCGATCTACCTAACCAGCCAAGGACCCTCAGGGAGCTCGTTCTAGTCCCAACGGATGAAGGCCTAATTATAGACGGAGGGTCGCGACTCCGGATCTTGTGCGGCCGCGACGTTACCGAGGTCCTTCCGACCCTGTTTCCTTTGATGAGTGGCGACAAAACGATTCGTCAACTCAGCGCCTTGAGCGGCATCGATGTGTCTACATTGTCCTCAATCATCGCTTTGCTTGCGCAAAACGGGCTAGTCGAGGAAGGGGAAAACGAATCCAGTGAAGGAAGTTCTGAGACATTGCAGTTTTTGCGGCGATTCCGAACTGCAACCGGAATTAATGCGAGCGGCCAGGAGGCCTATACCAAGTTGCAGAGCGCGGGTGTAATACTTGTCGCTCCAGAAGATTTCCTTTCTCAAGGTTATGCACTGTCGGCAGTCTTGAAGGATGTCGAACTGGGATGTGTTCATGTGTGCAACGTCGCATCCCTTGCCGGCCTCTGCCCAGACGAATTACCTAACATGCCATCGTTAGTGACCTGGTTGTCTTATAAGCATGAGGATGAAGGGTCCTGTCGTCAGATAGATTCGTGGTGCTCAAAATGGAGTCTGCCTTGGCTTCGTGCCTGTGAAGCCGATGATTATCTTGACCTTGGGCCGTGTTTTTACCCCGGTGAGAGTCCTTGTTATATCTGCTTCCGAGCTCTTCATGGTAAAGCCGACACATTCCCCAAGGAGCGTCCTTTGTCGCGTTCATATGTTGAGGATCTCTTTATCGGCCTAGTTGCTACAGAAATTGTGTATGTGATTACGGGTATCGCGCCCTCGCTTACCTTGAATGGTCTGCGGCGTTTCGACTTGAAAACTTGGCGAACACTTGATTTGCGCTGCTGTCGAATTCCCGGATGCGCTTCCTGTCGTCCCGATACCAAGTCAGCCGAGTCGCGGCTTCCAGAAGCTCTTGTCGAGACCGCGCTTATTTTCGAGGACTATATTTCACTGCCATCTCGTCGGCTCATTTATCCGACGCTATCTCGCGAGCGCGGAGAGTTAGGCCGCCTGCTAGGCGCGAATCTAAAACGATTTCCTGCATGCGAGCGATATGAGTTGCCTGGCGAGTCGGATCTGAACGGCCGCGGAGAGATCTGCAGTTCGGCGCTCTCGCTAGCCACGCTTGCCACGGCTTTGCGGTTGAGCGTGGGAATACGAGATCAGAACGGCAACAAGACGCATCGTTGGGCGGCAAGCGCTGGGAATCTTGGGTCCGTTGAGGCGTTCGTGCTGGCTCTAAGCGTTGACGATCTCCGAAGTGGAATTTACTTCTATGAGGCTAAAACGCATTCCTTGGCTCGTCTCGAAAGACGTCACGGCAATCTTTCGCCGAGCGACTTAGCTATTCACGGACTTTGCGGGACTAATAGTCTGCCCGATGCGTTCCTAATTTTTACGGGCGCATTTGGGCGCGTGCGGCAGAAATACGGCCCCTTCGCGTATCGCTTGATATACCTGGATGCGGGCGCCACTTTGAGTCAGCTTGAAATGATAGCGGAATCGCTTGGAATCGACCTTCGAATTTATCCACATTGGTGGGATGATATTATGAGCGACCACCTCGGCCTCGAAGAGATAAATGAACACGTCACAATTCTCACTGGCTTATCCAGTCCAAGTGCCACGCCGGCTTTGGAAATTCCGGCCAAACGCAACCGGAACGATCCTCAGGAGATGCGTCAATCTCTGAATGCTATTCGAACATACCACGAGATGTCTGTATCGCGAATCGTTGACCGCTTATATTATGAGAGTCGTCGCGTAAGATCTCTTCAAGAAGGCGATGATCGACCGCTGACTTGGAGCGAGGGATTCAGTCGGCCCCAGAGCTTGGGACTGGATCGAGACGCGCCTCGATTTGATTTCGATATACACCGTATTCTCAAGGTCCGGTCCACTCATAGGAGGTTCGCTCCTAAAAAGATTTCCGCCGTACCGTTGGTAGATGCCATTTTTCATTCCTATCAGCGCGACAAATATAACTGGCCCGAAGCGCTGTCGCCTGATGGAGAGCTGCAGTTTTTGGTACTTGCACTGGACGTTGAGGGACTTCGGCCGGGAGTGTGGGCATACGATTCCTTCTTAAGGAAGCTCGTTTTGACAAAGCCAGGTCTACCAAGAGAAGTACTGGAGGACCTATTTGTTCAAGATGAGTTCACGTCCGCGCCAGCTCATATCTGGATAGTTAGCAATCTAGCGGCCGCTTGTGCGGCCAAGGGAGCGTGGGCACACCGCATGTTACTTCTGAGGGCGGGGGCGGCGGCCCATCATCTTTGGTTTCGGGCGATGAATGCGGGGTTAGTCGGTGCCATCACGGCCGGGCTCGTTCCCGGTGCCGCGCGAAAACATTTAGGACTTGATGGTTATGTACGCTCATTATTAATCGGCGTAGCCGTTGGCTTTGAGGCATAATCTAGCGGCCGAGGCGAGATTGTCTAGCGCACACGAATGTATCACAGAATTTTAAACGTCAGGTGTTTCAGCAATATTCTGCCGGCTGCCGAATCGAACACCAAGAAGGGATTGAAAAAGGGATTGCTCGCCGATTTCGGCTGATGGGGCAGGGGCGCTGATCGCGACCCGTAGCCCGAGTCGCTGGGAGATTTTCACGCCGAAGGGGGCCAATAGATAAACGTGCGTGACTGGTCTCCAGTCGGTGCGGTGATTGGCTGGTTTGCAGGCGGCAATGATCATAAAGACTGAGCGCCGCGAGTACATCGCTGAACCGTGGCCACGTGAAGCATTGGGCGCCAGATGAAGAATGGAGCCGGCGGAGGAGAATAACTCGAAAATGTAGGTCGTAATGTTAGCCCACAGGAAGCTCGGAGACCTTTATGCCTTTTCCACGATTCAGAACCGCGGCGGGAAACCTTTCCTGGCGCGACCGCTTTACCGCGATGCGCTCTATACTGCCCTTGGGACGATGGATATGGTCGTCCGCCGCAGGTTTACTTGTCTGTAGTGCTATTGTACGTTTGGCAAGAGCGTTTTTCCCATTTGCAAGTCTTTGGATTGCAAGACTTATATTGGACAAAGTAGTAAGCCATATCATTCATCGCCAGCCTTTTGACGCTAGTATATGGAGGTATGTCGTACTTGAATTTAGTTTAGCTGCCACAAATGAAATTCTATTGCGCTTGACAACGCTAATCGATAGCTCGTTAGCCGATACTTTCGGAAATGAATTGAATATCCGAATAATGCGCCACGCCCTCCTGCTTGACCTGCCAAACTTTGAAAATCCGGACTTTCAAGATAAACTAGAAAGAGCGCGCAGACAGGCGTCCAGTCGATTGACCATCGTGCCATCGCTTTTGAATGCCACTCAAGATTCACTCTGCATGCTCTTCTTGTCGCTCGGAGTTGCGACATCTGCGCCTTGGCTCGTGTTAGCCTTGGTTCTCGCTATCCTGCCCGCATTAATTGGAGAGACTCATTTCACTTCGCTTGCCTACTCAATTTTGTATCGTCGAACCCCTCAACGCAGACAGCTAGAATACATTCGGTTGCTTGGCGCGAGTGCGCAGAGCGCTAAAGAGGTAAAGTCGTTTGGACTTGGTCATTATCTCCTAAAGTGGTACGGAAACCTGTCGATCTCACTTCATCACGAAAATTTAAAACTCACGCGTCGTCGAGCTTGTTCTGGTGCGGTGCTGGGCGTCTGGTCGGCGTTAGTTTATTACGGCGCTTACAGTATCCTTATTAGTAATGCCCTCCATGGAGCACTGTCGATTGGAACATTGGTGTTCATTGTGGGGATCTTCGCGCGGTGCCGAATTCTTATCGAACGGATTGTTAGTCACTTTGGTGATGCCGCGGACGAGGCGATGATGATGAAAGATCTCTTCGACTTTTTCGCAACAGAGCCCGCAAATTGCATCTCCACCAGGAATTTGCCACCACCACGCCCAATTAGGGCTGGGATTGAGTTTAGGAGGGTTAGTTTCATTTATCCGGGATCAGGCTTCGCGGTTTTAAAGAATGTGAGTTTCAGATTGTTGCCATCTGAAAGGGTGGGATTGGTTGGAGATAACGGAGCGGGAAAGACAACGATTGTTAAGCTATTGGCTCGTCTTTACGATCCGACCGAAGGTGAAATTTTGTTAGACGGCGTAGATCTTAGAGACTACGACATAGCCGAACTGCGGCATGAAATTGCAGTAGTTTTCCAGGATTTCATGAGGTACGACCTCAGTCTACGCGAAAATATTGGTTTTGGCAGAGTGGAATGGCTGTCGGAGGAGGCACGAATCATCTCGGCAGCCGAAAAGTCTCTTTCCCGGGATATCGTCGATCGGATGCCCTTGGGGTACGATCAAATACTTGGCCGTCGATTCGATCACGGTGTGGATTTATCCGCTGGAGAGTGGCAAAAGATAGCCTTGGCACGTGCCTATTTGCGTGATGCGCAGGTCATTGCCCTGGATGAACCCTCGGCATGCCTCGATGTCCGTTCGGAGATTGCGAGTTTTGAAAGGATGTTGAAGCTAACGAGTGGAAAGACAGCTATGTTAATCTCGCATAGATTCTCGACTGTACGCAGTACTGATCGAATTCTCGTGCTAGGTGACGGAACGATTAAGGAGGAGGGAACCCACCAGGAATTACTAGCCCTTGGTGGTCGCTATGCAATGTTGTTCGAAATGCAAGCTGCCGGTTACCGCTAAGATCGCAGTTGTACGAGAGCGGGAAGGACTATACTGTTTAGTCCGACGGCAGTGTTTCCCAGGCAAATCGGGAAGGTGCGTGTGAGTGCAGAAGCGCGATTCATAATATCCTCGCTGCCTAGGTGCGGTAGTACCGCGTTAGCTAAATTGGTAAATTGTCATAGTGATATTCGGTGCATTGTTGAGCCTTTTCACCCGAAGCTTTACGACGGTAGGTTCAACGCGTGCTCCACAACAGAAGGTACAATCGATCAGGCCCTTCAGGTGATTTGGGCTAGGTGCAACGGAATTAAGCACGTCTGGGAGACAAGCGGTTGGCCGTTTCTCGGTCGACCTAAGTTGAATGAATATTTGATCACTAATTCGCGAGCGGCTATCATCTTTCTCATCCGGCGTAATCTCTTAAAGCGCTTCATATCAAATCACATCAGCCGCCGAACCGGATATTGGATTGGCGAAAAGGATCAGTTTATGAGACGCCTAATAAAGACACATTTTGATCCACTTAACGTAGAGACTGTTCGTCGGCAAATTAAGGCCGATCAGGCCGCCATCAATAAACATATAGAAATCTTGCAGACAAACGATATTCGTACAAAGATTCTCTACTATGAAACCCTCTTCGATGATGCCGCTTCTGAGTGCGATCACCTTCTGTCGCTAAATGCTGTGTTTTCGTTTTGTGGATATTCAGAAATTACCCTTTCAACGTTTATAGAAAAGTGCAGTGTCTATTTCGATTTCAGGTTGAACCGTTGGGCATCATCAGACGTATATCGGAGGATTCCCGGAATATGTGAAATCGAGAAGCACGTGGGTTCAGATGAGACCGGTTGGCTCTTTCGCTAGTTCCAAGATCACTGTGTAGTTTCGCCGGTCCGGTAGAGACCGCCATCGCTAACCGCCCCCGGATAGGCGTCGGCCTGTAAATATCCGCTATAGTTTTTGAAGAACACTTCCGGCCCAGCGCGCTCCCGCGTGGCCGAGCCTGCGACAGTTTTCGATCTTCGAGATGACTTAGGTCGAATCCAGCGCTGAAAAGGCGGCGGCTCGACGCGACTACTGCCTCGGGCGAGAGCCAGATCGGCACCGCAGTCAATTTCCGTCTGGCCGCCAACACGCCTAGGATCAGGCTATCGCCCGAAGAATTTTTCTGCTTCCGGTCCCAACGAGCCATCTGGAAAGCGGCGGCGCGGAAGAGGCGGAACCGACATGCCAAATCGCCGGTGCCATCGGGACCAGCTATTTGCGGTAAACACACCAGGCGGCGCGTCCTCTAGCACCCTCTGGAACTCTTCTGTGGGCACATATTGCTCGACCACCTTCACGTCCGATGGAGAGCCGTAAACCATCACATGAGCCAAGAATGTTGGCAAATCCGCCAAAGTCTTTTCAGGGCTGTCGTACCAAACGACTTTCTTAGCAATCGCGATGAGATCAGCCGAATTCGGAAGAGTACCGGTCATCTATCCAGACCTCCCTGGAGCTTAGGCTTTGGTGCGAGTGGAAATGCGGCAACTTGGTCAGATCGACCGCTCCTGCCCATCGAGTCAGATCTTTTTGCATCGAGGCCGGAACGCGAGACAACGTCCCGTCGCCGAAGAACTGCAACGCGCGGAGGCTAATGGCCGGATCGAAATTTCGGTCGATGGCTTTCGCCGACCCGAGAGCCTTCGATAAATCGATCCCTTGCAATGCGAGCGCGTGAATATCGACATAGTCTTTCCAGTTGGCGCGAGCCTGGATCACGCGCATTTTCATTCCAGCGAGGTCAAGGAGTGACGCAATCAGAACTGTCGAACCGTTTCCCCGCCGCGGATTCTCGACTCTGCGCAAGGTGTCGAGTCCACCGAAGAACGCGACTTTCACGGGCCCGCCACGCTCGACGAACGCTTCCAGGTTGTCACGCTTATATTGAACCCATGCGTCTGGATCGCCTGGATCTAAATCGGACAGGAAGGGTAATTGCGGCCGCAAGCGATTCGGATCGAATCCCGAGGACGAGAAGAAATCAAAATCCTCTGAAACGCGATGGCCGAGTTGGAGTGCAAGCGCCGTTCCCCCGTACAAGACAAAATCCGATGGGACGGCATCCAGTTCCGGCCACAAGATGCGCTGAGGTTCAGGCAGGATGTCCAGTCGAGGATCAAAGATTGCTGCCATCGCTGAGGGGAGTTGCCGATCCCAAAACAATTTTAGCCTATCGGCTGCCCCTTGCCCCTGGGCTGACTGTGCTGATGGCCGCTGGACTTCTCAGAACGGAGTAAAACGCTCCGCCGCTCCCATCGAACATTGAGAATCTGATTCCGATGCTCAGCCCGCCCATCGGCGCGCGCAAGCTCGTGGAATTCAGTCTTCGGGCCACATTCACCCCGAAAAGAGGTGGCCAAGCTGGGCACAATCCGTCGATCCACTCGGCGCTGAGTCATAGCTTCCGGCAACACCCCAACTTGGATTTTGGAACGAAATGGAACAAACCGATGCGAAGATGAGGCTGGAAGTTATTGGAAACATGGTGGCCAGGGACGGAATCGCACAGTATTGCACCCTCATTTCGATACCTCTCCGTGGGGTTCGGTTCGACCCAAGATCGGACGTGTGGAGGCGATGCGCATGAGTCGCGAACGTCAGAAAGTGGGAAGACCGAAGGTCGATGTCCCCGCGCGCCGCGTCCTTGAGATGCGCGCCGCTGGCGAGTCTTGGCGTTCAATCGGGCGCACGCTGCGCATGGCCGTCACGACGATTCGTAGGGCATGGCGTCGGGCAACGAACGCGCCTACCGCGTGCCAAAATTCCCGGTGGGCCGTCGAGTGAGCACCACCGGCCACGAACCCTCCGGGATGGCCGCCGCCGCAGCGATCGCGGAGCACGCAGCCCAGGAAATCATCTCTAAATTTGGCAACCTCGGACCGCGCGAGCGCCGGAAGCTTGTCTCAAGATTTCGTCGGCATCTCTTTCCAGCTTCCGGAAGGCCAGGACGCGGGCGCAGCAAGCGCAGCAAGGAAATTACAGCAGCGTGTTTAGACTGGAAAGCTGGAATGCGCGGCCTCCCGCTCTATCGAAAACACATCCCTCGATTCGATCGGATGGGCTACTGGGAACAAAAAGTCAAAATGCGGACATTGATGGACGCCATCCGCACGCGAAACCGTCGCGAGCGCCCGCAACCACCGGCGACGGAACTGATCACGTGTCGGCACGACGGATAAGATCTTGTCCACCCAATAAACCGTCAAACATTATTTGTCGCTTCATTTTCCGGTTAAACTTCAGCCGATGGCGAAGCAGTTGACTCGCGAGCAGGCGGAACAAAAAAAAACCAGGGCAGCAGAATTCATGAACCGCATCGGCCAGCCGGACCGCGCCGATGACTTCGATCAGATGAGCATTGAGGAATACGCCGAGCACAAGGGTTTTCAACTTGCGAACCCAGAGCAAGGACCAAAGAGGAGAAAAAAAGTTATGGCAAACGGCACCAGCAAAGCTGACCTTCAGGACCAAATCGACCGCGCAGTAGACGTTCTTGACGACGCCTACGCGCCGGAATCAACGCGTGAGGATCTGGCAGAGGCAGTCGGTAGTGCGCTCGATATCCTGCGTGGCGATGAGGAGGATGATGAGGATGAGGACGACGACTCCGGACTGGACTGAGGAAACCCGGCGGGAATCGTTCATCGAATCCTGCCGCCCGCGCTGAAATCACCTATTGCGGCGCCGGGCGATACTGCGGGTTCGTGTTGGACGAAGCCGACCGGGAAATCGATAGTCGGGAGGCCTCGCGTGCTGAGGTCGAAGCTTGGCTCGCACGGGAGTACGCCGGCGTGCGCGTGCGATTCGTTCCGATGCGCAATCCGGGGAGCCGCCCAAGGAAACAGCGGAACGTGACCGACCGCGCCTTGCGGTATCGTGCGAATGCCGACCCGCCGCCTGGCCCGCGCATTTGCGCCCTGTGCGGATCGCGGCGCAACGTCGAAGTCGGTCACGCGAATTCTCGAGAGGAAGACAATTCGCCGGCCAACTTATTCTGGACCTGCCGTCGATGCAATACAAAATCGGGCATCACACTGAAGCGCGCCGGGATCGGCAGGCGGACGCGGCAGTACAACCCCACCGCGGCCGGAGCCGAGAATCTCGGCCAGTGGATGAACGCGGTAACGAGCATGAAGGGCGAGGGTGGAACCATGGCGGTAGCGGATGCGGTCGCGATGATTCGGGCGACGCCGCCGGACGAGCGGTCAAGATTTGCCCGCGAGATTTGGGCGATTCGAAGAAGACGCGGGACGGACCGAAGCGCAGTTCCGTTCTAACTAACCGAGACGCGGAACAAATCGTCGAGAGTGAAATCATCAGTGGTACAGCGCGATGTTTCCCGTGACCGTCTTATCCGATAGCAGTGAAAATTTGTTGTTGAAAGCGAGATAGTAAATTCCGGCTCGACTGATTGGCACGTCGATCCCGGAAACCGTTGTCTTGCCCGTTTGGTACAGCAGCCCTGCCGCATGTCCATTTTGCCAGTTCTCAAAGTCATCCGAAGAGGCGATTATGGCCTGTATATCGTTGCCGGTTCCGCCGCGAGCCTCAAAACGCCCTATAACGCGGCCCGTTTCAGCAACTGAGAATCTTACGAAATAAATCCCTCCGGCTTTTACCACAACCGGACCGGAAAACAAGGATTCGCCTGCACTGGATTGAGAAGATAACGAAAGTGTTTTGACTCCAATGTAGAGCACGAGCAGGATGATGAAACCGATTAGAACGTTCATGACGGCGTTCGATTCCGGCCTTCGTTTTGGAGCTTCTTTCGTGGTCTGACTTGCAGCCTTGGGCGTTGCTGGCGTGGCTGTAATCGCTGCGGCCGGGCTCTTGCCGCACACGTAACAATAACGAGCAGCATCGGGGATCTGCGTACCGCAAGATGGGCAGAACATAGTTCACCTCACTTTTCCGACTAAAGCTTCTTTTTACCCTGTCCATGGGCTAACGTGCGTACTCGCTTCTTGATTGCTTCAGCTTCTTGGTGTCGAGCGCCTTCCGGATCCAGCCGTTGGCGGTCTGGATCTGCTGCTTATACTCGTCGGGCGAATCGAGCAGGTCGGCCTTCTCGCGAATCAGCAGGTTCAGGTAGGACATCGCGTCTTCATACTGGGGATCGATCTCCAGCGCCTTGTTCAGATTGGCCATCCCGTCGTCGATGATCGCCGAATACTGCGTCTTCAGCTCTTCCTTCACCTTCTTGTCTTTGATCGGACCCGGGTCTTCCGGCCTCATGTGCAGGTTGGCCTTGGCGAGCATTTCGTTGGGATACCACTTGGCCCAATCGATGACACCCAGGCTGTAATACGCCTCTTTGTTCTTCGGGTCGACCTCGATCAGCCGCTTGTACCACTTGGCCGATTCGTCGAGCTTCTCGACCTTCTTATCGGGCGGAAGCGACGACGCTTCGTTGTAGCTGATGGAGGCGAGCGAGGCGATCGCCGTCGGCTCACTGGGGTTCTTTTCGAGAACCTTGTTGAACTCGTTGCGAGCCTTGTTCGCCATCTCCGCGTTTTCCGGCGAGTCGGCGCCGGGAATCCACTGCGACATGTATGCTGTGGCGAGATAGAGGCGCGCGTAGGGTTCGGTTTCGTCGAGCGCGATAGCCTGCTTGAAATGATCCACCGCGTCCGGGTACTTGGCGTTCTTGAACGCGTTTAAGCCCTGGTTGACCTGATCGCGGAACTTCAGCTTGAAATCTGGCGTCGCTTCGCTCTGCACCTCCGGGGCAGCTTTCACGATTTCCGAATCAGTCGCGTTCGGCTGGTTTACCGACCGGTTCTTCAGGAAAGCGATCCAGCCGAGGACGGCGGTAAGCAGGATAGCAGCAACCAGCGTGCAAAGCTGAGGCGATAACAAACGCTTGCGGTCCGCCTTTGTCCCTTCCCTTGACCCAAGAGACATCGAACGGCCGCAGTTCATGCAAAACGCGGATTCGTCGGGAATTTGCGTACCGCAAGATGGGCAGAACATAGTTCACCTCACTTTTCGAGGAAGCCTTTTTTGCTCGCGTAAAGGAATTGAGAAGGTTTGGAAGACGGGCATCTTAGTGTACCGAAAGAGTCGCCGTCGCCGCGCTGTCGATCCCGCCAACCGTGATGACGACCGGTTGCGCGGCCCCGGCTGGCGTGTTGTTCGCGAGCTGGATATTTAACTGACCCACACCGTCAACAAAGGTTGGCGCGGCGCCGTCGAAAGCTACCGTTGCCGCAACTCCGCCGACTGTTACCGAAACAGGCTGCGTCAGCCATTTCAAAACCGATCCCGTCACAGATCCGTCGACGCCGGGCGGGTGTGTTTCACCGCCACCTGTGAAATAAACCGTCACATACGACCCCGGAGCGGCCGGATTCGATGAGCCGTTAAGAGATCCGTCCTGATTCGCGGCGATTGCTTGACCCGTGCCCGTTCCGTTAAACGTGAACGCGCCGGGCGCGGCCGTGGCGACGTAAAGCACCGTAAGCCACGATGAGCCCTGATACTGAACTTGCATCGTAACCTGGGATTGGCCGGCGATTTCGTAAGGAACAATTGCGTTGATTTGCCCGGCAGACGTGTATGTGATCGGCGCGGCGAATGAACCGAAGAAAACCTGCGTACCGGCCAGCGTGGGATCAACCTTGCCGGTTACCGGATCGACGGTGAAGGAAATACCGCTCGCCGGACCGAGGCCGCTCCCCTTAATCGCAACCATTTCACCGGGAGCGATCGGGCCGCCGGCGCCACTAGCGGCGTTTCCTATAGACGTGACAGTGACGCTCGAAGCAGGCGCGGACACAGTGAATGCGATTGAAAATAGCAAAGTCCCGTTGTCGTATACTCGCGCAACCCACGTGCCAAGACGTGCGGTCGGCAGATTCGAGATCGCGAGAGCGGGAGCGTTATCAAAACAAAAGTTTCCTGCCTGCTGCCCCCATTGCGTGCCCGAAATGACAGTTCCATCAGGCGCCAGCCAGTTGTTCGTCAATTCGTCGGTGTTCGACACGACGGCATTGAAATAGAGGTAAATGAACTTATTTGTCGTTTGAAACGTGGTGGCCGAGGGAGGGACCACGCAGCCGGAGGCAGGCGGCGCTTGAGTTGTTACCCGCTGGTCGCTGACGCTGATCGCGGGCGCCGTCACCCTAAAGGACATCGACCCCGATACCTTGCCTCCGCCGGCGACACTGACCGCCGCGGTCTCCGGGGAAGCGATCAGGGTCGCGCTCACAGTCGCGGTCAATTGCGTAGCGCTCACGAAAGCTGTTGGCAGAGCCGTGCCGTTCCATTGGACAACTGCACACCCGGTGAAGCCAGATCCGTTCACCGTCAGGGTGAATGCAGCATTCCCGTCGGCAATCATTGCCGGCGACAAAGATGTAATCGATGCACTTGTACCCCTCCAACCGGTCACCAGGTTGCAGGCGTCCACTGAACCGAGTCCTGTTGCCAGATCGTACCCCGGACCCGCGTAGTATCCATAACCGTAGCCAGCGGCCGGGCAGTTCGCTTGAGGTGCCGCTCCAAATACGCAAGGAACGATATTGCTCCCTGTCACGATGTCATGAAAAAGGGACGGCGCCGCCGCCAGTCCATATAAGTTTGGATTGATGTTCCCTGCGCCGTTTTCTCCCAGATACTGATTCAACAGCGCCAGAATACCAGCAAACACCGGCGTTGCTGCGGAGGTGCCGCCGATCGTCATCAACTCGCCCGAGATGACAACGGTGTACGGGTCGTGTTTGCCGGATGCAGCCAAGGCGATGTCCGGTACGTTCCGTACGGAATCCGCTGGGACGCCAAGCCCCGTCTGCCACAAGGGTTTCGAATAAAATGTGCTGCCTCCACCGCCGGTCGCCGCCAGAGTCGTACTAAGGTTCGTGCCAAATACAGTGTCATTCCACGCGGTCTCCGGGATATAGCCCAGAGCCGAGCCACCAGTAGCGCCATTGAACGGACTCCAGTAAAGCCCGTCCCCCTCATTAAACTCCGTGCCGCCAACTGCGGTGACCTCCGGAATGCTCGCCGGAAAGTTTACCGCCGGTCCCTGCAATGCGGCAGGTTCACTTGTGAGATCGCAGTCCGCTGCGCCCGAATCCCCGCTTGCCGCAATCCAGGTGATTCCCATTGCGTTCGCCTTTTGCGCTTGCGTTTCAAACGTGGAAGAGGCCGAAGGCAGCGTCTCAGTTTCGCACGAACCAAAACTTTCGCTGATTATCGGAGCTAAATCCTGATCGATCGCGAACAAAGCCGCGCCGTCGGCGTCGCCGTATACGTAGACAAGCGTGGCGTTCGGCGCGATCGCGCCAGCCCATTCCAGGTCCAGATCGGCTTCCTGCAGATCAAGCGGGCCGTTCGGAGCAGGAGTGCCGTCGGTAAAAAGCTGGACGCCCGCCGGACCTAACCCGAAATTAGTGCGGAATTCTTCGACATCCGAGAGCAAGGAAAGGTCGCCCACGGCCTGTCCGACAATTGCGATCGTCTGACCGGTTCCGCTGAAACCCGCATTGTAAAGTCCGTTGATGTCGTAAATGAGGGCAAGGTCACCCGGCGCTAGCGAGTGTCCGGATGGTGTCGTGTACCCGGGCTTCAGCATCGGCCGCGGGTGGAAGTCGTTCAAGCCTAGCACTGTTGCCACCGATGGTTGCAGGTCGGGCGGGATCACAGGCGCCGTCGCAGCTGCAAAATGGCTTTCACCTCCCACCAAGTACCGATGCACGGACGCGTGAAACGCAGTGTCGACCTGCTCCGCCGTGCCGCTGAAGGCGATCCAGTCCCGGCCGCGGGCTGTGGATTCGATCGTGAATCCGGCCGAGATCAACCAGGACGTTACGCGCGCAAGATCCGCGGGACTCATGCCGAATCGGTCGGCATATTGTTCTGGCGTTAACCACCGGTGGTAGTCCGGAGACGCCGGGTTGCGCTGCGCTGCGAGTAGGCTGGCAAGAGCGGCCTGTTGTTCTGGGGTCTGCCGAAACATTATCCGCATGTGAGAGAGCCAAAAAGACGGTTCGACGGGTCCCTGATCGTCGCGAGCCTGTGCCGGCGGACGCGCGACTTGAGCGCAAAGAATTGAATGACCGGTAATCAGGACCGCCAACGCCAAAAGACACCTGTGCATGTGAATACGGAAATGAGCGATCACTGCGGATGGTCTTCAAGAAAATGCTTGAGGTGTTTGGCAACGGCTTCGGCAGTGCTCTGATATGCTTGCGCCGACCCCTTACGAACGTTGTACGCCCAAGCGACGTCTTGCGTCTTCGCGTTCACGAGCTGGACGGTTGCCGTTTGCGAACCTTCGACGCCCAGGCAGTACATGAACAGGCACCGCGCGACTTTCGATCCCGCGTTTTCTTCCTTGGCGAGCACCGCGCTAGTGAGGACGAATTGAGCATCTTCCTTGCTTTCGGTGACAATAACGGGAACGTGTTTCTTGACGATCGCGGCGGACAGGTACGACTCGAACCCATTTTGCGGCGGAATGTAGATGCGCAGAGCGCCGCGTTTCGGAGCATCGTTTGCGATCACGGTCTGACCGTGGACGGAAATTGATCCCAGAGCGCAGAGGATTCCGGCCGCGATCACGACGAAAACCGGAGACCGGCGGAATTTGGACACGTTGAGCGACATGATTTTGAGCCTCTGTAGATCATTCGGATTTAAATCTGCTACTCCGGCTAGGGTAAAGACCGCAGTATGTTCACTTGGCGACCCGAAAAACACGAAAGAATCGTGCGCAAATCCAGCCGACGACCGGGCCGAAACGCGCCTTCGGGAACGTGATGCGCGAAGCCCGGCAAAGAAAGGGCATGTCGCAAGAACAGCTTGCGGAAGCGGCCGGGCTGGATCGCTCTTTCGTCAGTCTCGTTGAGCGCGGGATTCAAAGCCCGAACCTTGTCGTCCTTCTGGAAATCGCTCGCGTCCTCGACGTCTCCGCGTCGGAACTGATCGCGAGCGTTGAGGCTTCCTTGCCGCGCTCGCGGTAGTCGCGCACTCTTCAGCGGCGAACTTCTGACCGGCCGAACGTGGACCGGAACGTTCGAAAAAACGTGCTGAAAAACGCATGCGGAAACGTCAGACCGTCTCGAAAAGCGAGCGGAAATCCGTTCGAGGAGTTGAAATCCCTGCGGAAATACGTATGCTTTGAACATGGACGACGTTTTTTTCTCAACCGGTCAGTGAGGTGGACCCCATCGGTTGGACAAAAAAACGAGCGTCCTTAGATGGAGCGGCGGGTTAAGGGGGAGGCGGTTTTCAGGGCGCCGTCCACACCGGACTTGG
>Ga0335074_10004660_pt1 | contig 18914 bp, 16 predicted proteins | sample Lox_Sample_23_FD_206715 | JGI IMG/M metagenome (GOLD analysis project Ga0335074, IMG submission 206715) | Soil microbial communities from Loxahatchee National Wildlife Refuge, Florida, United States - Lox_Sample_2.3 | ecosystem: Environmental > Terrestrial > Soil > Wetlands | place: USA... | reverse complement strand
TCAAGCTCCGCCGGACCATGATCGCCGCCCGGTTTTCCGCAAGCCGCCCAGCTCAGCCTGCAGACGAGCAAATCCGCGCTGTGCTCGCAGCCTGGGACGCCGCCGTGGCATAACTACGAAACTTCAGTGGCACCTAGCACAGTGAAGATAAGTGAAGCCGCAACCAGTAGCCAGAGATCGATGGTCTCGCCTTGGCGGATATCCATCCAACACCAAGCAAGGAACCTGCGCACGGGCCCTCTTCCCGTCGTCATCACACATCCTCAATTCGCTTCACAAGCTCCCCAAGCAGACTCTCACGCAAGGCATCGCCAACACCTGGACGAGTGTAATGCGCCGTCGGCAGTGGCCTGAGGGAATAGATTGATGCCCGCCCCGTTCTCGGTCTGGAGATGACGACCAGCGTGGCCGTATGAAAGTCATCCGGGATTAGAGTCTCGTGAGCGATGACCGCTTTCAGAGTATGCACTTCTCCTGTGTTCGCTACGACAACCGCTGTTGGTCGTAGGAATGCAACTCCCGATTCTTCGAGTGTGTTCCGATCATGTTCGTAGTCGATCTCAGCGGACTGATACCGGTCGCCCGCGTCGTCGCCGACAAGCTCGTACAACTGCTCGCGATAGACGCCCGACAGAACCCGCGAGCAAAGATCCCACACGTGGGTGTGGACGTGTGCAACATCGTCTCGCAGCTGGCGCGTCCCGGTAGGCCAGATATGTAGGCGCAACGCACCGAGCGGGTGCGGGCCCAGGTCAAAGACCACGAATCCGTTCGGATGCCACGACGCTGGGGCGCGCTGGGCGGTCCTGACAAGCGAGCGGATGCCTGTGCTGGCCAGCTCGTCGAGCGCCCGCTCCGCGGACTCGCAGAACTCTTCGAAGGTCCCACTCAATCTTCGCTCCCTCAAACGGCGGGTGTTCCCGGAGGTGTTCGGCTTCCTTGGCCGCTACTGCTGCCCTCCTGCCTTTCGGCGGATGGTGGTTCTGGAATGATGGGCCCCTAAGGGCCGCAGAGGCAGCGTTTGCGGCACAATCCCGACGGTTATCTGGCCGATCGCTCGATCTCCGCCTGTGGCCTACGATTTTCGGCGATGTTCGCATACACCGCGACGTAATCCGGGTGCGGCGGGGCGTACCGGACAATATCCCAGTTCCTGAACCAGTAGGCGACCTGACTAAGTGCTGCGAGGTAGTGGAACGCGAGAGCTGGGTTCCAGTCCCCTGTCAGATGATGCGCAGGGTTGCGGATTGCCTGAAAGGTGCCGATGGCGAACATGCGCGCGCCTTCCATCTGAGATCTGACCGTTTCGGTTTCCGGGTTACCTGGGCACCGCAACCGAGACTTGCCCTCCTCCGGGTCTTTCTCGCTGAGGGCCTGCGCCATCAGGTCCTTGTCAGAGATGTCATGGCGGCCGATCCGGTCCTGGGCAAAGACGTTGAGGTTTGTAGCCGCATCGTTGACCGCCTGACGGTATTTCCCCGCAAGCCAAAGCAGCGACACGCCCTCGCTCACTACGGGGTCAAGCGCGCTCATCGGTAGCACGGGCTCGCCTGCCTTTTCCTGCAAGGCTGTCATCGCCTTCCAGAGGCCGAGGATCCCGAGCGCGCGCTTTACGTGCCGCGCCGCAGCGAGATGCTCGCTTACCCTGGACGCCTCGATTGGCCGCAGGTCGGGTGCCAGGGCGCGCATGATCTTGTTGATCGTTGGCAGCCTCCGATTGACATCCCTCATCACCGCACGGCGATCACTAGATAGCGGTGGGTGACTCTCAGCCTTCCTTACCAGCCGCCAATACTCGGTGATCTCCTGGAAGCCCTCCTCCCGGTTCATAGTGCCGAAGTTTACCGGGCACCAGCGACAATCGGCCGCCCTGAGAAGAGACGGCGGTCAGGTGGTTGCCATGCGGAGGAAACCCATCCAGACAAACTACGAGACCCTGAACCGCTTTTGGGGCGGGAACGGGGCGGCCTGGTTTTCGGGGAGTATTCGGGCTTTGGGGGAGGATCCGGGCGTTATGGAAAGCATGAGCCCCCACCTGGCCGCCGCCGCCCGGGTATACCCAGCTTACTGACCGCAGATCGCCACACTGGCCTGCTCGTCACTTGACATCGCGATTCCATCTCGGCACCCACTCTGGCCTGGGGTGACGTGTCGGAGCCGCTCCGCCTCCGTGATCCTGACCTCACCCCCACTTCTTGGCGCCGAGGTCAGGATCACTACGGCTCCACTCCGTAAAGAGAAGAAAGGAGGGGAAGTATTGAATCGGCGGTTTGAAAAGATGAACGGGGTGATGTGAGCACTCATGGCCGTGGAAGGTGCAAACAAGAGCCAGTTCCGAGTGACCTGGCAGCTGCACAGGACGCCGCGCTCTCCCGCGGCATGACGCGCATACAGCAGCGGACCTCGCGAGCGAGGAAACCTGCAGGTCAGCGACACGCAGAATCGAGAGCTGACGCGGGAATCGAGGATGAGTCGCTTTTGCCTCGATTCCGGCGGCTCATCCTGTCGCGACTTCGGCCGTTCCCAGTGAGGACGCGATTGCGGCGAACTGCTCCAGGGCCGCCTGAAGGTCCTCGACGATCTCGGCGGCAATCAGCTCCGGCGCGGGCAGGTTGCCTGTATCCTCCAGTGACTCGTCGCGGAGCCAGAAAATATCAAGGGATGCCTTGTCCCTCGCGGATAGCTCCTTGTAGGAGAACGCCCGGAACCGCTCCGTCTCGGTGCGCTCGTGACGGTTATCTGTGTTGTAGCAGGCGACGAAGTCATCGAGGTCGCCGCGCACGAGGGCGCGGGTCTTCAGCGTGAAGTTCTGGTTGGTGCGGAAGTCATAGATCCACAGCTGCTGGGTCCATGGGTGCTCCGAGGGCGGCTTGCGGTCGAAGAAGAGTACGTTCGCCTTCACCCCGCCGGCGTAAAAGATTCCGGTCGGCAGCCGCAAGAGGGTATGTACATCGCACTGTTCCAGCAGCCGCCGCCGGATCGTCTCACCCGCGCCACCCTCGAACAGCACATTGTCGGGGACGACCATTGCGGCCCGCCCATTGATGGTCAGCAGTGACCGGACGTGCTGCAGGAAGTTCAGTTGCTTGTTCGATGTGGTCGCCCAGAAGTCCTCGCGGAGGTAGCTCATCTCCTCCCGCTCAGTCTCACCTAGTGCGTTGATGACCTTGTACGAGGATTTCCGGCCGAACGGCGGATTGGTCAGCACCAGGTGGAAGTGCTCAGACGGAGTGGACCGGAGAGAATCATCCACGGTGATGAGGCTCGGACTTTCCGGCGCGCTGATGCCGTGCAGCAGCAGGTTCATGGCGCAGAGCCGACCGGTTGCATCGACGATTTCCCAGCCCCGGAGAGCCTCGTCCCGGAGGAACCTCTTCTCGTCCGGGTCAAGGCTGGCTGACTTCATCTGCTCATAAGCGGCTAGCAGGAAGCCCCCGGTACCACACGCCGGATCACACACCCGCATGGAGGCCGAGGGCTGCATCACATCCACGATCGCCCTGATAAGGGGGCGCGGAGTGAAGTACTGTCCCGCACCTGTCTTGACGTCCTCAGCATTCTTGGCAAGCAGGCCTTCGTAGGCATCGCCCTTCACGTCAGCGTCGAGGATCATCCACTGCTCGTGGTCAATGAGATCGGAGACCAGCCGCCGGAGCTTCGCTGGGTCCTGGATCTTGTTCTGCGCCTTGCGGAAAATCACGCCGAGCGTGCCCGGGTACTTTCCGAGTTCAGCCAGGATATGGAGGTACTGGACCTCCAGGCTGTCACCGTCGAGACGCACCAGGGATGCCCAGTCCAAACCCTTAGGAACAATGGCAGGTCGGCTGAACGGTGGCTTCGTCTGCTCGTCCGCCATCTTCAGAAAGAGCAGGAAGGTCAACTGCTCGATGTAATCCTGATAGGACAGGCCGTCATCACGGAGGACGTTGCAGTAGTTCCAGAGTTTCTGGACGATGGTGGCGCTGTCGCTCATGCAGTGATGTCCTCTCGCGCTGGCACGGATTTGCGAGCACGTCCACGCTGATGGACGTTCGACGATGCGTGTTGTGCTGTAACCCATTCTAGCAATATTGATGTCGGCTCTTCCGTGGGGTCCTGAGCAACGAGACGGCCAGAGAAAGCCGCAGAAAGGATAGCCGATCGCAACGCATTAGCTCGGGCCCGCTGCCGAATAATTACAGTGCCAATACGCTCCGTCGTTGAGAGTTGCGCCTGGACGCTCTTGACTATTCTTTCTTGTTCATCTATTGGCGGAATAGGGAATTCGACCTTCTTGAAGCGCCCAGCACTGAGGTGCGCGATGTTAGTGGTAATACGAGATTCGCACATAAACCGCCCTGCGTGCAAGTGCCGCCGAAAGACCAGGAGCGCCCACTCCGGGAGGACGTACCGCCCCGCTCGAAAACGCAGTAGGCTGTTAGTAAATGCGACGTTAGAGGGTTCACCGCGATACATCGCGGGTCGCCCGAGCAGATGAGGGCTCTGGCCTTCATTGAGAAGAATGTCATTAGGATGAAGGCGATAGCGCTCAAATTCCGCATCGTCAAAGTGCATGGACATGATGTCGCCGGTGTCAATGCGGTCTTCAAACACATTGGCCACCCGAAGGTACGGGCGCATCTTGGGCCCTTTGTGATACTTAGGAGACCGTTGACGCCCGAGTATCACCTCCCCAGCTTCGGCAACGGTAGTTCTGTGCCAGTGTTTGGGGTATTCTTCCGGAACCGCAGCGAGAATGAAGGACTTATTTAGTGCATCCAGGTCATTTTGGATACGCTCTAGGGCCGCGACCCCGGCGTCGAGCATGGAGAAGTGCTCCTCGACGGCTGCGACGATCCGATCCTGCTCTGCACGCGGCGGAAGGCCGATAGGCAGATTACGGAGGTCCTCCTGAGGTAGATGTGCGATAGTACTGCCGCTGGTCAAGTGTGCGAAGGCTTTGGTCCTAGCGTAGTGCTCAAGAAGATATCGCAAGAAACCAGGGGAAAGCCCTTCGGAAGTCCGGACACGGTGAATTGCCTTCTGAAAGTAGCATTCAGCGAGCTCGCCTTTCCAAATCGCCGCACGTCCGACCTCCCCGCCCTCACAGACAAGAACGTCGCCTGACGCAAGCCGGAATCGATCGGCATCTTCAGGCTGGAAATCCATAGTGGGCAAATCACTGACGTTAACGTATCCCCATTGTACGTCACGGTTTCGTAGATACGACTTCGCATACAGACCCGTTTCGCGGTGGGCAGAGAGCATTCTGCCGAGCTGGGTGGAAGCGACGTCTGCGAGCTTCACTTGCATCCAGCCGGGAGGTAGATCGCTCACGCTGCGAGCACCTCGGTTAGCTCACTCATTAGCGCATTGAGGCTATCGCCGAAGACCTGGGCGGCCTTCCCGATTCCGCCATGCTCAGAGAACGGTGTGTACTCGAACGACTCGGGAGTTATCCCGAGTTCGCCCGCAATGTTCTCCTTAATCCAGGTCAGCCAGTGCATCTGATCCACCGTGAAAGTGACCCCCTTCTGCTGCTGTGCGCTCAGCCAGGCAGCGAACCGCTGCTCAACCTGATCGCGGAACGGGACAAGTTCCTCGTCCTGATGCAAGGTGTACCGTACCAGCGACACGATATCGGTGAGCATCCTGCTGCCGGAGCCGCGCACCCTCGACTTATCCAGCACCTCGTAGGCGCGCCAGAGAATGTCCGGAGTCCACTGGCGGGGCGGCCGTTCGATTGCACTGGCCAATTCCTTGACCTCGGTAAAGGTCAGGCGCTCCTTGTGCGGGCGACTATACAGCACCTGCAGGGCGCGGATATCGTCCTTATGCTCCTCGATGTACTCCCGGAACGACGAAACCAGAGCAGACGCCTTCTCGAGGGCCTCCGCGGAAGGCCCGGCGAACAGCACCTCGTCTTTGGACACCTCGTCGATGGTCTGCTCGTAAGACCTGTGCACGTCGAGGATGGCGTTACGCAGTTCGGGGTTGGTGGCGAGCGGTTCCAGTGCCCAGGTGAGCATGGCGGTAGCCGCCTCGCCGACTGCGGCTGGGTCGTCTCCGGACTGACCTGCCGCGATCGTGGCGGCGACCTGCTGGTCAGGATCGAGCGCATCGACCAGTCTGCGGGAGATCGCGCCGAGGTCGACGCCTCCGGCCAAGCCGGCGAGCATCTCCCTGTCGTCCTTGGTCAGGTGCTTGTCCAACCGGGCCAAGCGCCCGGCAATGGAAGAGCCGACTTGCGGGTCCTTGCTGCCGAATGCAACCTGCTTGAACAGGTCCTTAAGGCTCTGAGCTGGCTTGCGCTCCAGCGGCTGGACGGTCTCGGCGAGTGGGGTGTCCATGACCCCGACCGCGTCAACGACGAGGAACCGGTCCTTGGTCTTGGCGTCGTCGGTGACGGACTGGAACTCGGTGTCGTCGATGACGCGGACGCCGCGGCCGATCATCTGCTCGAAGTAGGTCCGGCTTTTCACGCTGCGCATGAAGACCAGGCATTCCAGCGGCTTGACGTCGGTCCCGGTCGCGATCATGTCTACGGTGACCACGATCCGGGGGTACATCGAGTTGCGGAACGCCTGCAGCAGGTCCTCCGGTTTGCCGTCCCGGGTGCGGTAGGTGATCTTGGTGGCGAACTGGTTGCCCTTGCCGAACACTTCCCGTATGAGCTGCACGATGTCGTCGGCGTGCGAGTCGTCCTTGGCGAAGATCAATGTCTTGGGCACGGTCTTGCGGCCGGGGAACAGCTCAGTGAACAGCCTGTCCCGGAACGTCTGGATAACCGTGCGGATCTGGTCCTCGGCGACCACGGCGCGGTCGAGCTGGGCGGCGGAGTACTCGACCGGCTCATCGGTAGCCTCCCAGCGGACCTTCCGGGTCTGCCGGTCCCGGTATCCGGCGAACTCGCCCGCCTCGATCGTGGACCCGGCCTTGGTGATCGCCGTCTGGATCTTGTAGACGGTGAAGTCGACGTTGACTCCGTCGGTGACGGCCATGTCGTGGGAGTACTCCATGACCAGGTTCTGCCGGAAGAACCCGAAGGTCTGCTTGGTCGGGGTGGCGGTCAGGCCGATCAGGTGGGCGTCGAAGTACTCCAGCACTTGCCGCCACAGACCGTAGATGGACCGGTGGCACTCATCGATGATGATCACGTCGAACGCATCGGGCGGCAGGTCCGGGTTGTAGCTGACCTCGGCCGGCTCGGCGATGCCCAGCTCGTACGCCGAGTGCTCGTCGATCTCCTCATCCAGCTCGGCGTCGCCCTTGAGGATGGAGAAGATGCGCTGCACGGTGGAGATGCACACCCGCGACGTGGCGTCGACGGCGTTGTGCGTCAGGTGCTGGATGTTGTACTCGGCGGGGAACTTGCGCTGGGTCTCCTGGATGGTGAACTTGTCGAACTCCAGCTTGGCCTGCTTGCCCAGGTTGGCCCGGTCGACCAGGAACAGGATCCTCTTGGCGTCCGCGTACTTGATCAGCCGGTAGCACAGGTTCGCCGCGGTGAACGTCTTCCCCGAACCGGTCGCCATCTGGATCAGCGACCGCGGATGATCCTGGGCCAGTGACCGTTCCAGGTTGCGGATGGCTTCGGCCTGCTTTCCCCACAACCCCCGCTCATCCAGCGGCGGCATGGCCTTCAGCCGGGCCCGGACCGTCGGCAGGTCCGGGTTCTCGGCGATCTGCCGCAGCCACTCGGCGAGCGTCTCGGGCCGGTGGAAGGTGAACACCCGGCGGCTGCGCGCGTCCGGGTCGTACCCGTTGGTGAACCGGGTCTCGGTCCCGGTGGATTCGTAGATGAACGGCAGCGGGTAGACGGGGGCCTTGATCCAGCCGGGGAGCCCGGCGACGTACTTGCCGGACTGATGCTCTACCTCGGTGAGCGTGGTGCCTTCCGGCTTGGCCTCGATCACCCCGGCCGGCTGGCCGTCCAGGAACAGCAGGTAGTCCACCCGGCCGTGCGGCTTGTCCAGCGTGAACTCCCGGACGGCCACGCCCGGGCCAGCGCCCAGGTTCAGATTCTCCTGGCTTTGGACCACCCAGCCCGCTGCGGCCAGCTGCTTGTCGATCTGAACCCGCGCCTTGGCCTCGCGGGCAAGGTAGTCGTGCTTACCTGATGGATCATCCGGCCCCACGAGGCACGAGAATACTGGCACAGTTGCTACCGAACGTGGCGACCAGGTGATTCAGTGATGATCGGCGCAGCCGGACCCGCCGCAGCGGGCATCGGCGCTTCGCGCCGCAGTGGGAGTCTGCCAGCCACGATTTGGCATCACTCCCGGAAGGCTGTCTGCGAGGGTGAGGGTTCGTGGCTGAGAATCTTGAACGGCCCGCCGAGCTGATCCAGATCAAGAACGACGCCGACCATGCGATCGCTCAGCTGATCGGGCGGCCCTGCGAGCCAGGTAACATCGGCGAGTTCGTCGCCGCGCACGTGTTCGGCATACGGCTGATGCGCTCCGGTTCGCATCCCGGCCACGACGGCATCTTCCAGGGCGGTCCGCTCGCCGGCAAGACAGTCAACATCAAGACCAACCGCCGCCATGAGTCCGCCCTGGACATCGCCTCTCACCCATCTGACTTCTACCTCGTTCTGACCGGCCCACCAGGGCAGGCACGGAGCTTGCCCTGGGTCGTGGAGTCGGTATTCCTGTTTGAACGCGATCATCTGCTGGCCGACCTCGGCCAGCGCCGGGGTCAAGATCGGCCCGGCGAGCAGCGTCCGGAAGGCTGATTGGGAAGCCGCGAGGATCTTCCCGCCCGGCCCCGCGGCGCCGCTGCAGCTTTCCGAGCGCCAGCTGGCGTGGCTGAGGTTGTTCTCCCCGGCGCCTGCTCGATTGCCGCCGCCTTGCCGTTAGGTGCCGGCACCCGGGTTCCCTGCTCCTCGTGACGTGATCTAGGCGACGTTGCCGGCCTGGGGCCCGGCGGCGTGTGCCCGGATGCCGGTGATCCACTCGTCGACGAGGGAGAGGAGCTGCTGGACGCGCCCGCTGGTCAGCTGGCCCAGCGGGATGTTCGGTCTCCTGGTGGCCAGCGCGGGGTCCGCCTCCAGGTGCGGGATGCCCAGCCCGCGCAGCTGGGCTATCAGCTGCTCGCGCCTGCTGGCCTGGTCGTACGGTGGCATGCTGCACATCTGCTTGACCCGGATCTCCAGCATGGGCTGTTCCCCGCCCGGGCTGGCATACAACGACAGCACGCCGGGGGGCCGTGATCCGGCGTGCCCGCTGTCGGCGTACATCGTGACCGACGGGTAGGTCAGGCCGGTCCCGCCGGTGATCCGGACGTGCGGATGGGCCGCGGCCCACTGCAGCACCGCCTCGGCCGCCGTCCCGTCATGACCGGCCCGGGCGATGGCCTCGCGGACCTCGTCTGGGCTCCACGGCTGCGGGCGGCTGCCCGCACCCGCGCCGGGCTGCTTGGCGGCCTGGGCCCGGGACGTCTGCCCGATCAGGCGGGGGACCAGGGCGCCGGACTTGCCGCCGTTGATGCGGTACTGGCGGATCTCGATGGCCAGGACCTCCACCCGGGGCATCTGCTCGTTGAGGAATTCCACGAGCCGCTGCAAGCTGGCCGGTATCTCATCAGCGACGAAGATCAGCCGGATCCGCCCTTCCCGCAGGTTGGTGCCGACCGCTTGCCAGAACTCCCCGGCGGGGTCGCCCGGCTCGTCGCCGGCGGGCTCCAGCCAGGCCAGCAGCCTCGCGTTCGCGCCGTCAGGATCGTTGCCCTCGAACCAGGACCGGAGCTGGTCCGGGGTCCAGAACACCGAGCCGTTGGCGGCGTAGTCGAGCATCTGCGCGACGACCTCGCGCCGTGACCGCGTGTCGCTGGCCCGCTTGACCTCGACGAAGGTCGGTATCGCGTCCTGGTCGACGACCAGATGGTCGATCGACCACCAGTTCCCGCCGCCGGCGCGGTCCGGGATCCCGGCCTCCCGCTTGACCAGGAGCCAGCGCCGCGGCTTGTCCCGGTCGATCTGTGCCCCCGCCAGCAGATCCAGATTGCGCGCTAGCAGCTCCTGCAATTCCGCTTCTGCCTCATAGGCGGTTCCGGATGCCTCGGCCAGCACGCCGTCATCGCCAACCAGGAAGATCGAGTCAGGCATGCCGGTGATGCTACGCCGTCACCCGGCCGACGGCGGCGAGGCCGACCGCGGCCCCGCACCTGGCCAACGCAAACTCAGCCGCCGCCCGCGTCATCGCCGGATACGAGAAGTGCTGGGCAGCCCGGCATCGTAGCGCCGCCGGTAACCTCGCAGTGTGACTCAGGGCGACGAACGCACGCGCTGGACGATCCACTCTGATCGCGTCGTTGACGAGAACCCGCATATCCGGCTGAGCATCGCCTCGGTCGAGCTGCCCGACGGGACCAGGTTCGACCAGTACGTGATGCGGATGCCGCGGTGCGCGATGACAGCGGTGCTGGATGACGCCGCCGAGCGGGTCCTGCTGATCTGGCGGCACCGGTTCGTCATCGGCCGGTGGGTGTGGGAGCTGCCCGGCGGTTACATCGATCCTGGCGAGGACGGCCCGGCCGCGGCCGCCCGCGAGGTGGAGGAAGAGACCGGGTACCGGCCCCGCGCGGTCCAGCACGCGCTGACGTTCCAGCCGATGGCCGGGACCGCGGACAGCCCCTTTGAGCTGTACCTGGCGCGGGGAGCGGACCTGGTCGGCGCGCCCGACCCGAACGAGACCGAGGCCGTCCGCTGGATCCCGCTGGCCGCGATCCCCGGCCTGATCGCGAAGGGGGAGATCCCCGGCGCGGCCACCATCATCGGGGTGCAGCACGTGCTGCTGACAGCCGGGCCGCGCGCTGGCTGAACTCCCGCACCTGCGGCTGGTCGGCGTAGCCGGCCAGGCGTCGGCGCAGGTCCAGCACGTACCGGATGCTGCGCCGGGACCGCAGCCCGGCCGCGATCTCGATGGCCCGGGTCCCGGCCGCGCAGGCTTCCTCGACCTGGCCTTGCTGGGCCAGGGCGGTGCCGAGCAGGGCCAGGTTGAACGCCCGGCCGCGGACATAGGCGTGGTTCATGTCCAGCGAGCGGCGGGCGAACCGGGCCGCCTGCCGGCCCTGGCCCAGGTCCCGGAAGCACTGGGCCATCCGGGCCGCCAGGTATGCCTCGTCGAAATAGGCCAGCCAGGCCGGCTCCTCACCGGGTGCGGCCTGCCCGAACGCCCGGTCGGCGTCGCCGAGCGCGGCCGCGCAAGCGCGGGCGTCGTTGCGGGCGGCGTGCCCGTGGGCCTCGGCGACGTGGCATTCGGCCAGCAGCACTGCCGACCCGGCGGTGCGGGCGGCGGCCTGGGCGACCCGGGCCAGGTCGATGGCCTGGTCCGGGCGGGCCACGTAAACGGCCTGCTGGCTCATCGCGGCCAGGATCTCCGCGCCCAGCGCGGCGTCGCCGGCGAGCCGGGCCAGGCCCAGGGCCTGGATCAGGTACCGCTGGGCTAGGCCGTGCTGCTCGGCGTCGTAGGCCATCCAGCCGACGAGCTGGGCCAGCTCGGCCGCCGCGCCGGCCAGGTCCCGGCCGGTGTCCTCGGTGTAGGAGGCCCCGGCCAGCAGCGGGGTGACCTGCCGGTCCAGCAGCTGGACGACGGCACCGCGCAGCTGCCCGCCGCCGAGCCGGTTGTCCAGCGCCCGGTAGGTCCGGCTGATCTCGCGCAGCCCGCCGACCTCCTCCGGCCCGATCCGCCGCCCAGTCCCGGCCGAGGCCGGCTCGGTGCCGGGCAGGGTCAGCCACCGGATCCCCGCGCTGGCATACGCGGCCACTCCGAACGCCGCGCCGGTCACGAAGTCGCGCCGCTCGGTGTCGGCCCTCCATAGCCCGGTGATCGCGCGGACCCCGTCCGGCCAGCTCACCGGCAGCTCCGCGCCGAGCCCGGGCCGGATGTCGTCGGCCTGCATGCCCAGCTCGGCTGGGGTGACCACCCGGCCGACCAGCCCGGAGAGCACCTCGGCGACCAGCGCCGGCACCGGCGCCCGGGGCTGTTCCCCGGCCAGCCAGCGCAGCACCGAGCTGTGGTCATACCGCAGACCGGCGATCCCCCGGGCCCGGCCCAGCTCCACGACATAGCAGGCCAGCCGCCGCCGGGAGCAGCCCGCCTCGGCGAGCAGCTCCGCAAGCTGCTCGTTCGGCCTCCGCACCCGCCGGCCCACCAGTTCCGCCACCCTCCGCACGTGCCTGAGCCCAGCATGGCACGCCCCGCCCGGCCAGCACCTGGCCGCGCTCGCGCACACACCCTGCGCACACACCCGCCGCCCGTGCACACCTTCCCCGCCCCGCTGCACCCCGGGTTGACTGCCTGCAACGACACCGAAGGAGACACGATGACCCAGCCCCGCCCGGCCGCTCGGGCAGGCGCAGCTGCCCAGCTGCGCGACGCCGCCCGTGCCGCCCGCCAGGTCGCGAACGGCCGGGAAACAGGTCCAGCGCCAGCGCCGCCACCGACACCGGGACCAGGCAGCGCCGCGCCCATCGGGCCGGCCCAGCCCGTATCCGGCCAGCAGCCCAGCCACCCTGTGCACACGCTGACCGCCCGCGAGTTGCGTGAGTACCGGCGTGACCTGGAGCAGGCGCTCAACGGCCTGCCCGCCCACGCGCCGGTCCGCGACCTGCTCCAACAGCACCTGGCCGAGGTCCGGGCCGAGCAGGACGCCCGCGCCCAGCCCGCCGGCCTGCCCAGCGGGGACCGAGCCCAGTGAGCGGGCCGCCTCCCCGCCCGCCGCTGCGGCTCATGCCCGACGAAGCCGACCAGGTCCCGCGGCTGCACCAGTACCGCCGCGACCACGACGGCGTGGTGATCGATGCCGGGTCCGGCTGGTGGCAGGCCCGGATCCCCGAGCCGTCCGGCGAACGCATCATCACCCGGTACACCCTGCGGGAACTCCTCGACAAGCTCGACCAGCTCACCACCCCCTCACCCGAGCCCGGCCGCAGCTAGCACCAGCCGCTGCGCGCCCCGGCGTCCGGCCAGCTGCCCGGCCGTACCTTGGCTGGGCCAGCCCTTTATCCCGAACGGGCCGTGGGTTCCCGCCCTGGTCTGCTTCCTGGCTCCCACCCGGCGGCCCTCCCGGCACCGTGCCCGTCATGATCACGGTGCGCACACGATTGATGACGTTTTCCTTACGGCGATGCCATGCTCCCGCCATGCTGGCCGCCCTCGGCGGAACAATCGTCACATTCCGTGCGCCTGCGAGCACGCGAAGCGCCCGGCACGGATGTAACTGCGGGTAAAGCGTGGGGAGCCATCATGACAGCGCAGACCGATACCACGACCAGCATCACCGCGGCCCGGCCCCGCCGCGCCGACGCCGGGACGGTCCGGCTGTCCCAGCGGGACATCGACGGGCTCATGCTGGCCGGAGAGCATTATGGCGCCCCGGTCGACCTGCTCGCCGCCGCGCTGCGTGTCGAACAGGCGCGGCTGCCCGCGATCACGGCCCGGTGGCGCCGTGCCGGGTACGCGGCCACCGGCCGGCTCGGCCCCGGCCCGGCCTGGTGCTGGCTGACCCGGGACGGGATGACCGCCACCGGGCTCGGGTATCCCGCCCTGCGCCCGTCGCTGGGCCGGCTGGCGCACATCCGCGCGGTCCTGGCCGCCCGGCTGTGGCTGGAGGCCAGCCCGGCCTGGACCGGCGGCCGGGCGTGGTGGCATTCCGAGCGCCGGCTGCGCGCCGACCAGTCGGCCGCCGGGCGCCGCGGGCACGTCCCGGACGCGGAGATCCACTGGCCCAGCGTCGCGGGCACCCCGTATGGGGGCCAGGTGTGGGCGGTCGAGGTCGAGCTGACCCCCAAGCCGCTGGAACGCACCGCGCGGATCATGGGCGGCCTGCTGTCGCCGATGCGGTACGTGCAGGTGATCTACCTGACCGCCCCGGCCGCCGGCCCGGTCGTTACCCGCGCTGCCGCCTCGCTTGAGCAGGGAGAACAGTCCCGGGTGGTGGTCCGGGAGCTGCCCGCCGCCGCGCTGATCCCGGAGCTGCACCGGTGAGCATCTGGTCGTTCATCAAGCTGGCCGTGGCCCTGTGGCTGCTGCGCAAGGCGGCCAAGGCCGCCGGGTGGCTCCTGCTGTTCGCGGTACTGATCGCGGCGTGGCCGCTGACCCTGGTCGTGCTCGGCGGGTACATCGCGGCGTGGTGGCGGGGCTGGCCGCCCGCCAGGCTCTGCCGGGCGGCCGCGATGTCGCTGGTCATGCCGGCGATCTGGCTGGCCGCCGCCGCAATCCACGTGCCCCGGCTGCGAGCAGACGCGCTGGTCCCCGTCCGGGCCTGGGAGCACGGCTGGCCCTACCCGGCCGCGGCGGCCGCGGCCCGGGAGTTCCTCCTGTTCGCCCCCGCCGCGGTCCCGGCCGGGCTCGCCCTGGCCGCCGGGGTGTGGGCGTGGCGGAACTACGCCATCACCACGGGCCTGGGCGGCATCACCGCCTCGGCCCCGATCACCTTCGACCGGCGGCAATGGAAACGGCAGGCCCGCACCGCCAAGGGCCTGACCGAAGCGCCCGGCGCCGTGCCGCTGCTCGGCCGGGGCGGGAAGATCCCGGTCGGCGGCACCATCCGCGCCGTCGGGCACCGCTGGCACCCCGTCTTCACCCTCCCGGCGGCCGCGTGCGCCCGGCACATGGTCATCGTCGGCGCCACCGGGTCGGGCAAGACGAACCTGATGATCCGGCTGTGGACCGGCTGGTTCACCGCCACCCTCGAGCGAGCCTGGGCCGGGCGGGGGAACCGGCCGCTGCTGACCGTGCTGGACTGCAAAGGCGGCCGCGACGCCCGCCGCAAAGCCGACCGCACCCGCCGCCTGCTCTACGGCGCCGGGGCCCGCCGGGTCGCGGTCTGGCCCGATGAGGCCCGCCTGTCCCTGTGGGACCTGCCGGCCCGGGACCTTGCCGTGCTGCTGTACCAGATGATCGACACCGGGGAGGGCAACGCTGCCTACTACGCCGACATCCTCCAAGCCGTCCTCATGCTCGCGGTGACCGCGCCGGGCGGCCCGCCGGTCAACGCCGCCGCGTTCCTGGACCGGCTCGACGCCAGATGGCTGGCCCACGCCTGGAACGACGGCCAGCACCCCGAGCAGCTGGCGCGGACCCGGGCCGCCGCCCGGCACCTGCCCGACATCCGGCTCCGCATGGCCACCCTGCTCGACCGGCTCGGCCCGGCCCTGGACGGCCCCGGCACCCTGGCCGACGCCGACGCCTGGTACTTCATCCTCGAAGGCACCAGCGAACCCTCCGTCGCCGAAGCCCAGGCCATGGCCATCACCGAGCTGGCCGCCCACGCCGCCACCAATCAGCAGGGCGAGCCGCGGGCGATGCTGCTCGCGGCCGATGACTACTCCGCCGTGTCCGGCCGGGTGCCGCTGTCGAACCTGTACGAGCGGGGCCGGTCCCTCGGCATCGGCGTCCAGGTCTCCGCCCAGTCCTGGCAAGGCCTCGGCGCGACCGACGATGAAAGGTACCGGATCGCGGCCACCGCCGACGGCGGCATCTTCGTCCTGCACACCCCCTACCCCGAACCCCTCACCCAGCTCGGCGGCACCCGCCGGGTCCTGGAAACCGCCCACAAGCTCATCGGGAACAGCTGGGGGGATGAGGGCACCACCCGCGAGCAGCGGGCCTGGGTCGCCGACCCGGACCTGATCCGCCGCCTCGATACCGGGCAGGCATGCTACATCCACCGCGGCGGCGCCACCTTCGTCCAGGTCGCCCGGCCCAAGCCATCCCCGCTCACCCTGCTCCCGCCGCCCGCCCCCGAGCCGCCAGCCGTCCCGCTGCCCGTACCCGCACACGAACCCGCCCCCGCCGCCCCGTGGCCGCCTCCGGACGGCCCGGACCTGACCGACCTCTTCCGCCCCGGAGCCGCCCGATGACCCCCAACCCGTTCACCGTCCTGGGCCTGCCCGAATGGCCCGACCTGGACGACGAGACCGTCCACGCCGCCTGGCAGGCCATCGCCGCCGAAACCCATCCCGACCGGCCCGACGGCGGGAACCTGGCCCGCTACACCCAGGCCAGCGCCGCCTACGCCGAGCTGAACACCCCCTGGGGCCGGTCCGAGGCCTACGCCGACCTGGTGGAGCAGGCCTGGGCCGACGGCCGCCTCGACGACTACCCCGGCACCACTCTCCTCGACCAGGAGCCGATGCCCGTCGTCTTGGTCCCGGTCGTCTTCGTGCCCCAGCCGGTCCCGCTCCGCGAGGTGCTGCGCATGCTGGCCGAGATCCCGGGCCGGTTCCGCCGTGGCCACCCGGTACGCCTGCTCATCCGCGCCGCCGTCATCGCCGGGCTATGCCTGACCGTCCTGTCCGTGTTCCCCCGCTGGGCCGCCCCGGATTTCGGTGTCGCCGTGCTGACCGGTGTTTTCTTCTTGTCCGCCAGGGAGGATCTGGCCCCGCCCGACTGGTAAAGAAAGAGGCCCGGGAAAGGAAAGAAAGATAATGCCTCCGGCGGGGCCTCAGGCTCCAGGATGGAGCAGGCCCGCACCAGCCTTTCCCGCCGTAAAAGGCTGAGGCAATGTGCCTGCCCATCCCCTCGCCGTCGGCCCAGCGATTGTGGCATGCCGCGCGGGGGAACTCAAGGTCGTTCTTCCATAGGGAGCTCCACCTTGACTTCCCCCGCGCGGCATGCCCTAGCTGGGGCGGCCGACGGTGACGGGATGGACAGGCAAGCCACCCCTATGCGCGTGCGTGCCCCGCACAAGACACCCAGCCGAATACACCAGGGAAAGGAAACACAAATGAGCACCAGCCAGCCGCCAGACCCGGGAAATCACCAGGGCAATACGCGGGAAATAGGCGATAATGTCCGGGTAATCAGTTATAATGTACCGGAGGAGGACCGGCCGGACGGGATGAAAGTCCGGATCAAGCTCCGCGTCGCCACCGGGAAACGCGCGAAAGAAATCGACGCCCGGCAGGCAAAAGCAATCATGGAGGTACTGCAATGGCTACGCCAGCACCCGACCCCGCCGCCGCCCGCGGACTAGCCCTGGCCGGGCCGGGCGAACCGGTCCCGGTCGCGTTCGTCGGCCGCACCTCCACCGCCGACCTGCAAGACCCCGTCGCGTCGCTGCGCCGCCAGGCCCGCGCCTGCCAGGCAGCACTGCCCCAGGGCTGGTTCATCGCCGCCTGGTACTGGGACGTCGAATCCGGCAGCCTGGACCTGGAAGACCGCTCCCAGGGCGACGCCTACCGGGCCTTCACCGCCGCCGGGATCCCCCGCGACGGCGGGATGGCCGACCTGCTCGCCGAAGCCGCCGGCCCGGTCCCCGGGTTCGCCGCGGTCATCTGCGAAGACATCGAACGGTCCGGCCGGGACACCTTCAACGCGCTGAAGCTGGAAAAGAAGCTGTCCCGCCGCGGCATCCCGGTGTTCGCCACCGACGAGCCGATCGTCATCGACGGCCTCAACGCCACCACCGTCCTAGTCCGCAGGGTCAAGCAGGGCGTGGCCGAGTGGTACCGGCTGCAGCTGAAGGAAAAGACCTGGAAGGGCCTGGCCGAGCACGCCCTGGACGGCTGGAACATCGGCCCCGCCCCCTACGGCTACCTCCCGGTCCGGGTCCCGCACCCCGCCCCGGCCCGGGCCAGCCAGGGCCGGTCCAAGACCCGCCTCGCCCTGGACCCCGAGAAGGCACCGGTCGTGGCGCAGATCTTCACCTGGCGGGTCACCGGCAAGCTCGGCATGCCCACCATCGCCGCCCGGCTCAACGCCGACCCGGCCCGCTACCCCGCCCCCGGCCGCACCGGCTGGACCACCCAGACCGTGTTCGCCATCCTGGGCAACCCCAAATACACCGGGCACATGGTCTACGGCCGGCAGCGCACCCGCAACGGCCACCGCATCACCGTCCCCCCAGACCAGTGGCTCTGGTCACCCCAGCCCGCCCACCCGCCGATCGTCGACCGCGGCACCTGGCAGGAAGCCCAGCAGATCGGTGCCGGGCACAGCACCAGCCGCGACGGGCACACCTTGTCCCGGCATCCTGCCGCGACCCGGACCTATGTCTACCGGGGCCGGGTCCGGTGCCGGGACTGCCGCCGCCGGATGGCCGGCCAGGCCTACAGCCGCGGCCCCGTCCCGCGGGTGTACTACCAGTGCCCGCACAACCCCGCCAACCCCGGCGATGCCGCCGCCCACCCCGGGCACCCCCGCACCGTCAAAGCCCCCGAACCCAGACTCGACCGGGTCGCCCGGCTGTTCTTCGCCGACCGTGTCTTCGGCCCGCGCCGGGCCGAGCTGCTCGCCGCCCAGCTGCCCGCCACCGACGCCGACGCGGCCGCCGACCGCGAAACTCTCGCCGCGGCCCTGCGCACCAAGCTCAAGCAGAACGACACCGCCCAGCGCGCCCAGATCCTGGCCCAGGAACAACTGCCCGCCGACCCGGACGACACCGCCGCCAACGCCCAGCGCGCCCGCATCCGCGACCGGTTCGCCGAACTCCACGCCGAGCACCAGCAGCTCCAAGCCCAGCTCGACACCCTGCAAGCCGAGACCCCCAAAGCCGCCGACCTCACCCTGCTCGACGAGCTGCCCCTCGCCGGGGACGTCCTGCCCCGCCTGTCCCCACAGGCCAAGGCCCTCCTGTTCGCCGCCTTCGACCTGGAAATCCTGTGGAACAAGCCCGCCAACCAGGCCACCATCCACGCCGAAATCACCGAAGCCACCCTCCGCGCCATCCCCGCCATCCTCGACCCCAGCCAAGACGGCTACAACGACACCGCCGTACCCGCTCCTAACGAAGCGGCCGATGTGGAGGATTTGTTCGAAACCCCGCCAGTACGCCTAATCAACCACGAAGCCCGATCCACCGGGGGTATCACTCTAGGTGTGTAAAGGAGTCACACAGGGTAATCATATATCGGGCGGGGACACCCGCCGACTCGGGGGGAGAACAACGGTGAAGTCCGTGAACAGGGCAAACGCGGGGCAAGATGC
>Ga0335074_10004658_pt1 | contig 18916 bp, 19 predicted proteins | sample Lox_Sample_23_FD_206715 | JGI IMG/M metagenome (GOLD analysis project Ga0335074, IMG submission 206715) | Soil microbial communities from Loxahatchee National Wildlife Refuge, Florida, United States - Lox_Sample_2.3 | ecosystem: Environmental > Terrestrial > Soil > Wetlands | place: USA... | reverse complement strand
GAATGGAGCACCGATCCGGGCAACGCGAATTATCAATCGGCGGTGATTGACGCGGCGCAGCAAACCGCCAGCGCGTTCAACCAGGCCGCCAGCGAACTCGGTCAAATCCAGACCTCCACCAGTCAAAACATTCAGTCCACGGTAACCCAGATCAATCAGGACGCCGCGACAATCCAGACCATTAATCAGCAGATCGCGCAGAACTCCGAGCCCAATCCGGGATTGAGCGCGCAACTGGAGAGTACGCTCGAAAATCTTTCCGGCCTGGCGAATATCCAGGTCCTCCCCGGCATCGGAGGGCAGGTGACGGTGATGCTCGGCGGACAGACCGCGCTCGTGGAGGGCACCCAAGTCAACGCCATTCAAGCGGTGAACGATACCGCGTCCAATAGCGGCAATACCGACGCAGCCCCGCTCATCAGCATCGAAGACAGCAACGGCAACGACATCACCAACCAGATCAGCGGAGGCAGTTTGGCCGGTCTGCTGAGCGTCTACAACACCACGCTTCCTTCGCTGATCGGCGGGGGACAGCAGGTCGGCGGTTTGAATACGTTGGCGCAGAGCCTGGCCGACAGCGTCAACGCGGTCCTGGAGCAAGGCACCACGTCCAGCTCGGCGCCTTATTCCGCGGGCACGGCGCTGTTCAGCTATAACTCCAACGCACCGGCGGGCGTCGCTTCCACGCTGGCCGTAGCGACGGGCCTGACCGGCAGCCAGCTGGCGGCGGCGGATCCCGGACCGCCCTACGTGGCCAACGGCGCGGCCAACACGCTGGCGGCTTTGGATTCGAGCGGCTCTGGACCCGACGGCGAAGGCTTCACCGGATATTTCGCCTCGCTCACTTCCACGGTCGGTTATGCCGTCAGCAACGCCACCACGGCGGCCAGCACGCAATCGCAGTTGGTGTCGCAAGCTCAAAGCCTGCAACAGCAGGTTTCCGGAGTGTCGCTGGATGAAGAGGCCACGCGTTTGGTTCAACTTCAAAGCTCGTATGACGCCGCCAGCAAATTGGTCACCGTCATCGACGACACGCTGCAGACGCTCATCGATATGATTCCGGTCAGCGGGTAGCGGGCAACGCAGGAGGATTTATGGTCAGCGGCTTAAGTGCGTCCAACCAACAATTTCTGGCATCGCTCGATATTCTTCAGAGCAATCTGAGCCAGACCGACGAAGAGCTTTCGAGCGGCCTCAGCGTCAACGAAGCTTCCGACGCCCCTCAATCCATCCAGGACATTTTCGAGACCCGCGCCGAACTCGGCCAGGCCAATACATCGGTGCAGGATCTGACCAACATCCAGGGCCAGGTCCAGGCGGCGGATTCGGCCGTCCAAAGCGCCATTCAGTTACTGAATCAGGCGGTTTCGCTGGGAACCCAGGGCGCCAGCAGCGACGTTTCCTCGAGCACGCAAGCGGGCCTGGCTTCGCAGATTCAGGGGCTGCAGGCGCAATTGGTGTCCATCAGCAACACGGAAGTGGGAGGCGTGTACGTGTTCAGCGGCGACGCCAGCGGATCGCCGCCCTATCAGGTGGACACCTCCAGCCCCACCGGCGTGGATCAATTGGTGAACCCGCAACAATCCACACTCGAGATTGCCGGTCCGGGAGGAGTGACGTTCCAGGTTTCGATGACCGCGCAAGATCTGTTCGACCAACAGGACGCGAGCGGAAATCCCACCGCCAACAACGCCTTCGCGGCTTTGACCAATTTGGTTCAGGCGCTTCAGGGCGGCGATTCCAGCACGATTTCGCAAGCCGTGAGCGGACTACAGACCGCCGCCAATTACGTGAACTCGCAGACCGGTTTCTACGGCGCGGCGGAGAACAACATCACCTCCGCCGTCGACCTGGCGCAGAAGTTTCAGACTCAAGACCAAACCCAACTGGCCGGACTCCAGGACGCCGACGCCACCACGCTCGCGGTTCAGATGACGCAGGACTCGACCGACCTGGACGCCGCCATGTCGGCCGAGGCCCATATGCCAACTACGTCCCTGTTTGACTATCTGCCGCCCGAATAACCATTTTGCGGCGCCAGTACTCTTCCCCGCATCGGCGCCAGGAAGCGGCAGTACTTAAGTGGGGAATTCCCGAAAAATATTCAATCCAGAGCGTGAATTCCCGATATAAGGATGTACCCAAGCGAGTACCCAGCGTTTCGAAGCCGTACACACGATTTTGAAAGGATTCAGTTTCAATGTTTAGACTTTCTGCTAACAAAGTTGCTTTCGCCGCGTCCGCGTTTTTGTTGTGTGCGGGATTGGCGCAAGCGCAAACGGCTACGCCGTTGACAGCGACGTGGACGGGAGCCCCGTCGCCGGTACCGATCTCTTACGATTTATCGGCTCCGTCGAGCTTCCCGTCTACCAGCATTTCGGTCACTGCCGCGAATTCAACCATCTTCGACATTGAACCGAGCACCGTGCCTATCTGGTTAACCCCCAGCGCCATGTATGCCGCTGCGTCGACAACGGCCGCCACAATTGGGTTCACCGCCAGCACGGCGGCCACTTCTATGGGCGTCGGCACCTACACCGCCAACATTCATCTGGCCGTCAGCGGTTATGCGGACCTCGTGATTCCCGTTGCGCTGTCCATCGCGAATGGAACCAGCACGTTAACGGTGGCCGAAGGCGATAGCATCGCCATCAATTGGGTCTACGGCTCCGGGCCGCTGACTCAGACCCTGAACATCGTTTCCAGCGGTGCGCCAGTGGCCTTCACCGCCGTGGCCGCCAGCACCACGAACTCGACCACGGTGCACGAAAACGTACCTTCCAACTGGATCACGCTGAGCGCACCCAGCGGAGTGGCGTCCACGTTCGGCGCGCCTATCGTCGTCAGCTTCCTGAGCGACGTTCTCAACAACGCGGCTGTGGGCGCGTCACTAACAGGAACGGTGACGATCAGCTACGGCGTCTCAAGCACCATCACGGTCGACCTCACAATCACGGTGGCCGAGCCGTTTGCTACCGTCTCATCGATTTTCCCCGCACAAGTGCCGCCGGCGTCCAGCGGAACGCTTAAGGTGGTTGTGACCGGGACCGGATTTGGGTCCGGGACCACCGCGATGATTCAATACCCAGGCGACGTCGGCGGCGGGCTGGTCAGCCTGACATCGATCGGGGGCTCCATCACCCCCACCAGTTCCACCACGGCAACTCTCAGCATTCCGGCGAAGGATAACCAAAGCACTCCTGTCACCGTTCTCACGGACGGCAACGCCATCACGCTGCAAATCACCAACAGCCAGACCAACGAGCCGGCGGCGGCCGAGACCACGACCTTGACGGTCACTTCCGCGCCAATTATTTATTCGATCACCGACGCCGCGGCGCTGCTGGAACCACCGAGCGGTACGGCTCCCAACATGGCTCCCTATGAGCTGATCACCATATTCGGCGCCAATTTCGATCTCTCGGCCGGGGTCGCCGGCACGCCAGTAGCCGCCACGGTGGATTCCTTCTCGCGCTATCCGTATCAGGTTGCGTCTCCCACCGGCGGTTCCTTGCTCTCGGTCTCCTTCTACGCTCAAGGCACGATCGGCGCCGGCACTTTGCTCGGCGACGCTTATCTGGTCTACGTCTCGAACAACCAGATCAACGCGCTGGTTCCGTCGAACGTGGTTGGGGACATCCCCGGCACCCATACCGCGATCACGGCCCTGCAAATAGTGGTTAACTACGGTACGAAATCCAACACTACCACTCCGTTTGCGGGCAAGCCGGTGGCGGCGAACCCCGGCATCTTCACAGTGGGGGCCGAAGGCCAGGGCCAAGGGGCCATTCTGGTGCTGCCGTCGGGCTCGACCAGCTACGTGGTGAACTCATCGACGAACGAAGCTTCTCCGGGTTCTACGGTGATGATTTACGTCAGCGGTCTGGGCGTGCCGAACAGCACGGCCGCCGATACGGCCGGAAAGTCCGCTGCCAAATCTCCCGGTTCGTGCATCTCTCCGGCCTCTTATTTCGGCGCGGTGAATGCCCTGGCGACGCCCCCCGGCACGGCGTGGACCTCCGACGACGGCGCGGTGATCCTGGCCAGCAACATCGCTACCAACGACCTGCCGCCTTGCTTCAGTATCTTGCCCACGGTTTCAATCGGGGGCAAAACCGCCACCGTCACCTACGCTGGATGGGTGGCCGATTCCGTGGCCGGTCTCTATCAGATTAATGCCACCGTCCCGACGGGATCCGCCACCGGAACCGCAGTCCCGCTAACGATCACGATGGGCGGGGTAAGCAGCCAGGCCGGTGTAACAATGGCTATTCAATAACCGGGGTCCGGCCAGCAAGCTCACCGAGGGGGGCGCGGGTGAACCCACCCGCGCTTTCCGGAGTGGGCGATTCAGCGACAACCTGGTTCCAGCCGGCGGCGGGAGGGTGCGGTATGACCCCCGCCGCCGTTTTTATTGGTACAGCGTTTTGTAAGTACTCGGTAAGTAACTTTTCCAATCCACTTTTCTTCAATCGGGCTCAGCGATCTTCGATAGGGCTACCATGGCACAGTCGCGCGAAGACCCGGGAGTTGGCGTAGCGCAAATCGCAGGCAAAGTCTTGTCCGCCTGGCGTGACGGGGAAAGAAGTGAAATCGAGCGGGAGCTCAAGAACGCCCGCTGGTGGGCTGCCCAAGCGCGGCCTTCGACCACCCTCGAAATGGAAAAGATGGAAGTATTATCGGGGGCAGTGGAATCGCTTGGAGGGCAATTCCGGCGCCAGAGCGGTGCGGTGCGGTTGCTCGAACACCTGGCCAAATGCGGACGCGCCGTGGAGGTCCGGACGCCGGCCACCTTAGCCTTAGCGGCTAACGAATGAACTCTTCTACCTGGAAGGCGCGCCGCTGGCCGGTACTTACAATTTGCCCGCTGAAGCTGGATACGCCATTCAACGTGCACACCGCCATTCGTTCCACGGGATGGTCCAGCCGCACAATCTGCCCTTCGCGCAGCCGCAGGAGATCGCCCAACAGCATTTCCGAGCCCTCGAACCATACCTCAACGGCGATCTGGCCGCCCAGAAGTAATTCTAAAGTCGCTTCCACGTCAACCGATTCCGGCTTGGCCACCGCCGCGGGTTCCTCTTCTTCCACCACCGTAGCGAACAGGTCCGGCGGCGCAAGGAATGTGAGCTGTCCGGTCTGGTCTCCCACCGATAGTTCGAACCGCGCTGCGAATACCGGATTGGTGGCCGGCAGAATGCGGGCCGGCGCGGGATCGAACTCCAGACTCACGGTCTCCAGGGGCGCCTTCATCAGGCTGGCCCAGGACCGGTACGCGTCGGCAAGAATCAATCGGTACAGCATTCCAGCCACTTGCAATTCGATCTCCGTCGGCTTGCGCTCGATGCCGCTAAAGGAACCCGGTTTGGCGCCCAGGCAGATTCCCACTAATGGCAGCAACACCGAGAATTCCAGCGCCAGAATCAGTTTGCGATCGTCGGGACGCACCAACGCCAGGCCGAAACAGGCGCGGCTTTCGGCCACGGGAAACTCGCCGAACGAGATCTCGTCCCCACTGATATATTTGGCGGCGAGCGAGGTGCGTAGAAACGCCGAAAGGCTGATGGTTAGCTCGCGCGCCAGCGTCTCGTTCGCCAGCCGCACCAACTCCCCAGGCGCTCCCTGCAGCTTTCCGCTGACCCGGAACTCGGCCTTGGTCAGGTTCGATTCCATTGTGGAGGTCTGATCCGTAGTCTTGACATCGGCTGCCTCCGGCGAACACTTTACCGTTCTGGACCTAAGGTACTGAATTCGTCTGAAAAATCGTAAATACCGGCCGGGAATCGTCGATAAACGAACGATCCATTCTAGCTTCTCGTCGCTTATGATCCAGCTCACCAGATTGAACCACGTTCCGCTGATCGTGAACGCCGATCTGATCGAGCATGTCGAGGTCACCCCGGATACGGTGGTCGCCTTGACCAACGGACAGAAGTTCATGGTTCTCGAATCAGCTGAGGAGGTAGTGGACAAGGTGGTGCAGTTTCGAAAAGCAATCCTGAGCGCCGCGCACTGCCCGCTCAAGATCGACGAAAGCTCGGGGCATCGCGAGGCCGATCGGGAATCGGCCGCGGCTTCGGTGAAATAGCGGGGTTCCAAGCGGAATGGCGAACAACTCGGAACGCAAGTCCAGCCGGCCGGATCTCGCAACCCTGGGCGGATTGCTGCTCGCTGCCGGAGGGATTCTGGGCGGTCTGCTGATCGAGGGCGGCAAGCTCACCGATATCGCGCAGGTCACCGCGCTCATGATCGTGCTGGGGGGAACCATTGGAGCGGTGATGGTCACTACTCCGTTGAAGACCTTAATCCGCGCGGTGAAGTACCTGGGGGACGTATTTTTCGAAAAGCAGGAAGAGCCGCAAGACGTGATCGAGGAGATCATCGGATACGCCACCAAGGCGCGGAAAAACAGCATCATTTCTCTCGAGTCCGATATGGATAGGATCTCGGACCCCTTTCTGCGCAAAGCGATTTCGCTGAGCGTGGACGGCACCGATCTGCAGGAGTTGCGCAAGATGATGGAGTTGGATCTGGATCTGCAACAGCGCAGCGGCGAGTCCGTGGCCAAGGTGTACGAATCGGCGGGCGGCTACGCGCCTACCATCGGAATCATCGGGGCCGTGCTGGGGCTGATTCAGGTGATGAAGCATCTGGAGAATATCGAAGAGGTGGGGCGCGGCATCGCGGTGGCGTTCGTGGCCACCGTGTACGGCGTCGCCTCCGCGAATCTGTTCTTCCTGCCGGCCGCCAACAAAATCAAAGCGCGCCTGCACGAAACCCTGCACATCAAGGAACTGATGCTGGAGGGCGTGTGCAGCATCGTGGAAGGGATGAATCCAAAGTTGATTCGCGTGAAGCTGGACGCCTTCGCCGAGGGCGAATCCCAAGCCCCTCAGAAGGCCAAGGCTCCGCAAGCCGCGCGCACCGTGGCGGCGCAGGGTTAGGAGCGGCATGCCGAGGAAACACGCGCCCGAGCACGAGAATCACGAGCGCTGGCTGGTTTCGTACGCGGATTTCATCACGCTGCTGTTTGCGTTTTTCGTGGTGATGTTCGCCTCCTCGCAAACCGACAAAGCGCGCGCCAAGCAGGTTTCCGAAGCGGTCCAAAAAGCGCTGGACAATGGCCGCTCCATCAGCGTGCCGCCGGCGGTGGCCAAAGTGCTGGGCGGCACGGTGGACGACAAGGGACAAGGCAACGCCATGATGAAAGGCCCCGGAGGCGCGCAGCACGCGCTGAAGGACGCCCCGCCTGAACAGGTCATCGAGCTGATGCCGTCGCTCGAGCGCCTTAATAAGGAGTTGGAAAGCGAGATTCAGGAGGGCAAGCTGGAAATCCGGATGGAGCCTCGGGGCCTGGTGATCAGCCTGCGGGACTCGGCGTTTTTTTCATCCGGGACGGATGTGTTGGATGAATCGAACCTGCCCACCATGCGAAAACTGGCCGAGCTGATCGCCACCCTCCCCAATTCGATCCAGCTGGAAGGACACACCGATTCGATTCCCATCCACAACGCGCGCTTCAAGAGCAACTGGGAGCTTTCCTGCGCGCGCGCCATCGCGGTGCTGGAGACTTTTTGCGGAACTTTTGAGTTGAGCCGGACGAGATTTTCGGTGGTGGGCCGTGCCGACACCGTTCCTATCGATTCTAATGCGACCCCGGAGGGCCGGGCCCGCAACCGCCGCGTGGATGTTGTTATCCTCAATAGCCTGAAAGTGGAAGCGGTGCCCCCCGACCAGCCGGCGTCCGGCCAGCCGGCGTCCGGCCAGCCCTTGTCCCGCCAACTGTTGTCGCAATAAAGCGGTCCCGCTAATGCAGTCTCTCTTCCTGGCCTTCCCTGTCTTCTCCCAATTCCCTCTGTCTTGCCGGCGACGGGTTTTCGACGGTTCTTCGGAAGCCTGCAAAAAAATGTTGAAAAACACGCGGGCCTCATCGAAAAGAGTACTGCACGCTGAGCAATGGCGTGATTTCGGCGAGAGCCGAGTAAAGACGAAAGAGGACCAATTATGATTTCATTTCAAACTAACGTCACGTCGCTGTTCGCAGAGAATCAACTCAATCTGAACGATAACGCAGAGAGCAAAACCATCGAGCAGTTGACATCCGGCTACCGCATCAACAATTCCGGGGATGATGCCGCCGGTCTTGCGGTCGCCAATTCGTTGCAGGCCGAGGTGGCCGAGCTTAACCAGGGTGTTATCAACACGGCCAGCGGCAGCAGCACGCTGCAGATTATGGATGGCGGGTTGAGCAACATTTCCAACCTTCTGGACCGGCTGGAGACGCTAGCTACCGAGGGCGCCAGCGGCACATTCGCCGGAAACTATACCACGTTGAATAACGAATATCAGTCGGTCTTGACTGAAATTACGCGCCAGGCCGGCAACATCGGTCTGGCCAGCACCACGGCGTCCGGCGGAACTGGTACGCAAACCACGTCGGGAACGATCGGCGCATCGCAATACAACACGAATGCGTTGACGATCTTCGTGGGAGGCGGCGACGCGAACACCGCCAGTGACGACGAGGTTACGGTGAACCTTACCGCCAATGGCAACGCCACCGCGGGGGCCGGTAACGGCGTGGATGCCTTAGGCCTTGGCCTGAGCATTCCCGGATCGCTGACCGACGTCAGCAGCGCGGCCGACTCGCAAACCGCTCTCACCGCCATCCAAAACGCGATCACCGTTTTGGGCAACGTGCAGGGCGCGGTCGGCGCGGGTGAAAACCTCCTCAACTACGCCACCAACCTGGCCAACTCACAGATCACCAACCTGACAGCATCGGAGTCCGCGATCAAAGACGCCAACGTTGCGGCGGATGCTTCGAACCTGGCGCAGGAACAGACCCTGCAGCAGTCCTCCATCGCGGCCCTGGCGCAAGCCAATTCCATGCCGCAAGCCGTGTTGAAGCTGCTGGAACAGTAGGCAACGACGTTAATGTTTCCGGCGAACCGGGCCGATGGTAAAGCCATAACGGCCCAGTTTGTCGATTGGCTGGAGGAGTCCTCATGAGTAGTAGTAGTGGTTCGGTAGCCTCGCTTGCGCAAAGTCTGGCCACGCCTCAAACCAGCACTACCGGATCCAGTACCTTTGCGGCGGATCTGCAGGCCTCAGTCACCCGGGCGCTGCAGATCGCCTCTCTTCCGATTGAGTCTCTGGAAGCCGATCAATCGACGATCAGCGGCCAGACCACCGAGCTGAATACCCTGAGCGGTCTTTTTGACACCTTGCAAACTTCCCTGCAGTCGATCGGCTCGGGAACCGGCGCCAGCGCGCTACAAGCCACGGTGGCCGATCAATCCGTACTTACGGCCAGCGTCACCGGCAGCCCTTCGGCCGGCACCTACACCGTGGATGTCACGGATGCCGGTTCTTCTTCCAGCGCGATAAGCAATTCAGCCACTGCGGTTACAGATCCCACCACCGAGGACATCAGCGGCAGCTCCACCTTCACGCTCACAGTGGGGACCTCCACCTATAACCTCACCGCCGACAATCTGGACGATCTGGCCAGCGCCATCAACGCGAGCGGGGCGCCTGTGCAAGCCGTGGTGGTGAACCTGGGTTCGCCCGAATCGCCCAATTATCAGCTCTCGCTGCAAGCTACCGCGCTCGGGGCCGTGAATCTGCAACTGAACGACGGCACCAATAACCTGCTGACCACGATGAACACGGGAACCGATGGCACCTATACGGTGGATGGCCAGCCGTCGGGTGGGATCACCACGGATTCTTCAACGATTACCATCGCGCCGGGACTCACGGCGAACCTGGAAGCGGTAGGCACCACCACGGTTACGGTGTCTTCCAGCCTTAGCACCGTATCGAGCGAGCTTTCCTCATTCGTCACCGCCTATAATGCCGCGTTTACCGAACTGGAAAAAAACTTCGGCCAGAACGGCGGCGCTCTGGTCGGCGACTCGAGCGTGCTCGAAATGCAGCAGGCGCTCAACCAGGTGATCACCTACACCGGTTCGGGCGGCTCCATCACGTCGCTCGCGCAACTGGGCGTTGAGTTTACGCAGCAAGGCACACTGACGTTCGATTCGTCGGCGATTGCCGGGCTGACCTCGTCCCAGATCAGCGATGCCCTTACTTTTCTGGGCAACGTGAACGACGGCGGTTTTCTCCAGTACGCGAACAACACACTCGACAGCATCACCGATCCGGTCAGCGGTGCGATCGCCGCGGAAACGCAGACGCTAAGCACCCAGAACACGAACGATCAGACGGAGATTAACAACGATACTGCGCAGTTGACGCTCATGCAGACCAACCTCGAAAACGAAATGGCGCAGGCCAACGCGCTGATCGCGACGCTCGAAAACCAGACCAGCTTCCTGCAAGGCCTGTTCCAGGCCGATACGAGCAACAACCCCGATGCCTCATCCGCCGGATAATCTCGCGCTCGAGCTTCGCGCCGCCGTGCTCGGCGGCAATCACGAAAAAGCCGCGCGTCTCACGGTGGAATACGCGGCGGCCGTGCGCGAGTATTGGACGGCGCTGCCGGCTTCCGGGCGCGGCGCCTCCGTTATTCCCCGGCAGTCCCTCGAACTTCTCCGCTGGGTGCGCGAGATGACCATTATGCAGCGCGGCATGACCGGCGAACAACTGCGGATCGTCGAAAAATCCATGCGCTACCAAACGGCGCGCGCGCATTACCTCGAATCGGCCGCGCTCGAGAGCCGCTAAGGCGCCGGCGAATCCTTCCACAACGGAGCGTCGAGATCTCAACGCTCCAGCGTCATAGTTCAAACACCATTCTGCGTTAACTCCCTGATAATCTCCAGCGCACCTGTGGCATTCCGATTGCACTCCGGGCTGTTTCATGTTGGAGAACGTCGGGGCGACGATTGAGCAGTACATGAATCTGGTGAGCGCCCGCCAGAAGTTGGTGGCTTCCAACATCGCCAATGCCGACACCCCCGGGTACCAGACCAAAGACATCGATTTCAAAGCGGAACTGGAAAACCAGATGCCTGGTCTGAAACCTAACGTGATCGAAGTCTCGGGCCTCAAAACCAAGAACGACGGCAACAACGTGGATATGGACCGGGAAGCGCGCTTGCTGGCCGAGAACGCCTTGCGCTTCAGCGTCGCCTCCAGCCTGGCCCACTCGGAAATCAGCACCATCCGCACCGCCATAGAAGAGGCAGGGAAGGTCTAATGAGCCTTTTCTCCACGCTTTCGGTGAGCGCTTCGGGAATGTCGGCGCAACGCGAGCGCACCGAAGTATTGGTGGAAAACCTGGCCAACTCGGAAACCACGCGCACGCCCGAAGGCGGTCCGTACCGCAGAAAAGACGTTGTTTTCACGGAGGACAGCGATCTAAAATCGTTTTCTTCGGAGCTGGATTCGGCTCTCGGGCCGGGAGTGGAGGGCGTGGCGGTCAGCGAAATCGCGATCGATTCGAGCGCGCCCGAGATGCGCTACCAGCCCGGCCATCCCGACGCCAACAAAGATGGCTATGTGGCGTATCCGCGAATCAACCCGGCGGAGGACATGGTGGATTTGCTCGGCGCCTCGCGCGGCTATGAAGCCAATGTCGCGGCCATTTCGGCGGTGAAAGACATGATCAATAAATCGCTCGATCTCTTCAAATCCTAGCAACCAGCCATGGCTCCTATTACTCCAGTTTCGATGATCGCGGCGCCGCCGGCGGCGGCCGTGGATGCCTCCAGCTCGGCCTCCGGCACAGGCGCGTTTCAGTCGATGCTCGAAGGCATGATCGGACGGGTGGAGCAATCGCAAACCCAAGCCACCCAGGCCGCGCAGAATTTCTTGAGCGGGGGCGACGAGGAGCTGCATTCGGTAGCGCTGGCGGCTCAGCGCGCGGACCTGCAGTTCAATCTGTTTCTGCAGGTAAGGAACAAGGCCGTATCGGCCTATCAGGAGATCATGCGGATGCAAGTCTGACGCGTGAACTCCGAATTTCCCGCCGTCTAACGATAGCCCATGGATCAAGTCAAGAAGCTCCTTGCCGCGCTCAATCCCCGCCAACTTGCGACCATCGCCCTGGTAGCGGTGGCGGTGGTGGCGGGCGTGATCGGGCTTTCGCGCTGGCAGCGGGAAAGCAGTTTGAAGCCGCTATACACCGGGCTTGCGCCTGAGGACGCGAGCGCGATGGTGCAGAAGCTGCACGAAGGCGGCGTGGATTATAAGATCGCCGGCAACGGAAGCGAACTGCTGGTTCCCGAAGATAAAGTGGCCGAGCTGCGGCTGGAGATGGCCGGGCTGGGACTGCCGAAAACCGGGCGCATCGGATTCGAGATTTTCGATAAAACCAATTTCGGGATTACCGATTTCGCCGAGCACGTCAATTTTCGCCGCGCGCTCGAAGGCGAACTGGAACGGTCCGTGATGGCGATCTCGGAGGTGCAGCAGGCGCGCGTCCACGTGACGCTGCCGAAGGATTCCGTGTTCACCGACGCTCGGGAACCGGCCAAGGCCAGCGTGCTGGTTGGTCTGCGGCCCGGCACTCGCCTGTCGCAGGCGAATGTGATCGCAATCACGAATCTGGTTTCGAGCGCCGTGGAAGGCCTGGCGCCCGAGTCCGTCTCGGTGGTCGACATGAACGGAAATCTGCTGAGCCGGCCGCGCCGCGAAGGCCTGAGCGACGATACGCAAATGAGCGATTCGATGCTCGAATACAAGCAAGCCGTCGAGCACGACCTGGTGTCGAAAATCAGCAGCACCCTCGAACCGCTGCTGGGCGCCGACAAATTCCGCACCGGCGTTTCCGCCGATATCGACATGACCAGCGGAGAGCAGAGCGAAGAAACGTTCGATCCTTCCAAATCCGTGATGACCAGCTCGCAGAAGACGGAGGACTCGAGCGGCACCACGCGCACCAATCCCGGCATTCCGGGGACGGCCGCGAATCTGCCGCAGCAGCAGACCGTAGCCTCCAATACCGTGCAACCTCAGCCGCCCGCCACACAACCGGCGCAGCCTGGAGCAGCGGGTGGTGCGAAACCGTCCGCGGAGCCGCCCGCTCCCGCGCGGACGGGAGGCAGCTCCACCACCAATACACGGCGCTCGGAAAGCATCACCTATCAATCCAGCCGCGTCACCAAACACCTGAAGCTTCCCCAAGGTACGATCAAACGGCTATCCATCGCCGTACTGGTGGATCAGGGGTCGCACCTGGAAGGCAAGGGTGCGCAAGCCCATCGGGTGGTGACTCCTTCGGATCCAGAAAAACTGAAAGCCATTCAAACGCTGGTGGGAACCCTGGTCGGTTTAGACCCCATGCGCGGCGATCAACTTACCGTGGAGGCGCTTCCGTTTGACGCCAGCATGGAACTGGACGCGGGGCCGCTGGGCGCGCCGGCCGAGAAGAAGACGGACAATATTTTCTCCCTGGATGCGATCAAGAAGAAGCCGGCTCAGTATGGAGGCACGGCCATCGGCGTCGCGGTGGTGATCGCCATGGCGATATTCGTGCTGATGCGCAATCGAAAGCAGGCCGTGACGGTGGAGACGCGTGAAGCTTTGCCGGTCGCGGATACATATTCCGGCTTGCCCGCGCCGCACGCAGCCGCGGTGGGGGCCGGGGCGCCGGGAGGACCCGCGGCCGTCAGCGAACCGCAGCGTCCCGCGCTGATGCCGTCCAGAACCGAAGTGCTGCTCACGCAGCTTACCGAAAACAGCCGTAACAACGCCGAAGTCTGGGCCAATGTTTTGCGCAGCTGGCTGGCCGAAGAGGAGAACCAGTAATTCATCATGCCCGTTACGGACAACAGTCCCACCAAGATCACCGGCGCGCAAAAGGCCGCCATCCTTTTGGTGGCGCTGGGAGACAAAGTCAGCGGCGAGGTAATGAAGCAACTCAACGACGAGGAAGCCAAGGCGGTCAGCAAAGCCATCGCGCGGCTGGAAAAAGTGACCCCCAGCCAAACCGAAGCGGTCCTGGAGGAATTTTGCCAACTGGTGGGACAAAGCGGCGGGCGCGGCGGCTTCGATTATGCCAAACGCGTGCTTGCCAACGCTTTCGGGCCGGAGGGCGCCAAGCGCATCGCCGATCATCTGCCGCGCATCGGAGCGCGGTTCAACAAGAACTTCGAGTCCTTGCAAAAAGCGGACCCGGGCCAATTGAGCCGCTTCATTGAAAGCGAACATCCGCAGACCATCGCTCTCATTCTTTCGCATCTTTCCCCGTCGCAGGCCGCGTCATTGCTGGCTACGCTGCCGTTGCCGCTGCGTACCGATGTTACCCTGCGCATCGCGCAGCTCGACCGCGTATCGCCCGACGTGGTGGCGCGCATTTCGATCGTGATCAGCGAAAAGCTGAAGACGCTCGGCGACGTTCGGACGGAATTGCACGGCGGACCCCGCTCGGTGGCCGAAATCCTCAATCGCATGGACAATGCGCTGAGCGATGAGATCCTGGCCAACATGCAGGACGAGCAGCCGATGGTGGATGCCATCCGGCATTACATGTTCACCTTCGACGACCTGCTGCTGATCGACAACATGGCCATGAAGGAGGTGGTGGGCAAGATCGATCGCAAGCTTCTGGTGGTGGCGCTGAAAGGCACCAGCGACCAGATGAAGAATCAATTTTTGCAATGCATGTCGTCGCGCGGCGCGGAAATGTTGCGCGAAGACATGGAAGCGGCGGGTCCGGTGCGCATCCGCGAAGTAGAAGCGGCGCAACAGCAGATCCTGGCGGTGGTGCGGCAATTGGAGAGCGAAGGCACGGTGAGCCTCAAAGGGGGAGGCAGCGCCGAGTATGTCGTCTAAAATGCCGCGTGGTGAAATTCTCTCCGCGGAGCATTTCGAAGCCGCCAAGCCGATTTCGTGGCGTACCGTTCCGGCCGTTCATGAGGCGCGGCGAAACAGCCATCACGAAGCCGAACAGGAGGTAGCCCGTAAGCTGGATCAGGCGCGGCGGGAGGCTTACGCGGAAGGTTTGGCGGCGGGTCGCCAGCATGCCGAAGAACAGTTTCGGCCCGCGATCAATGGGCTGGCGCAAACCCTCGAAGCGCTGGCGCGCCTGCGGGAAAATATTCGCGAGGAGACCATCCAGGATCTGGTGCATCTGGCGGTTTCCATTGCCGCGCGCGTCATACATCGCGAAGTGGCGGTGGATCCGGACGCGCTGGGGGGGCTGATTCAGGCGGCGCTTTCCAAGCTCCAATCGCGCGAGATCCACCGCGTGCGCCTGCATCCCGCGCTGGAACCGATGGTGCGCAAACTCCTGGAGCAGTCCGGGGCCTCAGGCGGCGCGCCGAAGAACCTGGTGCTCATGGCCGACGCGAGCCTCAAACCGGCGGACGTTTTCTTTGAAACGTCGCAAGGCATTCTGGATGCTTCGGTGGAGACGCAGTTGCGCGAGATCGAACGCGGGTTGGTCGACAAGTTGGAACGCTGACATGATGCCCCCCAATCTTTCCATTCGGGATCTCGTCCCGCAGGTTCCCAAGCTCGACGTGTTGCCCTGGATCGGCGAAGTGACCGAGATGGTGGGCCTGTTGATTGCCTCGCGCGGCCCGGTGGTGTCCGCCGGGGACTTCGTGGAGGTGCGCACGGCTCCTGGACTCCAGGCTCCGGCCGGCCGCTCCATTCGGGCGCAAGTGATCGGATTCCGCAACGATCGCGTGCTTTCGATGCCGCTCGAGGAGACCGACGGTTTGCAGCCGGGCGACCGTGTGATCGCCCGCCGCGACGACGCGCTGCTGCGCGTGGGGCCTGGATTGCTCGGGCGCGTACTGGATGGATTCGGCCGGCCGCTCGACGAAGGTCCGGCGCTGCGCGCCAGCATGTCCTATCCTTTGTACACCGCGCCGCCGCAGCCGCTCGATCGCGAACATATCACTGAGCCGCTGGTCACCGGCATTCGCGCCATTGATGGTCTGCTGCCGTGCGGCAAAGGACAGCGCGTCGGCATTTTCGGAGGCAGCGGCGTCGGCAAGAGCACGCTGCTGGGAATGATGTCGCGGCACAATGACGCCGACGTGAGCGTGATCGCGCTGGTGGGCGAGCGCAATCGGGAAGTGCGGGCCTTCCTTGAAAACGAATTAGGTCCGGAAGGACGCAAGCGGTCGGTGGTCGTGGTGGCCACTTCGGACCGTCCGGCGCCCCTGCGCATTCGCGCCTGTTTCGTGGCGCTGGCGGTAGCGGAATATTTTCGCGATCAGGGCAAGAACGTCCTGCTGGTTGTCGACTCGGTGACGCGCCTGGCCATGGCGCAGCGCGAGATCGGACTGGCGGCCGGCGAGCCGCCCAGCCAAAAAGGCTACACCCCTTCGGTATTCGCCATGTTGCCGAAAATCTTCGAGCGCTCCGGGCATTTCAAACACGGTTCCATCACCGGCTTCTTCACGGTTTTAGTGGAAGGCGACGATTTCAACGAACCGATTTGCGATGCGGTGCGCGGCATTCTGGACGGCCACTTTATTCTGTCGCGCGAGCTGGGCGTGGCCGGCCACTATCCGGCCATCGACATCCGGCAGTCCATCAGCAGGTTGACGTCGAAGATCGCGACGCCGGAACAGCGCACGCATCTGCAGAAGGTGCGCGAGGCGCTGGCGCTGTATCACGATTCGCAGGACTTGATCCAATTGGGCGCCTACGTGGCCGGAACCAATCCCAAGCTGGACGCGGCCATTCGCTCGCGTCCGGAGATTTTGGATTTCCTCAAGCAGGACGCCCAGACCTTTTGTCCGATCAATGAAACGCTGGGCCGCCTGGCGAAACTGGCGCTGGCGCTGGGGTAGCGGAGACCGCTTGCTTATGCGCGCGGCTCCGCGGCAAGGGTTCGGGTGTTGCCGAGCCGCGACCGTCAAGGGAGCCGGTCTAATGGCGAAATTTCAATTTTCACTCGAAAAAGTTTTGCGCTGGCGCGGCGTGGAGCTTACGGCCGAAGAGGCTAAGCTAAAAGCCTTGCTGCAGGAACAGCTCCATCTGCAAACGCAACTGGCGGAAGTGAGCGCCCAGCGGTCCAAGCTGATTTCATCCCTGGGCGCCATGCCTGATTTGCGCGGGGACGACCTGCGCACGCTGACAGCCTGCGGCTTGCGCTTGCGGCGCAATGCCGAGAATCTTGCGCAACAACTCCTGCGTTGCAGCCGCGAGCTGGCCAAGCAGCGCAAAAGCTACAGCGAGGCGAAGCGTAAGGTCCGGCTGCTCGAAGAGCTCAAAGCCCGGCGGCTCGCCGAGTGGAAATATGAGGAGGCCGCGCTGCTCGAAGAGTTGGCTTCCGAATCGTTCCTCGCCAGCTGGAATCGCGACCGCCTGTGAAAGTTGCACTTTCAAGGCAACGTGATATGCTCGTTCAAGATTGCTGTTAGTTATCAAGCTTACATATCGGGAGACGGCATAACGATGGAAAGTATCGACCGCATTTTGACCACTCATGTTGGCAGCCTGCCCAGGCCGCAGGAAGTGGTCGATCTGTTATTTGCGCAAGATCGCGGGGAAGCCGTGGATGCGAAGCAGTTTGATGCGACCATACGCAATGCCGTTGCCGATGCGGTCGCGAAGCAGGCGAAAGCAGGCCTGGATCTTGTCAGCGACGGCGAAATGGGCAAGATCAGTTATGCCACTTACATCCGGCATCGCCTGACGGGCTTTGAGCCGGGACAGGTGCCGCGCGCCACGCCCCAGGATCAGGACGACTATCCGGAATATCGCGATAAAATCGCCGCCGCGGGGGCCACCCCGAAGTACGTCCGGCCGATCTGCAAAGGCCCCATCAAGGTGAAAAACCTGGAGCCGCTGCGCCAGGACATCGAGCGCTTCCAGGACGCCTTGTCGAAAGCGAATGTTTCGGGCGGCTTCATGAACTCGGCATCGCCCGGGACCATCGCGGTATTCCAGCCGAACGAATATTATCCCTCGCAAGAGGCGTATCTCGATGCCCTGGCCGAGGGGATGCGGAGCGAGTACGAAACCATCGTCAACTCGGGTCTGCTGCTTCAGTTGGATTGCCCGGATCTGGCCATGGGGCGGCACATCAAGTTTCGCGGCGTGGACGACGACGAATTCGTGCGTAACGCGGAGCTGCAGGTGGGCGCCATGAATCACGCGCTGGCCAATGTTCCGGCCGATCGCATCCGTTTTCACGTTTGCTGGGGCAATTACGAAGGTCCGCATACGCGCGATATCCCCATGGCGAAGATCCTGCCGACCGTCCTGAAAGCTAAGCCCAAGTACATGCTGATTGAGGGCGCCAACCCGCGCCACGAGCACGAGTGGGAATTGTGGAAGACCGCGTTCAAGCTGCCCCACGATAAGGTACTGGTGCCGGGCGTTATCGGGTCGAACACCAATTACGTGGAGCACCCCGATTTGGTCGCCCAGCGAATTGTGCGCTACGCGGAGGTAGTGGGGCGCGAGCATGTCATGGCAGGTTCCGATTGCGGATTCGGCACTTTTGCCGGCTTCGGCGCGGTGTATCCCGACATCGCGTGGCTGAAGCTGAAGTCGCTGGCCGATGGCGCGCGGACGGCGTCGCAGAAGTTGTGGGGCAAGGCCGGCTCCGCGAATTAAAGTCCTGGCGCAAAAGCGGCGGCCAGTTTGGCTCGCAGCCGATGCCCATGCGCTTCTGCAAGGCTTTCTCCAGAACACAAGCCGCGGTTCAGCCGGCTTACCACACGTTGTAGAATGAGTTTCGCGCGCGTTCCGTTATAAAACGTGACCGAGCGGCAGGCGACCATTTCCGCCTCTGTCGCGCGTCTTATCGCTGGAAAGGTACGTCTCTGGAGAAAACATGCGAAACTTCCTGATCGGGTTGGTATTGGGCGTTCTGCTGGTCGGCTTGGCTCTGGTGGTGTTGTTTTTTGCCGCCATCCGATTCGCCGGCTCCTACGCCAACCGGCCCGTAAACGTGGCCGACGGCTCCACTCTGGTGCTGGATTTACAAGGCGACGTGCCCGAGCGCTTGCCCGCCGAAATTCCCATTCCGTTCCTC
>Ga0335074_10004657_pt1 | contig 18918 bp, 21 predicted proteins | sample Lox_Sample_23_FD_206715 | JGI IMG/M metagenome (GOLD analysis project Ga0335074, IMG submission 206715) | Soil microbial communities from Loxahatchee National Wildlife Refuge, Florida, United States - Lox_Sample_2.3 | ecosystem: Environmental > Terrestrial > Soil > Wetlands | place: USA... | reverse complement strand
CTGAACACTCAGCCTACTTGTCGGCGGACTGGTGGCGCAGCTGCAAAGTCAACGCCATTGCCTGAAAAGTCTTACTCTAGTGTATTGCAGATGCCTACATTGCTGAAACTGCTGGCTGATAGTGGGCCGGGGAGGTGTTAGCGACCACCCGACCACAAGTGGACCGGTTAGCATGTGATGCTCCTCCATTTTCGCAGTATCCCAAAGTACAGTACAACCCTTCTCGACAGTCCTGATTATGATGGTAGCTTCCGTACGCCTCGGGGCATTTCACCAATAAATCTGGTATTATGCGCCTCGTCCACTTCAAGCCTTACACAAAAGTATGCCCTGTGAATCTGCGACGTTCGTATACCCATTCTCCAACACTGACCAGAAATTGTAGGTGTTAGTGTCGTCTCACAGTCGCAAACACACCGTCGGAGGAGTCGGGCTCTCTACACTTTGTAAGCGATGGATTATGTGCCCGCACCTTCAAACCATTCAAGCTCCTCCAGTACATTACAAGCTTCACTCGAGGTGCCATACGTGGCGAGATTCCCATATGATTTTTTAGGATTTGGAGATTTCCCCGCTCGCCTAGGGTTCATGAAAGATGGATGCCTTGATCTTCAACATCGATCTGCGGATGACTGCGTCTCGTTATTGCAGTCATGGCTTTACTTTGGATTGCTAGCGGAATTTGCTGGTCGACCAATAGACATTTGGAAAGTCATTCATCCAAGTCTTCGCGACAAAGGTGTTCAAGTTGTGAGATGGGGCACGCAATTCGAAGACCTTCTGCTTGACCAGGAACACCGAGCATCAAGTCTAACATATCAGGCAAGGACGGCTGCAGGCCATCATATTTTTTCTTGCATTAGAGTCGCCGAAACATTTAGTGACTACTTTGATCAGATGCATTGTCACGAGAGCTCTCCTTTGCCTGCGATTATTCTTTCAACTAAGATACTTATTATAACTCTGTCTGATCGACTCATGGAGCTTAGAATGGAATATCCTACCGACCTTCAACTCCCTACCTACACTCCGCTCTTGCAAGCTAACTCACATCCTATATCAGCAACGACCAAATTGTTGATGTCGAGAATGAACAGCGCAGGGTGGTGTCCCTTTCAGATCCAGAGAGCATGCTCTACTTTCAACTGCGCTGGGATATATTACCTGTCTCAGATCGACCGCAAGAAAGGTATCCTAGGTGGAAACGCTCACAATAATTGCGGCAAAACACAGTGTGTAGCGAATAACGTCGATATGACTAACTACACGACAAAACACACGAAACCCGACTGTAGTTGCCGCTTCATTGCTACACCTACAGAACCTCTAGTTGACACGATTAGAAAAGGGGGGATTCCTCTTATTTCTGTGCACACAATAGCCCACGGTGGTCTTGAAATTCGTGTCTCACCAGCTACTCCGTCAAGTCGATACACCGCAATCTCTCATGTGTGGTCTGACGGGTTTGGAAATCCCTGTGTGAATGCGCTTCCCCAGTGTCAACTGCAGTGGCTTGTGGAATGTCTAGGACGTCTTCCGAGGCAAGGGGAGCCAGGTATTTCTTGCACAAAAACTGGAGAACTTTCGATAGGCGCCAGCAGGATATCTGCCATTCGGAAATCAAACCAAGCCAGGTCTCCACTTTTATTCTGGATGGATACACTATGTATTCCTGTTGCTCCTGAACATACAGATCTTAGGACAAAAGCTATTAACAGAATGGCTTTGACATACGCACAAGCGGATAACACGCTTATTCTAGATTCTGAACTCCAGAAAATACGACTAGCAACGTCTAGTGCTACTGAAATACTTGTTTATCTCGCCTACTGTGCATGGACAACCAGGTGTTGGACATTTCAAGAGGGAGCAATAAGCAAAGAATGCTATTTCCAATTCGCCGATGGAGCTATACAACCAGATGGGATTTCTAGCGTGTGGAGTATAATTCGCTGGCTTTTGGCCACTAGCGCATCAGAAAATAGCCTAAAGTTGATATACCGGGCGTTGAGAGAATCTTTTCGGCATCGTGGAGAAATCTACATGATGTGTAAAGAAATAATCATGGAGCTTTCACCGACATATGTACCTCTACAGCAACGATGCACATACTTTGAACCCCCTATACGTGCCCGGCCGTTTCAAAAAGCTATTCTCAAGGAGTTTCGAGTGGGCCGGAGGAAGTCGAAACCTCGGTCTCTAGACAGGATAAACATTGATAGGTCTCGATTGGAACAGTTTGTTACAACTTGGAACGCAATGACACTGAGATCTACCACCCAGGCCAAAGACCTTTTCATAATCCTTGCAAATCTTGTCGATCTCAACGCAGGTCTGGCCATGAAACTACCTGCCGAAGAGAGAGTGGGAGCCATTCTCTACAATTTTAACACCTTACCTTTAGCGTTACTTTACAACTCAGGTCCGCGACTAGCACCTGGGGGAAACCGACGAGATAGGTGGATTCCCACGGAACCACGAGGAATCACACTTGCGAGTGACCCTTTAATGACCTTCAAAGATGGAGTTTTAACGGTCGAATCGTCTTCTAAGTTATGTCCTAACATATTTTTGTTTAAATTGCACCATTTAAAGGACTATTGCTTTTTTCTAGAACCTGAAAGCAAGAAGACATTCTTCGTAAAAGCCTCTCGACAAGTTATTGATGAGCTTGACATCAGCCATTGCATAGCAACTTGTGTGATAATCAAAAAGCAAGACTCCAAGATTTACAATGGAGTTAGCCTTGAAATCAAAGGTGCTTGTTTACACATAACGGACATCAAGGCCAAGACGGATGTAGAGCATGACACTGGGACGAGCAACGGAAAGGTTTCTTCCGTCAAAGCCTCATCCACATCAAACAGCCCTAGGGATCTTCTCGAGCTTCATGCTATCTATGACTGTCCACTGAGCGTCTGGGAAGTTGAGGACTCCAACATAGTACCTGAAACCGAGATTTCTGCATTCAAGTCACTCTATCCAAGTCTTGGTGGGCAAATTGTTGAATTCGATAGTTTGAAGGGGCCATGGGCCCTTATCATTAAATCTGGTTGGTCTGCACTCTTCTTTCCGAGACGACTCTGGACTAATAGCCCATAACCCTACAGAGAAAACTACTCGACAAACTCCACTTCCACGTCGTGACTTCCCAATCAGTCCTGATTTACTCTTTGTCAATATGATCTCCCTATACATAATATCTTTTGTCGGAACTTTGCCTTCTTACATTCTTATTATCATCATCACAGTGCAATCAGCAAGTAGCCTCACAGTCTTCGGTATCGTTGCCATTGTGTTAGTTTTTCTTGGTTTTATACTAGGCCTTTTTCTTGGTTTTCTGCCAGGCATTGTCATCTTAATTGGTGTAATTATTTTTCTTGTTGACCGTGCGCGCACTGATCGATTCGATACATTAACTATATGGTTTTGCGTGTCGTGGTTTGGCGGTATGATACCGACTTTATTATTTGGCTCGTTGTGGCATGCGGCGTTGAAGAAGTATTCGTATTCTGCATGGTTAGAGACATTTGAGGAGGATTGGCCAGATGTTACGAGGTATAGAAATTGGTGGCGATTGGCGACTTTTGATAAGAAGGTCATGAGTTGGGTACCGAAATTTTTTGATTCGATGAATGCATTGTCAGATTGGTTTGAGCAATGGATCGGCAAAATGACGATGAAAATTGGTGGAAGGAAGGAGATAGAGGTGGAGGAGGAGGTGGCGAAGGAGGAAAGGGCCATGTTAGAGCACGACAGAGCCGTTATTAAGAAGTTTATGCTATAGATATTTAGACATAGCATTTCGACTAGGATTCATAACAATGCCTAGCCGCCTTTATTAAAAGCTTCAATCTAACTTTTAGGAAATTCTCACCTTGTGAGCTTTCCCCAAGTGTGATGCTACATCTATCCCAGGTCAGAGACTATTATCTAGGTATAATTATCAGGCAATAACATAGACCTGTTGGGTAATCTAAGAATGTGTAAGAAATATAATCCATAGCGCACCGATGAGTCCGCGGATAAAAGATGGTAGATGAGTGAGGACACGATGTAGGAGAGAATGAGAAGTATAGAGGACGGCAAGTTTGATGTCCTAAGGCTACGCGGCAGAATGGACACGACTACGGGAGCAGCTATCGTCTCGCCCCATCGCCAAGATTCAAGCGTTCTGCAGTTCAATAAGTATAGTCTCTAAACACTTGGCTAGACTAACTGAGCCATGCTCCTTGTCACGCATATCGAACATCTTGACACTGTCTTTGGCGTAGTGCTTTCATGTCGTATCACGGAAGAAGCCAACGAAATGATGTTTCCGCTAATGAATACTGTAGCTATTTGATCTGTGATCAATGGCTCGCTCTCTGAGATGTTGCACTACGTGCAGGAGGTTGCCAACTCCATTCAGCGATATTAACATTCCCAATTGCGGAAAAGCACAAGCTTTGGAATGGATTCGTTATAAGTGTCTGTTCGATACAATTATTATATATCGGCGACATACTAGAAAGAAGATTTCGGAGAAAAACAGGCGCACGGATCGATCGATAGCGTTGCGGAGGCAGCATTTGTGGTGTGTGAGATACGGCGGATGATAATTCCAGAACCGTCTAGGACATTACGAAGTCGGTCTCTAGTTCTCCTGAGTAAACATGGATAGCTACGGAGATGGCAATAAGGAAAGTCGTGTCAAAAATCTCCACAATTCCAAGAGAACACATCGATCTGTACCAAGCCATCTTTCACTTAGTTCTCAATTCTATTAGAATCATTAACAATTCCTCGAAATTTCTTCGAGAGTATCAGGTTTCAGTGTTAACGATATCATGAGCATAACACAATCATAAGTATCGTAAACATTGTTAAACATGGCGATAAAACAACGATTGAAAAGAGATATAATGTTGAGAAGATATTTGCTGACTCGATGAAGGATATCGATCGTGAAGACGTTGTTCTACGGGCTGAAGTAGACTCGGAAAACGTTGAAACATACTGCCAGTCACGGCAGGGCAATTGTGCAGCAGATGTTTACTGGCACGCTTTTCATCGACACTATTGAGTGCCGTATCGTTGGTCCTGGGACGCTGGTAGGCTTGGAGAAAGGGTGGAAGACGCTGCAGAAGAAACGCCCGATTCCGTGGATGATCTTCACCATCCCTGGTAATAGTAAGCCTCCAAGAGCTGTGAGAGGCAGAACGAGACCGCCCATTGTCAAAAGGAGTTTTGAAAATTGTATCTGAGTGTATCGACACTTCTAAGTCCAAAGCGCATTGCCATTTTGGATGAAAGAAACAGAGTTCAAGTCTTCAAACCTGGCAACCGGATCGGGAATTTCGCTTTAACCGCCCAGCGGACGTTGTGAGAGTCGATGCTATTCTCCTCGCAGCATTCTCCAAGGTCTTCCGCGGTCTCTTCGACATCGAGGGCGGTCCTGACACTCTTGGACAGAGCACATTGGCGGTAGTAAGGACTTCGTACTCGGTCTGTATCTCGAAAGTCGCGCCGTGTATGAAGGTGACCTCTCCCCTCTAGCCGCGCCCACACACACACATCTTCAACTCCTCCTCCACATCTCTCCCACCGTGCCCCTAGCACAGACAGTTCAAATAATTCAATATGGCCTGCAAAATTTCAGCATGGCAAACATCGCAGAGACATCTCTCGCAGAGAAGCACGAATGGGGTGGCGTCCGTGCTAACTGCTTCGTAAACACCCTAAAGCCGCCAGACAACGACGCTGGTGCCCAAGCATTTCGACCCAACTCCTGGCAGATGATGGGGAAGATGGGGAGGAGACGAGACGGAGGAGAGCGGAGACCGTGGAGTTGCGATGTGACCCCCCTGCTGCAGAGGAGAGTGCAAGCATGATCTATGAGGTGTATTCGGTGAGTGATTTTCCTTCCATCATGCATGGGAGCTATCACGGATGGAAGCTATCACGCAATGAAGCATGCATGAGCTTTCACATTCGCATCCACATCCCCATGAATATGAACGTGAGCAACGCTAACCCGTCTGCCAGCCATCTATCGATATCAAAATGTGGGTGGCAGGTGGAGATGCAGGAGCGAGTCTTGACATGGGCGTCTTCCCCTATGGGAACGCATGCATGTTGAGAATGTGCAGGGAGTGGTTGAGGGGACGAAAACGCGGTCGTCCGGTCAAGGATGAGGGATGGAAGGAGGAGAATGGCGGTGATCCTTGTCTGGGGTACTGGTAGAGGCGTCTGGCGTTTCTAACATTTGTGTGATACAGCTCAGCCTGACACTCCACTCCACCACCAACATTTGTCATTCCGTTTCTGCAGCATTTGATAATGCAAAAGAACGTATCACAATCGGGCCTTCTCTGATGCCCATACTTGCGAGACCCACTAGGTCCCTCGAGTTTCGTACGATTCGTGATCAAAAGCGTCCTGGTCCTCGAGCTATAGATCTAATACAGTATAGGGCTTGGGATCTGATAATGAGGCGCGGGAGGTTCGATGAGGCCCTTGCCAATTCTTAACAGCCTAGCACGCACGCCATTGATTAACGGAGCTGCAATATCAGGACCTTGTGCAGATAACCTTGCAGAGCCTGTTGTGCTACTTGCAGTTGCCTAAGACGCTCGAGCTGGTTTGAGCACGCGGGCGCGCGGTTGGACCAGCTAGACAGGGATCGGCAGATATCTTGCTATCAGACGTTACTTTCACAGCTGATTGAGCTTCTCTGATATGAGTTTAATTCGCCAGGTCAGCTTAAGGTCCCCACAGTTGGGACAGCTGCATGTGAACGCCCTACCTATCCTATCCCATGCCCGTGCCACCTCAACAACACTCCAGAACGGCTAAGCAATAGTCCGCTGCCATTTCTAGCCACATCGCTGGGGGCACATGCTGTCCCGTAATGCGCCATATTCTACTTCATATTCCAGAAGCCTTCCTCTTCTCTCCTAGTCTGCGGCTGAACCACCGCCAAAGCCACATCTCACGTTCTCTCTGGTGAGTGCTGAAATTTTGAAGGCCGAGGATTTTCCGTAGTGCAAGAGTGAAAAGAAGTGCCGGAGAGCTGTGGCGACTGACGGCGTTTGAATTTAAACGAGATGGCTATGGCTGAAAGTAGAAGGAGGCTAGAAGAGTGGGTTTTGCGCTAGAAGCCGTCCCAACAGCGGGACGGAATGGTGCTAAGGGAGTTGAATTCAGCCTATTGGCTGGAATCGGATAATCTGGCCTTGAAGCGAGTCAGTAAAATATGGGTGTGCTTCTGTGGGTGCTTCTAGCATGCTTCTAGCTCATTACGAGAAGCAGCAAGTTGGGTTTGAGTCGAAGTCGGGCAGACCGCGAATGGCGTTGATGCATTTTCACATGAAGGCCTTCGAGGCTAATGCAACTATCATGCAAGAGATGAGGTGGTTGAGTTGGCACTTGTTAGAGCGGCGTGTGAAGGCGGCCATTCACATGCACGCGGAAATTGCCTTTCTTTGTTAATCATGACAGCATACTTTGCATTTATTCATCAGCCACGTACTGGTGTTTGCGTCTAGATACGTACTATTTTCTCAACGGACTTAACTTATTTTTCGCAAATTGAAAACTATAATAACATGTTATTGCGGGTCGACTAGCGAATTTGTGTATCCTGAGATATCACAATCATCAGAGATAAGCTGTAAAGGTCATGAGAGATGCAATCTCAAAGAAATCCACATCTACCCCGCCATAAGGTCCACAGAGGGCAAGAAGGTGGAATTGCTGTCGAACTGTGATAGGCCAATATGATGATGAAAGTAGAGCCGTCGAATAATCCCCTGGCCTACTATGGTGTGGCACTGACAGAACGCTTTCCACACTCGGCCTGTCTTCGGCCGCTATAAGCTTCCAGATTTCAGAAGGTTACCAATCATGCCAGAATGAATCGAGCCCGTTTCAGTCCGGCAGTTAACGCCAAAGCTTGACCGGGATTAGCCGGACGATCATGCATGAGTGGCTGCAGTCCGCTTCGCTAGTCAATTATTCTGGCTGGGCCCCGAAGATTGTCCTTACGCTATATTCCGTCCGTCCCCTGTCGAGCGTGCCATCGGCCTTTGAGGTTAATCGAGCGACATCTCAACATGCGCCTTGTCTGAAGAACAGCAATCGACAAAGTTCAGTCTCGATTCATCCTGTCAGTTAAACTAGCACAATGGCGAGGTCTGGGGATAGGTTAACGCTTCTCCAAGGGTACGGGACTTGGCATATCGTCTTGTCGCCTCTCCTCTTTCCTATAAAGACATCATGTCCACCTCGACTTATTGAACACCATCAGCATCAGGATCACCATCCTCCACTCTTTCAGCACATTATACACACACTCTCTCAACTACAAGTCCGCGATCTCTCATCACAATGGCTGGTGGTGTAGCGATAAACACTGCTCCGCTCTCATCGGGCTTCCTTAAGGGAAAGGCTCTCATCTTCCCCCTATCCCTGGTCATCTCTCTCTTTTTCCTCTGGGGTTTCTCTTACGGTCTCCTCGATGTCCTCAACAAGCACTTCCAGGATGTCCTTGGGATCACCAAGCTGCAAAGCACTGGCCTTCAAGTCATGTACTTCGGTGGTGGATACTTCTGCTACGCACCCGTCGCTGCAGAGGTCATGAGACGTAAGGGCTACAAGTTCACCATTCTCATGGGACTTACCTTGTACTCTATCGGAGCTGTGTACGTGCATTTTCAATCCTATGTTTACTAAAGGCGATGGCTAACCTTCAAGCAGAGCTTTCTGGCCTACTGCGCACTTTTCCTCAGCTGAACATGCCAGTGCATCGTTTGGTGGCTTCTGTGTCTGCACTCTCGTTATCGCCTGTGGTCTCGCAACTCTTGAGACAGCTGCCAATTCTTATGCCACGGTCATCGGCGATCCTGCCTCTGCCTCTGCCAGACTTCAATTCTGTCAGTCATGGAACGGCGTTGCTTCCTTCATCGGTCCCCTCATCGCCGGCCAGTTCTTCTTCACGGGCGCAAACGCGAACAATCTTACGAACGTTCAATTCGTCTACCTCGCCGTCTCATGCGCTGGTATCTTGGTCGCTATCCTCTTCCTCGTCACGAAGCTCCCAGAAGTTTCTGAAGAGACGCTTGCAGGTGCAGAACTTGAATCATTCGAAGCCACCGATGCCGACCGATTAGCCGCTGCAGGCCCCATCTGGAAAAAATTCAACCTTTTCTTCGCTTTCCTTGCGCAATTCTGCTACGTCGGCGCTCAAGTGACCATCGCCTCTTTCTTCCTCAACTACGTCACTGATAACTCAACGATCTCCCTACCCGACGCTTCGAACTTGTTGTCATACGCTCTCATCACCTTTACCGTCGGCCGATTCCTCTCATTCGGGCTTGCAACCGTCCTACAGGCCGATTTCATGCTCATGATCTACGCCATCATCGCGATCGCTTTCAATGCCTACGTCTGTGCTGGCTATGGTAGCTCAGCTGTCGGTGTTCTCATCGCACTATTCTTCTTCGAGGCACCAATGTAAGTATTCTCTGGGTTTCTATTTGTACAAATAAAAGAAGAAATCTTTTCTAATAGACCCAATAGGTACCCCACCTTGTTCACTCTAGGCACAGAGAACCTCGGAATGCACACCCGCCGCGGTGCAGGTATCATGGTGCAAGGCGTCGCAGGCGGTGCCGTTTTCCCACCGATCCAGGGCGCCATTGCCGATGCTGCCGGAACACGCATCTCATATATCGTTCCCCTCGTCGGATTCGTCTATGTCTTCGGATATACCTTCTTCCATTGGTTCAGACATGGCCGCCATATCATGCGTGTCAAGAACGTTGTCCCCGAGGACTACTTTGGCCGCGAGGCCCGCGGCAGCGTTGTCTCGGCTCATTTCCAAAACCAGAACGAAAAGAAGGCCGATATCAGCCAGGTTGAGGCTGCCTCTCGTTAAAGCAGATTAGAAGCTCGTGTTGAATCTCGAACGGAGGAGATTTATACATAGGAGATCGATTTGCACATAATGCACATGTGGCGTCTTGGTATTTCATTTTGTATATATGGGATAGATATGACGACATAGACTGGGAATGATACCAATCATATAAATCACGGTAGAATGAAATCATTTATTACAAATTGTCTCTTGATTGTCGAAACTCAAGTTAGTGATTACTGAGATCCGCCGTTTGCTTTGTGAAGTGCGGAATGTAAGATGAGGTTGCGGAATCATGTGCCGGTAAAGTTCGGCTATTCATCACGTGCAGCCCGACTACGGTGTCGCCCCCCTGCGAAAACACCAGGATTCCTCGTCGGATTCTTCTGCACGACCTTAATTCAGAGGTTTCACAGCCCCTGAGTGCCGCAATACCGCCATGCTGAATGCCGCGGCATCCGCTCTGCGCCAATCAGAATTTATGATAGTTCGTCCAATTTTTCGGTGTGATAGGCTTGGGGACATGATCACCAGATTATCGCAGAAGTTACCAAGGCGCCGCCTCCGGTATCAATGTTGTTGGAGCTTTTCCTAGGCATTATTTCTCGGCAGTTGCAAAATCGAGAGTGAATGACGTCGTGAGGCTTTTGAATATCCTTATATATTTCTTGTCTCCTATCCTTTGCTTTCCTAGGATAGTGCATATCCATGACTCGTCTTTCCTCTCCCTGCTTTCATCAAAGAATCTCTAAATTCCTATCCGACATATCTTTACTTTTCATTCTATACCTCTGCTATGGCAGACGCAGCTGAAGCCCCAACGACGGGCTTTGCCCCCATTAAAGCCGCGACGCACGATCCCAACGCCCTGAGCAGGTATGCCAGCATCCGTCCTACCTCTACTCGAGGTTCGCACAAGGAAATGGCCCGAGACCCGGACCTGGATGTCAATCTCCCCTACCGCACGCTCAGTGCGGACGCAAATCTCGCAGAATATACGACTGAGAAGGCTTCGGGCGAGATACCGGGCCCTGTAACGCCCGAGGGAGGCAGGTTCAAGTTGGTGACTTTTCGGCCGAACGATCCTGAGAATCCGAAGAACTGGTCCAAGGGATATAAATGGTACTGTACTGTTAGTGAAACTCGACGGATGGGGATTGGGGCTTTGCTGATGAGGTGCAGATGGTTGTTGCTGCGACCTGCTTTGTGGTTGCTTTTGCTTCGAGTGTTATTACCGCGGATATTGCCGGGGTACAGGCAGAATTTAATGTTTCGGAGGAACTCGCTCTTTCTAGCATCTCTCTATTTGTAGTTGGATTTGGTGTTGGTAAGTTTTGGGAGCTTACAATACCTTGATATAAGACTGATTCCAGACAGGTCCTATGGTATTTGCCCCTCTGTCGGAAATCCTTGGACGACGGATCGTCTATGCGTCTACTCTTCTTTTAGCTGTTATCTTCATAATACCATGCGCTCGTGCTCCAAATATCCAGACCCTCTTGGTCTGCAGGGCAATTGATGGTATTGCGTTTTCCGCTCCCATGACCCTGGTCGGGGGTACTCTCGCAGATCTTTGGAAAACTGAGGAGCGTGGTGTCCCAATGGCAGCGTTTTCCGCTGCGCCATTTCTTGGACCTGCAATAGGTCCCTTAGTAAGATCCATTCGCCAAGCCTAACACGGAGAATGTAATGCTTACTGGAAATAGGTTGGAGGTTTCCTTAGTGATGCAAAAGGCTGGCGGTGGCTCTATTATATCCAGCTCATCCTCGCCGGTACCATCTACATCCTCATATCATTCACCGTGCCTGAAACCTACGCCCCCACCATCCTCGCCAAACGGGCCAAAAAGCTACGTAAACAAGATCCTGACTTCGTGACCGAGCAAGACGTCGACTTGCGCCCCCTCTCAGAACGCCTCCGCATATTCCTCGTCCGCCCCTTCCAACTCCTCTTCACCGAACTCATCGTTTTTCTCCTGAGCCTCTACATGTCCGTCCTCTACGGCCTCCTCTACATATTCTTCGTGGCCTACCCCATCATCTACCAAGGCGGGAAAAACTACTCCGCCTCAACCACGGGCCTCATGTTCATCCCCATCGCAGTCGGCATCCTCTCCTCCGCGGTTTGCGCTCCCCTCGTAAACAAACACTATCTATCCCTCTGTGCGCGTCATGGCGGGAAACCACCCGCTGAAGTCCGGCTGATACCTATGATGCTTTCCTGCTGGTTCATCCCCATCGGCCTCTTCATCTTCGCGTGGACCTCGTATCCGGAACTCAGCTACTGGGGCCCCGCAATGGGCGGCTTCCCGGTAGGATTCGGCTTCCTGTTTTTATACAACAGCGCAAATAACTATCTGGTGGATTCGTATCAGCATCAGGCCGCATCGGCGTTGGCTGCGAAGACGTGTCTAAGAAGTTTCTGGGGCGCGGCGGTTGTATTGTTTACGGTGCAGATGTATGCACGCCTGGGGTTTCAATGGGCCAGTAGTTTGCTGGCGTTTATCGGTTTGGCGTGTTGCGCGATTCCGTTTGGGTTTTACTTTTTTGGGGCGGCGATTCGGAGGAGGAGTCGGTTTGCGTATTCGGGGGATGATGAGGAGACGGGGGACACGAAGGAGGTTGAGTGACGAGAACAGGGTAGTGGTTTTTGGACAATATGTGACTCTAGTTCAGCACTGGGTGGTGTTAGCGGGGGATTTGTCATATATTTTGCAAGTTAGGATTACTTTTTTGGATCGAGAGCCTTTCTACTGGGGTTCGATAATCCATTTGCATCATATTTGGCCCAATAAATTTTGTTCCTAAACTTTTCGCCAACTTTCAATGCATTATTCTTGAACCACAACGAAACTATTCATATATATAAAACTTGCGACGTGTACAGTCTATTCATTTGCACCATAAATCATCGAGCGGCTCTTCGGAAGAGAAATACAGGATTGTGGAAGCATGCGGGTGTGGATAACTTCTCGTTGTTAAGGGCGTCAGGTAGCCGTGCATTTTCTACATAATTTCTGCACCATGGTGTACCGCTTCTCCCATGATGAGATTGATGCCTCAGACCCCTGCGTTGCTTTGACGATCAATCAACACAACATGGATGGGCTCAGCGCAGCTGCCACTGTTCTCGGGATGATTCAAACTTCTAGACTTATTACGTAAATGTCAGAGATGCTAGAAAGGATATTGAGCAGCTCCGATATGAAATCACATTTCTGCAAGAGATATCCTCGCGAATGCACTTGATCTAACGGATTCCCCCAGTTCTGGTTCTTTGAGAGTCTAAAAGTGAATTTGCTAGGAAGGCAGACCGGTACAGCAATGCTAGCTAGAGTTGACCGCATGGCGACGAAGATAGATATAGGGGGAAGGGATAGTAAGATGAAATAATTTGGTCTGAAAGCGCTGAAGTGGCCATTGACAAGCAAAAATGTTGAAAAAACTATGTTTGCCATTGAAAGGCACAAAGCCTCGTTTAGCCTTGCTTTGAACACAGACCAAACGTGCGCTGGTTCCTCAACGTTAGGATTCTTGTTTGTCTTTTGAATCATCTGTGCTCTGATTTTGTCATAGCCTCTTGCGATGCTAATCTCCAGCCAGTATGCTATCTTTAGCTATGGAACGGTGCTTGTCTGAGATGAGGCAGCACTTCGAGGCTCGGACAATTGATGACTATCGCGCAGCTACCTTCCAATGGCTCTCAACGACGGATCTATCTACTAATAATCACGCCGCATGCAGAAAATACCAACCAGAGTCCGGGAAATGGCTCATAGATCGAGCTGATTTCAAGGAATGGAAACTTGCACCAAACTCACTGTTGTGGCTACATGGTATTCGTGAGTAATATATCGTTGCTGCCAAATGACTTGAGATGACTCGTATAGTTGGCGGTGGCAAAACCATCTTAAAGTGGCACGCTTCTTTGCTTACAATAACTAGGAATGACTTTTAGTGTTAGCAGCAACTCCTAGTACAACAGCGTCTGCGACTGTTGTCCGCTTACGGAGCTCAGCTGATGAAGGCTGTGGAAAGTTAGAACACAAGGTGATAGATGCTTGATTATCGACGCAGTTCTCCCGCCGCTATACGAGTCAAGCATGGTATCAAAACAGCAGCGGTCTCATTTTTTGACGAAGAAGGCGTAGCTGACAAGATGGTGATTCGGGGAGCCCGTAAAGATAGCTAGGTTACGTTTTTAATATCACTGAAGCATGCAACGTCTCATCATTCGTATTCATTTGGAAGAAAGGCAGAAGAGGCCTGGCACAGCCGCAAAACAGTTCTTCCGTGATCAGTTATTCGCCCGTTCTATATTCACCGCCCACGTTCAAGCGGAAAGGACCGCTCGGCTAAATCAAACCTAGCGTCTGGTCCTGCAAACAACGAGCCAGGAATATCATAACTCTCCCGCTTATCTCCTTTTAGACCAGCCCTTCAATCGCTTGTTGCGGCAAGTAGCCTGATCATCAGTAATAACATTATGAGTAGCATTCCCTGGGATCTTTATCGCATTATTGCTACTCTATTATGCATTCTTGGCAGTTGTGCAATTTTGGTCGCGCTATCTTTCAGCCGACGGGCGCGTCGCAGGAGGCGCACGAGACCCAATGGTCTTCTTGTAATGAACCGAACCTCTAGTGACGAAAAAGAACCATCTGAGAAGAGCCGGGAAATTGAGTAAAACATCTAATATTTGTTTTCATATGCTCCTTTACTAATAAACGGTGTCAAATGTTAGTATCATCGCAATACATGGCTTAGGCGCCCATGGCGAATATACATGGACCGTCAGGCAGCCTGCAAGTAGCAGCTCTTGCGATCAAAAAGACTCTCCTAGAAATCACGCAGTGGCCATTTCGGCGTCGAGTTCAAGTCAACGGGTCAACTGGCTGAGGGAGTACCTTCAGGAAGATTTCCCGCAAGCCCAGGTCATGACCTTCAACCATAACGCCGACTGGTTTGTTTTAGGCCCCACAGTGACTGCGTTTGAGACCGCAGGGGCTCTCCTTCGAGATTTAAAGCGCTGGAGAGAGAAACAGAAGGTTTAAGAATTTCCACACGTTGTTAGCTTTTCGCTAAACTTCTCAAGGAACCACGTCCAATTCTCTTTATAGCACACAGCTTTGGTGGCATCATTCTCAAACAGGTGACCTCTTGCACCTTGAATCACGTGTTAATAGACGATCTAACAAGTTCAAGGCCTTAATACGCGCAGCAAAAAACGAAGAGTACGAAGACATTAGAGACGCTATGTGTGGGATAGTCTTCTTGGGAACGCCTCACCAGGGCTCAAGCGCATCGGCAATTGGATCACTCTTAGCTTGGCTTACGACCCCTTTTTTCGGCTCTAACAAGATGCTGTTGAGATCACTACAATGGCATACTGCAGAGCTTGCCAATCTACAGCAAGCATTCCTTGAGAGCTTTCCGAAAGGAAGTCTAGTATTTTCATTGTATGAGACTCTACCGACGCTCGCGTTTGGTATTCCGATTGGGCTAGTAAGCTTTCGTTATATATCTAAATGGAATGTGCTCACATGTATTAGGTCGTCGAAAGAGACTCCGCGACTATCGTAAGCCATTCGGAAGACTTTAAGACCATTGAAATCCATAAAGATCATTCTGGTCTAAATAAATGTGTAGATAAAAGTGACCCAGTCTATAAGGAGATCTCTGCAGTCATAGATCAGGTTATGCGTGCTCCAAAGTTTCTCAATTACATAAAGTGCAAGACTCCAGATGGTGAGCATTACCCAACTTCTTCTATCTCGTTATTAGCGGACCAACATAACGCTGCTCTTGCTGCTCGAGTTCTCTGAGGTTGGAGGCTTGCTGACAGGCTGGAGGAATAGAGAAATCGATAGTAAGGACTCCGGAAGAGATCGGTCAGCAACCTTTGCAAGAGACTGTTTGATTATTAACCAACCTTCATTTAGCCCGTTTGCCGTCTCTGTCACTCCCATCGCTGTCTCAACAGTTGAACAGTGGAGTATTGAGAGAAGATATTGAGCTTGAATTGACAAAGAATCTGGACAAATTGGCTCGTGCTGCGGAAGCCGCATTCAACTCAAGTTCTCGTCGACATGAACCGTTATGTCTTCCAGACACTCGAACCGACATATTAAAGGAGTTGAGGGCGTGGGGAGATGGCTGTCATGACCAGTTCATCTTTTGGTTAAATGGTATGGCTGGCACTGGAAAGTCTACCATCGCACGTACCATTGCCAACGAATTCCATAACAATGACCGCCTTGGGGCAAGCTTCTTCTTCTCGAGAGGCCAAGGTGATCTCGGTCGTGCAGCTAAGTTCTTTACCACCCTTGCTTTCCAACTCACGAAGACACTTCCCGAGGTGAAACGTTATATCTGTGAAGCTATAGAAAAGCATCCCGATATCAGTCAGCAAGCTCTGTCCGACCAGTGGAAACATCTTATCTTTCAACCCTTACAGAGCCTAGACGGCCTTCAAGTTCAATGCAGGTCGTTGTTACTTGTTATCGATGCCTTGGACGAATGTGATAATCTTAATGATATCAAAATCATTCTCAAACTCTTCGCTCAGGTTAAAGTTATAAAAGGCGTCCAGTTACGGATTATGGTAACCAGCAGACCTGAAACTCCTATTCTCACGGGGTTTAGGGCTATCGACCAGAGCGTGCATCAAGATTTTGTCCTCCACGATGTATCCTTGTCTATTGTTAGGCATGATATATCCATTTACATTGAATCCAAGCTATCTGGAATTCGTGATGACCGCGGACTTCCTCCTAACTGGCCTGGTCAACAAAGGGTCGAGTGTCTTGTGGAGAGTGCATGCGGGCTCTTTATCTATGCTGCAACGGTATGTCGTTTTATCGAAAATCCCTATGAGGACTCTGAGGAGCGCCTTACCTTGATTGAAAACAGCAGTAAGGAAGAGTCGCCATTGGAGAACCTATACTCGATATACTTCGATATCTTAAGCAACTCTATTGATAGAAATTGCAATGATGAGAAACGAAACAGACAGATCGAACGATTCAAAAAGTGTATTGGACCGATTGTCGTCATGTTTGATCTACTATCTAAAGAGGCTTTATGCAAGCTGATTCCTCTAAAACCAGGAGAGATAGGAGCAATATTACCTCATTTACGTTCTGTACTAGACGTACCAGATGAGGAAGAATCTGCTATCAGGTTGCTCCACCCATCTTTTCGTGACTTTCTTCTAGGCGAAACATCATGTCAAGGTAGAGAATTCTGGATCGACGAGCAGAAACTACATGGCGATCTTGCTGAGAGCTGTTTGCAGCTGATGTCGAATACTCTCAGTAGAGATATGTGTAAGTTGAGAGTACCTGGTGCTCTTGCAAAACAGGTAGACCAAAGCATAACGGCTCAATATTTACCTCGTCATGTTCAGTACGCATGTCAATACTGGGTTTCTCACCTCAAACGGGTAGATCATCAGCAGCGAAAAGAAGCCGGCTTATACGACAAGGTTTATACGTTCTTCAAGACTCATTTCCTACACTGGCTTGAGGCACTAAGTCTGATGGAGAAAATTCCAGAGGTCATCGCAATGATATCAGATTTGCAGTCCGTGGTCTCCGTAAGTCCTTTGTGATCTGATAGCAATAGCAATTAGTACTAATGCGACAATTTAGTCTAATCACCCTGATTTACTTGCCATGCTTTATGATGAGATGCGTTTCATATTATATAACAGGTCGATCATCGAAAGCGCTCCACTTCAAGTTTATGCTTCTGCTCTCGTATTTTCCCCTGAGAGAAGTCTGATCAAAACAAACTTTTTACAAATGGCTCCGCCGTGGATAGAAAGTCGGCCAGTCTCCCTTGAAGACTGGGGGCCTTCGTTACAGACTCTCGAGGGTCACACCGACTGGGTCTACTCTGTCGCGTTCTCAGGAGATGGGCAGCGGGTGGCGTCGGCATCTAAAGACAGAACAGTGCGGCTCTGGGATGCTATAACAGGTACACTGCAGCAAACGCTCGAGGGCCATACCGACTGGGTTAGGTCTGTCACGTTCTCGGGCGATAGACAGCGGGTGGCGTCGGCGTCTGACGACAAAACAGTACGGCTCTGGGATGCTACGACAGGCTCACTGCTGCAGATGCTCGAGGGCCACACCGGCCGGGCCAACTCTGTCACGTTCTCGGGAGACGGGCAACGGGTGGCGTCGGCGTCTGGAGACAAAACAGTACGGCTCTGGGACGCTACGACAGGCTCACTGCAGCAGACACTCGAGGGCCATACCGACTGGGTTAGGTCTGTTGCGTTCTCGGGCGATGGACAGCGAGTGGCGTCGGCGTCTGACGACAAGACAGTACGGCTCTGGGACGCTACGACAGGCTCACTACAGCGGACGCTCGAGGGCCACACCGGCCCGGTCTACTCTGTCACAATCTCAGGAGACGGGCAACGGGTAGCGTCGGCGTCTGGAGACAAAACAGTACGGCTCTGGGATGCTACGACAGGTACACTGCAGCAGATGCTCGAGGGCCACACCGGCCGGGCCAACTCTGTCACGTTCTCGGGAGACGGGCAGCGGGTGGCATCGGCGTCTGACGACAAGACAGTACGGCTCTGGGACGCTACGACAGGCCTACTGCAGCAGACACTCGAGGGCCATACCGACTGGGTTAGGTCTGTTGCGTTCTCGGGCGATGGACAGCGAATGGCGTCGGCGTCTGACGACAAAACAGTACGGCTCTGGGACGCTACAACAGATACACTACAGCAAACGCTCGAGGGCCACACCGACCCGGTCTACTCTGTCACAATCTCAGGAGACGGGCAGCGGGTGGCGTCGGCGTCTGACGACGAGACAGTACGGCTCTGGGACGCTATGACAGGCGCGCTGCAGCAGGCGCTCGAGGGCCACACCGGCCCGGTCAACTCTGTTAGATTCTCAGGAGACGGGCAGCGGGTGGCGTCGGCGTCTGAAGACAAGACAATACGGCTCTGGGACGCTATGACAGGCTCGCTGCAGCAGACGCTCGAGGGCCAC
>Ga0335074_10004656_pt1 | contig 18919 bp, 18 predicted proteins | sample Lox_Sample_23_FD_206715 | JGI IMG/M metagenome (GOLD analysis project Ga0335074, IMG submission 206715) | Soil microbial communities from Loxahatchee National Wildlife Refuge, Florida, United States - Lox_Sample_2.3 | ecosystem: Environmental > Terrestrial > Soil > Wetlands | place: USA... | reverse complement strand
GGAAGTTGCGTCGCGCCGCGTTCCAAAGATATTGAAATGACCCCACAGCGCGCCGGCGTTGCCATCGTTCAGATAGGTGACGGGGATGCCGAGTCGCGATTCGAGATTGCCGCGAATGTCGTAACCCCCCCAATCGCAATGCACGAAGTTGGTGGAACCCTGGGCGCTCAGGACGCCGGCGGAACTGGCCGGACCGGGCGTATCGAGACCGGCGACGGCGACATCGCGCACGCTGAGGCCGGCCATTTCGACGGAGATTTTCAAGCCGTCCACGATCTGCTGCAGGCAGATTCGCGGCCCCTCCTTGGATCGTGCGGGATATTCGCACAACGTTTCGATCAAGAACTGTTCTTGCGGGTTGACCACCGTGTAGTTGATAGCGGTTCCACCCAGGTCCACTCCGGCCACTACGCGCACGGGATTACCTCATCGTAAGTTTGGGTTGCTGCGTACTACAGCATAGCGCAAGAGCCGCGCTTCGCGCGGCGGGGACAGGGGTCGGCGGATGGGGGTTAGGGCTTTGATCTTCATCGCACAGGTCGCGCCCCAGGCACTCAAAACCCTGGTCCCCATCCCCGCCGCGGCGAAGCGCGGCAGTTACAGCGCGGCAGTTACAGACGACTTACCCCGATGTTAGTTTGTGTTAATCTAACCAGTTTAGCTTGAAAAGGGATCTTGTCTACGCCCTGCGGAGTTTCCGCAATAACCCCATGTTCGTGGCGGTTACGGTCGCCTCGCTGGCGCTCGGCATCGGCCTGAACACGGCCATTTTCAACCTCATCAGCGCCGTGCTTTTGCAGCCGCTGCCGGTGCGAGATCCGGCGCGCCTGGTTTCGGTATTCACTTCCGATCGAATTAATCCCGGCCTGCTGTATAACTCTTACCCCAATTACAAGGATTATCGCGACCGCAACACGGTCTTCTCCGGCCTTACGCTTTACACGCCGATCCAAGCCACGCTCACCGGCGAAGGCGAATCGGGCGACATCCAAGGACAGATCGTTTCGGGCAATTACTTCGATGTGCTGGGCGTGAAGCCGGTGCTGGGGCGCGCGTTTCTTCCGGAGGAAGACCGCGTTCCGGGCGCGCAAGCCGTGGTGGTAATCGGCTATGGCTTCTGGACCAAGCAATTCGGCGGCAGCCGCAACGTGCTTGGCCGGACTATCGGCCTTAACAATCGCCGCTTCACTATTGTGGGCGTGGCGCCCAAGGATTTCCATGGCGCGAACGCGCTGGTGAGCACCGATTTCTGGGCTCCCATGATGATGTACCAGCAGCTTTTTTCGAATGCGGATTGGATCGGCTATCGCAAGGCGCTGCTGTTTTCGGTAATCGGGCGGTTGCGCGATGGCGTGGGACTGCGACAGGCCGAGGATCATTTGAAGGTGCTGGCCGCACAACTCGCGCGGGAATATCCGGCGGACAATACCGGCCGCACGGTGGCGCTGCTACCGCTCACCGACTCGGTGATCCAACCGAATTCGCGCGGCGCTTTCGTGCTGGTGGGGAGCCTGGCCATGGCGGTCAGCGGATTGGTGCTGCTGATTGCTTGCGCTAACGTCGCCAATCTACTGCTGGTGCGCGCGGCCGGGCGCAGCAAGGAGATGGCGCTACGGTTGGCACTGGGCGTGGGACGGGCGCGCCTGATCCGCCAACTGATCACCGAAAGCGCGCTGCTCTCGCTCGCGGGAGGCGGGTTGGCTCTGCTGCTGGCGCGCTGGGGACGCAATATCCTGTGGACCTTTCGCCCGCCGTGGATGCTGACCGGGGATACGGTAGTGCATTTTGATTTTCGCGTTTTGGCTTTCACGGTGGCGATCGCGCTGGCCGCCACGCTGATTTTCGGACTGGCGCCGGCCATCGAGGCCAGCCGGGCCAATCTGGCCTCGGAACTGCGCGAGCGCCGCAGCCCGTGGACGCGCGCGGGACATCGTGTGAGCGCGCGCACTTTGCTGGTGATGCTGCAAGTGGCGCTTTCGGTGGTGACGCTGACCGGCGCGGGGCTATTCCTGCGCAGCCTCGAAAACGCGCAGTCCGTGGACTTGGGATTCGACGCGGCCCACATGGCCACGCTGACGCTCAACGTGAAGCCGCGCGGTTTCACGCCCGCCCAGACGCGCGCGTTCTACCAGCACGTGATGGATCGCATGGGCAGCCTGCCGGGAGTGGCGGCCGCGACTATCGGATTTAATCCCCCATTCAGCGTGTATCGTGCGCGTAGCTTTTCCATCGAAGGACAGCAGACGGGAAGCGGACCCGGCGCGGTAGCGCCTATCGATCTGATAGAGCCGAACTACTTCGATACGTTGCGCATCCCGCTGCTGCGTGGCCGTACGTTTTGGAGCGCCGATTCCGATTCCGCGCCGCGCGTCGCGGTGGTGAACGAAACCATGGCGCGGCATTTCTGGAGGAACAAAGATCCGCTGGGCGCGCGCATTCGTTTCTTCGGCGATGCCACGCCGGTGGAGATCGTAGGCGTGGTGAGAAACATCGTCTACCACGGCCCCGGCGATGCGCCCGCGCCGATGGTGTATCTAAGCCTGGCGCAGTATCTTTCGCCCAGCGTCACGTTGTGGGTACGCACCGCGGGCGATCCGGAAGCCATGCTGAACACCATGCGGCGCGAGGTGCAGGGTCTCGATAAGGATGCTTTACTGTCGGACCTCGCCACCGCCATCGAAGTGAGCCGTGAAGGACTATGGGCGCAGCGCCTGGGCGCGGTCCTGTTTGGAGCTTTCGGATTGCTGGCGGCGGTGCTGACGGTGATCGGGCTATATGGCGTGATCTCCTATTCGGTGGGCCAGCGCACGCGCGAATTGGGCATTCGCATGGCGCTGGGCGCGCTGCCGTCCAAGGTCTTACGGCAGGTGCTGGCGGAGGGCATGATATTGGTAGTCTGGGGATTGGTGCTGGGCCTGGCCGCGACGGTCACCATCGCCGGCGTGTTGAACAGCCTTTTGTTTGGCATACGCGCGCGCGATCCGCTGACGCTGGGGGCGGTGATCGCGGTGCTGACGGCGACCTCACTGGCAGCCTGCGCGGCGCCCGCGCTGCGCGCGACCCGGATTGACCCGATGATCGCGTTGCGGGACGAGTGAGTGTGGCCGCACCGGCCATCGTTGTTAGCGGCCGGCCTTCTCGCGCGCCAACTGCTCCGCGAAGGCCTGCTGCGCCCGATCGATATAGCGGCGGTAGCCTGCGGGATCGATGAAGGGATTGGTGGCGGCGCCGGCCTGCAGGCGCGCATACTTCTCCTGCATCCCGTAATAGCTCCCATGCGCGCCCAGAAAGATGTCGCAAGGCAGCGCCCGCAGCACCTGGAAAGTATGAATGAAATCGTTCGCGATGCCAGGATAATTCGGATGGCGCACGAGTTCGACGCCGGGATTGATGCTGGTCCCGCCGACAATGACCACGTTGTAAACCTTGCCCGCTTCGGTGATGCGCATCGTCCAGGTGGTGCAGCCGATGCTGTGGCCGGGCGTCAGGTGGGCGACTAAGGTGGCGCCGCCGAGGGTCACCGTTTCGAGGTCGCGCACCACATGGTCCACCTTGACTGGCGGATAGGTGTGCTCGCGCCCGAATCGCGTATCGGCTTTGCCGCCGGATTCGAGCACAGCCACTTCCGGTTCACTCGAATAGATCCGGGCGCCGCCGGTAAGCCGCTGCATCTCGTGCATTCCGGCCACATGATCGAAGTGCGCCTGGCTGTTGAGCAGAATTTTGATGTCGTGGACGCGGAAGCCGAGCTTGACGACGCTGTTGCGAATGAGTGCGGGCGTGGTCTGGTATCCGCTGTTGATCAGGATGTGGCCCTGCGGCGTCGCGACCAGAAAGCAGGCGATGTCGCTTGCACCGACGTAATGGAGGTTGCCGACGATACGGTAAGGCGGGAAGGGATTGTTGTCCGGGCCATGATCCTGGGCCGCGCAGGCGGCGACGCAGGCGAGCGCAACAAAGATGATGCGGAAGCTCACTGCCGCAGTGTAGCGCATCCCCCAGGCTAGAACAGGAGCCGCCCGTTGCGACGCGCAGATGCTACCACTACTTACGCGGTATGCCATAGCTGAACGTCACAGTGAGATCCCGGCTTGGGGCCGTAACACGCCGCGGGCAACTGCTTTTGCCCCGTTTGGACCAGTCCGCGCCGAAGACCACCAAGATTCGCCAACGCGCTGACGGTGGAAACGGCCGCCAGCACACCGGACCCTAAACTGGCAATCACTTCGAAGTTCCCCGCTACCTGCGCGGCATGTTATAGCTGAACGTCATCGTCAAATCCAGCTTGTCGCCGGAGTACTGCGCGGGCAATGGTGGAAACGGATGCGACGCGCTGATCCCGGCCACGGCCGCGCGCTCCAGCGCGGGAATTGAGTTGCGCACGATCACCACCTTCAACAGGCTGCCATCCCTGGCTACCCAGAATTCGATGCCTACCTTGCCGCGCAGCCCCATGCGCGCGCTTTCCGGATAAACGGCTAACCAATTCCGCCGCACGGCTTGCAAAACCTGCAATAGATACGGGCGGAAATCGACGCCTTTGGGATCGCTGAGCAGTTCGAGCGAACTCGCCTGGCGTCCCGGCGAAGGCGGCAGATTGGCGCCGCGGCCGAGGCCGCCGAACCCTTCGTCGCTGGTATCGTCGCCCACCGTCACGCCGCCGTGTCCGGAACTCTCGGTGAGCTCGCGAATGGCGCCGGCGACCGAGGTATCGGGGCGCGGAATGGTGATCGGAGCGCCCGCTTGCGGCGCCGTGGGAGTTTCAAAAGCCAGCTTCGGCTTTTCCTGCTCCTGAATCTGGGGCGGCGGTTGTACGGGCGGCCCCACCGGCAGATTTTGCAATTCCCGCACGCCGGCTTGGATCTGCGGCGGCGGCGGCGCGGCGATCGCCCGGGGAGGCGCGGCCGGCGCCGGAGGGCTAAAGGCTCTGGCCGCCGGCCGCGACGTGGAAGGCGGCGAATTCGGAACCTGGATGCGACGCGTCGCCTGCAATCCTTCGACCGTTAATTCTTTGGCGATCGGGCCTTTATTGGGCGCTTTCTGCGTCAAATCGGGCGGCTCGATGAGGGGCGTGAACTGTTCCGCGGGCTTGGGCGTTTCGAGCAAACTGTGCGGCACCAGCATGAGCGCGCCGATCGCGGCCACATGGAAGAGAATGGAGAGGACACGGGCTTGGCGTACACGCCCGGCATCCTGCTGCCAGGTGGTGAGCAGATGCAATTCCGCCTGATCTTCCACCGAAGGACCAACTAGAGTTTCCATCCGCCTGCCAACGACTTTGAGACGATCTGAGAGTGTTCTTTAATTTTATCAAGAATAGCCAAGGCTATTCGCAGTGTTTGACGCGCCGCGGCGCCGGAAGTTTTCGGGGATTTGCGCGTTTCCACGCAATCCAAAAACGCCGCGAACTGTAAGTGTAGCGGCTCGGATTTCGCCACGGGCGCGGCCTCAAAGCCCACCTGATGGTTGGCGCCGACCGAAAAGATCGCCAGTTCCTGCCTGGTGTAATCGAGCGAACAATATTGGTTCGGCTGGAACAGGCGCAGCTTGCGCACGCGCTCCGTGGATACGCGGCTGGCGGTGAGATTGGCTACGCAACCATTGGGAAATTGCAGCCGCACGTTGGCGATGTCCACTTTGGGCGAGAGAATCGACACCCCCGCGCCGCGGATTTCTTCAGGTTCCGCGCGCGTCAACGACAGCACGATATCGATATCGTGGATCATCAGATCGAGGATCACGTCCACGTCCAGGCTGCGCGGGCTGAACAGGCTGAGGCGGTGGATTTCAAAAAACAGCGGCAGTGTGACGCGGCTTTCGAGCGCGATTACCGCCGGATTGAAGCGCTCCAGATGTCCCACTTGCAGGATGCGGCCATGGCGCTCGGCCGCTGCGACGAGCCGGTCGGCCGATTCGAGATCGGGCGCGATAGGTTTTTCCACCAACACGTCAATGCCATGCTCCAGCAGCCAGCATCCGATCTCCGCATGCGCCGATGTGGGCGTAGCCACGATGGCGGCGTCCACTTTACCCGCCAGTTCGCGATAGTCGGCGATGGGCGCGCGCGCCGGATCGGTATCGACGACAGCGGTCAATTCCGCACGCGTGGATTGCTGGACAATGCGGCAATGATTCTGTCCGAACTGTCCTGCGCCGATTACGGCGACTCTATGCATCGGGTTCCTCGCCCAGATGGCCTGGATGACCGACGATGGCGATCCCGGCTTCATCCGCGTGTGCCAGCATTTCCGCGCGATCCAGCAGCAGGGTGCGCCCGGCATCCACAGCCAGCGCGGTGGTTCCGGTTTCGCGCATCACCGCGATCGTATCGACTCCGGCGACGGGCACATCGAAAAGTAAATGCCGCCGGCGATTCGAAACTTTCACCAGCGTCAACGGGCGGCCGTTGACCAGCGCGGATGCGCGCCGCAACATAGCGTCGGTGCCTTCCATGGCCTCGAGCGCTACGCAAGCGCGTTCGCAGATCGCGACGCTTTGGCCCACGTCGAAGCCGGCCAGCGCGGCGGCCACGCGGCGGCCATAGGCGATATCGGCCTCCTCGCGGGCGTCCGGCCGGCGGCGCGTCATAGGTCCGGAATCGGCCAATAGCGGCTTAAGCAAGGCGGTCGAATCGCGCAACCGGATGCCTTCGTCGGCGAGCACCTGCGCCACTCCGCCGATCAACCCATCGGTATTCTTCGAGGGCAGCGCGGCCAACAGTTTGATTAGCCGCCAATCGGGCCGGATGGAAGAAAAGATTTTAGCGTGCTTCACTTGTCCGGCCATCACTACCTCGGTGATGCCCTCTTCTTGCATGATGTCGATGAGACGGCTAAGTTGACCGAGCGAGATCCAGTGGCACTTAGAAGCGAGCGCCTCGACTTCGGGCGACGCTTCTTCCTTGATCGCCAGCACGATGACTTCGTGGCCCAGCCCGCGCGCGCTTTCGAGCGCCAGGATGGGAAAGCGGCCGTTGCCCGCAATAAGCCCGTATTTCATTTAGTGGGGCTAGGCGCTGGGGGCTGGCGCCGAACTCCCGCGCGTGGCCTGGCCCCGCCAATGGCGCGCGCACTCATTTAATCACCCCGCGCGCGGATTCGGCGATGAATGCGAGCAACTCATCCACTTCGGCGCATTCCGCGATTTCCGTGCGGATACGCTCTACGGCTTGCGACGTATTCAGCCCCGCACGCGTCAGCAAACGGAATGCGGTTTGCAGCTTCTCGATGGCGCCGCGTTCGAATCCGCGGCGTTCCAATCCGATCCGGTTGGCGCCATAGACTTTAATTTCGCGCTCGCTTACCGTATTCGAAAATGGCAGCACATCCTGCGTAACCACGCTATATCCGCCGATAATGGCGTGCCGGCCGATGCGGCAGAATTGATGCACGCCGGTGGATGCGCCGATCACGACCCAATCGCCCACCGTCACGTGCCCGCCCAGTGTGACGGCGTTCGCTAAAACCGCGTGGTTACCCAAACGCACATCGTGCGCCACGTGCACATACGCCATCAGCAGATTATCGTCGCCGATGCTGGTGAGCATCCCGCCGCCTTCCGTGCCGCGATGGATGGTCACAAATTCGCGTATCTTATTGCGATTTCCGATGCGCGTTGCAGAGCGTTCGCCGCGATACTTGAGGTCCTGCGAGGCCACCCCCACCGTGCTGTAAGGAAAAAAAACGTTGTCTTCACCCACGTGCAGCGGACCTTCCGTGTAGACATGCGCCATGAGCCGCGTGCCGGCACCAATCTCGACGTCATCGCCAATAATGCAATACGGTCCGATGTCCGCGGTTTCCGAAATGCGCGCCGCGGCAGAGACAATCGCGGTGGGGTGAACCGGCATCGCTCAGGAAAGCGCCGCGGATTCGCTCTTGTCGGCCAGCTTGCACATCATCTCAGCCTCGGCTACCACCACTCCGTCGACCGTGGCGGTACCGGCCATCACGGCCACGCTCGACTTGCGCTTTAGCACTTTCATCTCCAGGCGCAACACGTCTCCCGGAACCACCGGCCGCCGGAACTTCGCGCTGGTCACCGAAGCCAGCAGCACCAGTTTATTGTGGCGATCCGCGATGTGTTTCAGCACCAGCACGCCGGCGGTCTGTGCCAGAGCTTCCACGATCAGCACGCCCGGCATCACCGGAAAACCCGGAAAGTGGCCTTGAAAGAACGGTTCGTTCTGAGTGACGCACTTAATGCCCACAATCCGCTCCGCCTCTAACTCGATGATGCGGTCGACCAGCAGCATGGGATAACGGTGTGGCAATATGTCGCGGATTTCGTTGATATCCAAAACGGGCATGGAAGTCGCTATTATAACAGCCGTGGATTCTATTCTTTCTGAAGCGCATGCCCGGCAGGCGAAGACCGTGGCGCTAATCCGGGAAATGGTGGAGTGCGAGTCGCCCAGCGGCGATCGCGCGGCGGTGAATCGTTTTGTGGAGCTGCTGGGCGATGCGATGCCGCCTTTCGCCACCATGAAGACTGTGCCCGCCGGCAGCTTCGGGGGTCACGTGATCTGCGAATTCGATCTGCTAAGCAAATCGCGCAAAACGGGGCGCGGGAACTTGCGCCCCTTTGCGCTGCCTGGCAAAAAGCAGCGGGGACGAATCCTGGCGCTGGGACACTCCGATACGGTGTGGCCGATGGGCACTTTGCGCAGCATGCCCTTTCGCGAGCAAGACGGCCGCCTTTGGGGACCGGGCGTGCTGGATATGAAGGCGGGCATCGCGTTCTTTCTGCATGCCATGCGCATTCTGCACGATTTGGATATTCGCGTGGCGCGCAAGATCGTGATGCAGATCAATGCGGATGAGGAGGTAGGCAGTGAGACGTCGCGCGCGCTGACGGAAAAAAATGCGAAGCGCAGCCAAGCGGTGCTGGTGCTGGAACCGGCCGGCGGATTGGACGGCAGAGTAAAGACCGGGCGCAAAGGCATCGGCGGTTATACCGTGACGGTGCACGGGCGGGCATCGCATTCGGGATTGGACTTCGCGGCGGGCGCCAGCGCGGTGCTGGAATTGGCGCGGCAGATCGAAAAAATTGCGAGCTTCACGGACCAGCAGCGGGGCATCACGGTGAATCCGGGCGTGATTTCCGGCGGTACGCGCGTGAATGTGGTGGCGGCGGAAGCACACGTGGAAGTGGATATGCGGATTCCGAAGCTGAAGGACGCGGCCATGCTCGACCGCAAATTCCGCGCGCTGCGTCCTTTCGATAAGCGCTGCAAGATCGAGATTACGGGCGGTCTGAACCGGCCGCCGCTAGAACGATCAGAGGGCGTGGTGCGGCTGTTCCGAACGGCGCAGCAGTTAGCGGCTGAGATGGGCGTGGCGCTTGACGAGACATCCGTAGGCGGCGGTTCGGACGGCAATTTCACGGCGGCGCTGGGCGTGCCCACGCTCGATGGGTTGGGCGCGGTCGGGGAGGGCGCACATGCGTTGAATGAAAGCATCCTGGTCAGCCGGATTGCGGATCGCACAGCCTTGCTGGCCAAACTGGTGGCGGCGTTGTGAGGCGGCTTTTCGCGGCGCTACTGCCGGTCGCGCTGGTACTGGCCGCCGCGGGGCGCGCAGCGGATCTGGATGCCATTTTCGCGCCTTTGGCCGGGCCCAAGACTCCCGGGCTCGCGGTTCTGGTGCGGCGAGACGGCCACACCGTTTTCGAGCGCGGATATGGCGTCCGCGATCTGCGCAGTATGGCGCGCATCAATGCGCAGACGAACTTCCGGCTGGCATCCTGCACCAAGCAGTTCACCGCGATGGCCATCATGCTGCTGGTTGACGATGGCAAGCTGCGTTATGACCAGCGGCTCACGGATATCTTGCCCGAGTTTCCGGCTTATGGCCGAGCCATCACCATCCGCCACCTGTTGACGCATACATCGGGTCTGCCGGATTACGAAGATCTCATGCCGGACGGTAAGTGGACCGCCGGGCATCAGATTCAAGATGACGAAGTGCTGCAGCTACTGGAGCAGCAGACGGCGGGTAAGTTCGCTGCGGGAACTAAGTGGGCTTATAGTAACTCGGGCTATGTAGTGTTGGGGCTGATTGTAGGAAAGTTATCGGGTAAGCCGTTCGGCCAGTTCCTGGATGAACGGATCTTCGAGCCACTGGGCATGCGTCATACGCTGGTTTTTCTCCGTGGCCGGAATGAGGTTTCGAATCGGGCGTACGGGTATAATAAGCAAGACGGCCGATTCATCGAGACCGATCAAAGTCCCACTTCGGCCACCCAGGGCGATGGCGGCATTTACTCGAACCTTGAGGATCTGGCCAAGTGGGACGAAGCGTTAGAAAGTCACAAGCTGCTGAGCGAACGAGAGATGCGTCCGGCGCTGACTCCGGTCACTTTGAATGACGGATCGCAGCCGAAAGCGTACGGATTCGGCTGGTTTCTCGATCCGTTCGAGGGCCGTGCGCGCATGTGGCACACCGGCGAAACCATGGGATTCCGAACCGTCATCGAGCGTTTCACGACTGACAAGCTGACGATTATGGTGCTCTCGAACCGCACCGATTTGGATCCGGAAAAGCTGGCGCGCGGAGCCGCGCGCCGCGCGGCGGGGATAAGGGCCGGGGGATAGGGGCTGGGGTTTAGTAAACACGATCGCGGCGCCTGCCGTCACCCACCACCTATCAGCCACCACCCACCACCAAATATCCGGCCAGCAGCCGGCGTGGCACAATGAAGATACATGCACAAACGCCTGCCATTCGCTTTGGGCTGCTATTCGGTTTTGGCGCTGCTGGCGTGGTTCACACTGGGCGACGCCGGACTCTACGTCAGCGGCCGGTACGTCGAGATGCGCCTGGCGGTGTGCCTCTTCCTGGGCGGTCTTTTATTGAAAACCTTAATCGCTTATAAAGCCGGCTGGTGAAATCTTAATTCCGTTTCGGTGTTCCGCATTGAAACGCCCGGTTTCGAATCGGCTGCCTTACGCCTCTGCCGTGTTAAAAATCCATTGAAATTAAGGCTATTTTCCGATATTGAGATCTGGTAATGCTGTTGCATCCTGGAAGAGTGCCGAGGCCCGGCGAGTTCGTCAAAAGGAGATGCAGGAAATGGCACGCGCTCATGGAACAGCACACCAGTCGGAGAAGCGCCAACGGGCGGCACGCGATCGGGTGGTATTGGAGAACCTTTCGCTGGTAAAGGCCATCGCGGTTCGCGTTCACGAAAGCCTGCCGGTACACGTCGACCTGGACGACCTGGTGCATGCCGGCGTACTGGGGTTGTTCGATGCCGCGGCTAAATATGACCCCAATAAGAAGGTTATTTTCCAGAGCTACGCCAAGCACCGCATCAAAGGCGCGATTCTCGATAGTCTGCGCCAGGCCGATTGGGCTTCACGCGACTTGCGCAAACGGCAGAAGCAGTTGGATGCCGTGACGCGCGATCTGATGGCGCAACTGGGCCGGACGCCTACCGAGGCGGAGATCGCCGGCACGCTGGGGCTAAGCCTGGAGCGTTGGCGCAAGGTCGCGCTGGAATTGAAGAACCTGGGTTTGGTCGCGGTTTCCTCGTTGCGGCCGGACCCGGATAGCAGCGCGCCCATCGAATTCCCGGCCGCGGCCGATTCGCAACCGGATCGTATCTGCGCTCACCGGCAACTGAAATCGGCTTTGGCGGGCGCCATGAAATGTCTTCCGGAGCGATATCAAAAGGTCGTCTTTCTTTACTACACGAATGAGATGACCATGCGCGAAATCGGCGAGGTGCTGGGAGTGAACGAAAGCCGCGTTTCACAAATCCATAAGGTGGCACTGGAAAAGATGGCCGCGAGCTTGCGGTCGGCGGGGATTGCTTCGGCCGCGGCGTTCTAGTTTTGCGCCCCGTCCCCGCCATTTCAGGCCCATCCATGAGGATGGGGTTAACCGCGCCCTGACGGGACGCGGCTGAAACTGCGAGTCAGCACGGCGAGTTTGCGGTTAAGATCGGTAAGAGCGCAACCTTTATGCAGGAATTGATGGCGGCAATTGAATCGGCCCGCGTCTACGATCTGGCGCAGCCCTACTACCCGGGAATGCCGCACCATCCCAATCACCCGCCATTTTTGTTCGGCTTGAACAAGAAACACGGCGATTACGTGGCGCGCAACGGCGCCAGTTCCGCGTCTGAGGCCCTGACCCTGGGCGGACATGTCGGCACGCACATCGACGCGCTGTGCCATTTTTCATGCGGCGGCAAACTGCATGACGGCATCGCAGCGGCCGGCGTGCAGAGCTACGCGGGCGGCCTGGAGCGTCACACGGTGGATACTATCGCGCCCATTCTGCGCCGGGGATGGCTGCTCGATATCGCCGCCCACATAGGAGTCGAAACGCTGCCGGCCGATTTCGAAATCACGCCGGAGCATCTGGATCGGGCGGCCGCGGCGGCGCATGTGGAACCGCAACCCGGGGATATCGTCCTCCTGCGCACCGGTTGGGCGCGCTATTGGGACGATGCCGCGCGGTTCATCGCCCAGGTGCACGGTCCGGGACCGGGCGCAGCCGGCGCACGCTGGTTGAGCCGGCATGGCATTTTCGCGGCCGGTTCCGATACGGTGGCTTTCGAAAAAGTGCCGGATCCCAATATGCCGGTGCACGTACACCTGCTGGTCGAAAGCGGCATTCACATCATCGAATGCCTGAACCTGGAACAACTCGCGGCGGATCGGCAATCGAGTTTTCTCCTGGTGGCCGCGCCGCTCAAAATCCGCGGCGGCACGGGATCGCCTATCCGCCCCCTGGCGCTCGTATGACGCCGCCATCCGACGCGGCATCCGACTCGCCCTCCGACTCATCGGGGGTTCGCGAAGGCGAACAGATCGATGCGGGGGCGCTGGCGGCGTATCTCGAAGGCAAGCTTCCGGGCGCGGAGTACGGCGTCACGGTGCGGCAGTTTCCCGGCGGGCATTCGAATCTCACCTACCTGTTGCAAGCCGGCGGATGCGAGTACGTGCTGCGGCGTCCGCCGCTCGGTCCCGTGGCGCCCAAGGCGCACGATATGGCGCGCGAATACAACGTGCTCGGCGCCGTGCATCCGTTCTTTCCGCAAGCCCCGCGCGTTTTTCTGTTATGCGAGGATTCCGCGGTAATCGGCGCGGTTTTCTTCGTGATGGAACGCCGCCGGGGACTGGTGCTGCGGCGCGAGGTTCCCGCCGAATATGCCGCCGACGCGGAGTTCGGCGCGCGGGTGAGCGCAGCTTTCGTGGATTGCCTGGCGGCGCTGCATGCCGTCGATGTGAGCCGCGTGATGCTCGGCAAACCCGACGGATTCCTCTTGCGCCAAGTCAACGGATGGGCCGAGCGCTGGCTGCGCGCACAGACCGATGCGCTGCCCGAGATGGAGCAGCTCATCGCGTGGCTGCGCGCGCGGCTGCCCGCATCGCCCGCGCCGACCCTGGTGCACAATGACTACAAGCTGGATAACCTGATGCTGGACGCCGCCAATCCCGCCCGCGTGGAAGCCGTGCTGGATTGGGAGATGGCCACCGCCGGCGATCCGCTGGTGGATCTCGGCTGCGTGATGTGCTACTGGCCGGAAGCTTCCGACCCGGCGGTGCGGCGCGACGCGCTCAGCGCCATCACCACACTGCCGGGCTGGCACACGCGCGCGCAGCTTGTAGACCGCTACGCGCGCCTCACCGGACGCGATGTTTCCGCGCTCGGCTATTATGAGGTGTTCGGAATTTTCAAGATCGCCGTGGTGCTACAGCAAATCTATTTCCGCTACCATCGCGGGCAAACGCGTGATGCGCGTTTCCGCAACTTCGGCGAGCGCGTGCGCGGCCTGGCCGGGATCGCCGCGGCCCTCGCGGAGAAGGCCGGTTGAGCAGTCTCTATCTGATTCGCCACGGCCAAGCCGGACGGCGCGGAAATTATGATGCTTTGTCCGATCTCGGCCGCCGGCAGGCCTATCTGCTCGGACAATATCTGGCCGCGCGCAACGTGTCCTTCAAGGCCGCCTTCGCCGGGTGCCTCAACCGCCAGCGGCAGACGGCCGAAGAAGTCCATCGGGCTTACGGCGAGGCGGGCTTGGCGATGCCGGATCTGGTTTCCGATCCCGACTGGAACGAATTCGACATGACCGGCGTCTTCCGCGATTTTGCCCCGCTGCTATCGGCCGCCGATCCGAAATTCAGACAGGATTATGAGGAATTGTTGCGGAAGCTGGAAGATCCGGACTCGCCGCTGCATCAAGCCTGGACGGATTGCGATACGCAAACCATGCGTGCCTGGATGGAAGGGCGCTACGCCTGCCGGGTGGAATCGTGGGCGGCGTTTCGCGAGCGCGTATGGAGCTCCCGCGCGCGGTTGAGCCAGTTTGGCTCAGGCGATGCAGTCGCGATCTTCACTTCCGCCGCGCCGATTTCCATTTGGGTGGCGGCATCGCTGGGCGTTTCGGACGGACAGTTCATGCGGCTGGCCGGCGTGATGTATAACACGGCTGTCACCACCATGCGGCTGCGGGACGGCGACGCGACGCTTTTCAGCTTCAACGGCGTGCCGCATCTGGATGAGGCGCATCTGCGCACCTTCAGATAGGCGCAGGTCGACGAACCCCACGGCCAAGGGCCACCGGAGCCAAGCGGTTATGGGGAGCGATGCATCGAGAGGGCCGGAAATCCCGGCAGATCAGCGGCGCCAAAGCCGCTGGGCCAGTCACTCCTGGCGGAGCGCGACCATCGGGTCAACCCGGGTGGCTCGCAGCGCCGGGATCAGGCTTGCGAGTGCCGCAACCACAATTAGGAACAACGCTGCCCCCCCCAGGCTGGCAGGGTCCGCGGGACTGACACGGTACAGCAGAGGCGCGATCTGCGGGGCCGCTGCCAGGGTTATGGCGAGCCCCGCGGCGATCCCCGATAAGGCCAGCCACAAGCCTCTCCTCATGACCATCCAGAGCACGCCTTCCCGGCCGGCCCCCAGCGCCATACGGATACCGATTTCTCGCGTGCGCTGGCTAACCGAGTACGCCATGACTCCGTAGAGACCTACACCGGCAAGCAGCATGGAAATGGCCCCGAGCACTCCGAGGAACAACGAGGCGATCCGCGGCCCGAACCAGGCAGCCGAGATGTAATCCGACAGGGGCATGGCCGTCAGGCCGGCCGAGTTCGGATCGATGGCCGACATCTCGCGGCGGAGCACGGGGACGAAACCGCGCGCGTCGCCGCTGGTCCGGGCATAGAGGGCCACGCCGCCTTCTCCACTGCCATCGTGTACCTGGTCGAAGGACATATAGAAGTATGGTTGCGGCGCCTCGGACAGGCTGTAGTACTTACTGTCCTTCACTATGCCCACAATCGTAAACGGTCTGCCGTAAATCTGCGCCCGGTTGCCCAGCGGTTCGCGTCCGCCGAAAAAGCGCCGCGCGAAGGATTCGTTGATGATCATGACGCGAACTGCGTTTGCGCCGTCATCAGGCCTGAAATCGCGTCCGGCGAGAAGCGGTATCCTCAGCAGGTCGAAGTAGCCAGGCGACACCGCGGCGTGATGCACGTCCAGGTTCTCGCCGGACCTCGGCGCATACCCTTCGACCATGACCTCGCTCCATTTCCCGAGCCCGAAGCCGAGCGGTATCGAGTCGGAATAAGCGGCGCCCGTGACCCCCGGCGCGGCGAGCAGGCGCTCGCGGAGTCGCCGCGAGAACTGCTGCTCCGCGAGGGGAGTGTAGTCGTTCGTCACCAGAAAAAGACGGCACACGGTCACGTTGCGGTGATCGAAACCGGCCGGAGTCTTCTGCAATCCGTAGAGGCTGCGAAGAAACAATCCGAGCGTCACGAGAGTCGCGAGCGCCAGGCCCACTTCGGTTACTACCAGCAGCCCGGAGATGCGCCGCGAGTGCCCGCTCTGAGTATCGCCTCTGGCTCCTTGCTTCAGTGCATCCACTACGCTACGCCGCACGGACTGAAACGCGGGCGGAAGACCGGAGATCAGGGCGGAAGCCAGGCAGACCAAAGCGGCAAAAAGGAATACCCGGGCGCTCGGACGGGCGTCGAAGTATACCGGCAATCCCGTAGGCGGTATGAGATACACGGGGAGCTCCTGAAGCCACAGAGCGAGCGGCAACCCCGCAAGCGTCGCCAGAGCCGCCAAAAGCAGGGTTTCGGAAACCAACTGGCGGCTTAACCGGCCCGGACTCGCGCCCAGGGCAGCGCGGATGGCGAACTCCTTCTGCCGGGCCGCGGAACGAGCCAGTAGAAGATTGGCTACATTCGCGCAAGCAATCAGCAGCACGAGTCCGCAGGCGGCACCGAGGATGGCCATGGGCGATGCCAAGATACCTGCCCCCCCCTCCTGCGCCTTCCAAATCGGTACGATCCGGGCGCCGATCCCCTCGTTGGTCTTCGGAAAGGCGCGGGCAAGCCGCGCGGCAACCGTCGCCGCTTCGGCATTCGCCTGGGAGACGCTGACGCCGGGTTTGAGCCTGACGATGGCCCTAAAGTGCCGCGCATCGCGCGCGCGTTCGCCGGCCAGTGGCGCTGGAATCCAGCCGTCCAGCGCGACTCCCGGAAAATCGCCGTGGAATTCCGGGGGCGTTACACCGACGATGGTGACCGGGAACCGGTTAATGCGTACGGTGTGCCCGAGAATCGAGGGATTGCCGCGGAAATAGTTCCGCCACAGCCGGTAGCTAATGACCGCCGTGAACGCTTTGGCCCGGTCGCCGTATTCGTCGCGAGCGAACGTGCGGCCCAGGACTGGTTTTACGCCCAGGACGTCGAAGTAGTTTCCGGAGACGAGTTCGAACCACGCGGAATCGGCATTCTCTCCGTCGCCGATCGAGGCGGGAGCTTTTTGGTTCAGCATCAATCCGGAGATGCTTCGGAGGCTGTCCTGAAAGTCCCGGCAGTCGGCATACGAAACGTTGGGATCCTGGATGCCGCTGGCACGGACGGATTCGAGGACGGCGAGTTGTCCGTCGTCTTTGGTGCCGCGGAACGGGTGCAGGACCATCCCGTCGATCCAGCCAAAGACGGTGGTGGTGGCGGCAATGCCGAGCGCCAACGTGAGTATTGCGACCACTGTCAAGGCCGGTGTCCGGCGGAGAACACCCGCTGCGTACCGGAGATCTATAAGGACGCCTCGCATGTGGTTCCGGCCCTTTATTGCAATTTCGCTTCCGACTTTCAATGTTTGATTCTATTACACGGTGAGGCCGACCAGTTTTCGCTTTCGGAGTGAGATGTCCGAAAATGGGACGCCAGTTCCGGGCGGTCTCGCGCGGATCGCAACGTTTACACGCAACGGGGATTTCTGATGCCGAATATGCCGCGTCACATCGCGGGGACCGTTCCCGCAGATCCCCGCGGAGGTATGCGGACACATGGGGGATTCGCTGCTTCTCTACCATCCTTGCGTGGAACTACAGGCTCGCGCCGAAAGCCAGCAAGCGACCGTCGCAATCTTTCACCACGAACTCGCGCGAATGCCATGGCATGTTGCCCAGTCCACGGGAGAATTCTACGCCTTGGGCCGCGTACTCGGCATAAAGTGCGTCGGCATCTTCGACGAACAGATACGCATCGAGCAATTCTTCCCGGTACTTATGCGGATTCGGGGCGGGCGGCGCGGCGCAGCGGAAGTGAATCGCGTGCCGGTCGCGCGCCACGATGGCATAGACCGGCGGATCCTGCCACATCCCCAGACATTCGAAGCCAAGCTTGGCGGTGTAATAGGCGAGCGTCGCGGGAATGTCCAGGGCGAAGAACACAGGCGCAATCTGGCGAACCATATGCAAAGTCTACCGCAGGCGCCGGACATGTTCATCCGCCGCCAGGGCGGCGACACTTTACACCCATGCGGCACGTGGTGACGGGGCGCTCCGCCGTCTTATGACGGGGCGCTCCGCCGTCTTATATGGTTGCGTACCGGATTGAAGGGTCCACTGTGGAGATCCTTCAGATCCGGCACGGCGCACAGTGGTCGGCTAGTCTTGCGCGGTCGGCACGGGCACTACCGCAACTGCTCCCGCCGCAACTGGAACCACGCGCCTAAAACCGCGATCAGCGCGGCAGCCATCAGATACAGCGCGTTGTGAAAACCCGCCGGACCCGCGAAGTGGTAGGAGCTGAAAAAGAACCCGTGCAGCAGAAAGCCAAACACAACCAGGCTCCAGAGAAAGAACAGCGCGCGCCATCTGCCGGCAATCGCGCGGATGACAATTACCAGCCCTAACAGGCCGGCGCCTAGCACCCACCAGGTCAGCGCGTGGCCTTCCCAAGGCAGCATCGGAAGATGCAGAGGCTCCCGGCTGGAGAGCGACACAATCGCAATCCCCAGCAGGAACAGGGCCAACAATCCATGGAACAGATAGCTGAACAAGCGTATCAGGGCCTTCAGAGCGGCCACCAGCAGACCTCCGGTTGAAACGAACAGGCCATTGTAACAACTGTTCCACTGCCGGACGCTGCCGCGTTACGCTGAGCGGATGGGCCACTATCCGTTCACGTTGTTCAACGGACTCACCCTGCTGGTCCTGATCCTGGCCATCCTGATCGCCGGGTGGCGCTTCCGCCGGCCGCTCGATTCTAATTGGCCGCTGGTGTTTTACGCGGCCATCATCGGCCACACCATTGTGTTCGCCTATGGTCTGAATCCCTATGGGGTAGCCGCGGGCGCGTTTTGCGCGCTGGCGATCCGATTTGGAATTTATCCCACGCGCGTGCGGTTTATGGAACTGGCGCCGCTGGCATACCTGGCATGGCGCGCGGTGGGATTGATCCTGATGTGGTGAGCAGCGACCTGCTACGGATGGAGCTTCTCGCCCCGCGCCAGCCTCCCGACGAATTCACGGATCTTTCGCGCGCGCGTTTCGGCGCGCTTTACGGTTTGAATCCGCCAAAGCACGGCGTAGCGGTTGGCGCGATCAAGGCCGGCGAAAAATTCCCGTGCGGGCTCGTTCACATCGAGAGCCGCTTGCA
>Ga0335074_10004655_pt1 | contig 18922 bp, 13 predicted proteins | sample Lox_Sample_23_FD_206715 | JGI IMG/M metagenome (GOLD analysis project Ga0335074, IMG submission 206715) | Soil microbial communities from Loxahatchee National Wildlife Refuge, Florida, United States - Lox_Sample_2.3 | ecosystem: Environmental > Terrestrial > Soil > Wetlands | place: USA... | reverse complement strand
TGTGACCGACCACCCGATGCTCGCCAAGATCACCGGCACTGATGGCCGCTGCCTGGCCGAGGCGTTCGGCACGACCTATCTGGGCACCGTGGTGCCCGGCTTCCCGAACTTCTTCCACCTCACCGGGGCGAACACCGGGCTCGGGCACTCCTCCATGGTCTTCATGATCGAGAGCCAGCTTGCTTACATCGCGGACGGCGTAGCGAAGGCCGAGGCAGCCGGCGGCCGATTCGAGGTCCGTCCCGAGGTCGCCGCTGCCTACAACGCCGAGCTGCAGCGCAAGCTGCCCGGCACCGTCTGGGGCTCCGGCTGCTCCAGCTGGTACCTCGACAGCCAGGGGCGCAACCTGACGCTCTGGCCAGGCTTCACCTTTGACTACCGCCGGCGCACGCGCGAGTTCGCTGCCGGGGACTTCAGGCTGGGCTGAGAGCGGAAACGGCGCCGTAACGCTCGCGCAGCCAGCCCGCGACCGGCCGTGCGAACGTGGCCGCGTACAGAGCCCAGGGTCGTCGTCGCGCTCGCGCAGCTCGCGCCGAGCGTGAGTGAAGCAGACAGATGCCAACCGGCTGGCGATGCCGGCTAGGCAATCCGCGCGGAAAATGCCTGCTATTGTCCAGTCAAACCCTTAGGCCTGATTGGCGGTTTTGGTGAAGCGTTCGGTCATTGCGGTGGCCGGGTCCATCGCCGTCAGCATCGGCATCGCGTCAGCCAGCCTGGCCGGCGCGGCACACGCGGCTTCGTCTTCAGGCGGGCTCGCCGCAGGTGCGGCCCAGCAGACGATCGGCATGCTGACGCTGGTCAGCCCGGTCACCGGTGGAGTTGCCGCTCAGGTGCACCTTCGACTCGATCCCCAGCAGCTCATCATCCCGCAATCCGGCAGTACTGCATTCGTGACGGGCTTTGCGGCCGGCCACCCGGTGGCATACAAGATCACGCCCGCTCAGCCGGTGCGAGTGCTGCGGATCGCCAACAGCCGGTCCTCGATCGCGCTGGGCATCACCCCGAACGGCAGGACTGTGTATCTGTCTGAGCCGGAGAATCCACTGGGCGGACAGCCGCTGGCCAAGATAGTGCCGATCAGTACCAGGACCGGCAGGTCGGCGAAGCCAATTGACGTGCGCGGGCTCGGGTCGGAGGTTACGAGTCTGTCAGTCGAGCCGAACAACAAGGTCATGTACGTAGCCGCAGCGGAACCCGCGACGGTCGAGGCCGTTCGCCTCTCGACCCGGAAGGTCATCGGCCGTCCGATTCGCCTCGCCCGCACTGCAGGTTTCTTCGGCGTGCCGGAGATGACGTACTCACTCTCGGGAAGCAGGCTGTACGTGCTGTACAGCCTGGGCAGCACGCGGTACTCACTGCTCACGGTCATCAATACGAGGACAGGTCGCAAGATCGGCACGGTGCGGGTCCAGGGGCTCTATGTCACAAATACCGAGGATCTGGCCGTAACCCCTCGCGGCGGCTTCGCCTACGTGCTCACCATGGAGTCCCGCCCCAACGAGGTTCTTGACCCGGTGAGTGTCTTGCACATTGGAGCCAAGGTCTCGACCGTCCGGACGCTCACGATCTCCGGTGCGAGCGCCGTTGCGGAGGCGCCATCCGGCCGGGCCGCGTACGTGGCCGGAGCCGATTACGGGGCCCAAGAGGTCGGCCAGGTCACGAGGATTCCGACGGCCACCAACAAGGCAGCCAGCCCGGTGACCGTGGCCGCGGATACTCCGCTGGCCATCAGCATCTCGCCGGACAGCAGGAACGCCTACGTGGAAGAAGCCAACGGCCAGATCTACCCGGTCAACCTGACGACAGACGCAGTCGGAGTTCCGATCGGGATCGGTTCGCAGCCTGACTACTTCGCCGGCAACGGCGGGCTGGCATTCAGCCACAGCGGCACGATTCTCTACGCCCTCGGAACTACTACTGGGTGACTGGAAGCAGGTCCGGGCGCTTCGGCGTCATCCCGTCGCCGCTGGACACGCCGCGCAGTCGGCGCTGCAGCCAGGGCGCCGCGTAGGTTCTGGCCCATTGCAGGTCACGGCTGCGGGCCAGCAGCCAGCGCGGCGCTCCGGCCGGGTGTGGCGGCAGCGCCTCGCGCCAGTCCTCGGTCACCGGGACTCCGGCTACCTCGCAGGCGCGCAGCGCGACGCGCCGGTGCCCGTCCGGCGCGAGGTGCAGGCGGTCGGCGCACCACTCTCGCGGGTCGGCGAGCACGCGCAGTGACCACAGGTCGACGTGCAGGCAGTCGTAGCGGCTGGCGATCTCGCGGAGCTGGGCGTTGAAGGCGGCCGTCTTGCCGCGGATCAGCCGGATCAGCGGGAAGCCGCCAGGGTCGAATCCGGTGAACAGCAGCACCTGCGCGCCACTCGCCCGCAGCGCGGCGACCGCCTCTGCGAATGTCGCGGCCAGCGCGTCCGGGTCGGCCGTTGGCCGGAGCAGGTCGTTGCCCCCCGCCGCGATACTGACCAGGCTGGGCGCCAGCTCCAGGGCCGCCGGGACCTGCTCTTCGACCACCTGACGCAGCACCTTGCCGCGGATCGCGAGGTTTGCATACCGTAGTCCGGGCGAGACGGCGGCCAGCTGACCGGCGAACCGGTCCGCCCAGCCCCGGCAGGTGCCGTCCGGGTAGAGGTCGCCGACTCCCTCAGTGAAGCTGTCGCCCAGTGCGACGAACGAGCCCAGTGCTGCAATCGAACCGACCGGCGGCACCGGCGCCTCCCGCTCTCCTCCCGGCGCCTTCGCCGTCGCGCCGATCCCTCTGCCGGCCGCGACTGCGCTTGCGTGCTACTGCTGTGCTGGCAGCTGGGGCGACCTGGCAGCCAAGGCTAGCAGTCAGGTGAATGGGCCCGACCGGTGGCGGCAGCGGGCGTCGTCATACGTAGCGGCCCGGAGACGGGCATCATGCGCCTCGCGACCGCAAGCGAGCCTGGTCCGAGTAACCGCCAGCCGCAATGGCAGGCTAGGGGCACACCGCCTAGGTGCCGCGAGCGGAACTCGAGGAGAAGCACCGATGCCGCACGACGCAGACGCCATCGTCGTCGGGGCCGGCCTGGCCGGGCTCGTCGCCACGGCGGAGCTGGCCGCAGCCGGCCGGCGCGTCATCCTGCTCGACCAGGAGCCGGAGGCATCGCTCGGCGGTCAGGCGTTCTGGTCGTTCGGCGGGCTGTTCTTCGTCGACTCGCCGGAGCAGCGGCGGATGGGCATCCGCGACAGCCATGAGCTCGCGTGGCAGGACTGGCTGGGTACTGCGGGCTTCGACCGGCCGGAGGACGAGTGGCCGAGGCGCTGGGCCGAGGCGTACGTGGCCTTCGCGGCGGGTGAGAAGCGAGCCTGGCTGCATGCCAAGGGCGTGCGGTTCTTCCCGGTTGTCGGCTGGGCTGAGCGCGGCGGTTACGGGCCTGCGGGGCCTGGCAACTCCGTGCCGCGCTTCCACATCACCTGGGGCACCGGGCCGGGCGTCGTGGCACCGTTCGACCAAGCGGTCCGCGCGGCCGTGGCGTCCGGCCAGGTGCAGCTGAAGTTCCGGCACAGGGTGGACGAGCTGGCTGCGACGGCAGGAGTGATCGACGGCGTGCGCGGGAGCGTCCTCGCGCAGTCCAGGGCCGCGCGCGGGGCGGACAGCTCGCGCGAGGTGACCGGCGACTTCGAGCTGCACGCCCAGGCTGTGCTGGTGACTTCTGGCGGCATCGGCGGCAACCACGAACTGGTCAGGAAGCACTGGCCGGCCCGGATGGGCCAGCCGCCGCGGCGGATGCTGTCCGGCGTCCCGGCCCACGTCGACGGCCGGATGCTGGCCATCAGCGAGGCGGCTGGCGCGGCCGTGGTCAACCCCGACCGCATGTGGCACTACACCGAGGGCATCGAGAACTGGGACCCGATCTGGCCGTTGCATGGGATCCGCATCCTGCCCGGTCCGTCCTCCCTGTGGCTGGACGCTCGCGGCCGGCCGCTGCCCGGTCCGCTGTACCCGGGGTTCGACACGCTCGGCACGCTCGAGCACATCATGACGACCGGCTACGACTACACCTGGTTCGTGCTCACTCAGAAGATCATCGAGCGTGAGTTCGCCCTGTCCGGCTCCGAGCAGAATCCCGACCTCACCGGCAAGAGCATTCCCGGGCTGCTGCAGCGGGTGAAGCCGGGACCGCCTGGGCCGGTCGATGCGTTCATGCGGCTCGGCGCCGACTTTGTGGTCGAGGACAGCCTGCCCGCCCTCGTCGCCGGGATGAACAAGCTGGCCGCAGTCGACCTGATCGACCTGGCCGAGCTGACCGAGCTGGTGGCCGCGCGCGACCGCGAGGTGGCGAACCCGTTCACCAAGGACGGCCAGCTCACCGCCGTGCACGGTGCGCGCCGGTATCGCGGCGACCGGCTGACGCGGGTGGCGCGGCCGCATCGCTTCCTGGCGGAGTCGGCGCAGCCGCTGATCGCGGTCCGGCTGCACATCCTGACCCGCAAGACGCTGGGCGGCCTGCACACCGACCTGCAGAGCAGGGTGCTCGACGCGGCAGGGCAGCCGCTACCCGGGTTGTACGCGGCAGGCGAGGTCGCTGGCTTCGGTGGTGGCGGGATGCACGGTTACCGCTCGCTGGAGGGAACCTTTCTGGGCGGCTGCCTGTTCTCCGGCCGGATAGCGGGCCGCAGCGCGGCCGCCGCGATCGGCTAGCGCAGCGCGCCGGCCGCCCTCGGCCGATACTGTCGGGACCGATCCGGAGTCCCGCGGCGGTTCAGTCCGCGACCCGGAAGTCGGCGAAGTCGAAGCCCGGTGACACAACGCAGCTCACCAGGACCGGCTGGCCGGCGGCCGGCTCGGCGCTCTGCCAGGTGCCGCCTGGTATCAGCGCCTGCGGCCGCTCCCCGGCGAGCAGGTCGGAGCCCAGGACGACCACGTTCCCGTCCTGAGGGTTGTCGCCGTTGCCACCGAGACGCAAGGTCAGCGGCCCGCCGGTGTGCCACAGCCAGAGCTCGTCCGAGCGCACCACATGCCACCGCGACCGCTCCCCTGGCTGCAGCAGGAAGTAGATCGCCGTCGCGGCGCTCCGCGGGCCCCGGTAGCCAGCGGGTGCGCACGAGGTCGCCGACCGCCAGGTCTCGCGGAACCAGCCGCCCTCCGGATGCGGTTGCAGGTCAAGCTGCTCGGCGAGGGGCGGTCGGGCGGCCATCGGTCTCCTCGGCTTGGCGGGCGGTCAGGCAGCCGTCGCTCAGACGGGCCACGTCTCGCGGCGATAGCCCATGTCCCAGAACATCCACTCGTACCGGCTGGTGGTGCGGAAGTGCCGCCCGATGCGCGCGCGCTCGGCCCGCGTGACGTCGAGGTTGTCGGCGACCGCGATGACCTCGCGCGCCTCGTCGCCGAATTCCTCCGCACCGTAGGTATTGATCCAGCGCTGGTAGCGCGGATCCGGGGAGCCGCGTTCGAGCAGGTGCTTGCCGACCTCCCAGTAGATCCAGTAGCACGGCAGAACCGCTCCGACGCCCTCGCCGTAGGAGCCGTTGGTCACGGTCGCGAGCAGGTAGCTGGTGTAGGCCAGGTTGGTCGGCGCTTCCTCCGCGGCGTCGGCCAACGCAGGTTCGATGCCGAGGTCGGCGAGAAGTGACTCGTGCAGGCTCAGCTCGGCCGCGACGATGCCGGCGGCGTGCCGGGCGAACATCTCGGTCTGCGCCGTGTCCGGCGCGCGGCTGCCGACCGCCGCCAGCGACTGCGCGTACTTGCGCAGGTACAAGGCATCCTGCAGGACAAAGAACTCGAACGACTCGCGCGGCAGGCTGCCGTCGCCCAGGCCGGTGACGAACGGATGGGCCAGGATGGCCGCGTAAATGCCGGAGATTCCGCGCCACAGCTCGGCGCTAAAGCTGTCGGTCACATCTCTCCGCATCGGGTCGCTGTCAGCTGGCGGGATTGCCGATCCTATCCGGCCGCGCTACCCGCTCCCGGACTGTCAGGATGATCCGCCAGGGGCCACCGATCGAGGGAGCGGAACAATGACAAGTTCTACCGGTTCGGGGAGATGGCGGAGGCTGGACCTGCGTTGGAGGCTGTCCGTCATCGCCGTGGTACTGCTAGCGGCAGCAGGGCTGACTGCTGGCGTGTCCTGGGCGTCGATTCCGGCATCCAATGGCGTCATCCATTCCTGCTACAAGACCAAGACAGGGGCACTATCGGTCATCAACAGCACGAAGGTACACAGGTGTCCCTCCGGCAGTAAGAGCCTGAACTGGAACCAGAAGGGACCCGCGGGTCCGGCCGGCACCGCGCGCGACGCCGGCAACGTGTTCTCGGTGGACCAGGGGTCTGGCACTCCGGGCTTCCAGCAAGAAGGCCTTAAGGGCTGGCGCAAGGTGACGAGTTTCGGGACCGGCGAATACTGCCTCACTCCGGACAAGAAGTCCACGGACAGCAACACAAGCCTGGTGCTGTCACTTGGCGGTCCAGGTGGCGGCGAGCCCGGCTTCGTCGTCTGGGGCGGCTACTGCGACTCCTCGACCGGGCTGGAACTCGCAGTCGAAACCTACAACTCGAGCGGCGTGCTGAGCGACGCCATCCCGTTCGAGGCCGTGATCCCGTAGCGCGCACCCGATAACAGAGTCCGCCGGACTGCGGAGCATGCAGCACTCGCTTGCTCCGCAGTCTGCGGCATCGCTGGCTGCTGCCAGCTCTAAAGTTGCCGGTATGGCCACTGTCGAGGATGTCCGCCGGATCGCGCTGAGCCTGCCGGAAACGTCCGAAGGAGAGTCCCACGGAACGCTGGCATGGCGAGTCAGGGAGAAGGCGTTCGTCTGGGAACGGCCGCTGCGCAAGGGCGACATCGCGGCTCTCGGCGAGCGTGTGCCTGACGGTCCTGTGTTCGCGGCGCACACGGCGGACGAGGGCGTGAAGCTCGCGCTTGTCGAGGACAACCCGGCGGTGTACTTCACCACGCCGCATTTCAACGGCTATGCCGCAGTTCTGTTCGAACTGGATCGCATCGATGTGCAGGAACTGACGGAGCTCCTGACCGAGGCCTGGCTGCTCCGGGCGCCGCGAAAGCTCGCTCAGGAGTTTCTGGCGCAGCAGGCGGACGAAACTGCCTGAGCGATCCGGCACCGGAGATATCCGGTTGTAGCAGGTTAGATCCGGCCGACTAGCCCCTGCGGCCGAACAGGAAGTAGGACAGCGGCCCGAGGAGATTAACGGCCATGGCGGCTCGCCACAGCACCTTCGGGCCGCGGATCTGGCTGGCGGGGCGCCGCGCGATGTCGACCAGCGCCGCGATCTTGAGCGAGAACTCGGCGGCAGCCGCGCCCACGAGCAGCGCCCGCTGACGCTCGCTCAGTCCGGCCCACCGGGCCGCGGCGCCTTTCAGCCCCTTGGTCGCTTCTGCGGTCTGGCCATCTGGGTCACCGGCACCTAGCGTGCCCACGGCGTCTGCGGACATTTGGCGCACCTTCCTTGCTGCGGCTCAGCCGCGATTCTGCCGCGATTCTGCCGCGCTCTGCCGGACCGGCGCCACTGCCCACCACCAGACGCCCGCGTCATTTACGCAGCGTAGTCACTTGACTCCGCGCAGGTAATATCGGCGCATGGAGCCCATGCTCTGCCCTCTTCTGATCGGGCGCGCCGCCGAGCTGCACTCCATCAGTCATGCGCTGGACAAAGCTGGCGAGGGCCGCGGCAGCGTGCTGTTCGTCACCGGCGATGCCGGCGTCGGCAAGTCGCGGCTGGCCAGGGAGGCTGCGGCACTGGCGGCGGACCGCGGCTTCCTGGTGCTGGGCGGACGAGCGCCTGATTCCGCGGTGCCGGTCCCGTACCGGCCGATCAGCGAGGCGCTCATGGGCGCGGCGCGGGCCGGCCTGACGCCGGACTCGGCCGGGCTGGCGCAGTACCGCGCCGCACTCGGCTCGCTGGTCCCGGAGTGGGGCCGGCCGGGCGACGACGCCGCCGAGATCAGCCCGGTCGTCCTCGGCGAGGGCCTGCTCCGCCTGCTCTCCGGGCCGGCCACGCCGGGTGGCCTGCTCGTCCTCGAGGACATGCACTGGGCCGACCCGGAGACCCTTGCCATTCTCGAGTACCTCACCGATAGCTCCTCCGCCGCCAAGGTGCTCTGCCTGGCCACGCTGCGCGACTCCGAGCTGACGTCCGGGCTGGACCTGGTGCGCTCGGCGACCGCTCGCCGGGCCGCGAGCCGCGTCGAGCTAGCCCATCTGGGTCACCGGGCGGTCGCGCAGATGGCCGCGGCGTGCCTGCGCGCGGACGGCCTGCCCCGCGACCTCGGCCAGCTGCTGGCCGACTGCGACGGGCTGCCGTTCGCGGTCGAGGAGATCCTGGCCGCCGCCGTCCACTCCGGCGAGCTGGTGCATGGCAAGGCTGGCTGGGAGATTGACAGGACCGTGGTGACCGGTGTGCCGGTCTCGATTGCCGGGTCGGTGCACAGCAGGCTGGCCGCGATGCCAGAGCGTGCCCGGAGCGTCATTGAATCGGCTGCGATCCTTGGCCGTCAGTTCGACTGGACGCTGCTGCCTGCCGTGGCGAGCACGTCAGACAGCGAGGTGCTCGGTGCGCTGCTCCGGGCGCGGGAACTGCAGCTGATCGAGCCAGTCACCGATGAAGGTGACACCTTCCGGTTCCGGCACAGCCTGACCCGCGCCGCCATCCTGTGCGATCTCCTTCCGCCCGAGCTCGCTGCCCGGTCCCGGCGGGCCGCCGCCGCGATTGAGGCGGCTCATCCGGACCTGGCCGGCGGCTGGTGCGAGCTGGTGGCCGAGCTGCGAACGGCAGCCGGCCAGCCGGGTGAGGCGGCAGGGCTGCTGCTCACCGCAGGGCGCCGTGCGATCCGCCAGTGTGCTCTCACGAGCGCGGTCGGCGTCCTGCAGGAGGCACAGAAGCGCCTGGCCTCGATGGACCGCCCGGACGGCATGCTGGAGATCGACATCGACGAGGCGCTCGCCGAGGCGATGGCGCAGGCCGGCGACTCCGCGCAGCTTGACCTGCTCGCCGCTGAGCTGGTCGGCCGGCTCGAGGCAAGCGGAGCTGACCCGCGGCGCGTCGCGAGAATCGAGATCCTGGCGGCGAGCACCAGGCCGCAAGACCAGCCGGCTACGGCCGCCACTCACCTCGCGTCGGCCGCGCGCATCGCACAGCAGCTTGGAGACGCCGAGCTGGCCGGCCGGGTGGATGCGGTCGGCGCACGGCACGCCCTAGTCACCGGAGAGCTTGACGTCGCGGAGCGGCTCGCTGGCCAGGCGCTGGCTGCAGCCGAGTCGGCCGGCCTCACCGGCTGGGCAGCGGACGTCGCGGTGGAGGCACTCGACGTTGTGGGCAGCCGCGCTCGCGGCCGCGACCTTGCCGCCGCGAGGACGGCGTTCGAGCGCGGGCAGCAGATTGCCGAGCAGACCGAGCTTGGCGTCTGGCGGACCAGGATGCTGCACCGCCTCGGCAGCATCGACATGCTGGCGGACGGTGACATCGGCCGGCTCACCGAGGCGCGCAAGCTCGCCGAGGATGCGGGCCTTGGCTCCACCGTCCTGCTGATCGACCTCCAGCTAGCCAACCTGTGGAGCCTGGGCACAGACCTGGACAAGGTAGTGGCCGTGGCCGGCACCTGCGAGCGCGCGGCGACGCGGCTGAGCGCGCACCGGATCGAGGTCATGGCGATCAGCCTGCAGGCACTGGTGCACGGGATCAGCCGCGATGCGGCTGCGGCCGAGCAGGCGGCCAGGCGGGCCGAGGAGATCCTGCCCGGAGACCCGGAGGTGCTGTTCACCACGCTGGGCCAGGTGCGTGTTGTCGCCGCCTTGTTCCGCGATGACATCCGGCGCGCGACCGCGAGCAGTGGCGAGGCCCTCGCGTACGGACGGGAAGTGCTGCGCACGCCGCACCGCGCTCGCGGCTACTACTCCCCCACCCAGGCGCCGCTGGCGGCACGCGGCCGCACCTGGGGCATCGCGGCCCTCCTGCAGGCCGCCAGTGGCGGCGATACGCGCGCGGTGATCCAGGACGCGAAGGACGCCGGCGCGGCCATTGGCTGGAACCGAGGCTGGCTGAGTTACGCGGAGGCAGTACTGGCCGGTCAGGCTGGCGATCGCGCGCGCGCCACCGCACTGGCGGACGAGGCGAGCGCGCATTTCAGCCGGCACGCGCCCTGGTGGGCTCACCTGGCCCGGCGGCTAGCGGCGCCCGCGGCGCTCGCCGATGGCTGGGGCGAGCCGGCCCGCTGGATGCGCGAAGCCGCGGCCGGATTCGAGGCCACCGGCCATGGCCAGCTGGCGACTGCCTGCCGCGGCCTGCTTCGGCAGGCCGGCGAGCGCGTTCCGCGGGCCGGCCGCGGGCTGGCCCAGGTGCCTCCGCAGCTGCGCAGGCTTGGTGTCACCAGCCGGGAAATGGACGTCTACCTGCTGGTTGCGCAGGGCCTGTCCAACGCCGAGATCGCCGGGCGCCTGTTCATCTCGCCGAAGACGGTAGAGACGCATGTGGCCAGCCTGGTGCTCAAGACCGGCCAGGCCGGCCGGCGCGAACTGGTCGCGCATGCAGCGCGATCAGGCTCCCGCTAGCCCGAATCCCTTGATCATCGCCACCTTTCGTCGTGGCGGTCAGCCCAAACCGCCAGGAATCGGGGCGCCTGCTGCAACCGAGACGGTGAAAGGTGGCGCCGCTGGCTTCGCCGGGCTGGCCTAACTGGGGATGTCCGCGCTTCTTATCTCAGGCTGAGCCTGATGTATGCATGCAGTTGGCCCGGCATAGTTACCGGCTAGTAGTCACTACTTGCCGGTAACTTCTTCGGCGCCTGCCCCCGTGGGCGTTCCGCAGCTCTCCCGTGCGAACGTTTGCAGCTCTTGGTGCCGGGTCGCCTGGCAAGTGCAAGGAGGAGGGGAGAACCTCATGGCGATCCAGGAATGCACTGGCCGTGACCACCAGGCCCGGTTTGAATCGGATGCTTTGCCCTATATGCAGAAGATGCTTCCGGCGGCTCTGCGGCTGACCGGGGACCGGCGCGACGCGGAGGACCTCATCCAGGAGACATTCGCCCGCGCCTACGCCAGTTTCCACCAGTTCACGCCGGGCTCGAGCCTGCGCGCGTGGCTGTATACCATCATGACCCGGACCTTCTACAGCGCCTGCCGGGCACGAAGCTGCCGGCCAGCCGAGGTGCCTGCCGCCGAACTGGTGGCGGGCGCGGCTGGCCAGAGCCGAACCGCACCGGTACAGGCGGCGGAAGCCGAAGCGCTCGACCGTCTCGGCGACTCGGCCGTCATGCGCGCGCTGGCAGAACTGCCGCCCCACCTGAAGACCGCCGTCTACCTCGCCGACGTCCACGGCTACCGCTGCGGCGAGATCGCGGACCTGATCGGGGCGCCGGTCGGCACGGTCAAGGCACGCATCCATCGGGCCAGGAAGATGCTGCGCACCAGACTCGGCTCGCGCCAGCTTGCCAGCGTCCCAAGCGACGAGGCTGCGGCCGCGTGAGATGCGGCTGAGTGATCTCATCCTGACGGGCTCGCAGCGCCGGCCGGACCCCGAGGCGAACCGGCCGCTCAGCCCGGACCGGTCCAGCGGTGCCCGCGCGGCACCGCTGGGCCGGTCTGTATCAGAATGGCGGGCATGCTGCGTAAGAATGCTTCATGAGCAAGACCCCGGCTACCCCGCCGCCCGGCGACAGGCCCGTCGGCACTGCGCCACCCCAGCCGCCTGGCTGGCGCCACTGGATCTGGCTGCTGTGGCTCGTCATCATCCTGCTCTGGGTGGTGCCGGAGTTCATCCACACGACGCCTCAGACCGTCCTCAGCTACTCGCAGTTCACTCACGACGTGTCCGCGCACAAGATCAAGACCGTCTCTATTCCGAGCCCCGCTAATGAGGGTGCCAACGTCACCGTTACCGGGACGTTCACGAACGGCAAGGATTACTCCGCCGTCACGCCGCCTATCACCCCAGGGACGACGCTCTCGAACACTCTGGCCGCGGCCGGTGTTGCCACCACCTACCAGGCACCGGGCAGCTCGCTGGGAGGCCTGCTGCTCGAACTTCTCCTTATCTTCGTGCTGCCGATTGTCCTGATCTACTTCGTGTTCCGGCGGATAGCGCGGACGACCGGGAGTTCGCTGCAGGGCGTCATGGGCGTCGGCAGATCGCGCGCGAAGGTGTTCGACGCCGAGCGCCCGACGACCCGGTTCGCTGACGTGGCGGGCTACGACGGCGCCAAGGCCGAGATCAACGAGGTCGTCGACTTCCTGCGGAACCCGGCAAGATACAAGGCGGTCGGCGCCATGGCGCCGCGCGGGGTGCTGATGGTCGGCCCGCCGGGCACCGGCAAGACACTGCTGGCGCGGGCGGTAGCCGGCGAAGCCTCGGTGCCGTTCTTCTCGGTGACCGGGTCCAGCTTCGTGGAGCTGTTCGTCGGCGTCGGCGCCGCGCGAGTGCGCGATTTGTTCGCCGAGGCCAGGAAGGCCGCCCCGGCCATCATCTTCATCGATGAGATCGACGCTATCGGCCAGCGCCGGGCCGGCGGCGGTGCGGTCGTCTCGAACGACGAGCGCGAGCAGACGCTGAACCAGCTACTGGCCGAGATGGACGGCTTTGACGTCAGCGCAGGGATCGTCGTGCTCGGCGCCACTAACCGGCCGGAGGTACTTGATCCCGCGCTGCTGCGGCCCGGCCGGTTCGACCGGCAGGTGGTGATCCCGCTGCCAACGCTGGACGAGCGGGCCGCGATCCTGGCCGTGCACTGCCGGGACAAGAAGCTCGGGCCTGACGTCAACCTGACCGTCGTGGCCCGCGGTACGCCCGGCTTCTCCGGCGCTGATCTGGCCAACCTGGCGAACGAAGCGGCGATCGTGGCCGTCCGGAACAACCGCAGTGTTCTGACGGCCGCCGACTTTGACGAGGCCAGGGACCGGATCCTGCTCGGTCGCCGGGAGGGCTCGAACGTGCTGCTGCCGGATGAGAAGCACTCGGTGGCGGTGCACGAGTCCGGGCATGCGCTCGTCGCGGCGCTATCGGACCACGCGGACCCGGTCGAGAAGATCACGATCCTGCCAGCCGGCCAGGCACTCGGTGTGACGCAGCAGCTTCCGCTGTTCGAGCGCCATCTGTACGGCGAGGACTACCTCAACGAGTCGCTTGCCGTCCGGCTGGGCGGCCGCGCTGCCGAGCTGGTGGAGCTGGGCCAGGGTTCGACGGGCGCGGCGAACGACCTTGCCTCGGCAACGGATCTCGCGACGAAGATGGTGCGCGAATTCGGCCTGTCGCCCGAACTCGGACCGGTCGGCTATCCGGAGGGTGGCTCGGTCTTCCTCGGTGGCGGCGGGCCGGGGCTATCGAGCCGCCCGTTCGCCGACGAGACGCAGGCAACGATCGACTCGGAGGTCGCCAGGCTGCTTCGCGAGGCCGAGGAGCGCGCGGTCAACCTGGTCCGCGGGCATCACGACGAGCTCATGCAGCTCGTCGCGCTGCTCCTCGAGCGCGAGACCGTCGACGGCGCCGAGGTCTACCGGATCGTCGGCCGGCCCGTGCCGGAACGCCAGCCCGTGGAGCTGACCATCGCGCCGCACGGCGCGAGCGCAGTCGGTACGTCCGCCCAGCCGGCCAGCGACGGGAGCGCCCCTGGCCAGAGCTAGCACCGCGGTGGCTAGGTCGCTGGCGCCGCGGTGCTTGCCTGGCTAACGCCACCATGGCCGGCGGCGGAGCTGGGCTAGCCGCTCGGCCGGCCCCATCACGTCGGTCAGGTGCGCCTCAAGATGGTCGAGGTGCTGACCGACCCAGAGGGCGTCCGGCTGATAAGCCCGCGCGCCGTCGGCCTGAGGCACGCCGCCGGCCTGTGGTACGCCAGCCGCCTGCGGCACGGCGGTCGCGATGCCGCTGACGGGAGGCGCCGGGAGCACAGGTTCCTGCGCGCCCCGTACCGGCCTGGCGACCAGCGCCGCGAGCTGCTCGTACCACGCAGACAGACCCGCGCTCTGCCGCCCGAGCGCAGCGTGCAGAGCGGTGTCGCCGCCGTGCGGCGTAGCCCGGCTTGGCAGGCTCGCCATGGAATGCGCTGTGAGCCGCACTCGCAGTGTCGCCATGACCAGCGTCCACAAGTCAGTCTTCGTGAGGCGCTTCGAGCCCTGCTCGGTCAGGTAGCCGCGGACCGCGTCGTCGAGCCGGTTGCCGGCCGCGATAGCGGCACTGGCGCGCTCCGGCCGGTGCTTCCGGTCGCCGAGGGCCCAGCTGACAGCGTCGCTGAGATAGCCGGCTCCGCTGCGGAAGGCGACAGCGAGGTTGTCACCCACGACTGAGGACGCACCGCGCGGCCAGAACAGCAGGCCAACGACAAGGCTGACCGCGCAGCCGATCGCGACATCCTCGACCCGTAGCAGTCCCACCTTCCAGCCGGCCGGCACGAGCAGGTTGAAGAGCACCACGATCGTCACCGTGAAGGCCGCCTGGCCGGCCACGAACGGTGCCGTTCCCGGGGTGTAGGCGGCGACAAGGACAGCAAGCGGGAACGCGACCCAGAGCGCGACCGGGCTAACGCCGATCCCGACGAGCAGTGCGGCGCCGACGGCGAACCCGGCGACCGTCCCGGCCAGCGCCCGCAGGGCGGTGGCGCCGGTAGCGGTGGCGTTCGTGCGCAGCACTGACAGTGTGCCCAGCACGACCCAGAACGCGTGCTGCACGTCGGTCAGCCTTGCCACGGCGACCGCTGCGGCCAGCGCGATCGCGCCGCGGGCGCTGTTGCGGAACCAGACCGAGCGCAGGCTCGCATCGGCGCTCAGCATGCCGAGCCTGCGCGCCGACTGCAGGGCCGCCAAGCTCGCCGGACGGGCGGCCGCCCGAGCTGCGGCGCCGCCACGACCCGATGCCAGCTCTGTCTCGGGAAGGCGCGCGAGCCAGTCCCGCCGCAGCCCCTCGACGTCGGCGGGAGTGGCGAGCCGGGCGGCGATAAGCGTCTCGGCAGCGGCCGCGGTCGTCGCAATCCCGATCGCCTGCGCATGGAACGCGTAGTCGGCCTGGCGGACCGCGTCGGCCGGACCGGAGCTGATGGTGTGCAGATTCCGCGCGCTGACGTGCCGGGCATGCCAGACCGGCTCGAGGTCCAGGCTCTGCAAGCGGCCAGCGAGTACCTCGGCGACCTGGTGCATCGTCGCGGCCGAGGCTTCGATCAGGTCGCGATCCGGTACGGCGATGCCGGGCGCATCCAGGTCGATGTCCGACGCATCCTGGACCAGCGAGGTGCACCACTCCAGCAGGTGGACGACATTGGCGAGGCCGGCGTCGGCAGCGGCCAGGCCCATTGGCCGGTACGGCGATGCCACGAACGTGTCCAGCATCGCCTGCTTGGCCGTCAGGAGTACCTCCAGCGACGCGGCCATAGCGGCTGAGTTCGGCGCGGCCCCGTTCCCCGCCTCCGGCCCCCTGGCCGCCAGGATACCGTCGAGCTGCCCCGCCAGCGCACCGGCAACGGTCGCTGCCTGTGCCCGCAGCCGGCTGCCCGCGGACGGCGCCGACAGAAGCAGCACTGCGATAGTGCTCGCTGCCGAGGCGAGCCACCAGCCCTCCAGCCGCGACGGCAGGACGCTCGCGGTGCCGGTGGAGGCGATCGGCAGGACGAAGGCAAACAGGCAGGCGGTGACGCCGGCCGACGCGTTCTGCCCGGCGGAGCCGCTGAGGTACACCACGAACGCGACCGGTACGGTGACCACCGCCGCCAGCCAGGCCTGGCCGCTGGCCAGCGTGCCGATGACGATCACGATGCTGCCGGCGACGGCAAGCCCGAGATGCGCGAGCGCCTTGTCCCGTTTCGTGCCGGCGAAGGTGGTCACGACCAGCGTCGCGAATCCGCCGAATACCGCGAACAGGGTCATCTGAGCGTCGCCGATGACCTTGAAGGTCAGCGCGAACAACACCGGAATCACAATCGTCGCGCGGACGGCACGGAACGCCGCCGCGGTGGACCAGGACACCCGCCACCACGGCGCACTGGGCGGGCTGGCGGCACGGCCAGGTGCTTCGCCGCGCGCTGCGCTGGCGGGCTGGGATACGGCGCGCTCCGACATGTCGCAATACTCTGTCACCCCTTGCTGCCGGCGCGACTGAATGCCTGCGCGCCAGCTTGTCACCGCGAAGATTCTCTGACTAAGGTCAGAGAATGGATGCGGCAACGATCGGCCGGGTCCGCAGCTTCAACCGCACCGTCTCGCAGCGGATCGGCGCGCTCGACGAGGGGTTCCTGGGCCGCGGCCGCCCGCTCGGACAGTCGCGCGTGCTCTGGGAGATCGGACCGGACGGCTGCGATCTCCGCCAGCTCCGGGCGCGACTGGACCTGGATTCCGGCTACCTCAGCCGTCTGCTGCGCTCGCTCGTCAGCGACGGACTGGTCAGCGTCGGGCCTAGTAAGGCCGACGGGCGGGTGCGCACCGCCCGGCTGACAGCGGCCGGCCGGTCCGAGCGCGCCGAGCTTGACCGGCGTTCTGACGATGCTGCCCGCGCGATCCTGCGGCCCCTCAGCGGCGGTCAGCGTGCGCGGCTGGTCGCCGCAATGACGGAGATCGACAGGCTCCTGAGAGCGTCCATGGTGTCCATCACGGCGTGCGACCCCGCCGATCCGCGTGCCCGCTCGTGCGTGCGGGCGTATTTCGCCGAGCTCGGGCGCCGCTTCGAGCAGGGCTTCGACCCCGGCCTGAGTATCTCGGCCGAGGATGCGGAGGTGACTCCCCCGTCCGGGGCATTCCTGATCGCGATCCTGCACGGCCAGCCGGTCGGCTGCGGCGCGGTGAAGTTCCACCAAGACGCGCCGGCCGAGATCAAGCGCATGTGGACAGACCCGGGCGCGCGCGGGCTCGGGCTCGGGCGCCGGATGCTGGCGGAACTGGAAGAGCGCGCCGTGTCCGCCGGAGCGCGCCTGATCCGGCTGGAGACCAACCGCGCCCTCACCGAGGCGGTCACCATGTACCGGTCGGCCGGCTACCGGGAGGTTCCCGCCTTCAGCGCTGAGCCGTACGCGCACCACTGGTTCGAGAAGGCGGTCAGCGCCACCGTCACCGGTGGCTGAGGGGGCTCCCGCTAGGCTTTCGTCGTGGCCACTAGCCCCGAGGGCCGGAACGAGGACTCCCGGCGGATTCCCGCTCCGATGCGACGGGACGTTCGTGAGCTCGGTGCGATCCTTGGCCAGGTCATCGCTGAGTCTGACGGCCAGGGTCTCCTTGAGGATGTCGAGGACCTGCGCCGCAGGGCGATCGCGGCCCGGCGACACGATACGGCGGATGGCAGTCAGGATCCGGCCCAGATCGCGGCCGACGACGACATCGCCGCGCTGATCGCCAGCTGGCCGCTGGCCAGAGCCGAAGCCGTGGCGCGGGCTTTCACGGTCTACTTCCACCTCGCCAACCTGGCAGAGGAGCATCAGCGGATCCGCACGCTTCGGGAGCGCGACACCGGCCGCGAGCCGGTCCGCGAATCGCTAGCCGCGGCGATGGACACACTCAGCCAGACCATCGGCACGGACCGGCGCGCTGAGCTGCTCGGCGGGCTCGAAGTCCATCCGGTGCTGACCGCGCACCCGACGGAGGCGCGGCGGCGCGCTGTCACCGAATCGCTGCGCCGCATCGGGGCCCAGCTCGACGTGCTCGACGACGCCCGGCTCGGCGCTGCCCCGCGAGCCGAGGCAGAGCGGCGGCTGCGCGAGGAGATCGACCTGCTGTGGCGCACGTCCGCACTGCGCACGCAGGCGATGCAGCCCCTGGACGAGGTGCGATCCGGCACAGCGGTCTTCGACGAGACGCTCTTCCGGCTCGCGCCCAGCGTGTACCGCGCACTCGACCGCGCGCTGCAGGGCGAGGAGTCCGGCTCGGCTCCCCCGCAGGCGCTGCCGTTCCTGCGCTTCGGCAGCTGGATCGGCGCGGACCGGGACGGCAACCCGTTCGTCACTGCCGCGGTGACCCGCCAGGCCGCCCAGATCCAGGCCGATCACGCGCTCCGAGCGCTTGAGAACGCCGCCACCAGAATTGGCCGGTCGCTCACAATCGACGCGGCGCGACTGACCGGGACCGGCCGTCAGGGGCCGGCCAGCGCGGAGCTGGACGCCGAGCTGGCGACCGCGGCTGCGGCCCATCCCGGCATCGTCGGTGAGCTGGCCGCCCGATCGCCCGGCGAGCCGTACCGCACGTTCCTGCTGTACACCGCGCAGCGGCTGCAGGCGACCCGGCGCTCGCTTTCCGGCCAGCACGGACCGTCCGATGACGGTGACCTTCAGCCGGGCCTGCGATACGAGTCGGCGGCACCTTTCATTGCCGACCTGCGCTTGCTGCAGCGTGCGCTCGCCGAGGCAGGCGCGCGCCGGCAGGCCTACGGCGAGCTGCAGCACCTGGCCTGGCAGGCCGAGACCTTCGGATTCCACCTGGCCGAGCTTGAAGTCCGGCAGCACAGCGCCGTGCACGCAACGGCGCTGCGTGAGCTGCGCACCGGTCAGGAGCCGTCGGCCGCGACGCGTGAGGTGCTCGACACGATTGCGGCGATCGCAGAGATCCAGGACCGGCACGGCCCGGACGCCTGCCGCCGGTACGTGGTCAGCTTCACCACGTCCGCCGCGGACGTCGCCGCGGTCTATGAGCTGGCCGAGTTCGCGTGCCCGGGCAAGCCGCCGGTGCTCGACGTCGTCCCGCTGTTCGAGAGCGGCGACGACCTGGCGAGCGCGGTGCCGATCCTGGACCAGGTGGTTGCGCTCGAGCCGGTCGCGCACCGCCTCGCCACCACCGGCCGGCGGCTGGAGGTGATGCTCGGCTACTCCGACTCCGCCAAGGAGCTCGGCATGGTGAGCGCGACATTGCGGCTCTTCGACGCCCAGCTGCAGCTCGCGCGGTGGGCTCGCGCCAGCGACATCAGCCTGGTGCTGTTTCATGGCCGCGGCGGTGCGCTGGGCCGTGGCGGCGGGCCAGCCGGCCGCGCCGTGCTGGCCCAGGCGCCCGGCTCAGTCGA